>Ga0078972_1005681_pt1 | contig 31194 bp, 31 predicted proteins | sample YelNatPaOPGAMG01_FD_67568 | JGI IMG/M metagenome (GOLD analysis project Ga0078972, IMG submission 67568) | Hot spring thermophilic microbial communities from Obsidian Pool, Yellowstone National Park, USA - OP-RAMG-01 (SPADES assembly) (version 2) | ecosystem: Environmental > Aquatic > Thermal...
TGCGGCTACATCACCCTTTCGGGTTAAGAGCTTCAGCCTCATATAGTCCGCTGCTCTACCTTTTCAGGATCCCTGGATCTCCTCCATGGGATCTGGCTGAGCTACGGGCCCACACAGCAACTTCTCCAATCGTATAAGATCTAAAATCCTCTTAAATAAATCTTCTCAAATATTCTCGCCCCTAATACAGGCGGGGGCGCTGCTCTGCCAGGATGGGTTTCCAGCAAACCTTTTCTTCCTTGTAAGATCCTGTACGAATATGTTTCTATGATGACTGTGATCGGACGGCCTTGGCGAAAACTGAGGCGTTCCTGCGAGAAAACTGTATGAACATGTCACGGCTGCTATAGGGAGAGTGAAGTTTTTAAATCAGTCTGACTGATAAGAGGTCTATTGAGTTACCTTGGTCGATCACTATCCGGTAAGGTAGAGGGGGGCCCTCCCAGGGAATTGAGAGGTTAAGCTTCTACTCAGGAGGTTTCAAAGCGTGATAGATGTGAAAGATGTAGTCTTCAGGGACAGCGAGGGCTTCCTTCTAACTTTAAACAGGTTTTAGTGGGTGGTAAGTCCCCTATGAACATAACCTTATAGTAAAGGTATGGTTGGCTTTGAGAGGCAGACAGAAAAGGTTAGGGATGTTCCCTGATTTAATCCTGTACAATGGGAAGATAATAACTGTGGATAAGGATTTCTCTGTCGCTGAAGCCGTCGCTATAAGAGGGGATAGGTTAATAGCGGTTGGGGAAGACCGCGAAGTTAAGGCCCTCGCGGGTTTAGACACGAGGATGTTGGATTTAAAGGGAAAGACTGTGATCCCCGGCCTCATAGACTCGCACGTCCATGTAACTATGGTCGCTCCCGATCTCCTCTTGCCCTCATTAGAGGGCTCCACCTCCATCGCCGATATAGTGAAGGTCGTAGGAGGTGAGGCAAGGAGAAGGGGGAGAGGAGAATGGATAGTCACCAGGACCGCGCCTATGGCCTATATATCCTCTTACCTAATGGAGAATCGGTTCCCCACACGATGGGATCTAGACCCTGTGAGCCCTAGCAATCCCGTATACATCGGGACGAGTCATTGCGGCATAGTAAATAGCTATGCGCTCAAAATTTTGAACATAACCGGGGATACGCCGCAACCAGAGGGGGGAGAGATAGAGAAGGACCCGGAGACCGGGGAGCCCACTGGTCGGCTCATTGAGGCGGGTGCCATGGAGCTCGCCATGAAGCGTATTCCGCCGGCGACCCAGGAGCAAAGGCTGGAGGGGATATTGGAGATTTGCAGACAGTTCAACGAGTGGGGGATAACTAGCGTCTTAAATCTTAATGCCTCCCATGAAGATTTAAGGGCCCTCCAAGAGCTTAGGCTCAGAGGCAAGTTGACCCTGAGGGTCTACAATTATTTTGCCATAGACTACCCGATGACGAAGCCTTTGGAGGAGGATCTAAAAATCATAAATAACCTGGCTTCATTCGCATCTTATCGAGGATTCGGAGATGAGATGTTGGAGATAGGGGGGATAGGGGAGATCATCTTCAACGGCGTCATGTCTAGAGAGAAGTTGAAGCGGATATCCCTAGAGGCGGCAAAACATAACTTGCGAGTTGGAGTGCATGCCGTATGGAAGGAAGAGGCGCTAGATGACCTCTTAGAAGTATGGGAGGAGGTGAATAGGGAGGTCGATATAACTGACAAACGCTTCCACATCTTACATGGTACTTTCCCGATCGAGGAGAATATCGAGAAGATCAAGAGGATGAAGCTCGTCGTCAGCTGTCAACCCTCATTTCTATACTCCTCGTATGAAAGTATAAAGGATATAAATCCGGCGAGGAAGCCAGTCCCCCTTAGGTTCTGGCTGGATAATGGTGTCCAGACGGGGCTGAGCACTGATTACCCATATGGCTCAGGCTTCACACTGCCCGGCGCAAACCCCATGTACATCATATACTACGCCGTGACGGGGAAGGACAGGAATGGTAAAGTTCACGATCCTGACCAGGTGATCTCTAGGGAGGAAGCCCTTCGATGCTACACCATCTACAACGCCTATATAACCTTCGAGGAGGATCTTAAGGGATCCATCGAGCCTGGGAAGCTCGCTGACCTCGTCGTCCTCGATAGGGACATACTAACATGCGAAGAGGAGGAGATAAAAGAGGTGAAGCCTTTGATGACGATTATTGGTGGAAAACCCGTCTACGAGCGTGGGTGATCCATTAAATGCGTCTCCTAGAACCTCAACACCGTCTATTCCCCTTTAAACCTTGGCGATGAGGATCGTAGCGAGCTTCCTTAAATCCATTCTTGAAGACCAGGCTGAGGAAAGGAGGTTCTCTCAAATTGGCGTAAGTCTTGTCTCAGGGTCGATGTCAGGGATTCCTGGAGATTTGCGGGTAGGACCCAAATTCTTATATTATTAATACTTTTTATTTTAAATTCGGTGATAAGGTTTGTCCCTAGAGGAATATAATTTCTTCGACGAGTACCGAAACTCAGGCACAGGTATCTCAGACCTAGATTTCAGGACGGCTAGACATATGCTGAGACCATTCGCGCTCCACAATAAGGAATTCCACAAATACTGGGATGAGACGAAGGAAATGCTCAAGAAGTTATTCCAGACGGACAACGACCTCATAGGGATGACCGGATCCATACGCTTGGGCTTCGACGCCATCATCAGCAATATAGTCGAGCCCGGGGACAGAGTCCTCGTTCTATCCAATGGATACTGGGGAAAATATGTCGTAAGAGTTGTAGAATCCTATAATGGTGTAGCGCTGCTCCATGAGGAATCCCCTACCCGGGCCTTAGATCCAAAGAAGGTGGAGGAGGAAATCAGAAAAGAAGGGGATCTCAAGGCAGTTACAGTGATGCATGTCGAAACAGATACAGGCATATTACATCCCGTGGCGGATATAGGGAGGATCGTCAAGGAGAACACCGATGCCTTATACGTGGTTGACTGCGCTACCTCGTTCGGAGGTATGGAGGTAGACGTCGATGGCTGGGGAGCCGACTTATGCTTTACAGGCTCGCATAAATGTCTGTCTTCCCCAGTAGGGCTAGTATTCATAACTGTAAGCGATGAAGCCTGGGATATCATTAGAAAAAGAGAGACCCCTATCCTAGGCACCTACAACAATCTGCTCCCATGGAAGGAGCCCATCAGCGGCGAATGCGAACCGCCGCTACCAGCCGCTATCATCCATGCTGTCCGCGCTAAACTCGAATATATATTCAGACACGGACTAGAGAAGATATATAAGAAACATGAGATAGCCGCCAGGGCCTTGAGGTTAGGGATTATCAAGATGGGACTGGAATTATTACCGGAGTCCACAGAGGCTCCCCCATGCAGCAACGTTGTAACGACAGTAAAATACCCAGAAGGTGTGAACGTAGAGAAGATCACGGAGATAATGGGTGTGAGATACGGGATCGGGTTCCTCCCATCCCCGTATAGAGCAGGCTGCTTTCAGCTAGGGACAATAAATGAAAGCCAATTAAGCCCAAGACACATATTGTATCTAATAACATGTCTGGGCCTGACCCTATCGGAATTAGGTGTTAAGGTCAAATTAGAAGAAGCCATTAGAGCCGCCAACGAGATTCTGCTTAGCCTCGAAGAGGTGCAATGAAGATCCCTCATCAGATACAGGCTAGATTTAGAGAGGAGCAACGGAAACATCGAATTCAAGCCGCTCCATAACGGCGATCAGGGATCCCTGAAGAGGCAAGATCCAACGTAAACGTCGTAGGACTCACAGAGCCCTAAGAAGTCTCGGTAAGGGAAGGATGCCGACCGAAGCCTGTGAATAATAAGGTAAGGAAATCCTCGGAGGGGATAGGGCTCTCCTCTGGATGCCTATGATCCAGTATGAACCTATTTTCTCACCTCGACGACTTTCCCTGTTTCAGCTGATTCAACTATTGCATAGGCCACTCTTAATGCCTCGATGGACTCCTCAGGTTTGATTATGTCGGATTGTCTCCTCGTTGAGAGGCAATGGACGAAGTGCCTAAGTTCCTCGCTTAGAGCCCCTACTATGTTCCCATATAGTCTGGGCCAATAGAATAATTCAGGGCATATCATTCCATCCTCTGTCCAAAGGGATAAAACTGGCTGGACGTTTATCTCAGCTGCTGCTCTTGAACCTATGACCTCTAACCTATAGTCATGTGAATAGCGGAAAGGTATTTTATCAGGTAGATGCCAGACGTTCTCTAAAATGCAGGTTGTGCCCTTCGACATGGAGAGTATGGCGCAGCCGACGTCTGGATTCCTTATACCCTTGAAGAACCGCTGTTCAGCGTAGACTCTCTCGACCTTATCCTTGGAATACCATAATATAAGATCTATATCATGTATGGCTGTATTAAGAAAGGTATTCAATCTAACCCATTGGCCGAACCAAGAAGATATGGAATTTCGACGACAGTAGATGTGGATAAGCTCCCCTAAATTCCCCTTATCGATCTCCTCCTTAAGGTAGGCATATCTAACATCGAATCTGAGAATGTGCCCCACCATCATGATGAGGCCTGACTTTCTCGCCTGTGATACCAAAGCCTCTGCATCTGAGACCTTCGTAGTTATGGGTTTCTCGATGAACACATGTTTCCCATGTTTAAGCGCCTCCGATGCAACTTCAAAGTGGCTCTCCTCGGTTGTAACTACGTCGACGACTTGAATCTCAGGGTTCTCCATCAAATCCATATAATCAGTGTAACGATACTTCACCCTGTATTTCTCTCCGAACTCTGATACAAGGTTCTCCTTAAGGTCGCAGACCGCTGTCAAATTCACCTGCGGCAAATTAAAGAGAACATCTGCATGGTACTTCCCGAACCACCCTAAACCGACCAGACCGAAATTAAACCTATCCACAACCAAGGACCCATCCCCTTCGAAGAAATTAACTTATCAACCATAGTTTATTATTAATATTTCCTTAACTTTCTCATCGTCTCTGTCAATGGATAGTGGACGATTCAACTCCAGATCCGGGTTTAAGAAACGATTAATGGGTTCCCCATTATAGTGGGTATAGGAGGGGTTCAGCTCTGCTGTCGTTCGTGGGTTTAGGCTTATATGATGAGGAGGGTTTATCCCTTAAGGGTTTAGAGGAGGTTAGGAGGGCGGATCTCCTCTTTGCGGAGCTCTACACGAGTTTTATGCCGGGCTTATCGGTTTCCCGGCTGGAGGTCCTCGCGGGTAAGAGGGTTAGGATCCTCTCGAGGAGGGATCTGGAGGAGGATGCGGAGCCCATCCTATTGGAGCCTGCTAAGGCGATGAGGGTATGTCTTCTGGTCCCGGGGGATCCGATGACCGCTACCACGCATGTGGATCTGAGGCTTAGGGCTGAGGCTATGGGCGTCGCCACCCGGGTGGTCCACGCGGCCTCTATTGAGACGGCTGCCCCAGCCGCCGCCGGCCTCCAAAGCTATAAGTTCGGGCGTAGCGTGACCGTGCCCTTCATAGAGGGGTGCAGCCTCCCCGGCTCGATATACGATTATTGCAGGGACAATAAGGCTTTAGGTTTGCATACCCTGATACTCCTAGATCTGAGGGTGGAGGAGGGGAGGTTCATGTCCATACCTGAGGCGTTAATGATCCTCTCGAGGCTTGAGGAATCGAGGGGGGAAGGCGTCTTCCCGGGGGATCGCCTGATGGTCGGGATGGCTAGGCTTGGAGGCCCCGACGCCGTAGTAAAGGCGGATAGGCTGGAGGAGCTGATGGACTTCGAGTTCGGTGGTCCCCCCTACACCCTTATAGCCCCGGGGAGGCTGCACTTCGTGGAGGCCGAGGCCTTAAAGGTTCTAGCCGGAGCCCCTGAGGAGGTGTTCAGGGATCGAGGGCGGGGTTGAACGTGGATGCGGAGGCGAGGCTGCGAGGCTCGCCGAGCTCTACATATCGAGGGTTGATAAGGTCCTTAAGGGTTTAACCCTAACATTTAAAGAGGCTGGTGGGGGCGTGGAAGAGGTGATTGAGGAGGCTAGACGCTACCTCTCGGACAGCCGCTACTATCTTGGGAAGGCGGCCTACCTGACGGCCTTGGCCGCAGCCTCCTATGCGGAGGGGCTGCTCGACTCCCTGAGGATCCTAGGTTTAATCGAGTTCGAATGGCCTAGGGGAGGAATAGATGAGGCTTGAATCCTAAGCCGCATAGGGGTAGAATAGTCTTAGCCGCCGGGGTCTTCGATCTACTCCACTACGGCCACTTGAGGTTCCTCGAGGAGGCTAAGAAGGCCGGGGGGGCCGGGGCTAAGCTCATCGTCGTAGTGGCGAGGGATAAGACCGTCAGGGAGAGGAAGGGTGTCAAGCCCGTGTTGCCTGAGGATCAGAGGAGGATCCTCGTGGAGTCTTTGAAGCCTGTCGACGAGGCGGTGCTGGGATTCGAGGACTTCGATATCCGCGGCGTCTTAAGGATCGTAAAGCCCAGTGTAGTGGCGGTAGGCTACGATCAAGACGACATATACGATGAGGTTAAAAGGTTCGTAGAGGAGGAGGAGCCTGGGATCCGGATAGTCCGTATAGGAAGGTTTGGAGACGAGGAGCTGGGGAGTTCAACCGGCATCAAGAGGAGGGTGATCGAGGAGTGGAGAAGACCCTTAGGGTGACGGTGGATCCATCTTTCAGCCCAAGCCTCTCCCTGAGCCTTTGGGGGGCGATCACCTCGAGGACATCCTCTCCGTAATGGGTTCTAAGGGCGGTCACCACCACGCACGGCTCGGAGCCGTCCAGGGACGCCCTATAGCATTTGACGGGTCCGAAGCTCCTGTCCACGCCTGTAAACCCGTCGACGATTATGGGGGTAAGCCTCTCCAGCTTCCTCCTCTCAGGGATTGAGCCGCCTATAAGCCTCAGGTTGAGGGTTCCAGGGTAAGGTTTGAAGCCGAGCCTCTCCTGGAACTGCCGTATATACTCGGGCTGGCTCATGTAGTAGGCGCCCTCCCCTAAGCCTGTGAACACCACGCCCTCGAGGATCAGGTCCCCTTCCAGGGGTTCCAGGAGGCCTCCAATCATATGGTATAGGCTTCTAAGCTCGGCTAAAGCCCGGTCCGTGGCTTGGATGCGCTCCCCCCTAAGGATCTTAGCCCTGGATATCAGGCCGAGCCTCTCCAGCTCCACTAGATGCCTTGAGACCGTCTGCTGGGACACCCCGAGCCTCTCGGCGATCATCCCGGTCGTAACGGGGGATCCCAGCTTCTCCCTGGACAGTTGAACCGAGTGTATCAGGGTAAGCAGCAGCTGAGGCTTCAAGTTCTTCAAACCCTGCATGCCTCCCTGGCCCTTATATGGGCCAGCCATAAGGGCGTAGGCCCATGATCTCCCATGGATAGTCTAACTATCTCCACGGCGTCTTTAAGGGTTATCCTATGGCCTACGCTGACGTAGTATGGTCTGCCATTCCGGCCGTGGACGACCTGGGCCACGGGGTTTCCGGAGTCGTCTAATACCAGTCCATCGGATTCATAGCCGTAGAGCCTAGCCTTAGCCACGCCTAACGTAGGCTTGTCCAGTATCACGCCTACATGGCAGGCTGAGCCGAACCTTCTAGGGTGGGCTCTACCGTGGCCGTCGACCAGGAGTACGTCGGGTTCATACCTCAGCCGCCTCACAGCCCTGGCCATCATGGGGGCCTCCCGGAACCCTAGGAGGCCCGGGATATACGGGATCCCCGCCTCCAGGTGGATCGTCGAATCCTCCATCACCGCGAGGTCCCAGGCTGATAATAGAACGGCGGCGGCCACCGCCGACCCCTTGGTATAGGCTACGTCCACCCCGGCTATACGTTTAATCCCGGCGGGGTCTAAAGGCTCCTCCCTCACCAGTTTAGCCATCATCAGCTGGGCCTTCCTGGCCTTCACGGCTGAGAACCTCGTCTACCCCTCCCCCCTTAACCCTTAGGCGATCCATGGACTTGTATAAATCGTTTATAGCCTCTTCTAGGCTTTTCCTCCTGAGTTCCGTGATGACATCCCCTCTCGTGGCCTCTATAATCCTCCTGGCAGCATCCATCTTATGCCTGAAGTTAGGTATCGCCGCCGTGAAATCCAGGGAGAGCAGGTCCTCGTAGATCCCCTCCATGACGTCCAGCTTGGACTCAGCGGATCCAGGATCCCCTCTTTTCAAGTATTCGAGGACGGTCCTCCTCAGCTCCCCTATCACGTCTAGGAGGCCTAGGAGATACTGGGCTGAGGGAACCCTCACCTCATCCAGTCTACACAGCCTATCCTCCCGGGCTAGGATATAGAGGAATCTGGCCTCCGCATACTCCTGATAAGCCGTTAAGGCGTTGGGGTGGCTTGAAAGTTCCGGATAACCTTTCACAGACTCCTCCATCTCCCTCAAGGAGTCCTCCACCTCCCTAAGGGCCTCCCCAGCCTCCTCCAGCCGCATCCTATGAACCTGGAGCATAGCCCAAGCGGCGAGCCTCACCGCTTTACGGGAGCACTCTAGAAGCCTCTCCCTCGCGGAATCATAACCCTCCAAGTAGCCTTGGATCCTCTCCAAGTCCTCTTTCAACAGCATCTCAGGCTCCTCCCCACGCGTAGGACCTCTAAATAATAGGAAAGGGGGAGGGGGCTCCCTTAATCCTTTACCTTAAAATGCTTCAGCCGGGCAGTGCAGCCCTTTCCCCGGATCCTCCGGGAAACCGATAAAGTGAAGATTACAGTTCAATTGGTCGCATGGTTTTCAGCTGAGGTTTCCTACAGGTTCACGGAGCCTCCTAGGCGCCTTCAACCTGCTCAGGAGCACCACCCGGCTCTCCTCCGATGAGGCTATAAGGTTGTATCCTGTTTCCCTCGCCAGGGATTCAGCGAAGTCCTTCACGTCGTCGTAGGATGGCATCGCGTCGTATCCCAGCCTCCTCCTCGAGTATCCAACGTACATGTAGGCTTTGGCCTCCACGTAGGTGGGCTCAGCCTCGCCTAGGAGCTCCGCGTATTTATGGGGCTCCTCCATGTTGAGGCCTTTGACGAGGGTTAACCTTACGACGGTGGATGACCTGAAGTCTCTGAGGATTCCGAGGGATTCCCTGACTCTCCTCCAGGCCCCCTGGTTTAACGGCCTACAGAGAATCTTGAACCTCTCCTCATCGGGGGCGTAGAGGGAGAGGTAGAGCTGCGTAGGCTCCTCCTCTAAGCGGTTTAAGGCTTCAGGATTGCTCCCGTTCGTGACGAGGAATGTGGTGAACCCTCTCCTAGAGTATCCCCTTATCAGTTCGCCCAGCATGGGGTATAGGGTCGGCTCCCCGTCGAGGCTTATGGCCGCGTGGCGGGGATTCAAAGCCTCAATGTACTTTGACTCCTCGAGCAGCCCCTTCAGGACGTGACTCTTATATCCTGACAGGATCCTCCTCTGAGCCCTAATGGACTCCTCGACTATGAGCTCAGGCTCATCCCATCCATCAGCCTTCACGTCCCCGGTTAAACCCAGGTCTTCAGGATGGGTTCTCCAGCAGAAGAGGCAGCGGAAATCGCATATGAGGCATGGGGTCATCTGGATGCATCTATGGCTCTCGATGCCGTAGAACCTTTCCTTATAGCATGGCCGCCCCCTAGTCAAGCTCATGTGGAGCCAACGACACTTCTTGACGGCTGAATGCCCTCCTACCAGCTGATACTTCTGCCTCCTCAAGGTTCGATGGAAGAGGGTATCCCCGACCAACCGTGATGGACTCCAATGATGTTCATATCGGGAAGGAGACAACAATTTACGTCCGCCGCCCCTTTCCCCCGGATAGGTCCCTCCTAGGCTGGAGGCCTTTCACCCCGCCGACCCGCCACTCCACGCTTCCCGGAGGACGTGATAGGCGTTCATCCTAGGGGGGTGAACTCCTCCCGGCTTCCATCGGGGGTTATCACTAGGACGTCCATGCCGTCGCCGCTCCCTATATCCCTAGCTACGGCGGATCTAACCGCTTTCCTGGCTAGGGATATCGCCTCCTCCACCTTGAGGTTCTCCCTGTAGTCGGACTCTAGTATCCCGACGGCGATCTCAGCGCCTGAACCTACGGAGGCATATTTATCCTCTATCACGGAGCCCAATGGGTCTAGGACGTAGAGGCTCGGCCCCTTCTCGTCGACTCCCCCTATTATCGTCTGCGTGAGATATGGGAAGAGCCTCCTACGGAACAGGAGGTAACCCATAAGTTTAGCTGTGCTCCTCACCGACGGGGTTCTCCCCGCCTCATAGGAGTACATGTTAAGGTAAGCCCCTGCCTCCCGGATGAGGACCTGCATATCCCCCACCAATCCGGCGCATGCAGCCCCAACCCTATCGGTTATCCTGAACACTTTCTTACCCATCTTGCTCATTACGAAGTATCCGTAGGATACCCTCCTCTCGGAGGCCAATATGACTCCGCCATTACAGACGATGCCTAAGGTGGTGGCGCCGGGCATATAGGCGGCTTCCCCGTTCAATTCGGCACTCCCCTGGATTCATTTCAGCATTCCATATCTGAGTCCCTCATTCTAATTATTAAATATGCCGTTAGCTTCAGATGCCTCGACCCCACTCAACCCCAGCCCCACCCAGCCTCAGTCCGAGGGATGCCAGGTCACGCTATTAGAGTTTTAATAATGACTGATCCGCCTTACTCATAGGGTTGGTTGAATAGTTGAAGGGTCATCCGCTTAGGACGCTTATGAACAGGCTTAGGTGGACTCGGGGAGACCTAAGCCGCTTCACGATACGCTACGTCCACAGGGGGGCGCCCGGCGACACGCGGGAGATAAATCTCTCCATGGTGGCGAAGATAGGTAAGGGATGGTTCGAGGTCCAAGGGGAGGAGGATTCCCCCATCCCCTTCCACCGAGTCCTAGAGATCGTCGACTCGGATACAGGGGAGATCCTCTGGAGGAGGAGGGCGAGGCCTTCATAGGCGTCCCTATCCCATTCCCGGGCGTCCCTTAACCCTTAACCGGGTCCACGCCGCCACATCCAGTTAAATAATTAATTAATTTATGGGTGGGAGACGTTGGTTGGGATCGGGGATTATGGGTTTAGTGTGCTTCTCTCTTTTCCCGGGTGTTCCCTTTTACCGGGTCTTGCAGTTAAGTCGGGGTTAGGCCTATACCGTTGACTTCGATCCTGGCCGGTTTCCCTAGTTCTCCTTGAACCTTGAATTGGGCTCCGGTGATCGCCTCTGTGACCTTGATATTGGTCATCGTATGTAGGGTTAGCTGTGAGACGGTTATCTCGGATTTCCCGTCGGCCACCGCGATATAGGGTATTATCATGTCGCCCATGTGGCGGTCCAGGGCCATCCCGGTCTTTAAATCTGCTAGGAGCTTGGAGGCCGCCTCCTCGCCGACCTTCTCAGCTGGCTTCCCCTTTTCTCCTATCGCGTCGGCGCCTATTATGGTCCCGGTTGAGGTTGGGGCGTAGAGGGTTATGCCGCTTCCCGGGCCTAGGTGATGGTCGCTTTCAGGAGGATAGGATTCCAATTCGACGTTGACCTTCTCGAAGCCTGCATTCCTTAGGAGCCGGGACGCGGCCTCGGCCTGCCTCTCCGCTACATGGCTGGGAAGCCTGACGCAGTGGCTTCTCCCATCGATTTTTATCACGGTTCCCCTCTCCTCTAGGGTTATAGGGTTGAGCTTCTCGATCGGATACGCCTTGAAGGCTACTTGTCCTCCCCCTCTTGGATAGTGGCCCCTCCGCTCCACCTTGAGTTCGGCCTTATACCCCATCTTCGCGAGGATGGGGAGGGTTACCATCCGGATATAATCTATCGTAGGGCTCCACTTTACATCTGTGCCTCCGGTGATCTTGGCTTCTAGAGGTTTGGGGGCGAAGGCCGCGGCGGGCATCAAGGCCTGTAATACAAGGGATATGCTCCCGGCTGTCCCCACGTTGAACGTGAAGGCTCCACCTCCCCTTGTCCTCGGCTTGAACCTGAGCCTCATGGAGCCTACCTCTAATCCCTCTACTTCAGCCTCGGATATTGCTGCGACGGCCCTTATCCCCGTTACATGCTGGGCCTTCAAGCCGGGCGGGGACCTTTTACCCCTAACGTTGACGATCTCAACCTCCTCCCCCGTAAGGGCTGAGAGGGCTATCGAGGTGCGTATTATCTGTCCGCCGCCTTCAAGCATATCGCCTAGTATCCTGACCAAGGCTTATCCCCTATTTCTCGAGGAGGGCTGCAGCCCCTTAAGGTCAATGTTTAAACGCTTATAAGGGCTGAGCTAACTCTTAAAGCAGTCTGGACTTAAAGGCTTAGGGTTCCCGGGGGTAAGGGGCGACGAGCGCACTTGGAGGGGGGTCCATACAGGTATACGTGGCTGAGATGGATGGGGTCTGGTTCGCGGCCTCGGTGAGCCGTGGGGCTGTCATGGGATGTGCCTTCTCAAGGGATAGGGATAGAGCCTTATCCTTCCTGGAGGGGAGGCTTGGGGGCGTCGCCGTCTCCAGCCGTGGAGATAGGGGGGAGGGGTTTGCCCGTATAGCCGTGGAGGCGATGCAGAGGCGGATGAGAGGGTTGGACCCCGTGGAGGATCCCCCGCTGGATCTAAGCCGGCTCACAGGGTTCAAGCGTAGGGTCCTAGAGATAGTTTCAAGGATCCCCAGGGGCTACGTCTCCACTTACAGGGATGTAGCCTCCCTCATAGGATGCGTTAAGGGTTATAGGGCCGTCGGGGCGGCCTTGAGGGGTAATCCGTTTCCCCTCCTGATCCCCTGCCATAGGGTTGTAAACTCGGATCTAACGATTGGGGGCTACACAGGGTTGGATGGTGAAGGCGTATGGTTTAAGCGTCGCCTCCTCGAGGTTGAGGGGGTTAAATTCAGGGGGAGGAGGGTTTCAGCAGAGTCCCTTTGGAGGCCTGGACTTGAGGAGAGCAGATAGGGGACTGTTCATAGGCAGGTTTCAGCCCTTCCATCTAGGCCACTTGGAGGCCGCTAAATACATTTTGGCGAGGATGGATGAGCTGATAATAGCGGTGGGGAGCGCCCAGTACAGTCATTCCCTCGATAACCCCTTCACGGCCGGGGAGCGTATAGAGATGATTCGAGGAACGTTGGAGGCGGAGGGGATAGATCCATGCAATTACTATCTGATCCCCGTGGAGGACATCAACGTCCACTCGGTATGGGTTCCCCATGTGGCCTCGAGGGTTCCCAGGTTCCAGGTGGTCTACTCGAATGAGCCTTTAACCCGTAGGCTCTTCGAGGAGGCGGGCTACAGGGTTGAGCCGATACCCTTCTTTGAGAGGGAGAGGTATTCGGCGACGGAGATAAGGCGTAGGATCCTTGAGGGGGAAGCCTGGGAGGAGCTCGTCCCATCCCCTGTAGCCATGTTCATAAAATCCATTGGTGGAGACCAGAGGATCAGGGCTTTAGCCTCAACCGATAAGCCTAGACCTGGGGAGTCAGGAGGTAACCTTCACGGTTAGCTTATCGCCGGCTTTAACTTTTAGGAGGGCGGCTGCATCCCCCTTGTTCACCGCTAACTCCATGAAGCCGTGGCTTCCATAAGGTATCAGGGCGAGCTTCCCTTCGCCTACGTCGGAGTAGGTTGAAGCCTTCAAGGCCTCGAAGACGTGGCCGCCAGCCGAAACCTTAAACTTTGAGGCTGATGAGAAGCCTGCCTCGTCCACGTCCCTCCATGAGAGGCCCGTGATAATATTGCCGAAGGAGTCCACGTATAGGATCACGGTTTCAGCCCATCCTCTGCCGGGCAGGGACTTGAAGGCTGAGACCCCTGTATAGGCTTCAACCTTGACCCCTAACATGTCGGGCGGCGTACCTCTAGCCAGGTAGGCTGCGGCGGGGGCGAATACGTCCCTGCCGTGGAAGGTGGACGAGATATTCCTCAGCGTGTATCTTCCAGGCTTGATCTCGTAGACGCCTCTGAGGCCCTCCCTCTCGGCGGCCAGGGCTAACAGCCCGTTGTCCGGGCCTACAAGGTATCCGCATCCCGCCTCGATGACGAGGGGTCTACGCGGTCCACCCACGCCGGGGTCCACCACGGCCACGTGTATGGAGCCCTTAGGGAAGAACCTGACGGCTGAGGCTAGGAGGAACGCGCCCACGGCCACGTTGAACTTCTCAACCTCATGGCTGATGTCGACTAGGACCGCTTCAGGGCATATCCCGAGGATAACCCCCTTCATCTCGGCCACGTATGGATCCCTGATCCCGAAATCGGATAGGAGCGTTATAATTGGGCGCATAGATGCCTCCCCGCATTAAAACCGGCTGGAGATCCCTCGTCTCATCGGAATAGAAGATAGATAAGGTTAACGTGCGATCGAACATCCTGTACAGCCGGGGATGGGTTGAGGCTTTATCCCGCCGCTTAAGGCTGGGCGGTGAGCGTTCCATTCAATCCTTGTTAGTTTAGGGTTTCCTCCCGTACTCTTCTACGACCTCTCTGAGGGCGTCTAGCATGGCGTCTATATCCTCCATTCTTATGTATCCCATGTTGCCTATCCTGAAGGTGGTCTTCTTGACTGCGCCGTATCCCTTGGCGAGCTCGAAGCCCTTCTCGCGCATCTTTTCGTATATCTCGATTCCGTTCGGCTCGGCTTCAGCCTTGAAGCAGTTGACGGTGGGGCTTTCATATCCCTTCCTTGGGAAGAGGGTGAAGCCCAACCTGGTTACGCCGTTTCTTATCTTTAGGCTTCTCTCCCTGTAGAGTTGGAAATGCTTCTCTTTGCCTTCGCTGTTTATGATCTTCAGGATCCTCCTGAGGGCGTAGATTTGGGGGATTGCCGGCGTCATAGGGGTGCTCCACTCCTTCTCCTGATATTTCTCGAATAGTTTGAAGTCGAAGTACCATCCCTTGTTCTCGGCCTTCTCGGATCTCTCCAGGGCCTCCCTGCTGACGCTTCCGATGGCGAGTCCAGGGGGTACCCCGAAGCATTTCTGGGAGCTTGCGAAGCAGACGTCTATCCCCCATTTATCCACTTTTAGTTCTACTCCGCCCATGGCGCTTACAGCGTCGACGAAGAGGAGTTTACCATGGCTTTTCACTACGTCCGCCAGGTCGGGTAGAGGGTTTAAAAGGCCTACGCTTGTCTCATTGTATGTGATCGACACCGCTTCGACGTCAGGGTTCTTCCTCAAGGCTTCATCTAGGAGGTCTGGGAGGATGGGTTCCCCTAGGTTAACCCTGAGGGGCTCCGCGATCCTGCCGTTGGCCTCCGCCACCTCTAGGTATCTCTCGCCGAAGTCACCGTTGATGCAGCAGAGCATCCTCCTCCTGACGCAGTTTCTAACGGATCCCTCCATGACGCCTGTCCCCGAGCTGGGGAAGAGGAATACTGGATTGCTGGTCTCAAGGAAGTCTTGGAGGAGCTCGACGGTCTCCCTGTGGAGCTCCCGGTATTCCCTGCTCCTATGGCTGTGCATCTGCCTTCCCATCTCCTCTAATACCTCGGGGTAACAGGCTACGGGTCCCACCGTGAAGAGCTTCAAATTCACCGTGTCACACCTCTTAAACGCTTCTGAAGTCGCGATATGCTTATACGCGGAGATGCTGTTAAGAGTTTCGGCCGCCCATTAGGGGTCTACCAGGCGGGTTCACGGAGGCAGGAGATCCGTTGAGGATCTTGGCTTTCACGGACTTCCATGGATACGGTGAGGCTTTGAGGAGGGCTGTCCAGGTCTCCGGGGAGGTGGATCCCGACCTTATCCTGGTGGCGGGGGACCTGGCCTTCCACGGTCTAGAGGCCTCGGAGGAGGCCTTAAAGGGTTTAAGCGGGGCCTCTAGGAGGCTCTTCTTCGTGCCGGGCAATATGGACCCCCTTGAACTGGCCGGGTTCTCCTCAGGGAACGTGTATTCGCTCCATGGGAGATGCCTCTCATATGGAGGTGTGGGTTTCCTAGGGTTAGGGGGGGCGCCTAGAGGCCCCTTCGGAACCCCCTTCGAATATGATGAGGGCTACGCTGAGAACCTCTTGAGGAGGGGCTTAGGGGAGTACAGGGATAACCGTTTAATAGTGGTCTCCCACAGCCCACCCTACGGGTGTCGGCTGGACCTGACCTCTAGGGGGGTCCACGCCGGTTGTAGAGCCCTCAGAAGGTTCGTAGAGGAGGCTAAGCCTTCCCTGGTGGTCTGCGGCCACATCCATGAAGCCAGGGGGGTAGAGGAGCTCTCCGAGGCCACCGTGGTGAACCCGGGGCCGGTATACGCCGGATACTATGCGTATATAGAGGTGGATGGGGGGATTAGGGTGAGGCTGGGGAACCCTTAGCTTATCCCTCTACAGGCGGCTCTCGGGTTGGAGGCGTCGGGATCAAGGGTGTTCCCCTTTCCATCAGGTTCGGCTGGGTAAACGTTAAATTGGAGTCTTAATTCATATCCCGGTGGGGAATCGTCGTGGCGACGAAGAAAGGCGATTTCATACTCGTCAACTATGTGTGCAGGGTTAAGGAGACCGGTGAGATAGTTGAATCCACCATGGGGGAGGGACATCCCCATGAGGAGGAGCATCCCCATGAACCCCTCCTGGTCGTGGTAGGGGAGGGATGGGTTCCTAAAGGTTTAGATGAGGCTTTGGAGGGCGTCGAGGTGGGCCAGAGGCTTGAGGTGGAGGTTCCCCCTAGCAAGGGGTTCGGGGAGAGGGATCTGTCTAAGGTGCGGCTCCTCCCCCTCAGGAGGTTCACCCGTGAAGGGGTGAATCCTACGCCGGGCATGCAGGTGGAGGTGAATGGGCGGCCCGCCATAGTTAGGTCGGTGGGCGCGGGGCGGGTTCAAGTGGACTTCAACCATCCATTGGCGGGTAAGACGCTGCTCTACGAGGTGACGGTTGAGAAGGCCCTGCGGACGAGGGCTGAGAAGGTTAAGGCCTTGATCCATAGGAGGCTTCCCAGCGTAGACTTGGAGAAGCTTGGATTGAAGATTACGCCGAAGGAGGTTGCGGTGGAGCTCCCGGAGGAGAGCTTCTTCCTGGAGGGCCTCCAACTTGCTAAGAGGCAGATCTCCTCCGATATCCAAAAGTATATCCCTGGAATAGTGGAGACGTCCTTCATAGAAAGGTTTAAGGCGGCTGAGGCGTCCTCCGAACGGTCACAAGGGCAAGGTTCACCCCGTGAGGACAGCGGATCATCCCCTTAACTTCGGCTATGAGGCAGCGGTCCCCCTCCTCTAATCCTCGGGGATGGCAGAGGCTATAGTTTTCGCAGTCCCCGGGACAATCCGGCTTCACATATGTGAACAGGGCTCCGGATATGGCTGCCTCAGCCCTTATGAGGAGCTCTACAGGGGCCTCATCAACCTCGACTAGGACGCCTTCAGCCATTCTTAGAGGGCAGGGGAAGACCTTGCCTAGGACCCGTTTGACGGTGTAGATCCTGTCCTTCTCTAGGCTTCCCAGGCATGCGCTCTCATATTCGCATCTTAGGCAGGCCTCGGGAACCCCGTGGAACGTGAACTTATAGTCTATCCTGGCCTGGGCTCGGCCTAGCACGGTCACCTTCCTCTTAGCCATCTGCGATGCCTCGAAACCTTTTTAAGCATCGATTATTAATTACTGGATTGATGAACGGAGCGTGCAATGGTTTTCTGGTGCACGCCGATAAAAACCTTAAGCTTTAAACTTTCTCTGGGTTGCGCGTATTGGAGGACGGGTCTGATGGAGAGGCCTGACGTCTGGGAGCTGAGAAATATAGGGGGTATGCCCTGGCCTTGGATGCAGCCCCTTAAGGGGACCACTACGATAGGTGTGGCCTGCAGGGATGGGGTGGTCTTAGCCACGGATACGAGGGCTACCATGGGCTACTTCATAGCCCATAAGAAGGCTAGGAAGATCTATCCTATAGATGATTATATAGCTATGACTATTGCGGGCATCGTGGGGGATGCCCAATCGGTCGTGGAGACTTTGAAGGTGAATGCTCAACTTTACAAGTATGAGAATAGGAGGCGTATCCCGGTTAGGGCGGCGGCCCGCCTAGTGGCTAATATACTCTTCTCCTCGAGGACCGTGCCTCTCCTGCTCCAGGCGGTTATAGGGGGTATAGACGAGGAGGGGCCTCACGTGTTCGCGTTGGATCCTCTTGGAAGCCTCATAGAGGAGAAGTATGTTTCCACGGGTTCGGGATCCCCGGTTGCCTACGGCGTCTTAGAGTCGGATCTAAAGGATGGGGTGACCGTTGAGGAGGCCCTGCCGGTCGTGGTTAAGGCTGTCAACTCGGCTATGAGGAGGGATGCCGCCAGCGGGGACAGCTTCGACGTGGCCTTGATAACCCGGGAGGGGTATAGGGAGCTCACGGAGGAGGAGAAGAGGAGGGTGCTGGGTGGCCGCTGAGGCGCCGCTGAACGTGTAATGGCCTTCATGGTTTCGGTTTCCCCCGGGGGAGTCGAGGATTAAAACGGGTTTACTCGATGTATATTAGTGGTAATATTGAGAAATTCGAGGATTAAATCATAAAAATATAAAGTGTGAAGAGGCCTAAAACTCAAAGCAACGTATAGATGGATGTATGGATGGAGGATAGGAGGTTTTGCCCCCTTCGATGCTGAGTAACGCCCATGAAAAGGCTCGGGACACGATCTTAGCCTATATGCCCCGCGACGCCGAGGTTACAAGGATAGAGTTCGAGGGGCCGACCCTCGCCATATATGTGAGGAACGCCGATATAATCTTGGATCAGAGCTTTATAGTGACGGATATAGTGAATGCCCTCCATAAGAGGGTTGTGATCCGTTCGGATCCGTCGATTAGGATGGATGAGGCGAACGCTGAGAGGGTGATTAAGAACCTTATACCGCAGGAGGCGGGGGTTACAGGCCTCCTCTTCGACAGGAACCTGGGCGAGGTGGCGGTGGAGGCTCGGAAGCCGGGCCTAGCCATAGGGAGGGAGGGTGTGATACTGCAGGAGATTCTGAGGAGGACCAGGTGGAGGCCTAGGGTCGTGAGGGCCCCCCTAATACCTTCGAAGATAATATCGACTACGAGGCATGTCCTCCATTCGGAGGGGGATGAGAGGGGTAGGATCCTCAGGGATGTAGGTGAACGCATATTCAGGCCTACCCTGAAGGGATCGGATTATGTGAACCTTACCCTCCTCGGGGGGGCTAAGGAGGTCGGCCGTTCAGCCTTGCTCGTGGAGACGAAGGAGAGTATGGTCCTCATAGACTGCGGGGTGAACCCGAGCTCCAACGATCCATCCCAGGCATATCCCCGGCTTGACGATCCTAAATTTGACGTTGAGAGGCTTGACGCCGTGGTGATATCGCATCCTCATATAGATCATTGCGCTATGACCCCTTTCCTCTATAAGTATGGGTATGATGGGCCTGTGTACTGTTCGGAGCCTACGGCGTATCTTATGACTTTACTCCAATTGGATTACTTGGATGTGGCGAGCAGGGAGGGGGTGTATCCACCCTATGATCAGAGGGACGTCAAGAATGCGGTCCTCCATACGATGCCTTTGAAATACGGTGTGGTGACGGATATAGCGCCGGACATAAAGTTGACGTTGCATAATGCAGGGCATATCTTGGGCTCGAGTATAGTACACCTTCATATAGGCGAGGGTTTCCATAACATCGTTTACACCGGGGACTTCAAGTTTGGGGAGACGATGCTTCTTGAGCCTGCTTCAACGGTGTTTCCTAGGGTTGAGACGCTTATAATGGAGAGCACTTATGGTGGGGCGGAGGATGTGATGCCGGAGAGGGGGGAGGTTGAGGGGAGGTTCACCTCTATGGTGAAGGATACCGTTGAGGATGGCGGTAAGGTCTTGATCCCTGTGCCGGCGGTGGGGAGGGCTCAGGAGATAATGCTGGTCTTAGACAGGTATATAAGGGAGGGGGTGATCCCTGAGGTACCGATATTTATAGAGGGCATGATCTCCGAGGCTACGGCCATCCACACCGCCTATCCGGAGTATCTTGCGAGGGAGGTCAGGAACCAGATCCTTAAGAGGGATGTTAATCCCTTCGAATCGGAGTATTTCACGATTGTATCCCATCCGAGTGAGAGGGAGGAGATAGTTCAGGGTGGCCCCTCCATAATCCTGGCCACTTCGGGGATGCTCGAGGGCGGGCCCGTCATAGACTATTTTAGGTATTTGGCTCCTGAGGAGAGGAACTCCATAATATTTGTAAGCTATCAGATTGAGGGAACCCTGGGGTCCAGGGTGAAGAATGGGCTGAAGGAGGTTTCGTTAACGGGTCAGGGCGGCAGGATGGAGATCATAAGGGTGAACGCTAGGGTGCATATGGTGGAGGGTTTCTCCGGCCACTCCGATAGGAGGCAGCTTCTAAGGTTTGTGAGGAAGATGACGCCGAAGCCGCAGAGGGTGCTGGTGATCCACGGTGAGAGGAGGAAGTGCGAGGACTTGGCTGAGGCGATAAGGAGCGGCTTGAAGATAGAGGCCTCAGCCCCTGAGTTGGCGGAGACTATAAGGCTTAGGTGACCGGTAGGGATCTTTATCCATGGAGGGCCGGTCTATAAGGGGTTTATTCGCCCCTCCATATCCTGATGGATGGTGGGGTTATGACGATCCTCTCCGTCCCTAGGCGGGCTATGTCCCCTCCGAGCATCGCGGTGAAGGCTTTAAGTTCGTTCACAGCCTCCTTGGTCTCCTCGACGCTGCGCTTCGCGATGGGGGTTATCCTTACGATGAGTATGTTTCCTTCGGATACCTCGGCCTTTATCTTATCCAGTTCTGAGAGATTCCTTAATGGGATGGCCTTCACGTAGATTTGGCCGGTTTTCGTGTCGGGTTTTCGTTCCTCGAGGCTTGAGGCTGCCCGCAACATAATCCCCTGTGAAATTAGATATAATACTACAATCTTTTAAACTTTTATTGCTTGATCGAGTCTAAAACGCCCCACGCATCGTCTCCAACATAATGCAAATTCTTAACTATCCTTCCGCGGCCGAGCCTTGAAACCTCGGATGAGGAGGCTAAGGCCACGCCTATGCAGAGTGTCTTGCCGTAGCGTTCGTCTACGACTCGGACGATCCCATCCATCTCGAAGGCGCCTAGGATGGACTTGACGCCTGGAGCCATGACGTCCGCGCCCCGGCAGATATGGGGGACAGCCCCCATATCCACCACGACCGTGGGGAGGCCCTTCAAGGCCTCCTCGAACCTTAAGGTCGGGATCATATAATCCTCAACCTCGAGTATTAGGGGGGAACCGTCCACGATAAGGAGCCGGCCGTTCCCAACCTCTAGGGCTTCAACCTTTCCATGGGGACGGATGAGCCTCGCAGTCCACGGATACTTCTCCGAGAAATCCCGGATTATCCGCTTAGCCTCCTTAGACCTCAAGGTAACCCTCCTCAATGACGCTGCCTCCTCCGTGAAGATTATGCGAGACGGGATATGATAAGCTTTAAATCGCCTTGATCAATCCTTAAAGTAAGTTGTGGCTTACAGGTGGTTAGGCTGAGATGTCGGATGTAGCGTCGAAGGTATTCGAGGATACCCTCGGGAGAACCGTCCTGGTAGAGCTTAAAGGTGGGAGATGCATAAGGGGGAGACTCTACAGCTTCGACCAGCATATGAACCTGGTCCTTGAGGAGGCTGAGGAGATAACCTCAGGGGAGAACACGAGGAAGCTGGGCACGATAATCGTGAGGGGCGACAATATAGTCCTGGTATCCCCGCCGCCGGCGAAGGAGTAACCACCTGACAGGAGGTTTATCTAGATGAGCAAGGGGACGCCGTCCAAGGGCAAGAAGGCGAAATCTAAAACCCATATAACGTGCAGGAGATGCGGACGCCACTCATATCATATCCGGAAGAAAAGATGCGCGGCATGCGGATTCGGAGAGACCAAAAAGATAAGATCATACACATGGCAGAACAAGAAAATAAACAGAACACGCATAATATAACGAACGGCGATTAGCAATACAATTGATTATTAATAACAGTAGCTGGTTGGTAGGGTGACGGGAAATAAGGAAGGGTGGGGTGTAGCCGGCTAAAGGAGAAAGGGGAAGAAGAAGGAAAATTAAATAGTTGAATGATGATGGAATGGTTGGAGGTGTCCTTGGAGATAAGCGGCGGCAACCCCTGATTATATAGGCTAAGCTGGAGCTTAGACTCCTGATGGTTTGAATGGAAGGTGAATCCTGAATTTAATCTCGGTGTGGAGATGGGCCGGTCGTCTAGCTTGGTTAGGACGTCAGCCTGACACGCTGAAGGTCCCCGGTTCAAATCCGGGCCGGCCCACCTAGCTTTAAACGAGCATCACTCCAGGTATGTAAGTTGTCGCTGTTACAGTTTACTTTTGGATCTCTTAGCCTTATGCTGCGAGTTGAACGCTGGAGATGCTAGGTTAATGCTTGGAATCACTGGGTTTAAGGAGTTCAGGGATGGCTTTCAAATTTTTAGGTTGAAAGTCTTTAAGGGATCCGGGTCTCCGATCGGCCGATGTGGATGGGGGCTGCGAGGCTCCGTGAATTTCATCGACTTTTGTTTAAGGGGTGTCGCTTGTGTCTTGTGGATTGCCTATTATTTTGAGGGTTTTATTTTACGATTTTTTTGAGGGCCTAATATCCTACCCCCCTCCCCCCTCCGGGATCCGCCTGAGGGGAGTGGGAGTCTATGACTTCAGGGGTCTCTGGGCCGGTGGAAGTCCAGTTGAAGGGTGAGGCGTGGAGGATGGGCTTGCCCCGTCGAGGGGATCGGGATCCCTATGGGCTCCTCGAGGATGGGCCGCGACGGCGATTTCGATTCCCCGTCTGGTATCGATACCCCGTGTAGTTCTGGTGGTGTCCGCCTCCATGGTCATGGGGTTCGGCTTTTTCGTCGATGGCTTTTCGGGCTCGGCGTTAACCCTCTCGGCTATGCGGCCTATACCCTTCCCTAGCCGTTTAGGGCTTAAGGTAACGAGGGAAATCTGTGCTCTGTATTGGCTGGGGACTCCTTTTTAGCGTCAGCTTTATTTATTTGTTTATTTTTTGATGATTTGAGTATTTTCTTAATATTTTATGGGGAAAGTTTTCTAGATTTTTATTCTTCATCCATTAATAATAATGATTTAATTTCCTAGGATTTGGCGTGGAAGGTTCGGGGAGGAGGCTTCTCATCGGATTTCCGGCGCGTTAATAGTTTGCTATCCGTGAAATTCGTGAGGATCATCTTTTAATTTATAAGATTTTTATCCATTATAGCCCGCTACTACGCTGAAAGTGAATACCGCACCGTCGCCGGTCACTATTTTAAGTAGGTGGCTTGAGCCTGGCGTAGGGTTAGGTGGGAGCCCACGCCAAACCCAGTCTCCGGAACCACCGGTTCGATTTAAATATATTACATGGCTTTCTCCAGGGTTCAAAACAGGATAATTTGATGTGAGCTTTGTCAAAGGTTTTCCATCAAAATATATTTGAGCTATTTTAAGAGGGGTTGAACCCACGTTTCTAACGTAAATATTTAGGTTTGGATAGTTACCGGTGTCGTAAAAGCTGTAAGCTTCCATTATGAGCTGCTGTTTTACTTCTGTTCCCCCGGAACCTTGAAGGGGACCGATTAATCCCATATACCAGGTGTAGACGAGGATTGATGTGGCGACGGAGATCGCGACTATTAAAAGCACGGCGATGACAGGGGAAACGGCTTTTCTAGGGTTTTCTCTTCTCAGAAATGTAAATTTTAAATGTTTAATTCCCCCTCCCCCCAGCCAATCTCCCTATAACAATCCTAACCTCATAACAAATAACTGATATTAGCATTTTCTCTTAAAAATTATGCATGCTGATTAGAGAGCGGCTATGAGAGGAATGCAAGGTGTAATAATTCATCGAAGCCTATAATCTTTTACAGGGTTGCTTGAGGCTTGTTTTTTGAGGATTTCTTGGAGGAGGTTTTCCCCTTCCTTGGTAAGCGCGTAATGCGATGTGGTTTTGCTCTCCCTTTCTACGCTGAGGGCTATCAGGCCCGCTGCCTTCAACACGCCTAGATGATATGCGAGTAGGCTCCTTTCGACCTTGAGCTTTCTAGCAATCTCGTTGAACGATATTCCAGGGTTCCTGTATATCTCTAAGAAAGCCTTAAGCCTATAATCGTTGTCCAAAGCCCCATATTTTCTCAGGGTTTCCCGCAGCTTGCTGACTTCCATGCTTCTATCCCGCTGATAGATCGTTCATTATCTGATATAAACTTTTTATCAGATAAAAAATATTTTACCTTAATGTCTTCCACGCCCTATACCTATCCGCAAGCCTTAAGATTATCGATTCAGACGTCGGGAAGACTGAGCCGGGCTCATCGCCAAACGTATAGACGTGCCCGTAAACCGCTAGATGCGTCAGGTAAATATCAGTTAAGTAGCTGCTCTCACTTCCATATAACGGATGATAGGGGCTTTCAACCAGGACCCTAATCTTAGCGGTTCTTCTCAAACCAGAAAAGACTTTATATAAGTTTAAAAACTTTTGCTTTACAATGGCAATTAACATGAAGGACAGTTTCAAAATTTTTAAAAACGGATTAGCGACAGGATTATTACTCCAAATCGCAATAGGTCCAGTCTTTTTCTATATTATGAATTTAACGTTACAAAGATCCATTTATGATGGTCTTATTGCAGTTTCAGCAGTGACATTAGTCGATTACTTATACATTACTCTTTCAATTGTCGGAATCGGAAAGTTGCTTGAAAAAAAGAATATCGAAAATGTATTTGGAATCGTCAGCTCAATCGTCCTCATTATACTTGGGGCACTCCTTATCAAGGGAATAGCCACTAATGGACATTCTGCTGGTGCTGATATTGAGTCGGCAAGTTTATTGGCAAGTTTTCTTTCCGTCTTTTTCTGACAATATCTAGCCCGATGACCATTGTTTTCTTCACAAGTATTTTTACAGCCAAAGCAATTGAATATAATTATACAAAAAGAGATTTATACGTTTTTGGTTTTTCAGTCGGCTCAGCAACTTTCCTTTTTATGGGATCATCAGTAATCTTTTTTTCACTACTAAAACAAAACGTACCTATTCCTTTAATTCGGATATTGAACTTGCTCGTTGGAGTGGTGCTAATTGGATATGGCGTAATAAGAATAATAAAAATTTTGAAACCGAAAAAATCAAATTTATAAAAATTGAGGAGTAGGTACGTTCCTTTCTAGATGAGTCTATATTCTCAAGCTCCTTCAAAGCAGAATTATTCCGAGAAGGCTCTTCGCTATGCCCTTCAGCGCTTCTATCTTAGCCTCCTTAAAACGCTTGCCCCCTCTAAGGGCCCGGCTAAAGTTGTTAGGAATGGCTCACATTCCCTGTAGGCTTTGCGCATATCCCCTATCATATCAGGCGGTAAAAAACTTGGAAGGAGACACGCTCGATTGCAGCGATCTCAACGGTGACGAGAAGTGCTATGTGGTTCATGGTGATCGTGGCGACAAGATAGTAATTAATCTATGATTTTTTGGGTGCAATGTAAGATATTTACAGCGAGGTTTCGGGATAAAAGACAGGTTAGCATGCGGAAACTTTGACGGCGCCGGAGGTGATGAGATAGTCCTAAGCGACGGAGATGACTACCTATGGATATTCGACCTCGCATATGGGAAGTTAACTTCGAACAAGTTTAAGCGTGATTTCGAGGTTGGTGATGAACTCACCGTTGGAGACGTCTACGGTGACGATAAGGCTGAAATATTCATGGGCGATGGGAGCAGCGGCGAAATCTGCATCTATGACGGATACGGTCATCCGTTGCGGTCCTTCGAGCGATTCTATGACGGGGAGGAGGCTGGCAACCGGAGATCTCGATGATGATGGAAAGGCTTATTTAGGTCATCCCACAAAAGCTAAGCAATCTTAAATCAATTTAGGCGGTTTTAGATGCGATTTAGAGTTTGGAGGTGCCTTCTCCCTGAGGCTGTTTTTCTAACGATCCTGTTAACCTCTGTTATGCTCCAGTTCAACTTCAAACCCGTCGAAGCTCAAGCAATTACAAGCGTTGATGTTTCGCCTAGGATAACTTTGGGGCGGGAGACGTTCACTGCGACGGTTCATGGCACATACCAGGTAAGCGACGGATTGGATCTGACGGCGGTCATAGTGAACATTGATGGTGAGAGTGTCGGGGGGCCCAGCCATTATAGGGTGGAGCGGGAGGATCCTTCAGCCGTTCAAGGAGAATGGCAGCTGAGCTTAGTGGTTAACCCTCCCACGTCCAGAGAAGGGTTAGGCCATGGGTTGGAAGTGGACCCTGAGAACCCTCACCTCTACAGGAGATCGTTATGGGCCTGCATCCAGGGGACAGGTGAGAGATTCGGCTTCTATGCGATGATCTCTGATTTGACTCAATTATATGTCGATATCGTCGACGCTTCCTGGGCTCCCCTGGAGGGTGAGCCTGTGAATCCGGGAGACGAGGTTAGGGTGCACTTGAAGTATGAGGTATGCCCGAGAATAGATCCGAGGCATCCGCAGACCCTTATACCTTGCTATGTGAATATATGGGTTGGAAGCGGCTCGACGATCCCTGCCCCCATTGATCCGATGGAATGGTTCCAGCTTAACCCTGCTAACCATCCTTTTCAATGGGAGAATCGCAGGGGAGCGGTCTATAGACCAATCTCCGCTGAAGTCGATTTTCTGATGAGAGTTCCTGAGAGGGGCCTAGACTACGATTTAGATCTGACCGTCGGCGTATACGTCCAGGAGGAGAACGTTGAAGGATGCCGGGTCGACCGGGATCAGGAGAGCTTTACCATACCGGTCGTCCACAGGGAGGACAACGATGCATGGATCGACAGCGTTTCAGCTGATCCTGCAGAGGCTGATCCAGGTCAGACCATAACCGTGAACGTCGCAGGAGGATACACGGTGATGGAGGAACGCGGGATCCCACTCATGGTCACCCTGAGGATTGAGGATGGACATGAGTATACTCACGAGCTCGGCTCAGGCTCATACGTTCAGGGCAGCGGCACGTTCAGCGAGGAGTTCCAGGTACAGGCACCTCCCCAAGAGGGGGAGATGCATCTCGCCGCCCTAGTGTGGCGGGGGGACACGCTCTACGTTTTCGACCAGGAGAACATGTCCGTGCCTGTGAGGGCGGGGGCGGGATCCGAGCACTATTGCAGGATAACCGATGTGATCATCTTACCTATGCGAGGGGTAGAACCCCTTCAACAGGTAAGTTTAGGACAGGATTTCCAAGTTCATGTGGAGCTGGAATGGAGTTTAGCCCAGCATGGAAGGCTATATCTCGAAATATTTGACATGTCAGGCATAGGGCAGAGCTCGGCGATCGCAGATCAATATTGCTATTACAGCGAAGAGACTGGTGAGGGAGTTATTTTCTGCATTATTGAAGGCTCCAGGATACCTCCCCGCAGTCTTCTGCCGGCTGATGGCCGCTGGACATTGAGAGCCGACGTCTACTATCAGTATCGAGTCGGTGACGGTTTCGGAAGTTTGTCATATGGGGACAGCGATGAATTCGACGTTTTGGTTGCTGGAGGTGAGGGAGAAATAGCCGGAGGGACTTCCGACTGGTCCATTACAGAGGTTTCAGCTTCTCCAGTCAATCCATTTCTTGGAACCGGCGTTACCTTCACGGCTAGGATACAGGTTACGACGGACGAACCGCTCCCGCAGAGGGTAGGAGTATCCTATGCCGTAGACGGTGTGGAGCAAATCCGAGGCCGCGTATCCTTCGAGGATGGCATGGCGTTCCTCGCCGTTACTTCACCTCCTTGGACGCCTACGGTTGGCCAGCACACGGTCAGGTGGGAGGTGGATCCAGATCATGAGTATGAGGATCCTAATCGTGGAAATAATGTTCGGGAGTTAAGGTTCACCGTAACCGAGGCTCCGCGGCTGCCCGAGGGATACCCGACCGAGGAACAGCCAACTGGAGGGGAGTTCGACTATTATGTGACCGCAGTCCCAACCGAGCAGACTATTCGCAGCCCTGTAACCTACAATGTTACAGTCAACATTATATCGGGTGCCCCTGAACCGGTACAGCTGGAGCTTATAGGCGCTCCTGCAGGCGTCTCATACTACTTCGATCCACCATCAGGAACGCCGAGATATACTTCAACCTTAACGGTGACGGCGGCCGCGGGCCTCCCAGCCGGCGCGTATCCTATGACGATTAGGGCTTCAGGCGGCGGCAAGGAAAGGTATAAGCCGATAACCCTCATCGTCGAGGAAGGCCCCGACTACACCATATCCATCAACCCTAACTCTACCCGTGCTAAACCGGGGGAGCGCGTAGAGTTCACGGTCTCAGTTGAATCCGACACGGGCTACAGCCAGCTCGTCAACCTGATGACGTCACGTATGCCGAACGGTGTTACATGGAGGCTGGAGCCTCAGGCTTCAACCCCACCCTTCCAGTCAACCTTGGTCTTGGAGCTAGGCCAGAATGTTAGGCCAGGCCCATACACGATAGTCGTATCGGGTTCAGGAGTGGATGGAAAAAGAGCAGCCGCCACGCTTTGGGTTGAAGATATTGGACCCGTTATTAAGGATATTGAACTCGCTAAAAGGGAGGCTACGATAAACTACTTGGCAGGGGCGATCCTCGCCTCGATCCTCGCCGCCATATTCGGCGGTGGATTCCTCGCTTTTAGGAGGATTAAGGCTAGGAGGGCTGAAGCCTTCTGCATAGAGTGTGGAGCCAAACTTGCACCTGGCGTGAAGTACTGTCCTAAATGCGGAACTAAACGGTCTAAAATGGAGGAGGCGGGCTGACCGCTATGAGTAGATTGAAGTTTAATTTCAAAGTTGCTTATACGCTAACCGTTATCCTAATAGCCATACTCGGTACAGCTGGATCGGTTTCAGCCGCATACAATGGGAAGATAATACCGCCAAGCCCATACGCCGTCTATACAAACCAGGTTTACCGTCTAACCGTTGGCTTCCAGTATATGGCGGCTACCCCCTGCGATTTCTGGATAGAAAGCCCACCCTATCGCAGCGGCAGGGTGACGCTTTCAGGTTCCGGCACAAGCGCGGTCGCATTGACGCTTCAGGCTCCTCCAATAGCCGGCGTGTACACGCTCGGCCTCAAACTCTTCCTTCAGCCTCAGGGGCAGACACCGATGCTGGTGGACACAGTCACCGTACAATACCAGGTGGTTGAACCGGTCAAGACGGATTGGGATGTGGAGAAGGTTTGGATCGAGCCTTCATCCCCTGTGGAGGGCGACCAGGTTACATTTCATGCCAGGATCGTTTTGAGAAACACGAACAGCAAGCGTCCTTTGACGGTGGACGTCGCCTGTCTCCTCGATAAGAAACCCTACTATAGTGGATCGTTAACGTTCTCACCCCAGCCATCCTACCAGGATATTACCGTCCAGAAGGCTTGGACAGCTACGAAGGGATCGCATAGTCTAATCTTCATCGTGGATCCGAATCGAGAGCATAATGATCCGACGCCATTCCCTCAGTATAACTTCAGGGAGCTTAAGTTCACGGTTGAAACCTACTATGCGGTGATCGAGGAGATCCATCCCGAACCGGCGGAGGTGGATGAAGGCGGATGGTTCAACGTGGTCATCACGGTCGCCTACAGGTTTTCCGGGTCAGCCACGCTGGAGGTCCGCCACTATAACAATGCTACGATGCCTCCAGTCGGCGACACGGTCAGTGACACGGTCACCGGTTCAGGCTCGAAGGACTATACCTTCAGGGCCAGAGCCCCCTCGGGCCGTGTAAGATATGTCAACGCAACCACTTATCCGCTCCAGGGGCAGGGATCGGTCAGGTTCGATAGAGGCGCTGGATGGCAGCAGACGGACTCTGGTTGGCTCAAGTTCTATGAGGTATCCGTCAGGAGGCCACGCTACTACGCCGTATTCGACTCTATGACCGCTCAGTATCTAGGCGTAACTGGAGGAGTGGAAGACGCGTCCATAGGCCGAATCCAGATAACGCTTCAAGTCAGATATTTTGTACCTATAGAGTCAGGCCTGAGGATTACTGTGACCAGGTCAGGCGGCGGCGCAGAGTCCAACCAGACCGCGGAACAAGACCCTGGGGTGTGGACAGGATTCCTGATCGTATGGATCGATGAAAACCAGTTCACACAGGAGGAGGCTGTGGAGCGAACCGCAACCTATACATTCGACTATACCTTCCCGATCGGGTCGGCAGAGGGTACAATGAACCTGCAAGCCAAAGTCGAATACATGGCTTACGGCGGATGGAACTATGGAGACCAGGAATCAGCTCAGGTCACGGTTCCCCAAACCCCATTCCAGCCCTATACATCGAAAGGCTCTCCCCCCTCTTCTGCCGGCGACTACGCCATGGCCGCCTTCGAAAGAATAATCGAATGGTTCAAGAGACTCTTCGGAATCGACTAGAAGGACTCGAACACGGCCGCCGACAATTCCAAGGGACAGCCAACTCCTTCCCATCGCCAGGCTCCTTCCCCCCTCCTCTTTTTTCAGATATTCCTGGAACGCTTCCAACGCCACATCTCTCTAAATCTAAACTCCCTACATACGTGGACTGATGACGCGGAAGATAGAAATATGGAGTTTTAAGATCACTATGTTCCCTCAGTGGCTGCTAAGAGAACTAGATCGTATCGTTTCCCTCCTTTGGGTAAATATAAGATTTTGTGCTGCTTTTTGGAATTTGCGTTACTTTTCTAGTAAAAGCAACACCTATAATATTGTTGCGCCCCATTTATTTTAGGCGATGGTATGGCTATCGTTGAAGTGGGATCTAAATATCGTGCGACCATTGCCCGTAATGTGCGGAGAAAGACTCCGTTGAAGGTTGGACAGAAGGTTTACTTGTCGGCTAGGCCGCCCTACATAGTTTTAATTCCAATTCCCGAGAATGTTGATGAAGCCCTTGCGGAGCTTCTAGGCGACATAACCTTTAGCAGGGAAGAGCGGGAAAGGGCTGAGGAGCAGCTTTTAAAGGAAGCCTCTTAAATTCTGATAAACAATAGATATAGGATTAACGATTTTCCTCCAATTTTGGCTGTAAGAGAAACTTTTCAGATATCTACCCGATCTTAAAAAGGGGCTCTATAAGTCTTAAATGGGGGTGGATTTGAACTTTAGAATGATATTTTGATTAGGTGATGTTTAGGTGGGTTTTGCCCTGGATGGTTCTCGAAGCGTGCTCGAGTCCGAGGTTTTGAAGGGTTTGCCTCCGGAGTATGAGGGGGATCTGACCGATAGGATCGAGGAGGCTTTAAGGTCTAGGGGCAGGGAGCTGGTCGTCTTCTTAGAGGATGATTCCACCGGGGTTCAGGAGTCCCATG
>Ga0078972_1005684_pt1 | contig 31184 bp, 19 predicted proteins | sample YelNatPaOPGAMG01_FD_67568 | JGI IMG/M metagenome (GOLD analysis project Ga0078972, IMG submission 67568) | Hot spring thermophilic microbial communities from Obsidian Pool, Yellowstone National Park, USA - OP-RAMG-01 (SPADES assembly) (version 2) | ecosystem: Environmental > Aquatic > Thermal...
TATCAGATGCTATAAGTAAAAGAAAATCTTTGTCATCTTTTGGCCATTCATGTGTTATATTTTCTTGTGTTGGGAAACCATATAAGTATTCAATAAGAACATCAGCCTGTTGTTCTTTTGGAATAGTATCAGTATATTTTTTTATCCTTCGCTCAGAAAAAGAAAATAAAAAATTATATATAAATATTATCGCTAAAATTGTCAACACTTTATTATTCATTCACTTTCTCCTTCCATTACTTTTTATGTTTTGGAAATATATCCTAACTTGCTGACGAAGTAAACCATTTTCTATAATCAACACATTCACCATTTTTGAATACAGTATTGGAAAAGTCTTATTTCAACCCAATTTTTATTTTAATCTTATATCAAACTAAAGTTTATTTTGTAAGACGAAGTTGGTCAATGTATATAGAACCCTTACCACCATCAATACTACTAACTGCAAATTCTATTTTCTCTGGTTGGCTGAGTTGTTCATCTCCACCCCACCAATATTCAAGTTCATCAACAGAGATTGTTATCTCTCGCCATTCATCTTCTAAATCTTCATACCTTTTACCAAAAACACTACCATCTTTATCCACAACCTTAAATTCAAGACGATTGTTCTCACCCTCTGCCTTTATCCAGAATTTAAAAATTTTATTTTTAGAAAAATCAAGTTTAAATCTTTTCTGCAGACAAACCCATTTGCCCTCGCCATCTCCTAAATCATACTCTGCTTGTAATGCATTACCATCTTTACCCGGAACGATTTTTAAACTTAACTTTGCACCTTCAGCTGTAAATATTTGCCAACCTTTTTTATTCTCAAAATCGTCAAGTACATCAGGTGAGAATTTTTTTATTGTTTGCGATTTTTTAGGTACTTCTACAATTTCAATATTATCTATCTCAACAACACCTTTACCACCAGCATTCTTACTTATCGCAAAACCTATCCTCACCACAGGATCTAACTTCTCATCACCTCCCCACCAATACGATATATCCTCATCAGATGTTATCTCTACCCTATGCCATTTCCCATCAGAAGAAAGTAATGATTTGTTCCCATATACAGAACCATTTTTGTCAACAACCTTGCTCTCAATATAATTTACCTCACCTGTCGCCTTTAAATCATACTTTATTACAAAATTTTGAGGAAATACTATCGGAGGCCTTATCTCTTTCTCTACCGCTACCCAATCTTTATCCTTAAGATCATATTCCACTTTTAACCCAGAGCCATCTTTACCTTCTGATTTCGAAACCTTTATATCACACCCTTCTGCTTTATACGACTTCCACGCCGATATACTATCAAAACTATCTGAAAAAATAATATTCTCCTTCCCAGATAACTCTTGCTTAGATTTTACTTCAACCCGTTTCTTTTGTTGACCAAAAACTAATGATGATACTACACACAACAATATTATATTTATTACACTCTTTTTCATTTCTTTACAAACCTCCTTTTAAAAATTTTTTTATTATTTATATTATTTATTTTTCTCTCACCTCCCTTCTGATATAAGAATTTCAAATCCCGAATCTATTTGGGAACAGATTTTGTTGTCAAATAACACTAATTTTCCCAAAAACATAAAGATACAAACTTTTTTATACTTGGATGATTCATAAAATATTTCCATACAAAATTTGTTCTATAATTTTCAATACTTAAAAGTGTGATACCTATATCTATACCGAGACATTCGTCTGAAAACCACTCACAATCAAGATTAAATCCGTTAACAAAACCGTATTCACAATAAATTTTATCTTTAAGCTTATCATACATTAACTTCAAAGTAGGTATACAAACTTCTGGCAAAAACATAATAGAACCTCCTACAGCTGATGGTGCTACTGTACCATCATGAAAAGAACCGGGAGTACTACCATATCCTTTATACCCATACGGACCTATACAAGCAGAAAGTCCCCAAAAACCTTCAGCATAAGTTTTATATTTATGTTTTCTTTTTTCACAGAAGATTTTGTTTGCCAAAGTTGCGATTTTTGAATTTTCAAAATAGTTTGTCCCATCATACTTATCAACAATATTTTTAAAATCTATATATGCATGAGAAAACTGATAAGTGAACAAACTTCCTGTTGGACAGGCAACAAATTCGTATTTTCCATATCTACATTTTTTTCTTTTCCACGCATACCAGCACTCTTTAGGGATAGAATTCTTTTCTGCACCAATTGCTAATGCATAAAGTATAATCGCTTCACTATATGTATCCCAATAATATTGCAAAAAACCTGTCTCGGGTTTCCATCCCATACAAAGAACATCCTTATCATTTAATGCCCACTGCCAGTTAATCCTATCATATATTTTTTTAACCATTTCTTCTATATTTGTCCCTTTAAAATACTCAGATGCAACAATTGCTCCTGCTAAAAATAGTGCAGTATCTATAGTAGAAATTTCACTTTCCCAAACTCGTTCTCCTGTTTTCATATCCAAAAAATGATAAAAAAAACCATTTTTGTTTTCAAGTTTATATAAAAAAGTTTTTAATGTCTTATATATTCTTAAATATGCCTGATTTTTTTCAACCCAACCACGTTCTGCACCTATGCAAAAAGCTGTTAAACCAAACCCTACAGCTGCAATACTACAAGGTGAACCTTCACGAGAACTATCAGGTATCAAACCGAGTTTATCATCATATAACTCCCAAAAATACATAAAAGAATCTTTTTCTACTTTGTCAAGGAACCAATCGTAATCTTTTTGGCTAAAAACAACATTAGCAAAAACAAAGATTAAAAATAAAAGTTTTTTTAGTTTTGTCAAAAATTTACAATAATTGATTTTCAATTTTTTCTATAATTTTTCTCTGATTATCAGAAAGTTGCGTAGTTTTTATTTCTTCAATATATTTTTTTAAACTCTGTTTTTCTGATCTTAATTTCTCCACTAAAATTTGTAATTTACCACTTAAAGTTTTCAACTCATCTTTTTTACGAAGATTAAAATTTACATTTAGATCACCATTTATTATCTTATCTAATTCTCTGCTTATTCTAAAAAGAGGACCTGCAATATGATGCGTAATAAATATTCCAAATATAAATATAGCAACGAGAATAAAAGCAACAACTAAAACAACCCTTGTATTAGTTTTTACTAAAATTTTATCTATAACTTTTAACTGATGCTTACTCAACATTTTTGCTTCTTCTTTTAATATAGGAATTGTTTCAACAACAGTTCTTGTTCTTACACCTTCATATTCACGCATTCTAACTATTGTAGTAAGATCTTGGTGAAGTTTTACATCAGAAAATTCTCTTATTACTGAAAACCATGTTGTTAGATAAACAATTCCACAAATTATAATTGTTACAAAAACTAAAATAACTGTTGGACATAATATATATTTTATTTGAAATTTTTTATCTACAAGATATTTCCTTCTTCTTAAATTTTTCATACTGATTTATTCCTCTTTCCATTTTTTGTAGCGACTAATCTCATAATCTATGGAACACAATTGAACTGCTCAACTTGTTCAACAATTTAATGCTCCGAACAAGTTCGGAAATCCGGTAATAGCTAGAATCCTTCCTACAAATTGCAAAAAGAATTCCGATTAGTCAGGTAGTCTCTTTTCTATTAATGAAACAACTTAAAAGTTCATATTAAAAAATATACTTAAATAATTATCGTTGTACGGTGGACCTTTAGGTTCCCACGAGGGGTCACCAAATCTTGTTGTTTTATAACTTATAAGAAAACCAAAATCAGTCATCAATTTATAGTCAAAATCTACTTGTAAAGAATGTGTTATGAAACTTTTATCAGTTACTGGATGATAGATATCGTCTTCTTGAAAAGTTAACTTAAAAGTAAGTGGAAATCTTACTCCAGGTGTAACAGGATATAGAAAATTATACTGGCAGTAAATCTTTGTGCTATTAACTTTTTCATTTCGGTCAATTTTAAGCACTTCATTTTTATACTCTTCAGTTCGCATTTCTCTATTTAGTCTTAATTCCAACCCTTTCGGACCAAGATATCCTATACCAAAATTTATTGTTTTACGATAAAACTTTTCATTACTCTTTCTTACAATATCGTCATAAAATAAGTTTATATTAAATCCGCGATACCATTGTTCAACTTGTATTTTATGTCCTTTTTGGTCAGCAATGACATCTTCAAACACAATTGGTTCTTGTCTGTATTTTGGTTTAAAATCTCTACCTATATCGCGGTATGAATAAACTAACTTTGTCCCACGAAAGGGTAAACCATCAAAAAATAATTTCAATTCATAGAGATCAGAATTGACAGCCGGCGAAGAAACTTCATAGTTGTATATAGGATTAGTGGGATCGGAATAATCAGCAACTGCAAATTGTTTATCATTATAGTATCCGTAAGTCAAATCTAAGTTTATTTGTGAATTTAAGAATCTTGATAATATGTTTACCAAATATGAATATTCCGAACTTATTGGTTTTATTTTCCAATCCTCTGATGTATTTAATTCACCATTAGTTTGTGTTGAAGATGGCAATTTTGCTGTTTCATAATCGTGCAGGAATATAAATTGCAATCGTTGATTACCAAGATATAATAAACTACGATTACCAAACGAAAAAGAATCGTAATATCGTTTAATAACAAAAGTTGAATGTTCAAAATTACCTTTTCTTCCAGATACAGATATTCCTTTCCAACCCCAAAATGGTGAAATGATATAAGGAGAATATCCAATCCATATATTACCTAAAGTTATTTTATTAAACAAAGGAGATATTTGCTCTATATTCAACTGTAAAGTAGGTATTGAAATTGATGGTGAGACACTACAAAATTCTGTATATGGATATTGGTCAATGGTTTTTTGATACACTGACTGACCAAATTCCTGACTTTCAACCACAGACTTTATTCTTCCACTTATCTTACCTAATTTTCCTTCTACTACTGCACCGGCTGAACCAAAAATTTCATTTTTTCTTTCAGGCGTATAGCGATAATTTACACCAATATTCCCTAACAAAAATACTTGTTGCTGTGGTTCTGTTTCCTTTTCTTTTGTTGAATATATCTCTTCAGAAACAGAAGATATTTCTGGTTCCTCTGAAAGGTCCGTTGAAAAATAAAAATTATCAAAATACAAGGTCCCTTTCTTTTCTGTCACATTCTCGTTAAACACTATTGTTAACTCAGTAATATTTTTCCAATTATCTATTCTTTCAAATGCACTAAGTGGGATAACAAATCTCTTCCATTTACTTGTTATACCATCAACAATATATTTACTTGATTGATTAGGAGTTTTCAACTCAATCTGGAACCTACGTGTATATCCTTTTGTTTCATCTCCACGAGCATAAAAGATTAAATACTTATATTCTGATAAGTCAATTCCTTGTAGCAAAAAGTAAAACCCGTTAAATGAGGTATGCGGGATTTCAGTTGCTAATCCAACAACACTATAAGCAGAATAATCTAAAATATATGTTGGTGAAAAAAAATATGTTATTGCAGAATCAACATCGTAATCTAATCTCAATGAATATCCTGTATCTCCTTCACAAAAACTTGCTTCACAGCCAGCAGTTTTATCATTAGGATTATTTGTCCATACACCGTTAACACCACCAAGTTTATTAGTAAATTCTGCTGTTTCAAAATCGTCTATTAAAATAACTTTACTATAAAGTATTGCAGTGACAAATATAAAATATAAAATTGATAATTTTATAATCTTTTTCATAATAGTTTTATCTCCTCATCCTTATCATTAATGTGAAAAATTGTGTCCAACCTAATGAATAATGTTTGGTTAATGCATAATCAAACTGTAATTTACCAAAGTTCAAACTTAACCCTGTCGCAAAAGTTTTATCCTTATTTGTTAAATCCTTAATACCACCTCTTAAACCAATTGTATTCTTTAAAAACCATAACTCAATTCCGAAATTTAACTTATTCATAGCATAATCAATAGCGAATGTAAAGTCATTAACTGGCATATAACTTATTCCTAACCGAAAATTAAAATCAAGTGTATCTTTTACACCTGTATCCCAGACAATTTCTGGATTGTTTACATTTTGCAACATTAAACCGAAACCAAATTTGTTTTCTAAAAGTTTATATAGTATCCCTGTATCTATTCCATAACCTGATGCGTTTCTTTCAGTAAATACACGGTAAAACTTGAAATTTATCCCAGCAAATAGATTTTCAATATTTGCAACTTTACCCGCTAAAGTAACAGCATAAATATCCTCCACATAATTTAAGAAGTCCACATCTTGCGTTGTTGCAATTCTATGTACTGAAAATGCTGTATTTAAGAATCTACCTGAAACAGAAAATCCAAGATAATTTTGAGTCAACAAACCTAAATTGTAAAAATCTCTATATGAGAATATAATTTGTGGGTTATTCACTTTAGCAATACCAGCCGGGTTGTAATACACACTGTTGATATCATCACTAATACTTGTAAATACATCTCCCATACCTTGCGGTCTAGCATTAAAGCCAACATTGTCAAATGCAGCGTAAAGTAAACAAGAAGTAAGAAGCGCGAAGTAAGAAGCGTAAAGTATAAAAATTTTTTTCATCGTATTACTGCGACAATATGTGTTATTTTATCTGACCCATTATTATTTTCAGCAATAAGTTGATAGAAATATAATCCATTTCTAACTATATTATTTGACTTATCTTTACCAGCCCATTCAATGGTTAACTCTGTATTTGCTTGTTGTTCACCTTTATCTTCCTCATAAACAACATCACCTGAGAGATTATAGATAACAATTTTTACTTCTGCTGGTTCTGAAAGTTCGTATAAAAAAATTGCTTTATCTTTTGTTCCATCATTATTTGGTGAAAATGTATTATTTATTACTTTTAATGACTTAATTATTTTATTTTCTCTTTTGGTTTCAAAACCACCCTTAGTAGTTAACCCCAAATTTTTAATCAATACGGTTCCTGAACCACCTGCATTCTTAGATATGGTAAAACAAACTGATTTAATTTTAGTTAGGTCCAAAGTATTTACAACATTTCCTTGCCAATCTTTCCCAGCAGTAAACAACGAAAGTTCCTCTAATGGTATTACAACTTTTTTCCAAACATTGTCTGTATTTGTAATATTATAAAACTTTCGCCAGTATATTGTGTTGTTTCTATCTACAAGTTTAAATTCTAAGTTATTGCTACTACCTGTACCTTCTAACTCAAATTCTATTGTATTATAATTTGCAATATTTAACCCCCACAAACGTTCCATCACAACCCAATCGTCAATATCTACTACCGGACGATTAAATTTATAGTTTAACTCAATTGCAGCGTCTTCTATTCCAGAAGTATTCTTTAATTGGGTAGTTGTGATTCCTTTATCTTCATCTCTACCATAATTTGCCCAGCCAGAAATTTTATATAGTAGGTTCATATCATCAATTGATGTTAAAACACCACCGGTATATGATTTTTCTGAAGTAAACCTAATATAGTCAATATAGACAATCCCTGAATATGGTGACTGGTCAAAAACGAAATTTATTTGTTTTACCTTTGACAAATCCAAACCTGCAAAATCTGAAAGCGGTATTGAAACCTCTTGATATGATGTTTGTGTCCCACCAGATAAATATGAACTAAGTTGAACAGATTTTATTGTGCCGGTAGTATCAACAAGTTCAATTTTCATCTGTTTACCAGGAACATCGCTTTTAATATAAAATTTTAAATGTGTATATGAACTTAAATCTGTGTACCCGTTTACATTAGCAGAAGTTAAAAAAATCCAGTATCCACACCATTTGCCTGCTGGAAAGTTATAAGTCAGTGATAGTGCATAAATCCCTTCGTAAGCATTATTTCTATCGTAGGTTACAATTGGATCGTAATCGCCTTTACCATCGTTATTATCGTCTGGTGACATTGGACCTTCATTGCCACCGGTTTCGTTTGGTGGTGTGCCGAAGTTAAAACTATCAACCAAGAAAAATTCTTTAGTATTAAGTTTATACGATTCAATTTTATCAATAGCAATACTTCCAACACCACCGTTTGATGGTGTTACAGCAAATGCAAGTTTGGAGATTCTCTTTGTATCAAGTTGTCCATCTCCAAACGGCTTTCCATCTTTTGTCCAAACAGATAAACTACTAAATGGAACAATTATTTGTGTCCATTGTGAAATATCGGTAACTTTTTTTATTTGTCTATCAAACATATCTCCATCTGCATCATAAATTTGTAATTTTAAATTATTTTTTTCTCCTGAACCTTTGAAATAAAAACTAATTGCATCAGCAGATGAGATATTTAAGTCAGCAAATGTATCTTTGTAGATTTCTATCCAACTGCCAGTACCAAAATTGTATTCAACTTGGTTAGCATCTCCAGATATTTTTAAATTTACAGAAGTGTCTGAATCAGAAACTATATTCCACAATGTATCCATTTTGTCAATAGTAACTGCGAATACTTCAGAAAATACAAAAGTGCAAAAAATTAGAAAGTTATAAAATAATTTCATAAATTTCATAAACTTTTTTTATTTATAAAAAACAGATAAAGAAAATTTATGTGTTCCTGTTGTTTCTTGAATTTGTAATGGCCATAAAAGTGCATAGTCAAATTGTAGCAATAAACGAGATTTAATTTTTGGTTTAATACTAAAACCAAAAGATAATTCGTTATAATTACCACCGAGACGTAAACCAAGTATTTCATTTATAAACCATGCTTCTGCACCTAAGTGTATATTCAATTTATCCTCCACATTACTCCAATCTTGATTACGATATGTAAAATCAACTGCAGACAAAATATTTTTTATTGAACCGAATTCGTCAATTTTGAACGCAGCACCTATTCCTATCTCTAACGGAACCATATCTTGGTTCTTCAAACCGACATCCGGCTGTGTAATATTTTTTACCACAACTCCAGCTGAAAACCCACGAAACCTTCTCGGAATTGGTTTATACAACAACCCGATATCCATTGTTATATTAGATTTTGAATTCCCACCAGCAAATACAGGGTCGTTAACTGTCCGAACATCAAGAGAATATGAGTGTTGTAGATATTTTATATTTAACCCTACTAATAATTTATCGCGTAGTCGGTAGTTAAATAATTGTTTAACAATTTTGTTTATACTTTCAGCATATACAAAATTTATAATATCTTCTCTATATTGTGCAGCAGAAAAATTCGCCCAGTTTAATCCCAAAGAACCAAAGCCAAGGTCACTTTTTGGCAACATAAATGCTACATAGTTCAGTGTCAAATCTACTGTATCTAAACCAGTGTATAATTTTGTATGCATAAAATTAGTTTCGTAATATTCTACCTGTGCTATCCCAGCAGGATTATATAAAATTCCAGTTGCATCATCACAAACTCCAACAAATGCACCACCCATACCAACAGCACGAACACTCCAACCAATATCTTTAAATGCAGCATTTAGTTGCGAAACAGATGTGAGACAAACAAATGCGAGACATAAAACACGAGACACAAGACATAAGACATTAGATAGTACATGTGAGTTAAAAATTGACAGTAATAATTTTTTCATATTAATGATTTCATTAATCCATTAAGCATTTTTGATATTTCTTGCAAATTTTTGATAAACTTCTAATTTTTCAAACTTAAATTTTTCCATACCATTTCACTTACATCTTATCCCCGAACAACTTCGCTACTCCAAATACACTCATTTCGCTACAACAATTGTTCCACTTATAAGTTTTATTTCGTCTCCTACTTTTGCTTTAAACTGGTATATATAAACACCACTTTCAACAACATTCCCCATTGCATCTCTACCATCCCATTTAGGTCCGCTTGGATTGTCAGAAGTTATTGTTATTATTTTTCTTCCTGTAATATCGTAAATATTTATTTCGTATTCGTCAAATAATCCATCAAAAGTTACAAAATCGTTAATACCATCAACTGATGCTGGTGTGATTATCCTTTCTTTTGGACGATAATCCTCAGCGGTTAATGGTTTGGTTGGGAAAATTCCATAAAGCGAGAAATGTGTAATTTTTGCACTAATAGTATTTGCTAATTTGTCCACCTTACTACCACCAACAAGTCGCCAGTCAAACCCATCCCACCAGAATATACTTAATTTACTTTCATCAATTTCTGTTTCTGTACCATCTAATAATTCTACCTTCCCGTTATTGTTTAAGTCAAAATATGGCAAAGTTATAGAAATTGGTTTTTTAAATAATAGATTGTGTGGCTTGAATTCATAGACCGCAACTGGTTTTTTAGTTGCGCAAGCACCATTTCCTTCTGGAATGTTATCATCCAGATTACGTTGTATTACAGTAATATCTATTGGTTCTGATAGTGCACCTTCTGGTATGTCAAGTATCACACTTCCGTCATATGGATTGCCATCAGGAACTACAAATCTTCCACTCAAAACATTTTTAAACACAGTTTCCTGACTTATCTCCAACAATTGTGGGTTATCTATTGGTTTCCAAAATTTTCTGTTGCATCCGTCACACGCCTCTATTGTATAATAAATTTTCCCTATTTTCACTTCTGTTGAACAAATTACTGCATAAGCATCTTTACTATATGGTAATACCCCTTCTAAATTCATAACCCTTACTTGCCAATCGCCATCATTTATTTTGTAATGTAAATTTGCATATTCAACTTTTTGATCATCAGTAATTTTTGCGTTAATTACTATATTATCTCCAATTATACCTATTTTTTCCATTGGTGAATGAGAAATTTCAGGTGGTGATATATCTGAAACATCATATAGATCAAACCATATTGTGCCTGAATATTTTCCAGCAGCAACATTATTAAAAAGTCCTTCAATATATAGATACACTGGCGAATTACACGAAATACCATTAGGCAGTTTACTGTTATCATAGTTCCCAGATACAACAGTAGTATAACCCTTCTCCCACGCTCCTTTCCAGGATTCATCATCATTGGGTGTTTTAGGGTCATCCTCATCATTTTTGTCTTTTAAATAATGCCAACCGCTATCGGAATTTGGGTCACCTGCAGGTGGTGTACTACTTTGAACTTCGTCAAAAACTTTCCATGCAAGTGGTAGCAGAATGGTATTAGTAGTTGTGTTTAACAGACCACCTTTTTGATAACCTGTCATCGCAGTTTTGTTATCAGTATAAATATCAACTCTCCAGTATGCTCTTGTAGAACTGAATCTCATCTCTAAATATTGCTGCGCAACTATAGGTATAGTAGATGGCTGAGTTTCTTTAAAACTAATAGAAGAAACTTCTACATTATCTGAAATATTTTTAGCCACAACTGATAAATTAATTGTAGCAAAAACTATTTGATTGTTTAACAATATATAAATACAGTTCAACAGAATATAATAGGTAAAACTTTGTCTTCCAAACTTATTCTTTATAGAAATTTTGAATAACATTTCAGTTTATGTCTCCTGTATTCTCACTTCTAACTTCCATCTTATTCCCGAACAAGTTCGGTACTCCTTCAAGGCACATTTTGTTTTGTTGGTTTAATTTCAGTGATCTCACCTGTTTCGTTTATATTAAAAGTTATTATACTTTTTATATTTCGTTCTATCCCTGTTGGGTCAGTGAAATAAACCACTGCTGTTGATTCATAATTTCCTTTAGGAAGTTCTTCATTATATAACCAACTCCATAGAGGAAAACTTTCCCCACAACGATATAACCATGGATGTAATTCTAACTGTTTTGTAGAACCTGTTTGCAGGTGTTTTAGAAGTATTTCACCTTTTGTAGTTAGATGCACATTACCTTTGTTTTTGAACACAACTGCGAAACCATAATTTTTGCTTTCTTGTCTTATATAAAAGTTAGATATTTCTGCATCAACTTTTTCTGTTCCTTTAACTGTAATACAAAGTGAATAAGCCACCCTTGTGCCTATATTAACTGAACCGAACTTCATCCCTACAGATGCAAAAAATATTTGTGCTACAAGGTCACCTTCTGCTTCCTTAGGGACCTTAACCTCCCATTTTATTTCTTTTATTTTCTTTGGTTTAAGTGTAAATTTGTTTGACTTTAATTTTATCTTAAGCCAGTCAACACCAGATTTCCTTTCTCCTTTGGACCAATCCTCAGGCTGAATTTCTACTTCTAATTTTTTATCAGCACCTATTACCCAAATGTTACCTTTTATGGTTGCTCCAGGTGATGCTATAACATTTTGTCCCTCAGGATAAATTCTTAATTGTGCAAATGAGAATGATACAAAACAAAAAAACAAGGATATAAATAATGTTATATTTGTTCTCATTTTTTTACTCATTTTTATCATAAAATTCTTTTGTTGTTAGTTAGATATTATTACAGTCCTAACAAGACTGTAATAATATCTTTCCTAACAAGACTGTAATAATATCTTTAATTGCGATACAGCAATATCATCAGTGGTACAGGTCAAACCATATTGTTGACGAATAATTTTTACCACCGGCTGCGCCAGCAAAATCGCCTTCTAAATAGACATAGTTAGGATTCCCGGTTGTAATTCCAACAGGAAGGTTCCTATAGCTCGGTCCACCATATAGACAGACTGTGTAACCACCACTATGAGAATAATTCCAGCTTTGGTCACCACCAATAGTTGGATCATCTTGGTCAGCCTTGTCTTTCACATACATCCAACACATTTGAACAGAAGTAGTAGAACCATAGATTGTATTTGTTGTCGTACTTGAGACACCAAGATTCAAAGTTGCCGGAAGTGTTGAGCCAGAAACAATCCATAGTAGTGGAACACGAATAAAGGTTGTTGTACCATTAGAAGCATCATCATTAATCAATCCAGCACATTGATATACACCGTATGCAGTATTAGTTGATACACGAGGAACATTTTTGGTGTAAATATCAACTTTCCATACAGAGTAGTTAGCAGTAGCACTGAGAACTATATAATTATTCGCTAAAGCACAGGTATTGCCAACACTTCCCCAATCAACAGAACTTGCTACAGCATGTGTTGTTCTATTTCTTGCTTGGATACTTAATCCAAATGTTCCGGTTATTGACGCTGTGGCAAGTATACCAGTAGATACATCAATTGTTTCAGCACAAATTTTACCAACATTTACCAACAATGCTGTTGTTAACATCAATAAACAGATTTTAAGAACTTTTCCTCTCATTCTTTATCACCTCCTTGGTGGATACACCACCATTAGTTTTTATTATTTATGTGCCTACCCTAACAAGATAAGCACATAGTAATTAACTACCTAAACTCGGAGCCCCGAACAAGTTCGGGATTCCAGAAAGAACTCTACTAATAATAAGTTATATCAAACCAGATTGTAGTTGAATAAAACATTTTTCCTAATACATAATCTGTTAACGCTTCAAGATATATCTTAACTGGCGATGCTGCTTTAATACCATAACATAAGTTCATACTACCACCTGTTTCGTAACAAACTGTTGTGTAACCAGAGTTATGCGCATTATCCCAGCTTTCATCCCATGCGTCTGTATTAGGGTCATCTTGGTCACCTTTGTCTTTCATATATGTCCATCCAACTTGTAAAGATGTAGTTGAACCATGTATCTCGTTTGTTATTAAAGGGCCTGGTTCTCCAACATTTGTAATACTTATTGTTGTCCCGGAAACTAACCATGCTAATGGTATCCTTAAAGTATTTGTTGAGGTACTTATCAAACCAGCCTTTTGGTATCCTGTGTTAGCGTTGGTATTATTAGTATAAATCTCTAATCTCCAAAAACTATAATTACAAGAAATACCTAATTCAATATATCTATCAGCAAGTTGCCATCCACTGTTTAAAATCCTACTTCCCCAAGTAACTGAGGAACAATATACATTAGTTCTTATATCTTTAACTTTAACAGTGATAGAAGAAATCCCAATTGTAGCAGCGATAGATGGCATGCCTGTAGAGACATCTATCACTTCTGCAAACAAATTTGTAGATATTAGAAACAACAATGTTATCAAACAATTATCGTTTTTTGTTAATTTAAATAATTTTTTTAACATTTTCATAAAATTATTCTGGTACTGCCTGCGGAGAAAATTCTATATGGTCTATATAAATATTCCCAGAAGGACTGCCACTGTCCGGTCCTATAAATTGTATACTATTCACAGATGACCAATCAATTCCTGTTGGCAGATTCCACATCATATCATACCACTGATTATTTCCGGGAACTTCTTTATAGTTAGTTGTAGCAGTATTTGTTCCATCATAAAATCCTACTTTCAAATGCCTATCAGAAACATTATCACAATAAACTCTTACTCTTATTGATTTATAATTTGACCAGTTAACATTAAAGTCACCAGAACTGTATACTTTTGGATTTGCACTACCATTATATCTCATATGTAATGCTGCAGCGGAAGATAATGAACATGCATAATTGTGTGAAATTGCTTCTCCTTCGTTGTCTATGCGTTGCGTATTTTCTAACTCCCAATACCAATTTGGATTATTATTATTTTCAGGTGGAACATCTAATGTGTCCCACACAGGCATAGGTGAACCAACAAGTTCAAGTTGGTCAATATAAAAATTACAATTACTTGAGGGTAAATTTTCAAATATCAAAAATATTCTTGCTATACTACTTCTATCACCACTAAAAGTATAGTTTAATGTATTCCATTGGCCTCCAGTCATTGTTAAAGATTGGTAACACACTTCTTGCCAACTTGAATTGTAGACACTCAATTTTAAGTTAGCGTTATTTGAAGCATAAATTCTCACTTTAAATCCTGTAACAGGCGAATTCCAATTTTCTTCAGAACGAAAATCAGTTCTAATTCCAGCATAATCACCATTATTACCTGAAGGGAAAGATACTCCTAAACAACTACATCCGTCATACATTACGCGTGAAATAGTAGGTATTCTGGGACCCCAATTATAGAAATACCTGCGAGAATCGCAGTTGTTCCACAAAACCCACAACCTTGCCTGTGCAGTAGCACCGTTAGACAATCCAGAGCAGTTATCTGCTTCATCCCGTGTCCATATACGGAAGTAGTAAGTTATATTTGCAACTAATCCGGTAATTGTTACACCGACATTTGTTCCTGGGTTAGTCCCTGAAGTAGAAATTGTCACTTGTGCATTATTATATGACCAAGAAACACCTGTCCAAGTAGCGTATTGTATTTTATACATACTACCTACTTGTAATACGCCTAAATCACCATCATCTCCAGGTGATAACCAAGACAAATCAACACAGCCACTACTTAAAGATGTTGTTGCTACCAAAGTAGTTATTGCTGCTGGCGGAGATTGATCATACTTTTGTGCTTGTGAAGTTGCTCCGTTAGACAATTCAGACCAATTACTAACTTCGTCACAAGTCCAGATTCTAAAATAATAAGTAACATTTTCCTCTAGACTATCAACAACATAACTCACAGTAGTGCCAACGGGAACACCATTAGTTGAAATTGTTATTTGAGCATTTGTGTATGACCAAGTTACTGGTAAACTGCTTGAGTACTGAATTTTATACATACTTCCTGGTAAAAGTGTGCCTATGTTACCATCATCGCCTGGTGTGCTCCAAGAAAGTTTTATCTCGCCGCCAGAAGTTCCTTTTAATGCAGATAAATTATTAATTTTTGCTGGAGGTATAGTATCTTGAGCATAGATAGTAGTTTTATTAGATATACTACGATTAAAAGAATCGTCATATAAAGCTATCCAGAAGTAATATGTTGTATTACTTGGTAAACCATAAATTGTTCGTTCTTCATTTCTATTAGGAACAACATTTGTTGACCAAATAATGTTGTATTTTAAATAGTTATCAGGCGCGGTATCAAATGTATCAGAAGGATTAGTAGAAAATCTAACTTCGTAAATACCACTTGAGATATTTCCTGTATATCCATCATCACCAGTAGATGTCCAACTAAGTTTCACACCACCACCAGAAACATTTGTTGCAACCAAAGTAGTAATTTGTGCAGGAGGAGTTGTGTCTGGCGTAAAACCTAATGTTGATAATCCATTTTGAATATATGAAAGGCTTGTAAGAGTGTTTTTAACTAATCCTGTCCTTGCATTTTCTATTGCAATAAGGACTGCTCCTTGTTGAACACCTACAACATCTGGGTTTTTCCATAATGAACCATCGTTAAAATCATCATTCCAGCTAAAATCTATAGTATAACCATCACTAAAACCGTATTTACCCCAGAGTTTTCTTCTGTTTCCATCAGTATAAGTGTCATACAAGTATCTGAACGCTTCTACTACTGTTTTAGTTGAAAACATTGCAGAAGTAAATAAACTACTTAATGTTACTACTCCTTCATCGTTATATGGTCCTTGCACAGTATACTGCGAATTAGGCAATTCTGTAGCAGATAATCCCCACGAGTTTTCACCATAAGTAGGATGGTTTGTTTTATTATCATAACAATACTTACGGTTTACTATAGTTGCAAGAAAACTATTTTGTGCGTAACACATACTGTTGTCCTTTTTACCAGATAAATCTAAGAATAGTAATGGAAACTGATGAACAAACAAAGGATTCTTTGAAGTTTCTAACACATACTGAATTTCAGCATAAGATGTTGTTTTTCTTGTAATATTATTCCATCCGGAAGCATTTGCGATTTTTTTGTTATTATCTGGTGAACCGGCACCAAGAATATATGCTAATATTCCTTCACTATAACTACTAATCTCACCTTGGTTAAAACCACCTTCAGGTGTCCAGCCCCAATCAAGATAATCATTATTATTTAACATCCATTGCCAATTTACTCGTTTATACAACTGGTCAGCAAAATCCCATATTGGTTGATAACCTAACTGCTGGAAATACTTCCCTGCAAACAATGCTCCACAAAGAAATAATGTTGTATCTATAGTAGATAATTCACAATTTCCAGCTCTTGCACCACCAAAATCAGTATAATGGTAATAAAAACCATTATGATGAACAAGCATTGGTGAGGCTGTATCTGTGCTATCCGGAGCATCATAATATGTTTTTAGAATCTTATAAACTCTATTATACGCATCTGTAAAACTTATCCATCCTCGTGAATGAGCGATACATATTGCACAAAGACCTAAACCTGTTGCTGCTACGCTTGTATATCCATAAGTATCCTGGATGAAATTTCTTGCTCTATCTTGAACAATACCTTTTTCAGGATTTGTTTCTACCCAGAAATACCAGAAAATCTGTTTTTCTAAAATATCAAGAAGTTGTTCATCACTCATTGAAGAAATTGATGGATAGTGTTTTACAGTTAAATCAGTAAAAGAAGTCGCTGACTCATTACCAGAGGTATCTCTTGCAACACAACGAATTTCATAAGTGTCACTTTCAGAAAGATTTGATGTGTCCCAGTAAGCCCAATAAATATTGTCTGAAGTATCATAATCAGTTCCTATTGTTACCCAATTTCCACCGTTTGGGCGATATTCAAATCTGACACATTCTATTGTCGGGTCTTCTAATGAACTTGAAGCTTTAACAATTAAGTAGTTTATCCAAGTAAAACTGCTATTATTATTAACATATCTTCCTTCAGCAGAATCCATAATTTTTAGTTGCGTTGGAGCAGCAGGTGGTGTAGTATCAGGAGTATAATTACTATTTTCAAACTGTATTGCATCATAGTATACAGTTGCAGAATTTGGAGAAGTTCCGTTGTATCTATCATAAATAATATTAAACTGTATTATTTTACTTTTGTCAAGTCCTGGAAATTCAGACAATGGAATCACTTTTTTACTCCAAGTAGTCCCTATACTACTTAACCAATATGCAGAAGTTTGTTCACTATTGTTATTATCAAGATATTTTAGTTCCAACTTTATATTTGAAACATTAGTGTCGGCTTTTGCTAAAAATGTTAAGTAGTTATAGTTGCTAAAATTTCCTGGTTGTGCTCCCCAGGTAGTTGCAGTACCGCCAAAAATAAAAAAATGTCCACACCAACTTTCCTGTGCTGTATTGTTATATAATGATTTAAAACCTCTTGGATATGGAGACGATGTGTCAACTACAAATTCATGAGAAGCAGCACCATCATAATTATCCCCCCACATATCACCAATAGCACCACCAAGAGCGTTAGGTCCCCAGTTGTCTCCAAAATGGTCTATCCTAACAATAGGCTGTTGTTGCTGTCCTAATACTATATTATCCACATATATTTTACTTTGTGTTGGCGCTGCAGAATTATTTGAAGCGGTGCTCTCAAATACAAAACACAATTCATATATATTACTCCAACCATTTAAAGCGTTTATATTTACAAAGTTTTCAAACGGGATAACTACCTTTTGCCAGGTTGTAGAAGAAACTCCACCATCAAGATAGTCGTTTATATAAACTGACGCTGGCCAACCACCCGGCCCTGTAGTAAGTTGAACCTTGAACAACTCTCCACCCTTCTCACCTCGTATGTAGAAACTCAAATATTTATAATCACTTAAATCCCTTTTATTTGTGTAATGAAATCTTGTCCAGTATCCTGAGTAAGAATTAGTAGTTGAAACATCATAACTTATTTCAAGAGAACACCCACTACCTCCAACTGCCATTGTAGAAACATGGACTATTGATGCTTGGCCATCCGGATTGACGCTCGCAAATGTACCATAAGGTGCACCGAGATTATTCGGTGGAACACCATCATCAAAATCGTCTACTACAAGAATAGACGGATTCATAAGATAAAGTCCGGCTGCAGTAGCAGTAGATTTTACAGTAGAATATATATTTTTTGCTAATAATACTATAATAATAGTTGAAATTATCTTTAATCGTTTCACTTTTTTCTAATTTTATTTATAAAATTTTACTACTTGATTTCCTTACCACAATCTCGCCTTGGAAAATAAAATTTTCTTCATTAGTTTTGTTTTCAATTTGTGCTAATAAAATCTCAGTTGCTTTTTTACCCATCTCAAAAAATGGTTGACGAACCGTAGTTAATGGTGGGTCATAATAACTTGCTATATCAATATCATCAAAACCTACAACTGAAATATCGTCAGGAACTTTTAAGTTTTTCTCTTTAATCGCACAAATTACTCCTATTGCCATCAAATCGTTCGCACAAAATACTGCATCTACTGATTTTTTTGTATCTAAAAATTCTTTTATAAAATTATATGCTTTTAACTGGTCAAAATCTGCATAATAAACTAATTCGGGTTCATACGGTATGTTGTGTTCAGCAAGAGCTAATTTGTATCCTTCTAACCTATGTTGCGAATTCCAGTTGTTCTGTGGACCGCCAATAAAAAGTATCCTTCTATGACCTAAACTTATCAAATACTCTGTCATCTCTTTTGCAGCTTTTATATTATCAAGGTCCACAGAACTTAATTCTGAAGAATAAAAATTGATAAGCACTACAGGCTTGGTTTTAAACTTCTCAAGATGTTTCACAAGACGGTCATCTTTTGGCGGTGCTATTAAAATCAAACCGTCAAAAGAATCTAACGAAATATCTGAAGGAAAACCATTGGTTAAATCAAAATTACGTGGTTGCCTTATATTTAACTCGTAATTAGTAGAAAGAATAGTGTCGCTAATACCACGAACTATTTCTTTAAAATAATACTGTGAAAGAAATTGTTCTGTCATAGGAACAAATAGTCCAATGTTTTCTGTCTTCTTTTTCTTTAAACTCTTTGCAACTAAATTAGGTCTGTAATTTAGTTGTTCTATAATTTGTAAAACTCTTTGTTTTGTTTCAGGTTTTACTTTAGGGCTATTGTTTATAACACGGGAAACTGTGGCTACTGAAACATTTGCTATCCTCGCAACATCTTGAATTGTATATTTTGTCTTATCCATATTGTTTTTGCTATTTTGTGTAAACGATTACATAATTCTCATATATAATATATAATCACAATTGTGAAAAAAATGTATAGAAATTGTGAAAATTTTGTGAATATTTTAACCGCAGATTACCATGTAAAGTATCATAAATTTGTTCCTGTTTTTAAGTAGTTACTAATATTTTATGAATTTTTCCATCTTTTAAATAAGGTATAAAATTTTCTTTAACCAATTTCCCATCAAGATAAACTTTTCTTTCTTTTTTTCTTATTATTTTAATTTCGTAATAAGCACCCATAATCTTTAAAAACAAACTTACTTTTTTTATTATATCAGGTAAGACAGGGTCTATCTTTATTCCATCTAAACAAGGTTTTATACCAAATATTCCTTCAATTGTGACTTTAAAAAGCCATTGAGCAGAACCACTATACCACGACCAACCTCCTTGACCAAAATGTTCACTATTTGGTCCATAAATATCACCACAGGTTACATAAGGTTCTGTTTTATACAAATCTGGTTCTTTACTTCTAAAAATCGGATTTAAATTTTTATAAATATACTCAACTTTATCTTTTCTTTCAAGAAGACATTCCATAAGTAATGCCCAACAGCCTGCATGAACATACAACCCACCATTTTCTCTAACACCTGGCGAGTATTCTGTTAAATATCCTATTTCTTTATCAGGTTTTGAATATGCTGGATAAAGTAAAACAGGACCATATTTGTGATACAAATATTTTTCTAAAGATGCCAAAATTTCATTTCTTCTTTCTTCATCTTCAACAATATTATTTATTATTGCCCAAGTTTGTGTGTTTAAGAAAATTTTTCCTTCTTTATTTTTCTTAGAACCTATAAGTTCGCCATTGTCTTTTGTAGCACAATAAAACCATTCTCCATCCCAACAGTATTTGTTTACATTTTGTTTAAGTTTTTCTGCAACTTTTTTATATTTTTCTATAACTTTTCTTGGTATATACTTCAACTTGTAGTACTCAACAATTTTTACAAAATCTAATAATATCCCATACAAAAATTCTGCAAGCCAAACACTTTCTCCTTTCCAGTTTTTACCCGCGGCAGATAATCCATCATTCCAATCACCACAACCTATAAGTGGAAGTTCTCTTTTTGAAAATCTTTTTAAAGAAAGTTCTATAGATTTTATACAATGTTGATACAAAGGATATTTTCTTTTATCATCTACAAATTCAACTCTTTCTTTTAAAATACCAACATCTCCGGTATGTTTTATATATTCGTTAGTCACAAAAACCAACCAAAGATATGGGTCTGAATGTTTGCTTTTAGGTCCATCTTCAATTATATTATGCCACCAATGATAAACATTTCCATCTTTAAACTGATGTTTAGCATGAAGTATTATTTGTTTTTTTGTCAACTCAGGATTAATGTAAAGATAAACCATACTATCTTGAAGTTGGTCTCTATAACCATACCCACCTGCTGGTTGGAAATAAGCAGTCCTTGCGTTTAATCTACAAGATATTGCTTGATATTTTAACCAATAATTCGTCATAATATCTAATTCTTTTAAATCTGTTTCAACTTTTACTGTTTCCAAAAGTGAAAGCCAATAATTTTTTGTATCCTCAAAATGTTTGAGTAAATCTTTGTTATATTTCATAACTAACTTTTTTATATCTTCTTTAGTTTCTCCTACACCGATTAAAAATACAACTTCTTTTTCCTGTTTTGGTTGAAAATTTAAAACACACTTAAAACTTGCGATTGGGTCAGTAGCACGGCCTGTTGTACTTCCCAAATCTGAATTTACAACTGCATAAGGATTAACTAAACTATTATACTCCCCAACAAAATCTTCTTTGTTTGTAGTAAAACTTTCAGAGTTTGTAGAACAACTATGAAATGAATATAAATCAAGTAAAGCATTAACTTTTTTTGCAAAGATTATATTATCTGAATATGAAGTTTCAAAAAAAAGTTTATGAAATTCATTATGTACAGCCTCAGGGTTTCTCAATGACCATTCTAAATATGAATACAACTCTAATTTTCTTTCTTTATCTAAACTATTTTTTATCTTTATCCACCATATTTTTACATTATCTTTTGGTGGGACAAAAACAGTTGCTTCTATCTCAAAATTGTTAAAACAATTTATTATCTTTGTATATCCTAACCCATGCACACATTTGTAATTTTTTATTTTTTGCATAGGTCTGTATCCTAATGACCATATTTTTTTGTCTTCTTTAAAATAGAAAAACTCTCCATATTCTTCTTTTACTAAATCTTGATACCAGTTAGTGACCCTAAACAACGCAGCATTTTTATAAAAAGTATAACCTGTCCCTAAATTTGTTATTACAAAGCCAAATTCAGCTGGACATATAACATTCACCCAAGGTTTTGGTGTGAACGGTGTTTTAACAACATATTCTTTACCATCTTCAGTAAAATATCCGTATTTTGTTTCAAAAAACTTTTTCATAACAAATTACCTTTCTATGTAATAATTATTTCAGTTTGTTTATAAAAATTGTTTTTAAAAGTTATTAACAACTCATCTGAATCAAAATAAAATTCAGTTTTTTTGCCATCTACTAAAACTTGTTTAGGAACAAAATTTATTTGTAAGCAAATCTCGTTGTGCATATAACTTTCTACTAAAATTTTTATCTTTTCTTGTTTAATACTAAAATCAATTATTTCAGCTGTTGTATAAATCAGTTTTACTTTTTCTGCTAAGTCAATATTAAAAGGTAGAATATAAAATTTTCTTGGATAAAGAGTTAAACTTTTGTTTCTTGGGAAGGAAATTTCTCCTATCCTTATCTTCTCTAAGTTTTCTTCTACTTCGTGAGGGTTTGATAAAAATAAAAAACCAGAATTTTTATTTGTCCTTACTACACGAAGAACATTATAATTTTCAGGTTCAAATTTTACATACTTATCAACTCCAAAATCTTTTAAGATTTTGTCAACAACTTTTATCTGATAGTCATAAATATGATGTAAACCAAAACCTAAGATTAGAACTTCACCTTTATCAATTTTTTTTCTTATTCCACAAGTTTCACCTGTCTTTGTAGTAAAAACTTTAATAAAATCATTTGTCTTATAACATTCTATATCCATATGGACAAAACATTCTTGTTCATCTAAGAATACAAGGTTGTCTTTTATCTCCTCTATTCTTAATCCAAATTTTTTCATCAAAAAATCTTGATTTATAAAATTAAGGCCTTTTTTGGGAATTCTATGATAAACTATTAGTTTACCACCACAGCAAACATATTCATAAAGTTTCTTTTGAGTTTCTAAATCCATAAATTCCAAACAAAAAACTAATACATATGGAATTTTTTTAAGTTCATCTAAAGAAATTTTTTGTAAATCAACAAAGTTGTAATAATAACCTGCTAAAGAGATAAGCCTTAATATACCATCAAAAAATAAAAGATTTCTTTTGTTCTCTAATTCATTTATAATATTCCCCTTAAGTAGTTCTGTATTATAATATGGTGAATAAAATCCTATTGTTAAATCGTAAACATTTTTTGTTTCAACAAAAGTTTTATTAAAATTTGATAAGATCTTACCAAATTGAAGTATGGGGTCATAATGTTTTTTAGTTAAACCATCAATGGAAACCGGCGCTTGCCAGTCATGATATTTACCAAACATCGCAATACTTTCTAAATTCTCACCACCTGAAAACATATAACAGTTTATTGCATTTAAACCAGATGCTACTGAAAATTTGATCAATTGTTCAACATCCTGTGGATAAAGTTTTGGTTTATCTCTCATAATACCTGTTTGTAATTCACAACACATCACTGGATTATCTTTGTGTGATATCATCCTAACTATTTCAGAAGTAATAATTATATCATGAAAATTGTCATAATCAGTCCTTCTTGTTTGATATGCTCCACCAAATATAACATCTTTTACTTCTTGTTTAAAATAAGAAAACATAATAGTTGTCATAGGAGAATAAACGCCACGACCTCTTACATCAAAATCGTAAAATTGTGGTATGTTCGCTATAACAGGTAATTGAATATTATGTGTTTTATAAATATCGTATAAAAATTTGTAATAAAGTGCATAGTAATATGAATAAAATTCCATCCAATCAATATATTTTTGTAAAAATTTTGTTTGTACCAAATTTGTTTTTGGCTGTGTTATATTTTTAAAACTTTTATATCTTGTCCCATAAGCTTTATTCAAAGATGTAATATTTTTATATTTTGTCTTCAAAAACTCTCTATACAACTCTTCAGTATGTTCTTCATAATTCACTGCTTTGTTTAACCAGTGAACCATTCCTATTTCATTACAAAGTTGGACAAGAATTATAGGTCCTCCTTTTATATATTGGTTTTCTTCTATAATAGGTAAAAGTTTAGAATACCATCTCTTAATGTATTCTTTAAAGATTGGATTGTGATATGAATAGAGACTTATATGAGGTAGGTTTGTTACACCTTTTCCCAAAGGTGAAATTTCAGGATGTTTTTTTAAAAGCCAGCTGGGGACACCTTCATTTTTAAGTTCAGCATTAGATATAGGACCAACTCTTGCAATAAATTTTAGACCAAAATCATTGCATAATTTAAGGAAATATAAAATGTCTCTTTGTGGATGCGTTTTGCCTTCAAAATCAAACTTACCTTCTTCGTATTCATGCCAACACCAAGGGATATATGAAGATACTGTATTTAATTTTGCCTGTTTAGCTTTTTCAAGATGAACTTTCCATAGATTTTTAGGAATCCTAAAATAATGTATTTCACCTGAATAAACAAAAAAGGGGGTACCATCAATAACAATATTGTTATTTTTTAACTCCACCTTTTTCATAAATTTTATTCCTTTAGTCCACTAATCATTATACTTCTAATTATAAACTTCTGTCCAATAAAGAAAACAATCAAAACCGGAAGTACGACAATAGTAGCAGCTGCCATAAGTAAACCATAATCAGTTGCATATTGACTGTTTAAATTTGCTAATGCAACAGTTAAAGTATACATTTCTTTTTTTATCATAACTATCAATGGCCATAAAAAGTCGTTCCAACATCCCATAAAAGCAAATATTCCTAAAGTTGAAAGTATAGGTTTACATAAAGGTAAAACAATCTTTATAAAAATTAAAAATTCAGGACATCCATCAACACGTGCTGCTTCTATAAGTTCGTCAGGTATTGACAACATAAATTGTCTTATCAAAAATATTCCATATACACTTACAGCAGAAGTTAAAATTAAAGCTAAATAAGTGTTCAAAAGACCGAGTTTTTTTAATAATAAAAATACAGGAATCATAGTCATCTGTCCAGGTATCATCATTGTTGAAAGCAAAAGAGTAAATATGGTTTTTTTACCTTTAAATTCGTATTTTGCAAATGCAAACGCTGCTAAAGAACTTAAAAATAAATTTAACAAAACTGAAAAAATAGTAACTATGAAAGTATTCTTGAAATGTTGAAAAAACGCTATCTCTTTAAAAAGTTTTACATAGTTATAAAAATAGAATTTTTTAGGAAATATCTTTGGTGGAAAAACAAAAATTTCTTCAGGCGATTTAACTGAAGTAAAGAGCATCCATAAAAATGGTATTATTGTTACAACCAATCCCAAAAGTGCTAAAATGTTAAACCATATACTTCTTCCTATATCTTTATCATCTCTCATAAAGTTTTCCTATTTTCATTTGTATTACACTAAAACAAAAAATCATTAAAAATAAAACATAAGAAATTGCTGATGCATAACCTAAATTAAAAAATTTAAATCCATGATTGTACATATATTGAACAATAGACAAAGTAGAATTTAAAGGACCGCCTTGTGTCATTATATACGGTTCTGCAAAAAGTTGCAAATATCCAATCGTTGTAGTAATAAAAACAAACAAAGTAGTAGGTTTAAGTAGTGGCAAGGTAATATAAAAAAACGATTTTACTTCATCTGCACCATCAATAGCAGCTGCTTCATAATAACTCTGTGGTATTGCTTGAAGACCTGCTAAAAATATTACCATATTGTATCCAAAATTTTTCCATACAGCCATGATTATTATTGCAGGCATTGCCCACCTCGGATCTTCTAACCAGTTAACTGTTGGTAAGTCAAGAAGTTTAAGAAAATAGTTTATTGGTCCATACTCAGGATGGTATAACCACCTCCATACAACTGCCACTGCTACGAGTGTTGTAACTACAGGTGTAAAATACCCTGTCCTAAAAAAATTTCTAAACTTTATTAGTGGATTGTTTAGCAATAACGCAGCCATCAAAGAAACAAATATGCTCAAAGGAACCCCAACAAATGCAAAATATAAAGTATTTTTTGTCGCTTTCCAAAATAATGGATCAGACAAAAGTCTAATATAATTCTGTAGAAATACAAATTTCGTATTTATAAAATCGCCAAGACAACAAACATCAAAATTTGTCAAACTCAGAATAAAGGAAGCCACTACTGGTAGGAATAAAAAAATAGTTAATAATACAAGTGCTGGAGTTATAAAAAGATACGGAGCGTACCTGGGCTTCATTTTAAAATTTTTTTAATTTTTTCCTCTGCTTCTTTTAAAGCTAAGTTTATATCCTTACCACCTACAACCATTTCTTCAACTTTTTGATGTAAAATTTCAGCAATCTGTTCCCATTCTGGTATATTAGGTGGAGATTTTGCATCTTCAAGTTGTTCTCTAAAAACTTTTAACAGAGGATTATTAACAAAAATTTCGTTATCCCATGCAGCACGTACTGCTGGAAGGTCCGAGGTCATCTTATACCATTCAACCTGTATCTCAGGCCTACTTAAAAATTCTATAAACTTCCATGCAAGTTCTTTATTCTTTGAGGTTTTAAAAATCACTAAATTAGAACCACCTACAAAAGATGTTCTCGTTTTCTTTTTTGGAAGTAAGGCTACTGCCCATTTTCCTTCTATCTCAGGTGCTTGTTTTTTTAATATCTCAATCATATAAGGACCTGAAAAAAATGACTTATAATAACCTGTTCTAAAGGCATATACTAGGTCTACTCCTAATCCAATTTTAGGACTCAAATTTTCTTTTTTTAATCTTACAAAAAATTCTATTGCTTCTTTTACTTCGGGTGACGTAAGATTTACTTTTTTTGTCTTTAAACCTACCAAATCACCACCGTTTTGCCATATAAAAGGGCAAATTTCTTGCCAATGTATTGAAGTCGTATAAGCATATGAACGAACTTTGCCATCTTTATCTATCTCAGTTAGCTTTTTCCCAACAGAAATCACCTCTTCCCAAGTTTTTGGAGGTTGAACACCTAATTTGTCATATAAATCTTTTCTATAAAACATTACACGGACATCTACATACCAAGGAATACCATAAATTCTATCTTCAAACATACATGTCTCTATTGAACCCTTAAAATAATTGTTAGAATTTACAACATTTGAATTTTTTATATATTCTTCAAGATTTTCTAATGCACCCATTGTATAAAACTCACTCATCCATGTTGTACCCAACTGCGACATATCAGGTAAAATATTACCTGCTACGGCTGTAACTAATTTTTCATGAGCTGCGGACCAAGGTATCTGTTGTATAACAACTTCTACATCCGGATTTTCTTTTTTGAACAATGGTATTATCTGTTCCAATTTAAGTCCTTCTTCTCCCATAGCCCAAATTGTGATTGTTTTATTCACTTCCTTTTTTGTACATGAAAATAACAAAACCAATGATAGAAAAACAAAAAGTTGTATATTTTTTTCATTTTTCATAATTCTCATAAATTTTATTAAACCTCCTATTAGTCTTATTTTTAGTCATAAACAAATTCTACTCCAAACTCAAGTTCATCTTCATTTTTTATATTATACCATTTCATCTTATAATTCACATATTCATCGTTATTAACTGGTAATGAGATACTGCCTTCCTTTATTATATCTACAAACTTCTCATAACTCTCCAACTCGCAATTAGCACAAGCATGAGTTTTAGCAAGTAAATTTTGTACTATAGGACAATTCCCACAATAATAACCTTTAAAAAATTTTAAACCCATACCATACAAAGAAAAGTCTTTTATCCACACTTTTATCTCTTTGTTTATCCCTTTTAGCTTTAATGTGCTTTCATTACAGATCTTTATTCTTTCCGTTCTCCTTCTTTCTACAAAATTTTTATTCATTAGATTTATACCTCGTTTATTAGAATTTTTTATTTTTTATTTTTTGAAATTTCAAGATTTCTAAAAAATTTTTTAACCACAGATTGCGCAGATTATCCCGCAGATTGTGCGGGACAGGTCCCGCAGATTGCGGGGTTTCATTCTCTGTAGCGGTGCGATTTATCGCACCCCACAACTTGCGGGGTCGCATAAATGCGACCGCTACAAAATACGCAAGGATAAATCCTTGCCCTACAAAATTAACTATGAACTATCAACTATCAACTATGAACTATCAACTAACTCACACATTATACCGCACCAAGGAGTTTCTTTACTGAGTCAACACTTATTGTTGCTGGATTTCTCTCTTTCATCTTAAGTGTTGCTTCATAGTTCATCAATAAGTCAAATATCACTAATGAATTTGCTATCGTTTGTGGCTTTGCTATCTCACCTACCTCATATGTGGTTAAGTCAATATCTTGTGGTAATACAAAGTTGTTGTATAACCTATCTAACACAAAACTTGTGTGGTATCTTATCTCTTGTAGCGCTTTTTCTGTTGTGATGGCTTGTGTCCTGTTTTCTAAATCTAATGCACGCACATACATAAATAATAATCCTACATCTGCTTTATTGTCTTGTTTTACTCCCCAAATCGTTATGTCTTCTTTGTTGATACTGCTTGCTTTATATCTTATACTTGCTTCTATTTTGTCTCTGTTTTCTTCTACTTCTTTAACCCTTTCTTCTGTTAAACCTTCTTTACCATATGCTTTATATAATGCATCTAAAATTATAAACCTATCCTCACCTGATACCCCTTCAACATCTCTTATCTTCCCTTCAGCATCTCTAACTATATACCTCTCTATCATCAACAACAACCTTCCAAGTAAAACCTCGTTCTTTAACCCAAATTCTACTCCTACTTCTTTTGGATATTTACCTTTATACTGCTCTACTAATATACCTCCTACTAAACCTTCTAATACTCCATATACCCTACTATACCAAAGCAACTTCTCATCTTGTTGTGTTGATGTTTCAATGTTTTTTATCGCTTGAGTTATGAGATTAATAAACGCAGTCCCGATTTGGGCGGGGCTGCGACTACCTAACTTATTCAACAATTCTTTGACTTTCGTCTCATCTACTGCTTTATCTTTTGCTGTCTGTTGGAAGTTAGTAATTATATCTTTTATCTCTTCTATCCCTAAAATCTCTAACTTCTGATTGTTTGTCAACTTACTGCTTATTGCTTTTCCTTCTATGTATCCTTCTGTGAATGCTGACTGCATAGTCTTCTTTGTGCTGTTTAAAACTGAGATAACTAAATCCTCTATCACATCATATGCTACTGTCTGTGCTGATAATGAGTTTATCTCTGTTACCTTCGGCAACACAATACCATCTACTCCATATGATATCAAACTAATTATCTCTCCTTTATATTCAGATACCTTTGCTTCTTGTGGTAAATTATACCACCTGTCTCTGTCTGTGATATTATCTATCTTGAGTTGTTGTACTCTGAAGTTGCATTCTTTTATCAACCTCTCGTCTACTGCTTCTCCTTTGATATCTACTATTACATCTGTCCCTCTTGTCCTCTTTATGTTTATTAACTCATCCTTATAGTTATTTAACACTTCATAACTTACTACTATTCCATCTGCTATCTTTGATATCTCATTCAAATATCCTCTGGTTATGTTGTCTTCTTCTGTTAAACTTACATATATCTTACCATCAAGTTTCGTATTCCTTATCTCTTTTATCAATTTCTTTAAATCTATATTTGTTTTGCTAACATCGCTTAGGACAATTATACCTACTCCACGAGATACATATTGCTTGTACAACTCTACAACATTTGAATCTGATGACACTCCAGATAAACTCACAGGTAATACTAACTTGGTCTTCATCAACTTGGTAACCTCTGAACTTAATAACTTTACCTCCTCTAATGCTAATCTCATCTTCGCCTCATATTGTGGATAGATATCTTTCACAACAGATTTTAACACTTCTATTTGACCAACTTCATCTAAACTTGCTCTCTTTATGCCTAACAAGTTTAAAACTTTATTAAAATCTATTTTGTTTGCTTCTTTGATATATGAAGGATTTATATTCTGATTTTTAATCTCACTTATTATCTCCTCACCTTCAACTCCACTATATACAAACATAAGTTTGTTAAACAAATAACTAAATTCTTCTGAATATTTGTCAGAAATAACATTTGGTATTGATGTTAATCCTTCTTTGCCAACTATGTGGATTATTGCAGGGATATATTCTCCTTTTGTATCTTTTGATAGTTTGCCTTCAAGTAGTTCTAATGCTACCGCTAATGTCGCTCTACCAAGTAAACCTTCCTTCTGTGTCGCCTCTTTCGGTATTATGTTTATTACTTCTATCCCTTTGTATTCACCAAACTCTACCTCAACTTCTCCAAAGTTACCTATGTTAAACACTCCTTTAAACCTTTCAAGATTCTTGAGTTCTCCTTCAAAACCTAAACTAACTACCACACTTCTCATCCCTAACTCGTTGTAGTTTTTTGCTATGTTTAAAACCTGCTCAACATTTTGTGTTGGTATCAAAACTGTTTTACCTGATAAAAGTTGTGCTTCTTTGTTAACAAATGTTTGTCTATTAACAACACTCTTTACTAAATCTGTTATCTGCTGGGGAACAAAGAGCAGTTTCTTTATCAAATCTATAGATTTAACAACTCTTGTTGGTTCTAACTTGGCTTCCTTGGTTAACTGAGAAATCTTTACACCATCTTTTACTCTCAATCTACCATTAACTATTTCTACTACACCATTCTGTTCAGCACGTTGTATAAGTGTCTCTACAGAATATTTTAGTGTGGTTGGTGTGATAGGTATGTTGTATTTTTTAAATTCTTCTGCTTTTTGTATCAAAACATCTGGATTGTATCTTAAAGTTGTAGCGGTAATAGGTATTCCAAACTCATTAAGTTTTGCTGCTCTTCTTAAAAGTTCATCAGGAGATATTTTTTGTAATGATTTTGTTGGTTTCAGATCTACATTATATCTTTCGTTAATGGTCTTTATCGCTTCTTCAAAACTAA
>Ga0078972_1005685_pt1 | contig 31184 bp, 22 predicted proteins | sample YelNatPaOPGAMG01_FD_67568 | JGI IMG/M metagenome (GOLD analysis project Ga0078972, IMG submission 67568) | Hot spring thermophilic microbial communities from Obsidian Pool, Yellowstone National Park, USA - OP-RAMG-01 (SPADES assembly) (version 2) | ecosystem: Environmental > Aquatic > Thermal...
TATACCACTCATGTGCCTTGCTAATTATTTGAACACTAGTACTTCCAGAGTTATTCAATTTAGTGCAAACGAACATGTCTGATTATTTCGGGACACCCAAAAATAGCAAATATATACTGATTTACAATGATTTACATAGGTGTCCCGAAAAAGTGCGGAAAACAGGATGAAGGCATAATAGGGATGAACATTATTGACTTTCTGCTCAGTTTTGAATAAAATCACTTGTGCCCGGTGAGAATTAAGGGGATTCCTCCCTGCAACCGGAATGAGCGTACATTATAAGAATCTGCCGGGATGTCAAAGTCACTGCAGAAGCACCGGACAGTTACCGGAAGGTGTAATTATTTATTATTTCTCACATTGTAAACCGATACAGCAAGGATATAAGCAAGGCATACCAGAAGAACTGACATTCCGATAACTATATTGCTAATATCGCTTATCCAGCCGATAAGGAATGGGACGACCGCACCGCCTGAAACTGCCATAATGATAAGTCCCGAAATTTCGCTGCTGCGAGCAGGATATTTTCCGACTGTTATTGAGAAAATAAGCGGAAAGATATTTGCAACTGTGAGGCCAGTCATAAAGACCATTATCCATGCAACAGGAACGGAAGGAATGACAAGAAGAAGTGCCACGACAGCGAGTGAGAGAACTGTAGTCCAGACAAAAAATTTAGGTGCAGATATTCTTGTAAGCATGATGGCGCCAAGGAAGGTACCAAGCATACGGCCGAAGAAATATACGCTGCGGCCCGATTCCGCTGCTGTTTGCCCGATGCCGAAATGCTTCATCAGAAACTGACCTGAATTCGAATTAAAGCCAACGTCAACACCCACAACAAGGAAAATCGACATTACCATCATGAAAATATAGCTGTTGCCCAGCAGTTTGAAGGATGTTCCGAGAGTGGCCTTATAGCCTTCTTCTCTCCTCTCTTCTATTTTTACTGATCCGAGCCATGCAACTGATAATATTGACACTACTCCAAAAACAAGAAATTCGAGCTTCCAGTCGCCGAATCGTGATGCAAAAACAGCTGCAAGAGGAGCACCAATCATTGAGCCGACAGCTTTTACAAACTGTGAAAAGCTAAGAAAGCTTGATGTCCTGTTCTCCGGCACAACGTCAACAAGCAGGGGATTTGCCGATACCTGTACTATTGTATTTCCTATACCCAGTAAAGCAAATCCTGCAAGCACCATTGAAAATGAATAAAAAATGTATGGAACAAGTAATCCGGCTGCAGTTAAAGCCATACCAATATTAAGGATAAATTTCTTACCCAGCCTTGCCTGAAGTATTCCCACCGGCACTGAAAGCAGAAAAAACCACAGAAATGCGGCCATGGGTATTAACTGTGCAAGAGTTGCACTCAGGTTCATATCAGAACTTACACGGTCAACACCGATACCAACGAGGTCAACAAAGCTCATGATAAAAAACGACATAAGCACCGGAAGAACTTTTGTAAGATTAATTTTTGAATTCATAGGAATATTTTCTTAAATATTGATAAAAACTTTTTTATATAATTCTATTATGATATTCCGTTTTAACTATACATATTTATAAATGAATATCTTCAATTCATAACCCCGTATCCTAAACGTAAAACGTAAAACGTAAAACGCAAAACGCAAAACGCAAAACGCTGAACACTCACATCAGCGGCAGGGCATGCTGCACTGCTTTCCAGAAACGGTCATCGAAAAGATATGCACTCCCAAGCAGGGCTGCATCTTCCTTAAGTTCTGAAATAGCAACCTTGCCGTTCCATTTTTCCTTTTTAAGTCTTTTTTCAAATATCTCTCCGAAAAGGTTGTATGCATAAGAAATATTGCCGCCAATGACCAGAACCTCAGCTTTAAATTTCTTCAGCCATGGTGAAAGAAAACCTGCAAGTTCATTACCAAAGGTCAGAAATAATTTCATGGCAACCTCATCTTTTCCGGCCATTTCTGATAATTCCTTTACACCTTTTATTTCTTTGTTAGTCAGTTCTTTATATCTTTTTAAAAACCAGCGTGTAGAAAAATAGTCATCTGCAATGCTTTCACCGTATGGCAGGTGATACACGCATCCTATTTTAGGAACATCCGGACCATCAACCACTGGTATTTTATCATCTATGAATGCCGATCCGAGTCCGGTACCGAGTGTAATACACATTGATTTTCTGAATGAAGCTGCCTTACCGGCCCATGCTTCACCAACTGCAAAAGCCGAAGCGTCGTTAATAAAACGAACTTCAAACGACTCCGGAACTTCCAGCTTGCTTTTTATTGCATCTCCGATATTAAACCCGTAAAGGTTTTCATACTTTGAGACACCTCTGATATAACTTATTCCCTTTACATAATCAAAGGGACCGGGCATAGCAAAACCTATTCCTCTTACCTCTTCCAAACTTACATAATTTATAACATCTTCCAAACAGGAAGCCCACACGCTTATTATTTCAAAAGCTTGTGCCTGGTTATTTACGGGTCTTTCTGCAATGGTTTCTTTAAGCACTTTACCCGATGTCATATCTACTGCGGCACAGGTTATATGACTTCCGCCTATGTCGGTACCAATAGCTAATTTTTTATCCATAAATATTCAAAAATAAACCAGGTTTTGTAATAAATTAAACTGGCCTAAAGTATTTAAAATTGTCAAGAAATCAAAATTGTGAAAAAAAATAACAATAAAAATAAATGTAACCCCATCTCCCCCATGGACTCGGGTGACAATTCCCCTTTAAAAAGGGAGAGAGCTGAAATTTTTTCAGCCTTTTATTACAGCAAGAGGCGACAGGCCTGTCACAATATCAACCAGATCTGACTGCTGGGCCATAACCAGATCAATATTTTTATATGCTGAGGGTGCTTCCTCAAGATCATTTTTACTGCGAATAGAATGAAGTATATTAAGTTTATCAAGTCTTCGTATTTCCTCCTCAAGATTAAGTGTTCTGATTGCCTGATTGCGTCCCATAACCCTTCCGGCTCCATGTGAACAGCTTTCAAAACTGTCGGGGTTACCTTTTCCTTCAACGATGTAACTTCTTGTTCCCTGTGAGCCCGGTATAATGCCCTTTAGCCCTTTTGTGGCTTTTGTTGCACCTTTTCTGTGAATAACAAGTTCCTCGCCGAAGTGCTTCTCAACAGCGGCATAATTATGGGCAATATTGATAATCTTATCATGCGAAAAACGCGAACCGAAAAAATCGCTGAAGACACCGATAATCCTCTCCATCATAAGGTAACGGTTACACATTGCAAATTCTATGCAGTACTGCATTTCATTAACATAATCCCGGCCTGTTTTTGAATCGAGATGAAGCCATGCCAGTTCAGTCTTAGGTCCGTAAGTCTCCCCTGCTTCCCTGTTAAGACTTATAGCCTTCTTATTGTAATAATCAGCAACCTGTTTTCCTATATTTCTGCTTCCCGAATGAACCATAATCCATATCGCACCGTCATCACCCTTTTGTATCTCAATGAAATGATTTCCGCCACCCAATGTTCCCACCTGGCGCAACGCACTTTCGTATTCTCTTGAAACCACAGGAAGCTCAAAGGGGTCAAAACCAAATTTGTCAGTGTCGGGCATCCTGTTATCACCCTGAGATTTCTTATGGTGTTTAAAACCCAGAGGTATAAATTCCTTGATGGTGCTCATAATTTTCTTAAGGTCGTTTTTACTGATATCTGTAAGGTTTGTTCTGACTGCCGACATTCCGCATCCTATATCAACTCCAACAGCATTGGGTATGATCACCCCGCTGGTAGCAAGAACTCCGCCGATAGGCATCCCGAAGCCCTCATGACAATCGGGCATTATCGCAATGTGTTTCCTTGCATGTGGATGCCTTGCCAGATTTAGTATCTGTTTGTAGGCTCCAGGTTCCACATCTTCTGTCCATAATAATATATCAAGTCCGTCAGTTTCTACCCTTTTTATCATTTCCTGATAATTATTAATACAAAATTAAGAATTAATAAGCAGTTTTGCTTCATCCCCCCTCCTCCGAAACTCTGGGGAAATCTTGGGCCACCTCAAATGATGTAATTTACAATGTTCTGAATTTTGTCTGATCTATAATTGTTTATAAATAAGTCCCTCCCCTGTTTTGTTGGGCGAAGCCACAGGTGGAGACGGAGATTAAGAGATGAATTTAAAACTGTAAGTCTTTTAGACAGATTTATTCAATTCTATCCTATTTGCGGAAGAAGGTTATTAAAAATATTTCAGCTACGTAGGAGCGACCCGTTTAATCTTTTTTAATGCCTGTTTACAAAAAGTCAGAATTTTCAACAGTAAAAACGGATATTTAACTGAATAAATAAGATATTTGTATGTGCCGGCGATAATACAAACAGGGGTAAAATAAATAAATATATAACATTATGATAAAAAGGTACTTGATTTTATTTTTTCTTGTCCTTTCTGCCATTACATCTCAATCAACGGCTCAGACAGTTCCATCGACGAAAGAGTATTTTGGTTTTAACATCGGCGATGATTACAAGTTAGCCACATATACCCAGACAGAGGGATATTTTAAAAAGCTTGCAGCATCCAACCGTGTAAGGCTTGTTGACATAGGACTAACTGAAGAAGGAAGACATCAGTATATGCTGATAATATCCTCACCTGATAATCTTAAAAATCTTGAGCATTACAGAAATATTTCTCTAAGGCTGGCGCGTGCTGAAGGACTGACAGATGATGAAGCAAAAAAACTTGCCGGGGAAGGCAAGGCTGTAGTATGGATTGACGGCGGGCTTCATGCTACAGAAGTTGTCGGTACCCATCAGCTCATTGAAACAGCATGGCAGTTAGCAAGCCGCACCGACAGGGAGACTCTTGACATTCTTGATAATGTTATCGTTCTTCTTGTTCATGCCAATCCCGATGGTCAGGAACTTGTTTCATCATGGTATATGCAGGAAAGTGATACTTTGAAAAGAAGGATGAACATTCCGCGGCTTTACCAGAAATATATTGGTCACGATAATAACCGTGATTTTTACATGATGGCAATGAGTGAAACCCGGAATATGAGTCGTCAGCTTTATATTGAATGGTTACCGCAGATACTTTACAATCATCATCAGAGTGGTCCGGCCGGTACAGTTCTGGCAGGTCCACCATACAGGGATCCGTTTAATTATCTTTTTGACCCTTTGCTAATTACAAGCATTGACGCACTTGGAGCAGCAATGAATAACCGGCTCAATGCCGAAGGAAAACCCGGCTACACCATGCGTACAGGTGCATCATTTTCCACATGGTACAACGGAGGTTTGCGCACAACAGCATATTTTCACAACATCACCGGACTGCTGACTGAAATAACGGGAAGTCCGACTCCTTCGGAAATACCGCTGGTTATTGACCGGCTTCTGCCTTCCGGAGCAACCCCAAATCCTGTAACACCAAGAAAATGGCACTTCAGACAATCAATAGATTACTCTGTCTCACTTAATTATGCTGTTCTTGACTATGCCAGCCGCCACCTCAGTGAAATACTTTACAATATTTACCGCATGGGCATGAATTCCATTGAACGCGGAAGCAGGGACTATGTGACTGTTACTCCGAAAGTTATTGATGCCATCAAGGAAGCTTATGCAGCTGACACAGGTTCTTCATCCGGCCAGGAACGAGGCACGCAGTCATCGTTTCAGCAGAGAATACCTCTGAAGTATTACGAACAGGTAATGAACGATCCGCTCAGGCGTGACCCTAGGGTTTACATCATTCCATCAGACCAGAAGGATTTCCCTACAGCAGTGAAATTTGTCAATGCAATGATTCTGTCAGGTATTCAGGTTCTGAAATCAGACGGAAATTTTACAGTCAATGGTAAAACATACCCTGCAGGTTCATATGTTATAAAAACGGCACAAGCCTTCAGACCGCATATCCTTGATATGTTTGAACCCCAGGATCATCCGAATGACCTTCAGTATCCGGGAGGCCCACCTATACCTCCTTATGATGCAGCCGGCTGGACACTGGCCCTGCAAATGGGTGTGAAATTTGACCGTATCCACGAAAACGTTGACGGACCCTTTGTCAAAATACCTTATGGAGCTGTTGAGTCATTCCCTCAGACAGACATCCCAACCACTGTCCGTGCCGGATATCTGTTAAGCCCCGAGATAAATAACTCTTTCATCGTTGTGAATGATCTTCTTAACAACGGAATTGATGTTTACAGAATTGACCTGGATGCCCGGAACAATCGGGATGCACGACCGGGAGACTTTTTTGTGCCTCTTTCCGGAAAGGCGCGAAGTATTCTTTCACGCTCGGCCAGAAATTACGGAGTAAAAGTAAGACCGGCTTCACGAAAACCTGCAGGACTGGAAAAGATAAACCAGTCAAGAGTAGCAATATGGGACAGATACGGAGGTTTAATACAAACAGGATGGATGCGCTGGATTCTCGAACAATACAACTTCCCATACAGGCTTGTCTATTCACAGGGAATTGATTCAGGCAATTTAAAGAATAAATTTGACGTCATTATATTTCCGTCAGGTGCTATACCGGAATTCAGGGGACATGTTCAGGAATCTCAGCAGAGAATTTCTCCGGCAGAAGATGTTCCGGAGCAGTACAGAGCCCTAACTGGTTCAATAACAGCTGAAAAATCCATACCTCAGCTGAAACAGTTTCTCGAAGAAGGAGGAACAATAGTAGTTACCGGTTCAAGCACCAATCTGGTATATCATCTTGGTGTGCCGGTAAGAAATGCGCTGGTTAAAAGGGGTGAAGATGGAAAAGAAACAACATTAAGCCAGAAAGAATTCTTTATTCCGGGAAATCTTCTGTCAGTAAAAATCGACTCCACCTTAACGGAAGCTTATGGTATGCCTTCAGATGGTATAGTCTTTTTCGACAGAAACCCGGTCTTCCAGCTTGAAGAAAATGCTGAGATTAAAGGTGTGAGAAAGTTAATGTGGTTTGACAATGATAAACCTTTAGTGAGTGGCTGGGCTTTGGGACAGGAATACCTGAAAGGAGGAGTAGCCGGTATTATTGCCCGGGTGGGCAAAGGAAAACTTTGTGCCTTTGGGCCTGATATTACTTTCCGCAGCCAGTCGCAAAACAATTTCAGACTTCTGTTTAACCAATTGTATATCTATCAGATTAAAAGATAGTTAAAAATACTGTTTATCAAACCAAAAAATGCCTTATATCATGTTTTTTTTGAAATTTTACTTATAAATTGTAATTCCCTTTTTAGGGGTATAGAAATTAACTGAAAAACTTTATATATGACAAAAGTAACAAAGGAGGATGCTCTTCTGTATCACAGCAGGGGACGTAAAGGGAAGCTGGAGGTAATACCCACCAAACCCTACGGAACACAGTTTGATCTGAGTCTGGCTTACACACCAGGAGTGGCTTTCCCATGCCTCGAGATTGAAAAACATCTCGACGAAGTTTACCAGTACACTGCAAAAGGTAACCTTGTTGCGGTAATTTCGAACGGTACTGCTGTACTGGGCCTTGGCGACATAGGGGCTATGGCAGGCAAACCGGTAATGGAAGGCAAAGGACTGCTGTTTAAAGTTTTTGCTGACATTGACGTGTTTGATATTGAGATAGATGAAAAAGACCCTGACAAGCTGATCGAGATTTGTGCAAAGATTGCACCTTCATTCGGCGGAATTAACCTTGAAGATATTAAAGCCCCGGAATGCTTCGAGGTAGAACAGCGCCTTAAGGAAATGCTTGATATACCGGTTTTCCATGATGACCAGCATGGGACAGCAATTATTTCGGGGGCCGGACTGATGAATGCGCTTGAAATCACAGGAAAAAAAATCGGGGATATTAAGATGGTGGTTAACGGTGCCGGAGCGGCAGCAATTTCATGCGCAAGACTATATCTGGCACTCGGAGTCAGAAAAGAGAACATTGTAATGGTTGACAGCAAGGGAGTAATAAATAGCCGGCGAACTGATATTAATAAGTATAAAAAAGAGTTTGTAACAGAAAGAAAGATAAATACACTGGCCGAAGCGCTAAAGGGTGCTGATCTTTTTCTCGGACTATCGGTGGCAGACGTAATGACAAAGGAGATGCTTGCCTCCATGGCGCCAAATCCAATTGTTTTTGCAATGGCCAATCCAAACCCGGAAATTTCCTATGAGGATGCGACATCAACACGCGATGATCTTATTTTTGCCACAGGTCGCTCCGACTATCCCAACCAGATTAACAACGTGCTTGGATTTCCATATATTTTCAGGGGTGCACTCGACGTAAGGTCGGCTGTAATCAATGAGGAAATGAAACTGGCCGCCTCCTATGCGCTTGCACAACTTGCAAAAGAACCGGTAATCCCGGAGGTACTCAAGGCCTATAATCTTACCGAACTGAAATTCGGAAAAGATTACATCATTCCCAAACCGCTCGACCTTAGGCTTATTTCATGGGTTGCTCCGGCTGTTGCAAAAGCCGCCATGGAAACAGGGGTTGCAAAACATCCTATAACCGACTGGGATGCATATAAAAAAAGCCTCGACAGGAGGATTAATGAACATATTAAAAAGATTGCGGAAATAAGCGCAATATAAAATATTTATACTGAGGCCATTCTTTTCTCCACTTTCTTCTCGAACATAGTGGTTATGAAATCGGCAATTTCCTGAATGGAGAAAGAACTGCGGTTGATTATTGCGTCAAAAAGATAATCCAGCGACAGGGGTTTTTTGTCGAGAAAGTTCTGAATAAGGCTAAACCGTTTCTCATCAGTATCAACCACATACTCTTCGGCTGTTTCAATATCCATCTCTTTTTTCTTCATCACATTTTCAACCCTCCAGTAAAACGGAGCAACAAGTCTAACATGCAGTGCATTCCTGATGTCCCGTGCAATTGCTACACTGCCCCTGCCCACAAACACAATATATCCCTCCTTGCACATTGACAATACAACATCCTTTATGGCTTTTTTAACCCTCATATCTGTTACATAGTTGCCCGAAAATGCCATTATCATTTCAGATATATCAGATAATTCAATGCCCTTGTAAAAATTCTCTACGCGGCCGGGGTCGGTGTTCAGTTCTTCGGCGACCTTATAGATTATATCTTTATCTATCCATTTCCATTTTTTGGTGCCATATTTGCGGTTCAGATTATCTACCACATTTTCTGCAACCTGCCGGGCATCACATCCTGTCTGCCTTGAAATGGTAATTACAGGGCCATCCTGCGAGGCAGGTTTACTCATAATTGTTTCCCTGTACCGGTAATCGAAGTAATCAAAAATCTTTTTCATTTTTTTACATTTTATTGTTACCTGCCCTGATATGGCACATTTTGCTGTATCATTTAATAATCAATAACTTATCCCGTTATAATAAACGGCTGAAAAACAGAGTACTCAAAGAGCTACCCGGTGTAAATATTTAGCGATAATATAAGAAAAAAAATTTAATTTAAGAAATATTTTTTCAGCCTTCAGAATATTAACCGCATCACATGAATATTTTAAAATGGTTTGTTTTTTATATATTTGTAACATTGTAATTATGAAGGCAACTATAAAATATTCCCTATTCATAGTTCTTATTCTGTTGCTGACAACCTGCAAAAAAATGCATGTTGTAACTGAAGGGCAGAAAATCCTTTTTCAATATGATTATATAAATTATTCAAGGGGGTTTGAACATTCAGGATTTATTATTGATAACGAAGGTAATATACTTTATTACAATAAACCTGAGAAATGGAATTTTCCCGGAAAGGAGAAAATTCTTACCCAGGCTGAAATAGAAGAGAATCTTTTATCATGCACTCTTTCAGGCAGAATAATTCCTAAAGGTGATCTTAAGAAATTCACCAATTATATTAACAACATTGCTGCCAGTAAAGTTACAGCCCCACGCATCAGACCAAAAGCTGCAAAAAGCGGTACTATAAGTTATTACTGTTTTTTATATTCGGAAAGCAACTCAGAATATAAAGTGGTGACAATCAAAACTGACGGAGAAATGGAGAGCGATAATCTTAACTTCTACTCAAGAAAAGTTGTCGAATGGATGAAAGGCATCCAGAAGTCGTTAAATAAATAATAACCATCTTCGTAAATAATAAAACTTTTCCTGATATATTTTTTTACCTCAGTTCATTTTAATCTCTTTTTTCAACTATCTTTACTTTAACAATTTTAGGGTTTAATATTAAAATGAACTGATATGTTTGAGTTTATTCTTTCCAAACCTGAACTGATCTGGTTTATTATCGGACTTGTATTATTTCTTCTGGAACTTGTTCTTCCTGGTTTTGTAATTTTCTTTTTCGGTGTAGGTGCCTGGTTTACAGCACTTGTTTGCCTGATTTTTCACCCCGGAACCGATATCCAAATACTTATTTTTGCAATTGTGTCTCTGCTCTCACTTGTTGCACTGAGACGTATGATTCAGAAAAAGGTATTCTACGGTAAAACAGACAACAGTGTTCTGGTTGAAGATGAGTTTACCGGGAGAGAAGCCAGAGCAGTTACCGACATTCAACCCGGGAAAAAAGGAAAAGTGGAATTCAAGGGAACAGTGTGGTCGGCTGAATCGGATGCAGAAATCTACGAAGGTGATATTGTAATAATTGAGAGAAAAGATAATTTTAACCTTATTGTAAAACCAAAAAATAAATAGAAATGTTAGCATCAGCCACATCAACATTTATTCTGCTGGGTATTATAATTCTTGGATTCATACTAATATCCAGCGCTGTAAAAATTGTTCCGCAGAGAACAGCAATCATAGTTGAGCGCCTTGGCAGGTATAAGGCTACTTATACCGCAGGTTTTCAGATTATTATACCATTTATTGACAAGGTAAGATACCGTCATACGCTTAAAGAACAGGCAATGGACGTAGCACCACAGATCTGTATAACCAAAGATAACATTGCCGTTGAAGTTGACGGGATACTATATCTGCAGGTGCTTGATCCCCAGAAAGCATCGTACGGCATCGACAATTACAAGTTTGCATCGGTACAGATTGCACAAACCACAATGAGAAGCGTTATCGGCAAGCTGGAACTCGACAAGACTTTCGAGGAACGCGAAGCCATCAATACGGCTATTGTGGAAGCAGTTGACAAAGCCAGCGAGCCATGGGGTGTTAAGGTAACCCGCTACGAGGTTAAGAATATCTCGCCGCCGCAAAGCATAAGGGACGCTATGGAAAAACAGATGAGAGCTGAGAGGGAAAAAAGAGCCATAATAGCTGAATCGGAAGGTACAAAGCAGGCAAAAATCAATGTAGCAGAAGGAGAAAAACAGGAACTCATCAAAAAATCGGAAGGTGAAATGCAGAAACGCATTAATGAGGCTGCAGGACGGGCATCGGAGATTGAACAGATTGCTAATGCCACTGCCAACGGACTGAGAGCCATAGCATTAGCTATATCAGAAGAAAACGGGCTTAATGCAGTAAACCTCCGTATTGCAGAACAATACCTCACCGAATTTGGTAAACTGGCTAAGCAAAACAACACTATAATACTGCCTTCAAACCTTACTGATGTGGCAGGAATTATTGCTACTGCAACATCCGTGTTCAGCGAAACAAAAGATAAACAGAAAAAACAGACCTGAACTTGATTAACTTAATGTAATAAGAAAATTGATTATAAGCGCTAATTACTTCTTGTGTTAAAAATATCAGATATTTCATTGTTATATCAAACGCGTGAATTAAAAATTACTCATTAGATATTTCAGATATTTAACAAATTTTATTCTGAATTTTGACTCCAAGCGGCAAATAGTGTTTTTAGCTCATAAATAATATCATAGTTAAAATAAGATTGGATAATTAAATCTGCAATAATAAAAGCCTGTATTTTGATATCACTAAAAATTAACCCATAATAAAAATTGTAATTAAGTTAAAACAACATTGAGAAATCATTAATAAGCATGAAATTTAAAGTTTTACTTCTCCTTTTATTATGTGTTCTAACTGAATTATTTGGTCAGAAAAGGGACAGTGGAAAATCTTTTTTTCTGTTTGTAGGGACCTACACAACCAGTGGAAAAAATTATGGAATATTTATTTACGAATTCGATCCTGTTACAGGAGAGGCTGAATTAAAATCAAATACGGCAGGAGAGGAAAATCCATCATTCTTTGCTTTTAACAGCGACGGAAGTGTGGTTTATTTTGTAAATGAAGTTAAAAACGGGAACATCAGTTCGTTTAAATTTAATAAAATTACAGGAGAATTGACATTTTTAAACCGTGTAATGTCTGGTGGTGAGAATCCATGTTTTATTGAAGCAGGACCTGGTAATAAACATATTTTTGTTGGCAATTATGGAAGCGGAACATTATCTGCTGTTCCACTTAATGAAGATGGAACTTTAAGAACTGAAATTCAGACCATCAGGCATGAAGGTTATAGTATTGACAAGGCAAGGCAAAGTAGCCCTCATGTTCATGCAACAGTTCTTTCCCCTGACAAACAATTTTTACTTGTCCCTGATTTAGGAACCGACAGGCTTTATGTTTATGCTTATAATCCGGATAATCTCCTTAATCCTTTGACTCCGGCCAACAAACCTTATTTCGAAACAAAGCCCGGCAGTGGACCAAGGCATCTTGCAATTCATCCTGATTCAAGACATTTATATCTGATTCATGAGCTTATGGGTGTAATTTCTGTTTTTGATTATAAAAGCGGCATACTAACCGAAAAACAAAGTATTTCAATACTTTCATCAGATTTTAATGGCAGAATAGGTGCTGCAGATATTCATGTCTCTCCTGATGGGAAGTTCCTTTACGGATCAAATCGCGGCGATGCTAATGATCTGGCAATATTTTCAATAAAGAAGGATGGAACTCTTGTTCATATTGGTAATCAGCCAACTTTGGGCAAAATGCCTCGTAATTTTGTAATTGATCCTACAGGAAATTTTCTTCTGGTAGGAAATCAGGCAAGCAATGAAATAGTAATCTTTAAGAGGAACAGAAAAACAGGTACTCTTAAACCACTTGAAAAAAAGATCGAGATAACACGTCCGGTGTGTTTAAAATTTGCTCCATTATAATAAGAAATAGTAAACTTCAGTCTTTATTAAGAATTAATATTCTGAAAAGAATAATATGGACAGGTAACATTTACAAAAATCACCTCCCATGAAAAGTAACAGAAGAAAGTTTATTAAAAAAAGTACTACTCCGGCTGTATTATCAACATTTGGGATTGGGGCCAATAAAACATGGTTATTTCAGATTAGGGAATACAGAAAAACTCTTTCTAACAAAGCAGTAGACTCTCAAAAAAGCTCCGTGATGGAAATTGCATTTCAGTTATCGCCTGAACCGGCAGATGATAAAATAAGATTTATTAAACAAACACTTAGAGATATGGAATTTGATGGTGTGCTGATAGCTGACCATATTTCTTCTATGGTTTATCAAAGAACTAATTCAGCCTTTACTATTGGCTATTTGAAAGCTATGATTGAACGTGTATATGCATAGATTTCCTTAAATGAAAAAGACTTTGATAAAGAATAATAGTAAATACAATGAAAAATTTTAATCGCAGAAATTTCATTAATACCTTGGTTGCTGGGGGAATTGGCGTTTACTCATATCCTCTTATAAATGAATTTATCAATATCCGTGAAAATGAGGATAAAAGTATTCCGCCAACTAAAGTGTCAATTTCGACAGCAGACAACAGAGCTGAACTTACTTATAAAGCTCTTCAGCCTTTTTCGAAGGAGATAAGACAGGCAATTGGGAACAAGAGGGTAGTATTAAAACCTAATAATGTCTTGATTTATGTGCCTCTTGCCTGCACACATGTGGAAACAATAGAAGGGATACTTGAGTTTCTTAAATCAATAAGAAAAATAAACAATGTTGTTATTGCTGAATCATCAGCAAGTGGTTCCACACTTGAAGGATTTGACAACTATGGATATTACAGTCTGTTGTCAAAATATCCTGTTAAACTTATTGATCTTGATAATGAGCCATCCGAAAATATGTATGTAATCGATGAAAGAGATTTTAAGCCTCATTTAATAAAGGTGTCCAGTGTAATAACAAACCCTGATAACTATGTTGTTTCAGTTGCAAGGATGAAAACTCACACCTCTGTAGGAGTAACCCTTTCACTTAAAAACATTGTTTTTGGTGCACCGATTAAGGATCTGGGATTCACCCTCTATAATGAAGAGAGAAGATTTTCAAAAAATGCCAAACCCGGTAAACCAGGAACCTTAAGTTATAAAAGGTATATACATGGAGGTGGTTTCTATGGTGTAAACTTCAATATGGCCATGCTGGCCCGGATATTACATCCCGACCTTGCTGTTATTGATGGTTTTACAGGGATGGAAGGCAATGGTCCGACTATGGGAACCCCGGTTGAACATAAGGTTTGTGTTGTAAGCCAGGACTGGCTTGCTGCTGACCGTGTAGGTCTGGAATTAATGGGAATTGACTATACTAAAATTGGATATCTTAATCATTGTGCCCTGATGGGATTGGGCAACTACGACCTTGAAAAAATTGAAATTGTCGGCGAAAACATTAGTGATCATGTAAAAAAATATAAACTACCTGATAATTTCGAACAAATTACTTCATGGATGAATCCTAAAACCTGAAAATAAAATACACAACCTGATATAATAATTAAACCTTTCTTTATTATGAAAAAAACAATCAGAGAATCACGAATAAACCGCAGAGAAGCCATGAAAATGATTTCAGTGGGTTCAGCAGCAGGTTTACTGAATTTGGGAACCGGTAAAGCTGAAACATTTAAACAACAAGTAACACCCCCATACCTTAAAGGGTTACCTCCTCTTAAAATAACCAATGTTAAGGCAATTGCAACAGCTCCCGAAGGTTCAAATCTTGTTATTGTAAAAGTGGAGACCAGTGAGCCGGGTTTATATGGCCTTGGTTGTGCAACATTTACTCAACGAGCTTTTCCGGTAATTGAAACAATTGAAAAATATATGAAAGATTTTTGCGTCGGAAAAGATGTTGACAATATAGAAGATATGTGGCAGTCAGCATATGTTAGTTCATACTGGAGAAATGGTCCGGTTCTTAATAACGCCATAAGCGGAATTGACATGGCTTTATGGGACATTAAAGGTAAACGTGCCAATATGCCTGTTTACCAGCTCCTGGGTGGTAAGTGCCGTATTGCCGTTGATTGTTATGCCCATGCCAGTGGTTCAACTTCTGAAGAAATTGCAGAAAATGTTCTTAGATTTATGGAACAGGGATTCAGACATGTAAGAATTCAGCAGGGAGGGTATGGAGGCGTTGGCACAATGCAAAAGCAACCTGATTTTAAAGCCGCAGGTTTTGGTATTGAAAGAGACCAATATATGGACCAGCGTACTTATATTAACAGAGTACCAAAAATGTTTGAAATGGTGAGAAAAAGATGTGGTGAGGAGGTAGAGCTTTTACATGATATCCATGAACGAATTGAACCAATTGATGCCATTAATTTAATAAAAGCCCTTGAACCTTATCGCCCTTATTTTATCGAAGATCCCTTCTCCCCTGAAAATATGAAATGGTTCAAAATTCTCAGGAATACAACCACAGTCCCAATTGCTATAGGTGAGCTTTTTAATAATATTAACGAGTTCAGAGATTATATGGTTAAACAGTTATTTGATTACATAAGAATTCATATCTCACAAATCGGAGGAATTACTCCGGCAATGAAAGTAGCAAGACTTGGTGAATGGTTTAACATCAAGACCGCATGGCATGGCCCTGGTGATGTATCTCCCATAGGTCATGCCGCAAATGCTCATATTGATCTTGCTGTATGGAATTTCGGAATACAGGAATCACATTTCTGGAATGAAAAAGCCCAGTCTGTATTTCCGGGCTGCCAGACATATAAAAATGGTTACATGATTATTAACGAAGCACCCGGACTTGGTGTAGATATCAATGAAAAAGAAGCAGCAAAGTATCCTATCGGTACCAGATCTAACTGGACTGTAAGGAAAGGAGACGGTACTATTATCAGACCTTGAAGCTTATAAAGTATGACTTTAGTTTTGTAAATGCCGGTCTTAGTTTTCCAATTATTAACTGTAAAATAATCAATTAATAAGAATTAATAAATATTACAAAATCCCAGAGCAAGCTCTTGGCATATATTTATGGAGCAAGCCTATGTGAATTAAACCAAAACTTCCCGTCCGCCGGATTCGTCGGTCTTAGCCGTCTAGTCTGGTCGAGGGACGAAGCAGAACGATAATGTGGATTAAAAAAATCATTAGTTCATGTTATACCACGACAGAAGTCAGTTGAGCAAAAGTCTGGTACGATTTTACCATTTAATGGATAATGACGTTATTTCCTGTTGGCATAATCCATAAGCAATGAAACAGCCTTAATACCCCGTTATCACAAGGTTGTTGCAAGAAGTATAAAGACAGGAAACCATGATGGTTTCCTGTCTTATTTTCAAACAATTAAATTGTAATCTGCACAGAATGTAAAATCCATTCTTCTGCCTGATTACTATTTCGTTTTCGGGGGCACTTCAACCTTAATTATCGGTGAATAGTTATATCTGCGACTCAATGCATCTACATTTGCCCCTATGCGTACATAATAGGTATAACCTCTTTTCAGTTTGTAAGGACCCAATGTATAGTCCTTGCTGTCACCACTGGGGACCTCTTGTGTCCATAGCTTATTAATCTGTTTCCTCAAATTGTTATAGTCCCCTATATTAATATAATTAGAGTTTCCACAGAAGGTCGTCAGGCTTATAAAACCCTTAACCTCATATAGTTTCGGAAGACCAGTAATTATAGGCGCCCTAACTGTACATTTAAGGGTTAAAAGTGTATCATTCAATGTTGCAGTGAAATTCAACACCTGAAGATAAGGGGTTACGGTAAAATCTTGTTGAGTCTCCTTTTCAATGATAACTCCCTTCACAGTATCAATAACAGGCCAGAAGGGTCCATCATAAGGAAGCATATCATATTTTCCGGGAAACATTTTAGTATTATTATATACACCGTCCCTCATAACTGCAAGAGATTGATATTGGGCTACGGTTCCGGGATGCATTTCTTCCCATGTTCTGTCCCATATGCGAATTTGCCAGTCATTATTGTCCATCAATAAATTTGTTCCCGTATATGAATCGATAATATTTCCATATATCCTCGCATTAGGTGCGTCCCAGTTATCGATTTTCTCGCATGAAGCTAACAATAACAGGGTTACTCCCAACATTAAATACAATATATTTTTCATATTCATATGTATCAGTGTTAATAAATTAATTAATAAAGCGGGTTCTGAGGTAACAAATTAGTATTCTTGTTAATCTCTGCCTGCGGAATTTTTTCATATATCGCACTCTTTGGAGCGGTAATGCTACGGTTTTCTCTGTTAATCTCATCAAGGTAAATATATTTACCTTCATCGAAAACATAGTAACATGTAAGTGCATGTGGATAAAACTGATTTAATACCTGGTCAGCAATTCTCCACGTTCTGATGTCCCACCAATAATGATTCTCAGTGAAAAGTTCACGAATACGTTCATTGCGTATATACTGGAGGCTTGCCTCGATCGGATAACCATAGGTATTGCTCACTGTTTGATCAAGGACAGGGCGTGTTACCTGGCAACCGGCACGTATACGGATCTTTTCTACGTAATCAAGTGCTTCGGACCTTTTACCCAGTTCATAAGCCGCTTCAGCCGTGTTCAAATAGATTTCACCTAAGCGAAACACAATCCATGACTGGTTCTCCTTGTTCACCTGTACCAGAGCCGTAGGCCTGCTTATATCAATGTATTTACGCATAAAAGAGCCCATCATGGCATTATTTTCAACACCCCTGCCGCTGAACATTCCGTGATTACCTGTTATAAGAACTCCATTATATTTATCGCCCTTGTTACCTAAAAGACGGTTCGATGTAGAGTTTATAGGAGCTGCATTACTTCCAAATTGAGCATCTGATGCCAATCCGGGAAAAGTCTTGTAAATGCCCCTTTGGATATCAAATGCAACTCCTCGAAGAACATCTCCATCAAAAAAGACAGTGCCCTGCAACCGTGGTTCCATGCCATTTTTAATATCACTGCGCTTGTTGAAACGTACTGGTTTCCCATCCGAACCAACTATTGCAGGGAATTCGTACAGTTGCATAAACTGGAGTACTGGGCCAGCTTCAGCGCCAACAAACGATGACATATCAGGGTTAGGACACATCAGGGCATCATAACAATGTCCAAAAATCTGTCCGTCATAACCTTTGGTAAATATATTCTCAGGAGATGATTTATCTAAAAACAGATTGGCAAAATTGGTTGCTTTATCAGGATAATTCTTGGTATACAGGGAGTAAGGCCCATTTTCAATAAATTTGCCTGCATCGTAAGCATACTGGAAGAATTCATTGGCCGTTGAAGGATCCATACCTGCTAATCCAGCCTTTACGGCAGGGTCTGTTGCAAGACCCATATACTGGGTATATTTGGCAATCCTGCCTGCATAAAGCATTGAACGCGACATTAAAGCGGCAGCCACATATTTGTTGGCGCGTCCTTCAACACTTTTTTCCGGCAAATTATCCATAGCGAACTTCAGATCATCATAAATGAATTTCCATGTGTCGTACTCTGTATTACGCGATACATTTAACTCTTCAGGTGTTCCGTTTACAGGGTCCTGTACTTTTGTTATTATCGGAACTCCCCCGTAACGTTTAGCCATTCCTTCGTAAAAGAAAGCGCGGAAGAAACGTGCTTCTCCCATTAAAGCATTATAGGTAGCATCATCATACAGATTCTTATAATTTGGGAAATTATTAATGAAAACGTTCGCAATACGTATTTGATCGTATGGCCAGTAACCAAAACCACTGCTAGCCATTGCTACGTTCCATCCAAAAAGTTCACCGTCCATTTGTCCCAGGCTATTTTTATATGCCTGCCACGAGTTTGTGTTACCTAATTGATAACCACTATTGGCATAGTAAATGAAATCTTCTACCGGAAGACGCATATATAGCTGAATGAAATATTTCATGACGCCATCTTTAGTACCGAAAAGTTCGGGTTCACCCAAAATACCTTTTGGAGTCAATTCCAGGTCCTGGCATGAAGAAATGGCAATTCCGAAAATTGCTGCTAATAATATAAGTTTATTTTTCATAATTCTCATTTTTTAGAATTTAACGCTTACCCCAAATGTATAGGTCTTGTTGTTCGGATAACTATAGTAGTCCACATAGTTAGTCCCCTGACGTTCGGGATCTGCATTTTTTAATTTGGTAAATGTCAAAATGTTATATCCGCTTAAATAGACTCTTAAATTCTTTATTTTAGCTTTTGATATCAGTTCTTTCGGAAGAGTATAACCAAGTTCGAGAGACTTCAAACGGATATAAGACGCATTTTGGATAGAGTTGGTACCCGTACGACGGCCATCATGACCTGTAACAGGGAAATACCCCGGTATCCATTGGGTTGAAGGGCTGAAATAGTCGGCATTGGGGTCTGCCGGGCGCCACCTGTCCAAAAAATATGACAGGGTATTTTGTCCGCCAAAAGGTAAAGGTGAAACAAGAAGCTCACCATATTCAACGTAAACCCCGTATGCTCCCTGAAAATTCATAGCCAAATCAAAGTTCTTCCATGAACCACCTGCACTAATCCCATAGTTAAACTTGGGCAGACCGCTTGTTGCTACAGGATGATCATCGTTGCTGTTAACTACACCATCTCCATTCCAGTCATTAAGTATCCAGTCGCCAGGTAATGCGCCTTGTCCCATTGGAAGGTTATAGTTCCTTATCTCTTCAAGGCTTGTAAACATATGCATTGATTCGTTTGACCACCAGATATCATTATAACGGCCGCTTGTACGGTTACGCCAATGATCGTACTGGTTGCTGGCAATTGTTTCAACCCAGTAGGTACGCATGCTCCTTGTGTGGGATATTTGCGGGCTGATAAAGTAATTGAAATTACCTATCTTATCACGGTACTCCAAAGAAAATTCCCACCCGAAATTACGATCAGAATTCAGGTTTTCCTGAGGCAAACTGGCCCCAACAGTACCGGGAACGACTGCAATGCTGGTTGTAAGTAATCCCGTACGATCACGTTTGTAAATTTCGATTGTACCGTTCAGTTTACTTTTTAATATCCCAAAGTCCAAGGCTAAATTGTACATTTTAATATGGTACCAGGTCAGGTTCGGATTAGGAATAGCCTGTGGCTGAAGACCTCCATTCAACACATTATTAAACAACCATCCTATACTATTGGTTAAGCTGTACCCCAAAGTTGGAGGGTAGTTACCTGCAGAGGAGTCATCACCCATTTCACCATAAGAAGCTCTCAGTTTCAGGTTGCTTATGAAGGTAAGATTATTTTTTATAAAATTTTCCTCACTCAGGCGCCAGCCGGCTGAGAAACTCGGGAAAAATCCCCATTGACTTCCTTTCGGGAACCTTGAAGAGCCATCGTAACGAAATCTGAAATCAAAGAGGTATTTACCATTGTAATCATAGTTTAATGATCCTATTACAGATTTGCTTAAACGGTCTCCCGGGATTCCACCTGTTGCTCTCTGGTTTAAATCTTCGCCGGCAAACAGATATTCGGAAGCAACCAGCAATTCGCGGTAAGCACTAAAACTGTCCCAGTTGCTGTAGGCTTCCTCGTAAATCATGAAGCTGTTGACATTATGTTTACCAAATCTGTTATTATAATACAATCCAAACTGCAAGTCTGTATCATAATTGAAGTTGGCACTTCGCTGTATGGTTGAAGGCGAACCTTTCTGAGTAGGTGTATAAATCTGAGTACCTGGATTATACACATAGAGAAAATAACTTTTGTGATATGTTATATAGTCGGGCAGGCTTATAGCATAGTCGTATGATCCTCTTGCTGACAAACCTTTTACTCCCGGTATATCGTAGTTTAATTGTAAAGTTCCGTTAAGCCTTCGTGTGTTACTTATATTATAACCTACAATGTTTGAGTTTACTTCTGCAACCATATTACGTCCATCATATAACAGTTGTGCATCTCCGTTAAGATATAACGGATTGTCGTTTGCGTAGATGGGTGCATCGGGGCGCATAAGCCATGCAGCCTTATAAGTCGACCAGCCGGTCCCGTTTGGCTGTGTTGTTTTTTCCAGTATGGCTCCTAAAGTGACCTTAGCTTTTAAACGGTTTGTAATCGCAGCATCAACATTTGAGCGGAAATTCCAACGGTTTGAAAAATAGTCGCCGCTTGAGTATGATCCTTCCTGGGTAAAGTAACCAAGATTCATAAAATAACGTAACTTTTCATTTCCACCATTAATACTTAAATTATGCTGCGCCTGTGGGGTATTTTCATTAAAGACCGCATCCATCCAGTTATAGGATGGTTTCCCGTCAATATAGGGCTGCATGTCGGCCTGAGTGAAATACGGACTCTGGCGTACCATATAGTTATTTGTGAAGTTCTGGAAGACATTCTCGTTACGTAAAATCATATAGTTCAAAGCATCTACTCCTTTTGGCACACGGAGAAACTTTTGCGTACTAAAATTGGCCATATAGGAGATATCCACTTTGTTGTCCTGTGCGCTACCTGACTTGGTAGTGACAAGTATAACACCGTTTGCTGCGCGCAAACCATAAATAGCAGCTGAACCGTCTTTCAATACCGAAATATTATCTATTTCAGTCGGGTCCATACGGGCAAAATAATCCTGGTCGCGGGTTATCCCGTCAACTACAAACAACGGAGTACCCATACCACGTATGTCAATAAGAGTATTGTAAGCGCCCGGAGCGGCACTCTTTTGAACGATACGGACTCCCGGCAACTTACCTGTCAGCATATTTATCACACTTTCGTTCTTAGTGATAACAAGACCTTCACTTTTAATTGATGATACAGCTCCTGTTAACGTAGCTTTTCTCTGGGTGCCATAACCAACCACTACAATCTCTTCCAGTGCCTTAGGAGTCGACACTAGAGTTACATTCACAACATTTAATCCTTTGACAGCCACTTCCTGTGATTGATAACCGATGTAAGAGAATACCAGTACAGCACTTTCAGCCGGAACATTAATCGTGAACTCACCATTAACATCCGTCATTGTACCAGTGGTGGTACCTTTCACAACAATGTTTACACCAGGTAATCCTTCAGATGTTTCACTGTCGATAACTTTGCCCCTGACCGTTCTTGCCTGCTGATCATCTTTAATATCACCAGCAAAAGATAATTGAACAGTTAAAATGGGGCCTGATAAAATACTCAGGAGAAATAAATAAAGAATTAATTTTCTCCATAATTTTGATAGCAAACCTCTTAAGAGAGGTTTAATGTTTTTTTCATTCATAACATAGGATTTTGTTTTGATTGAATAAATAAATTAAAGTTAATAAAATAAAGCCTATTTATCTCTTTATTATTATATCTGCAGACATGATTCATTACTTTACTTTATAAAAACCTGAAAAAATTCACTTCATACTGTATCTGATTCATACTTTAAATTTTTGGGAAAAGACAGGTTTAAAGAGCCTCTTAAAGTATAAACAGCGACAAAAAATTTTTAATTGAAAAAACTTTAACCTTAATAATACTGTTTCTAATTTTAAATTATGATAATACACTTTTTTTGATTACATCTTTTGGAAAAAATCCTCCTGAAAAATTTCTTATTGCCTAAAATACTAAAATTTCAATTAATAAACAATTAAAAAATAATTAATATTTTATTAACATTTGTTTCTGATGTAAAAATATGGTTTAAAAATTCAATATAAATACCGGAAAGAGGGATTTGTTAAAACCAGCAGGTAATTACTTCATTCCAAGGTATCTGGGTACAGATGGAATTCTGAATATATCTTAGGTGGCTTTGTGAGTATTAAAGAAAATGTCTTTTATGCAATTTTTTTTGATGGCTATCAGGTAATATATTCAAAAGACCATGATATAACACGGAAGTTTACTCCTCTGCTTGAAGATATTTTTCTTCTGATCTGGTTATTTTCTCTTAAAAATGATAAGGGTATTATGAATAAGAAAATAATTGAAATTTTTTGGCATGGTTTCTCTTAGCAGTACACTAAACAATAAAACTCTAAATATCGCTAAGCTGAGAGCAATTTTATTTAAAAATTTCAGTAGTGTCCGAATAAAATTAAGGAGATTCCTCCCTTCGGTCGGAATGACGGGGCATTTCGAAGGGATCAGGTAAGGTGGGGCTAACATATTGATATTTCTTTCCTTCATAAAAAACAGAATCCACTTTCAGATCAAATTATTATCCGGACAATAGTGTAAAAATTTTCAATTTGAACTTACATATTATAAAGAAACTGTCTCATGAAAAACCAGTATATTATTAATTACTATTATGTTTACTAAAATCCCAACCTTCAACAGGGTAATATGGGAAAGGAGATTATCAGGCGGGGAAAACAACATTAACCGGCATTTCTTAGGTTGAAGGCGGTGAACTTTGGAGTAATGCTGTGGGAAAAAAGCCTGTTCAGTTAAGCTGATTCTTTCAGATTCTATGGTAGGCGAGGGACTTCACGAATCTGAGGCATCTGCATAACCAGAGGTTTTTCCTTCTTTAGTATTCTGGATGCTTCCCCTGTAAGCCATAAATAATGATCTGATGGTTTACCGTCAAGATTTACAAATAAAACAGTCTCATGTACGGGAGGATTATTTGTGACTTTGAATATAGCAGTACCTTCATTAACTTCATCGAACATTGCAATATACAGCATTTCAGCACCTGCAAGGATGGCAGTTGAAATTTGCTGCCAGTAGAATCTGCCACCTTGCCTGGGTATCGAGCCTACTGGTTTAATATCATCTGGGAACTGTCTTACGCTCAAATTATGCCAGCTAAACCCCGGACAGACACAAGGCACATAATCAACATTGTTTTCTTTACACCATTTCATATCAGCTATAATTACATCTCTGTAACGATCCATATCATTATGTAATAATGGAGTAAATCTTTGAACCATCCATGGCATAATCAGATCAGCTTCTCTGATCAAATCATGGAGATAAGGATCGTGTACGCAATCTGCATTCAAATCGCGCCAGAAAGTAGGAACACCCAGCATTACTGAACAACCACCGTAAACAGGGTCGTTTTTCAAAAAATCAATAAGTCTTTTCAGACCTATATTCCTTATATCATAAGGTCTGTCAGGAAATCCAACACCCCATATTGCTACAAGTGGTTTGCCCCTGTGGAACAAATATGTCTTTGTCCCTTTCTGATTAGTCACTTTTAAAGAATCAACCAAAAATTTCCAGTCATCTATTAATTGTGAACAATCTTCACCAGAGCGTTTTAATCCTGAAAGATCGTACATAACAGCTATTGCTCTCTGGTATTTTGAGGCTGCTTCAAGGGCGTTTGATAAAACACCATTTGCATAGTTTCGTGAAGTTCCAGGGCGTGTTGATCCAAAAAATCGTTGCATAAATACTCCATCAAGTCCGTATTCTTTCATCCATTTAAAATGCAGGTCAACAGTACTTTTATCATCAGAGCTGAAAAAACGGGCAGTGGAGCCGTCGGCCAATTTCAGACTAGTTTCATAAGTTTTTTCATATTCCGATACATCAGGCCACATATCAATGCTTATGCGTGAAGGGTCAGGAAACATTAATTCTCCTTTTGCAGGCCTACGGAACCATCCCTGGTATCCTGCCATTACAAGGTTTTTATATGTAGGATACATAGTAACCGGAGAATGTTTTGTTTGAGGTACTGCAATAAAATCTGCCACAGTAAATAAAACAGTAAACAGTAAAATAAAATTTTTCATTTTTCAAAGTTTTATTGGTAGTTATTTCTTACTTAAACTGTGATTATAAATCATATGCCGGCAACCAGCTGGTTAAGATTTTATTATTAATAAAGCAGTTTGATTTATTTTAATTGGTTAGTATTTATTTTATGCGCCGGGGCATTTCAGGAGTAAGCGGTATTTCCTTCCTAAGCATTTTTCCTGCCTGGCCTGCAAGCCAAAGGTAATGGTCTGATGGTTTCCCCTCTAATCCAATGAAAATTAATTCCTTATCAACCGGCGGGTCATTAGTGATTTTAAATATTGCTGTTCCTTCATTAACCTCATCAAACATTGCAATAAAAAGCATTTCGCATCCATAGTTAATTGAATGATATACTTGTTTCCAAAAGAAAGCTCCTCCATGTCTTGGAATGGCATTTGATTCGGCAGTTTTCTTTAGGTTGTGCCAACTGAATCCGGGCCATATAACAGGCACATAATCAACTTTATTCTGCTTACACCATTCAAGGTCTTTTGCAATGTTGTCCCTGTAGTCATCATATGTTTCAAACCTTGTCCTTCCAACCATCCATGGCAATACTATATCTGACATTCTAATCAAATCGTGCAGGTATGGATCTTTGACGCAATCTCTGCCTAATTCTCTGAAATATGTTGGCACACCAATTAAAACAGAGCATCCCCCATAAACAGGATCATTTTTAAGGAAATCGAGTAGTTTGTCAAAACCTATTTCACGGATGTTGTAAGGTCTGTCAGGAAAACCCAGACCCCAAATTGCCACCAGCGGTTTCCCGTTGTGATACAAATATGTTTTTCTCCCTTTCTGATTAGTTACTTTCAATGAATCTACCAGAAATTTCCAGTCCTGAATAATCAGTGAGCAATCTTCTCCTGAGGCTTTAAGACCAGAGAGATCGTACTCTACGGCAATTGCTCTTCCATACTTTGATGCTGCATCAAGGGCATCTGCCAGCATTTTTGCATAAATTTTTCTTTGCTCTGTTCCTGGGCGTGTATAATTAAAAAAACGTTGCATAAATACACCATCTATTCCATACTGTTTCATCCATTTAAAATGGAGATCAATGGTAGATTTATCACTCGCACTGAAAAAGGTAGCTGTTGTACCATCGGCATATTTGACACCTGTAGGATACGCTTTCTTGTATTCCCTCATATCTGGCCACATGTCAATACGTATTCTTGAAGGATCAGGATACATCTTTCCATCTCTCTGAATAAACCATCCCTGATAACCAGCCATCACAAGGCCCTTATAAGTCATGTAATCAGAGGAACCGGCATGTTTACTCTGCGCTTGTATAAGCTGATATTGAATAAACATAAGAATAGTCAACGTTACCAAATTCTTTATCATAATTTCAGCTTTAAGAAGTTAATTTTAAAGTGCATATTTTCTTAATATTCTATCTAATATTAATTTTCCTGGTTAAGTAATTTTTTCAGCTCAGCAATTTTTCCTGCATACGATTGGTTCTGGGCCAGGTTAAAGTATTCAAGAGGATCCCTAATTTCATCATATAATTCGCATCCCTTGTTTCCACCATCCCATTCAGTATACCTCCATTCAGAGGTTCTAACGGTCCTTCCAATCATGGAACCCCGCGTAATTATTGACCGGGCTGCGTTACGGAAGGGAATTGATGGATTTCTAAGTACGTCAGAAAAATCTTTACCTTCGAGATATTTAGGTGCGTTTTTCAGGTTAAAAAGACTTGCCAGAGTAGGATATATATCAAGCAATTCAACTATGGCATTAGATATTACTCCTCTTTCGGTTGTAACCTGTCCTGATATAATAAGTGGTACATTAGTACCTTTTTCGTAAATAGTTACTTTATTCCACCAGTTATGTTCTCCCAGGTGATAGCCGTTGTCACCCATAAATATAATAAGCGTATTGTCAATCAGTTTCGTTTCCTCAAGTGCGTCGAGGATTTTTCCTACCTGGGCATCCATAAAGGTTACACAAGCGTAATATGATCTCAGGAATTCCCTCTTGTCCTGATCAGTAAAAAGGTTGAAAACTTTCGTTTCCTGTGGCAGAGTGTGAGGGTAAGGAGGGGCCCAAGAATCAGGTAAGACCGGTGGATTACACTGGTCAATCGGGTACATATCGAAATATTTTTTTGGGGCAACAAAGGGATCATGGGGCTTATGAAATCCGACAGCAAGAAAAAACGGTTTATCTCTTTTATTTTTAATCAGTTCGACCGCCTTTGCTGCAATTTGTCCATCAGGCTGATCTGCATCTGAACCTTCCGCTGCTTTCCATTCACACCATTGCAAAGCACCTCCTGTAATATTTCTGCCTTCCCCCTTCTTCCCAAGTTCAGTTGTCCCGAATTCGTAGATTTCATCCCATGCATCAGGATCATTATGATCTCCCTGACCATTAAATACTTTACCCAAACTCATTGTGTAAAAACCGTTCTCTCTGAACAAGGCTGGAAGAGTAATTCTGTTCCCAAGGATAGTTTTTATAGGAACCTGATTATTCAGAATTGTGGTTGTCTCTGGTTTGAGACCGGTAAGCATTGATGATCTGCTTGGATTACTGACAGAAAAATTACAGTAAGCATGTTTGAAAATTACTCCCCGTGCAGCCAATCTGTCGATATTCGGAGTTTTAACAAGATGATGATTATAGCATTTAAGGGTAGTATTTAAATCATCAACAATTATAAAAAGTACGTTCTCATCTTTGGAGACAATACCAAAATTATTTTGCAAACTACATGCAGTAGTCATTAGCGAACCAACAAATAAAAACTTGTTCATATTGAATTAAAGATTAAAGTTAATAAATATTACAAAATCCCAGAGCAAGCTCTTGACACAAATTTCCGGGGCAAGCCCCGGTGAATTAAACCAAAACTCCCCGTCCGCCGGATTCGTCGGTTTTAGCCGTCTAGCCTAATCGAAAGCCGAAGCAAAACGCGAAGGTGGATTAAATGCTTATTACATTAAACCCATAACGAATGAAAAGCTTACAATAAAAACAATAAAACAAATAGAAATCTCACCTAATTTATAACAATTTTATGTTATAAGATTATAAAACAATTATAGCAAAAATTTCTTTGATACCCAATCGAGCTTAATTTTTTCCTCCAAGAATTATTTAAATAGTTTGGTAATGCTTTTGGGATTGGAGCATAGACACATCTACCATGATGTCATTTTTGAAAGGGTATCGAAATTCAGATTTAATTTTGACAACAAAATTAACCCTCAAGCTTCAGATAAATAAAAGGTACTGAAGTCCAATCAAATTCCGGGAACTATTGTTCAGGCTCAGACTTCTTCATGTTCAGTACGTTTTATTATCTCATTCTGCAGGTCTTCACCCAGATCGTTGAAATAATCGCTGTATCCAGCCACTCGTACAATCAGATCCCTGTATTTTTCGGGGTGTTTCTGTGCATCTTTCAAGGTCTCGGAACTTACTACATTAAACTGTACATGGTGTCCGTCGAGACTGAAATAGCTTCTTATCAGGGCTGTAAGGTTTGCATAGCTGTTTTCGTCGTTAAAAAATGAGGGTGAGAATCTCTGGTTAAGGAGTGTACCACCCGTTCTCAGGTGGTCAATTTTTGACACAGATCTGATAACAGCTGTCGGTCCTTCATGATCGGCGCCCTGCACAGGCGATATGCCTTCCGAGAGTGGCATTCGTGCATTGCGTCCATCGGGTGTGGCACCTGTGACACTGCCAAAATAAACATGCGACGTTGTCGGCAGAAGGTTTATCCGGTGTACTCCACCCCGTAAATCAGGCCTCCCGTTAACTGCATCATAAAATATCTCAAAAACCGTGACAGCATGCCTGTCAGCATAATCATCATCATTCCCGTATTTGGGAGTCTCATAAACCATATCATACTGCATCTGCTCATATCCCCTGAAATCTGACCTTAATGCTTCCTTCACCTCATTCCATGTATATTTCTGTTTATCGTAAATATTATACCTCACTGAAGTGAGAATATCAGTCATACTTCCAAGTCCTACCCCCTGAATATATATTGTATTATATCTTGCTCCTCCGCTGTTATAGTCTATTCCTTTAACTATACAGTCCTCAATAAGAAGTGAAAGAAAAGGAACCGGAAGGTATTCTGAAAATATTTTTCCGATTACATTATTTCCACGTATTTTGATATCAATAAAATATTTTACCTGTTTCCGGTATGCTTCAATTAGTTCATCGAATGTGCTGAACGATTCAACATCTCCGGTTTTAAGTCCGATTTGTTTCCCGGTTCGTGGGTCAACACCGTTGTTAATTGTTATCTCAAACACTTTTGGCAGGTTGAAATAGCCTGTAAGCCAATAACATTCCGTTCCGAAGGCTCCTGTTTCAACGCACCCTGATGCTCCTCCGTTCCGGGCGTCAATAATATTCTTGCCCTGCCTGAGAAGTTCCTGTATAATAGCATCGGTATTAAAGACTGATGGCTGACCAAATCCGGTTTTTATAATATCAAGGGCTTTATGGACAAACCGGTCGGGTGACTTTTTACTCACCTGTATCATGGAGCTTGGCTGAAGAATCCTCATCTCTTTTATGACATCAAGGAGCATATAGGTCATCTCATTTACACCATCTGACCCATCGGGTTTTACTCCGCCAAGATTGATAAGGCAGAAATCGGTGTAAGTATTGCTTTCCTGGGCTGTAACACCAACTTTTGGAGGGGCAGGGTGATTATTGAATTTTATCCAGAAACAGCAAAGAAGTTCATAAATTTCGTCGTATGTGGCAATTCCTTTTTCAATATCTTTTTTAAAGAGAGGATAAAGGTGCTGGTCGAGGCGGCCGGGATTGAATGAGTCCCACGGATTTAGTTCAGTGATAACACCAAGGTGTATGAACCAGTAATGCTGAAGCATTTCATGAATAGTCTCAGGAGGATTGGCCGGCACCTTACGGCAGACAGCCGCCATCTTAAGAAGTTCTTTTTTCCTTGCAGGATCACTTTCCTTGACTGCAAGTTTTTCCAATTCATCAGCATGGCGTCCGGCATACATTATTATTGCATCACACGCAATATCCATAGCCTTCAGTTCTTCAAGCCGCTTAAGTGCATGGACATCATTGTAGAAATCTATCCGCGCCATACTTTCCCTGATCTCTTCTTTCAACTGCAGAAATCCGGTTCTGAACATTTTATACCCAAGTGCAGTGTGCCCGGGTGCCCTCTGCTCCTGAAATTCGGTAAATATCCCTGCATTGTAGGCATCATGCCATTCAGGGGTCATAAGACTCATTACCCTGTCGCGGTTACTCTTGCCTTTCCAAAAGGGTATTATCTCCTTTTCGTAAATTTCTTTTACCTCTTCACTTACCTTAAACGACACTTTCGGTCTGTTGTTAAGTATCTCAAGGTCTTGGAGGCTGTGAACACATATTTCCGGGTAGGTTGGCGTGGCTTTCGGCGCCGGGCCCCTCTCTCCCACTATCAGTTCACCTTCGTTTATGCAAATGTGCTTGTTCCTTAATAAATACTCAAAAGCCTTTGCTCTGAGTACCGGTGCTGACAAACCACGGGCTTCGTCACTTTTGTAAAACCTGGTTACCAGAACAGCCCTTTCGGCAGAAATAGTCTCTTCTGCACTCAGACTCTGTTCTCTTAATTTTTTTACACGTTCAGTCATTGCTGTATAGAAGTTTAATGTTTAACAATTTCCTTTTTTTTATTATCCGCCTATTTTAACCTTTATTCCGGTTGATGAAAAAAAATCTTTCAGTTCACTCATTTTCAACTGTGATGGCGGTAAATAATCCTGCATGCGGTCTTCACGGTTAAGCTTCCTGTATTTAGAAGCTCCTGTTTTATGATAGGGAAGAAGATTTATCATTTTTATGCTGCCGTTATTGATCCGGTTAATATAATCCCTCAAAGCAGTGATGTGGGTGTCATCATCATTTATACCGGGTATGACAGGTATTCTGAGCATCACATCAGTACCTGAGGCAAGTATCCTTTCAAGATTTCCAAGAATTATTTCATTTGATACTCCGGTATATTTCAGATGTTTTTCAGGGTCAAGGTGTTTAATGTCGAAAAGAAAGAGGCAGGTATAGGGCAGAATTTTGCCCATGTCTTCATGAGGGAAATGGCCAGAGGTATCGATGGCTGTATGATAACCTTTCTGTCGTAATGATTTCAATGCTTCAATAAGGAATTCCGGCTGCATCATCGGTTCACCACCTGAAAAAGTCACACCGCCTCCCGAACGGTCTATAAAGACTCTTTCCCTGTCAGC
>Ga0078972_1005686_pt1 | contig 31183 bp, 23 predicted proteins | sample YelNatPaOPGAMG01_FD_67568 | JGI IMG/M metagenome (GOLD analysis project Ga0078972, IMG submission 67568) | Hot spring thermophilic microbial communities from Obsidian Pool, Yellowstone National Park, USA - OP-RAMG-01 (SPADES assembly) (version 2) | ecosystem: Environmental > Aquatic > Thermal...
GGGCTGCAACCACGCTTGATCCAGCCGGCTCCCGGTAACAGCCGGCAAAGGTGCTGTGCGCCTGCCCGGCTCTGACCCGGGAGGGGGGATTGGGCGGGTTGCCTGCAGCCGGGCCGCCTGCGGGCGGCCCGGCTGCAGGCGGCCCGCCCAATCCCCCGAATGGCTCCACTCCGGTCGCGTGCGAAGCGCGACGCCCGGATAGGATCCGCGCCCCGATGGGTAAGTACGGCTGTCGTGTTAGGGCCAGATCTCCTGTCCACAAGGGCACGAAGATGCACCAAGAGACGAGGAGAGAGACCGGTATTCCTGGTGGTTTTTCGTGTCCTGGGTGGCTCTGATCATGAGGGCCCTGTCGCAAACAGGAGGCGCTTTCCTCGCCTGTGGAGGTACAGTAGTTGCTGGCCTCCATGGAAAGCTTTTGAGGAGATCGGTGGTGGGAGAGGTCCATGAGCCCCCAGCGACCACTGAGGCCAGGGTAACCACAGAGGATGTGCAACGCCTGGTAGACGAGGAGGTCCATCGGCAGCGCACCGAGCTGATCCGGAGCGTGCAGCAATCCGCTGCCGGGCTGGTGTTCGCGGCACTCAGCGCGGCGGGCGCATTGCTGGCCCTCGTCTTTGTGGGCATTGCCATCTATGACGAGCTATCTTCCCGTATCCCCAACTGGGCGGCCGGGCTCGTCATGCTCGGCCTCTACGCGCTGCTGGCGGCCGGCGCCTTTGCGGCCGCCCGGCTCAAGCTCAGGCAGCGAGTCAGGCGCTAAGGAAGATGAAGGGGGCCGGATGGTGTATTGCCAGTCACCGGCCCCAGCCGGATAGGCGCGACGGGGTCGCCCGTCGCGCCCAGGATGGGGACGCGCTTCAGGTCGGGCCAGGTGTACATGCCCACATCGAGCCAGAAGGGGCTTCCGGCTGGCGGCGAGTCGAAATCGGCCCAGGTGATGAGGTTGTCGCCTTCCTGCCAGGCTTGTGAGCTGGTCAGCACGTCCTGCACAGCCAGTGGCTCGCCATCGAGCTGGACGCGCAGATGATTGAACTGATGGTAATCGCCGGGGATGACCGGGCCGGCGAGCTGCCACCAGGTGCTGAGGCGCAGGCGGCCGTCGGCGAGCGTCTGCAGGCGCCAGCCTACGAGAGTGGCGCCGTTGGCCAGGCGCACGGGCGTTATGGTCTGAAAGCCCTGGGGCTCACTGCCGCCGACCAGCAGCGCTGGGAAAGGCGGCTCGCCCTGCCGCCGGGGGAAAAGGGTCTCATCGCGCACGAGGCCGCAGGCCTGCGCCTCATCCAGCACGGGCAGGTCGGGGAAAACGGCCAGCAGGTGCGCCGGGTGCGCGGGGATGATCAGCGCCGAGCGGCCGTCGATGACCCGGTGCGGGTAGCCCCACAGGAGCACATCAAAGCCGGCCGCGTCGCCATTAAAGGCGGGGTCAGCTCCCACCGTGTAGACCATCACCGGCCGCCCATCCATCAACGAGCGCGCGGCCCGGGCGGGCCACTGCAGCGGCGTGCCCAGGCCGCCGGGGGCCAGGCGCTCCGCGACCACATTCAGACTCTGGACCAGGGGAAAGGCCTGCACCAGCGCGACGGCCAGGGCTATGCCCAGGGCAGCGGTGCGCAGCGGGCGCGAAGACCGCCGCTCGGCCAGGGCGCCAGCGGCCAGGAAGAGCGCCGGCAACACGGCCAGGTGATACTGCTGGTACACCGGCGTGCTGTGCCGGGTAAAGACGATGAGCGAGGAGAGGGCCCAGGCCGGCACCAGGGCAGTGAGCGCCCCGCCCCAGTCGCGCCGGCCGCCTTTCAGGTCGCGCACCAGCCACAGGAGCAGCCGGGCCAGCCCCAGCAAAATCAGCGCCCCCGCTGCAAGCCGCGCTGCCGTGAGCAGCCACCGCCAGCCCTGCGGCCATTGCCAGCTCGGCCCCAGGGGAAGCCACTCCCAGTTGGCGCCCGCGCCCATCTGAGCGAGCTGCCGCAGGGCCTTCAAGTCCACCTGCACCGGCTGCCTGGCCAGTTGCTGAAAGGCGGTGCGCAGTCCATCCGCACCCTGCCACAGGGTATACAGGAAGGGGGCCGCCGCAATCGCCGCCAGCGCCGCACCGCCCAGAATGGCCGGCCAGCGACGCCACAAGCGGTAGCGCAGCAGGAGCCAGAGCGTGGCCGGCGCCAGGGTAAAGCCGGCATAGTGCACCTGAGGGGTAAAGCCAGCCAGGAACACATGCAACCCGAGCGCCCAGGGGTTATCGGCGGCGACGGCCAGCACACCGGCGATGGCCCAGAGCACGGCCAGCGGCCCCAGCAGATCCTGGCCCCAGATCGCGCGAGAATAGAGGACGGCAAAGGGCGACGTCGCCAACAGAGCGGCGGCAGCAAGGGCCGCCCAGGGCCCCCAGGCCCGGCGTGCCAGCCACCAGGCGCCCAACACAGCAAGCGCGCTCAGCAGACCCACAAAGAGCGTGGCCACGAGCGGATCGGTCGAGAGGGCATAGGGCAATGCCATGAGCCAGATGGCCGCAGGGAAGTTGGGCACGCCGGCCGAAGAGGGAATGCCCACGCGAGCGAACTGCCCCTGGCGCGCCATCTGCAGCGCCAGCAGGCTCACTCGCGCCTCGTCATAGCCGAAAGAGTTGACGCCCGGCCAGCCCAGGCGCAGGAATGCCGCCAGGCCAAGGCATGCAGCCAGCGCCACAGGCTCCACATAGCGAGCCAGGGGCCGGCGGAGCCCGTAGCCCGGCCCGCGATGGACGGTCTGCAACAGATACCCTCCACAAGACAGATACGGAACGTAGCCAAAGGCCCGGTGGCGGGCCTGCCGCGGGTAAATGCATCGTACTGCCTCTACTATGGCACGAGCGCCCGATTTGCGCAAGTCGCCGCAATCGCGCCAGCAATTGCCAAAAGCGGCAGATTATGATAAACTCCACGCCAGTTCTTGAAGGAGCGCGCAGCGCTTGCAGCTTGTAGACACTCATACCCACCTCGACATGCCGCAGTTCTCGATCGACCGGAAGGCCACCATCGAGCGCGCACATGCAGCCGGGGTGGCCTGGATGATCGATGTGGGCGCCGACCTGCCCAGCAGCCGACGGGCGGTAGCTCTGGCCCAGCAGGAGCCCACCCTTTGGGCGGCCGTGGGCGTGCACCCGCATGATGCGGAGACCGTGACGGCCGCCGCGCTGGCCGAGTTGCGCACCCTGGCAGCGCAGCCGCGGGTGGTAGCCATCGGTGAGATCGGCCTGGACTATTACCGCGACCTGGCGCCGCGGCCTGCCCAACGCGCGGCATTTGCCGCCCAACTTGCGCTGGCGCAGGAATTGGGGCTGCCGGTGATCATCCACAATCGCGACGCTCATGAGGATACGCTGGCGCTCCTGCGCGAGGCCCTGGGCGGGCGCCTGGGCGCGCTGTCGGGGGTTATGCACTGCTTTTCCGGCGGGCCCGAGCTGGCGCAGCAGGTGCTCGACCTGGGTCTCTACCTGGGGCTGGATGGCCCTTTGACCTACCCGAATGCGCGGGCGCTGCCCGAGGTCGCCCGCCTGGCGCCACTCGAGCGGTTGCTGATCGAGACGGATTGTCCCTATCTGGCCCCGCAAGGGCATCGCGGCCAACGCAATGAGCCGGCCTATGTGCGCCTGGTGGCCGAGCGCTTGGCCGAGTTGCGCGGGCTTACGCTGGCAGAAGTGAGCAGGGCGACCACGACGAACGCAGGGGCCCTGTTCGGTGTGAACATGCCATCGATTTGTAGCGTGCGCTGCAAACAGGATGGAGCAAGCTGAGGAGCACCCAGTGAACTTGTTGCCCTTTCTGGCACCAATCCGCGACGACCTGGAAGCCGTCGAGCAGCGGATGATGGCTGCTGCCCGCGAAACTTATGAGCCTCTCTCCTCAGCCTTGTCGGCGATCCTGGAAAGCGGCGGCAAGCGCTTGCGCCCAGCCATGGTGATCCTGGCTGCGCGCCTGCACCATTGGGAGCCGGCGCCGGTGATCTCTCTGGCGGCGGCTGTGGAGATGCTGCATACGGCGACGCTGATCCACGACGATACCATCGATGCAGCCACCCTCCGCCGCGGGCACGCGACCCTGAACGCAACCTGGAGCCGCGGCGCCACGATTCTGGCCGGCGATTACCTGTTCGCCCGCGCGGCTGCCCTGGCCGCCGAGGCCAAGAGCACACGGGTCGCTTCGATCTTTGCCAACACCCTGATGACCATCTGCCAGGGGGAGCTCCGGCAGATGTTGGCCCTGTACAACTGGCAGAGTGGGTACGACGATTATTATGAGCGCATCTACAGCAAGACGGCTTCGCTCTTTGCTGCCTCATGCGAGGCGGGCGCCGTTCTGAGCCAGGCGCCGCAGCAAGCTGTCGGGTCGTTGCGGGAATATGGCCGGCACCTGGGCATGGCTTTCCAGATCATCGACGATATCCTCGACTTTACGGGCGCCGAGGAGCAATTGGGCAAGCCGACCGGCTCGGACCTCCGTCAGGGCATCGCAACCCTGCCCGTCTATTATTTCCTGCAAAGCGGGGGCGCTGAATCGCTGGTGGAGGCGGCTCTGGATCGCAGTTGCGAGGACCGCGCCCAGCGTGACCGGGCAGTGCGCGCCCTGGTAGCCGCCGTCGTGTCATCACCGGCTATCGAGGCCTGCCGCCAGGAAGCCGACCGTTTTGCCCGGCAGGCCGTGGCCGATATCGCCCCCTGGCCTGACGGCCCCTATAGCACGGCCCTGCGTGAGCTGGCGGCGTTCGTGGTGGCGAGGGATGTTTAGCTGATCGCCGATGGCTGAAACACCTGACCTTTCGGTCGTGATCGTGAGCTGGAACGTCCGGGAGCTCCTGCGGCAATGCCTGGCCTCCCTGGTAAGCCAGGTCCCGACGCCGGAGGGGTGGTTTGCCTTGCCCGGCGGGCGCACTCTCGAGATCTGGGTGGTCGATAACGGCTCGAGCGATGGCTCGGCCGAGATGGCCGAGGCCGCATTTCCGGGGGTCCACGTCCTGCGCAGTACGAACCGCGGCTTTGCCGCCGGCAACAACCTGGGGATCGCCCGCAGCCGCGGCCGGTACATCATGCTCCTCAACCCCGACACACAGGCCGTGGGCCTGGCCCTGAACACTCTGCTCGACACGATGGACGCCCACCCTGATGTGGGTGCCATTGGCCCGCAGCTCCGCTATGGCGACGGCCGCCCACAATCGTCGCGCCGGCGTTTCCCCACACCCTGGACCGGCTTTATGGAGTCGACCCTGCTGCAGCAGTGGTTCCCCCACAACCGTTGGGCGGCCCGCTATCACATGCTCGACCTGCCCGACGACACGCTCTGTGATGTGGATTGGCTGGTCGGTGCGGCCCTGCTGGTACGCCGGGAGGCCATCGAGCAGGCGGGGCTGCTGGATGAGGGTTATTTTATGTACTCGGAAGAGATGGAGTGGTGCCGCCGCATCAAGGGGCGGGGCTGGCGGATTGTCTACCAGCCGGCGGCGCTCATTATGCACTATGAGGGGCGCTCCAGCGCACAGGTGGCCGCACAGCGCGATATTTACTTCCACACCAGCAAGCTGCGTTACTGGCGCCAGGTGCACGGCGCCGGTTGGGCGGCAGCCCTGCGCGCCTTTTTGCTGGCCAGCTATGCCTTCCAGTGGCTGCGCGAGGGCGCCAAGTGGCTTGCAGGCCACAAGCGGCCGCTGCGGCAAGAGCGCCTGGCCGCCTATGCCGAGGTGCTGCGCTCGGGGCTGCACCCAGGGACCGCTGCGGGGGGCGGCCGGCCCGCCGAGGGCAAGCAGCCATGAAGATCTGCCTGGTCAGCGGTGAGTATCCGCCGCAGCAGGGCGGCGTGGGCGACTATACCCGTGAGCTGGGCGCAGCGTTACGCCGGCAGGGGGCCGATGCTTGCGTGCTCACCGGCGGCGCCGCCTGCCCCGAAGACGCCGTCAGCCCGGTGCCCGTAGAGCGCCGCCTCGCCGGTTGGGGATGGCGCCTGTGGGGGGACCTGGACCGCGCCCTGCGCGACCTGGCGCCCGATATTGTGCACATCCAGTACCAGGCCGCCGCCTATCGCCTGCACCCGGCCATCAACCTTTGGCCCCGGTTCAGGGGTCGGCGGCAGCGTGTGGTCGTGACCTTTCACGACCTGCGCGTGCCCTACCTCTTCCCCAAGGCCGGCCCACTGCGCCCTTTGAGTGTGCTGGAGCTGGCACGCAGCGCCGCACGGGCCATCGTCACCAATGTCGAAGACCAGGCGGCGCTCCATGGGCGGCTGCCCACACCAGCCGCCCTGATCCCCATTGGCTCCAACATCCACCCCACCCCTCCGCCCCACTATGACCGCGCCGCCTGGCGTGCCCAGGCCGGCGTGGGCGAGGGAGAGATCGTTCTGGCCTACTTTGGCTTCCTGAACGAGAGCAAGGGGGGCGAGGAGCTGGTGCAGGCGGCGGCGGCGCTGCGCGCGCAGGGCGTGCCGGCGCGCTTGTGGCTCATCGGCGGGCAGGTGGGCGACGTAGACCCAACGAACCGCGAGTACCTGGCCCGCGTGCGCGCACAGATCTCACGCCTGGGGCTGGAGCCCTGGGTGCGCTGGACCGGCTTCATGTCGCCGGGCGAGGTCTCGGCGACGCTCCTGGCCGCGGACCTGATCGTGTTGCCCTATCGGGATGGCGTCTCTTTCCGGCGGGGGAGCCTGATGGCCGCATTAGTGCATGGCCTGCCGGTTGTGAGCACGCAGCCGCGCCTGCCGATCCCCGAGATCGTGGAGGGCGAGAACATGGCCCTGGTACCGCCAGGCGACGCCGCCGCGCTCGCCGGGCGGCTGGCGGTGCTGGCCGCCGAGCCGGAGCAGCGCCGGCGCCTGGGGGCCGGCGCCCTCAAGCTGGCAGCCCTGTTCAATTGGGATGCCATCGCCGCCTGCACGATCGAGGTCTACGAGGCATTGCTCCGTTGACTACCGTGGGGGGATGGATGATCGGCTTGGAGCCGCTGGAAGGCAAGGACTTCCCGGCGCGGCGGCGCGCAAGGCGGGCCGCCTGGGCGCTGGCGCTGGCGTTCGTGGTGCTGGGCAGCATCTACAGCATGGTCACGCCGCTCTTCGAGGCTTCGGATGAGCAGTGGCACTATCCCTTTGTGCAGCACCTGGCGCGAGGCGGAGGGCTGCCCGTGCAGAGCCCGGCGACGGTGGGCCCCTGGCGCCAGGAGGGGAGCCAGCCTCCCCTCTATTATGCCCTGGCCGCACTGATCAGCCGCTGGGTGCCGGGCGATTACGCGCAGATCCTGCTGCCGAACCCGCATGCCGACCTGGGCGTGCTGCGCCCTGACGGCAATGTCAACATGGCGATCCATACCCCGAGCGAGCGTTTCCCCTACCAGGGCGCGGCGCTGGCGATGCACCTGGTGCGCTGGTTCTCCGTGCTCTTGGGCGCCGTCACGGTTTTTTTCGCCTTCCTGGTTGGGCTGGAGGCGCTGCCGCACCGGCCCGGGGTCGCCCTGGCGGGGGCGGCTATCGCCGCCTTTACCCCCATGTTCCTCTTTATTGCCGGCTCGGTGAACAACGACAACCTCCTGATCGCCCTCTCGACGGTGGGGCTATGGCTGCTCCTGCGCCAGCTGCGGCAGCCGGAGCCGCTCCGGGGCTGGCTCCTGCTGGGCGTGGTGATCGGCCTGGGGGCCCTGGCCAAGGAGAGCGCCCTGGGCCTGCTGCCGCTGACGGCACTGGCGCTCCTGTGGCTGGCGGGGCGCGAGCGCAACCTGCGGGCACTGATCCTCCGCGGCGCCTGTGTGCTCGGAGCAGCGGCGGTGATCGGCGGGTGGTGGTACTGGCGCAACTGGGCGCTCTACCATGACCCCCTGGGCTTTAACGCCTTTGTCGCCGTGGCTGGGCCGCGCTACCCGCAGCCGACGGTGCGCCAGCTCCTGGCCGAGTGGCAGGGCTTTGTCATGGCCTATTGGGGGCTCTTTGGCGGCCTCAACGTGCCGGCGCCCTCGTGGTTCTACCGCGCCCTCGATGGGCTGGCCCTGTTGGGGGCCGGGGGCCTCGTGCTCGAGCTGGGCCGCCGCCTCGTCGGGCGCCGCCTGCCCGCTGCCGCCACCGCCTTCCGGCTGGCGCTCCTGGTCGTCTGGCCGCTCCTGGTGCTGGGCGGGCTCATCCGCTGGACGCTGCTGACCATGGCCAGCCAGGGGCGGCTGATCTTCCCCGCCATTGCCGCCCTCTCCTACCTGCTGGCGCTGGGGCTGGCCAGCTGGCTGCCGGCTGCCCGGCGCGGGCGCGACGCGCCGGCCTACCTGGCCGCAGCGCTCATGGGGGGCCTGGCGATCTGGACGCCTTTTGCCGTCATTGCCCCGGCCTATGCGCGCCCTCCGCTCCTGACGGCGGCGCAAGAGGCGGCCATCCCCCACCGGCTGGACCTGACCTTCGGTGGGCAGATGGAGCTCCTGGGCTACCGCCTCGACGCCAGCGAGGTGCGCCCAGGGCAGGGCCTGGCTGTGACCCTCTACTGGCGGGCGCTCAAGCCGATGACGCAGAACTATTCCGTATTTGTGCACCTGCTGACGGAAAATGAGCTCATCGTCGGCCAGCGTGATGTGTACCCGGGGCGCGGCTCTTTCCCCACGACCCAGTGGCAGCCCGGGCAGGCCATCGCCGATACCTATATCGTGCCCGTCTCACCCACGACCTTCAGCCCCAGCCGGGTGCAGGTGGAGGTGGGGCTGTACCAGAAGGAAACCGGCCAGCGGCTGGAGGTGACGGACGCCAGCGGGCAGGCGCTGGGCGACAATGTGCGCTTTGGCCAGGTGCTGGTGCGCGCCGAGCCTAAGGACGGCATTGCCAACCCCGTCTTTTTCAACCTGGACCACAAGATCGCACTGGTGGGCTATGACCTCGACCGCACCAGCGCCCGCCCCGGCGAGACGGTGCACCTGACCCTCTACTGGCAGGCGCTGCAGCCCATGACCGTGAACTATACCGTGTTCGCCCATATCATCGGGCCGAACAACAGCATGCACGCCCAGAAGGATTCCTGGCCGCAGGGCGGCGCCGCCCCCACCAGCGGGTGGCACGTTGGGCAGCGAATCACCGACACCTACGACCTGCAGATCTATCAGGATACGCCCCCGGGGGCCTATGATCTCGAAGTGGGCATGTATCAGAGCGATACCCTGCAGCGCCTGGGCGTGCTGGGCGCCGGCGGAGAGCTGGAAGACAACCGGATCCTTCTGAACCGGGTGCGGGTGAACCCATGAGCAGGCAAGCAGCGGGAGTGCCGGTCCAGCGGACCCGGGCGCGCTGGGGAACTGCCCCCTGGCTGCGCACGGTGGCAGGGGCAGGCGGTGCTGCCCTGTTGGGGTTGGTAGCCGTGCTCCCCTTGCTGGCGGCACGGCCCACGCGCAGCGTCGATGGCCTGCTGCACCTCTACCGGCAGGTCGAGTTCCAGCACTGCCTGGCCCAGGGCGCGCTCTTTCCGCGCTGGACGCCCGACCTGATGCAGGGCTATGGCTTTCCCCTCTTTAACTTTTACCCGCCGCTGGCCTATTATGTGACGGCGCTCTGGCACCTGTTGGGCCTGAGCACGGCGCGCGCCCTCAACGTGACCTTTTTGGCCGGCGCCCTGCTGGCGGGGGCCGCCATGTTCCTGCTGGCGCGCGATTGGGCCGGCGAGGGGGGCGGGGTGCTGGCCGGTCTGCTCTACATGTACGCCCCCTATACCTTCTACAACACCCTCTACCGGGGCGGCCTGGCAGAGGTGCTGGCCTGGGCGCTGGCCCCCCTGATCCTGTGGGCTTTCCGGCGGCTGATGCTGGAGGGGCGGGCGCGCTGGTTTGCGCTGGCGGCCCTCAGCCTGGCCGCCCTGCCCCTGGCCCATCACCTGTCGCTGCTGACCTTTGCGCCGCTGCTGGCGCTGCTGGTGCTGGGTACCTGGCTGGAGCAATGGTTCGGGCCTGCTGCGCGCGGCGCCCGCCGGGGGTTGCTATTGGCGCTCCTGGCGTTGGCCCTTGGCCTGGGGATCAGCGCCTTTTTCGCCGCCCCCGCCTACCTGGAAAAGGGTCTGGTGCAGATCCAGCACGTGTACCAGCCGCAGGGCTTTGATTTCCACGACAACTTTGCCACCCTGCCGATGCTGCTGGGCAGGCCGCTGCAAGTCGATACCTCCATTGTCAGCTACCAATTCCCGCGCAACATCGGCTGGATTCAGCTGGCCCTGGGGCTGCTGGCGCCGCTCGGGATGCTGTTCGCCCGGCGCAACGGCCGGGCCGTGCGCGCCTGGTACCTGGGCGCGCTGCTCGTGGCCCTGGGGCTCGTTTTCATGATGCTCAAGCCCTCCACCCCCATCTGGGAGGCCGTAAGCCCCCTGAAATACCTCCAGTTCCCCTGGCGGCTGCTGGCGCCGCTCAGCCTGGTGCTGGCCTTTCTGGGCGGGGGCCTGGCCAGGCTCCTGCCGCGCACGGGCAAGGGGGTGTGGGCCGGCCATGCGCTGCTGGTGGCCATCGCCCTGGGCCTCTTTGTCTACAATGCGCCCCTCCTCTTCCCCCGCTACCGGGCCATCCCTTCCGCCAACCCCACCCTGGGCGACATGACCGCTTTCGAGGCGAGCAGCCAACTGTGGGGGATGACCTCGGGCGCCGACTATTTGCCCGTGTGGGTGCAGAAAATACCGGCGCAATCGCCCATGGCCGCGCAGTATGCCCAGGGCAAGCCCGTGACCTGGCTGGACAGGCAATCGCTACCGGCGAGCGCGCAGGCGCAGGAGGTGCACGCCGGCCTCAATGACCTGCGCTTTACCTTTGAGAGCGCCACGCCCTTGGTGGCCACCGTGAACCAGTTCTATTTTCCCGGCTGGACGGCCACGATCGACGGCGCGCCGGCGCCCGTGCAGCCACGGGGCGAGTCGGGGCTGATCAGCGTGCCGGTGCCGGCGGGCACGCACACGCTGCGCCTGCGCTTTGGCGATACACCCCTGCGCCGGGCGAGCAATTGGCTTTCGCTGGCCTGCCTGCTTGCGGTGGCGGGGGTGATGGTGGCCCTGGGGCGAAAGGGCAGCGCCGCAGCCCAATCACTGGGAAAAGGGGCCCCGAGGCTGAAAGCCATCGGGCTCACAATACAAAGCCCCTTTCGGGGCTCGCGCACGAGCCAAGCTCGCAATGCAAGCCAAGATGCCCCCACACGAGCCCGAAGGGCTTTGTCCTCTGAGCCCGGCGGCTTTGGCCCCGGGTCACTCTTGCCCCTCGGCGCCTGGGCGGCGCTGCTGGCCGTCTGTGCGGCCTTTGCCCTGCTCAAGGTGGCCGTGCTCGATCACACCGATTCGATCTTCAAGGTGCAGCGGCTGGTGGGCACGCACCTCAAGGGCGTGCAGCACGAGCTGCAGGTCAATTTCGGCAACGATATGCTCCTGCTGGGCTATGACCTGCCTGTGACGCAGGCGCCCGCCGGCGGGTCGCTGGACATCGAGCTCTACTGGAAAGCGCTGCGCCCCCTGCAGGAAGATACGCCCATCACCATCCGCCTGGTGGATGCGCAGGGGCACGCCTATGGCCAGAGCGATAGCTGGCGGGCGGGCGAGTTCCCCCATAGCTGGTGGGAGATGGACGAGTACCGACAGGACTCGCACCGTCTGGCCATTTTGCCCGGCACGCCGCCGGGAATGTATCAGCTGCAGGTGGGCGTGTATCACCTGGGCTCGCTCAAACCGCTGGATGTGTACAACCAGGACGGCATTCCGACCGGCGCGACCATTGACCTGGCGCCGGTGCAGGTGACGCGGCCCCTGCAGCCGCCGGCGGTGGAGGCGCTCCAGATGGAGCGGGCCTTCTCTGCGCCCCTGAATGATGACCTGGAGCTGCTGGGCGCCAACCTGCCGCAGGGCAAGGTCATGCCGGGGCAGCGGGTGTTGCTGACGCTCTTCTGGCGGGCCCGGCGTGCGCCGCAGGCCGATTACCGCACGGTCGCGCTGCTGGGGGATGGGCAGAGTGAGTGGCCCGTCGCTTCCGACAGCTACCCAGCTTCGGCCTGGCAGGCGGGCGAGATCGTGCGCGCGCAGTACGATCTGCCGGTGCCCGCCGAGGCGCCGGCAGGGGAGAGCCCCCTGCGCATCGCCCTGGCCGCCAGCTCGGGGGCGCCCGGCCCGGCCGTGACCATCGGCGCGGTCGATGTGCTGCCGGTGGAGCACCGCATGGACGTGCCGCCGCTGCAGAACCCGGTGGGCGCGCGCCTGGGAGAGGATATCACCCTTCTGGGCTATGAGCTCGACAGCCGGTCGGTCGCGCCCGGGCAGATGCTGCACCTGCGGCTCTACTGGCAGGCGCAGCACAGCATGGGGCGCGACCTGACCGTATTCACGCACCTTTTGGATGCGAGCAACCACATCTCAGCGCAGCAGGATGCCGAGCCCGTGCAGGGAGCGCGCCCGACCACGAGCTGGGTGCAGGGCGAGGTCATTGTCGACGACTATCAGCTCACCGTGCACAACGACGCCCCGGCTGGCGAGCACCGCATCGAAGTGGGCATGTATGACCCAATGACGGGCGAGCGCCTGGCAGCCTATAATAGGCGGGGCGAGCCTGTGGGTGACAGCCTGATCCTGGGCACCGTGCAAGTGAGCTACTGATGCGGGTGACAGAAAGGGAGGAGCAACTTTGACCGCCAATACGCTCAAACCGGCCGCGCGCTGGAGGCAGGCCTGGCCTATCGTTGCGATAGTTGCCATCACCGCGCTGGGGCTCTTTTTGCGCCTGTGGCAGCTCGGCGCGCAGAGCCTGTGGTACGATGAGGCGCAGACCCTCTATGTGGCGCGCTTCCCTCTGGCCGAGATTGTGCGCCGCACCTACCGCCCGCCGCTCTACCACTTCCTCCTCCATTTCTGGGCGCCCATAGGCGGCGAGAGCGAATTCGCCCTGCGCCTGCCCTCGGCCCTTTTCGGCGCCCTGGTGCCGCCGCTGGCCTACCTGGTGGCCCGCCGCTTCTACGGCCGCCGGGTGGGGCTGATCGCGGCTGCCCTGGCGGCCCTCTCGCCGACCCTGGTGTACTATGCGCAGGAAATGCGCATGTACAGCCTGATGGCCTTTGAGTTCCTGCTTTTGCTCTACCTTTTCTCGCGCCTGGTGCTGGACGACAAGCCCTCTCCGCTGTGGCTGTGGGCGAGCCTGCTCGTCGTCGAAGTGGCGGCGCTCTACACCCACTATTTCGCCCTGCCCTTCCTGGGGTGGCTGGCCTTCCTGGGCCTGATCATCCTCTGGGCCGGGCGGCGCCGGCGCCGGCTGTGCGGATGGCTGGCCGCGCAGGCCCTGGCCGCTGTGTCCTATATCCCCTGGCTGCTCGTCATTTTGAGCGGGCAGGGCGGCACCAGTGACTATACCGACGCATCGCCCCTGCCGACCGTGAGCCAGGTGCCCGGCGCCAGGGACGCCATCCTGCAGAGTTGGGATTTCTACACCAGCAGCGCCCTGGGGGTGCACACACCACTGCTGCAGGCACTCTCGCTCGCGGCCGCCGCGGCGCTGGGCGTCGGCGTGATCATTCTGCTGGTGGGCGCCGTGCGGGCGCTGGTGCAGTGGCTTACCCTCCACCCCCCTCTTATCCCCCCCGCGGGGGGGACGGTGGGGGGTAGCCTCTACGACGCCCTGCTCCTGGCCCTGATCGGCGCGCCCTTCCTGGTGGCGATCGTGATGTACCAGCTGCGGCCGGGGGTCGTGGCCCCGCGGCACCTGATGATGATCGCCGGGCCCTGGATCGTGCTCATCGCCCGTATCGGAGACCTGGCTTTCAGTGCGGCCTGGGCGGGGCGGGCGCGGCTTATGGGGGCGCTGGGGCGCCTGGCCGGCACGGCCGCTCTGATCGCCTGTGTAGGGCTCTTTGCGTTGGGGCTGGATATTGCCTATACCGACCCTGCGCACCAGCGGCCCGACGTGCGCGCGCTGGCCAGGCACGTGGAAGAGATGACTCACGCCGGCGATATCGTGCTGTTTGACTATACCGATTACGCTTTCGACTATTACTTCCACGGCCCCGCCCAGATCTGGCGCCTGGAGACGCGGGTGGGCGACGAGGCGCTGGCCAACTGGTTCACGGCGCTGGTGCCGCAGGCGCGCCGGGCGGTGCTGCTGCGCTGGGTGGATGTGTACGCTGACCCACGCGATTTCACGCCCTGGCTGCTGCAGGTCAACGGCCGCCTGGTGGGGTTTGACTGGGAGGCGCAGCACTCTCTCTCCATCTATGATTTTCCGGCGCCGCTGGCCATGCCGGCCTTTACGCCCACGCAGGTGCGCTATGGGCCGCTCCAACTCCAGGGGCAATACTGGCCGGCTGCCGTCAGCCAGGACCAGGCTTTGCCGGTCGGCCTGCAGTGGCAGGCCGCCGCGCAGCCCCCGGCCGACTATAAGGACTCGCTGCGGGTGCTGGATGAGGGCGGCAACCTCATCACCGCCGACGACCGCGTGCTGCTGAGCGAACAGACGATGGCGACCAGCAGCCACTGGCAGGCGGGCGCTACGACGCACAGCTATCACCTCCTTTCGCTGCCGGTAGGCACACCGCCCCTGACCTACACCCTGAGCCTGAGCGTGTATCATGAGGCAAAGGGTACTTTGCCGCTTGAGGCCAAGGGCGCTGCCGGCGCCGAGGCCCTCGACGTGCTCAATGATGCCGGCGCCGCTATGGGCCAGAGCCACACCTTGGGCACGTTCCAGGTGCAGCGGCCGGCCCAGTTCCCGGAGCATTTCCCCTCGACCATCTCCATGACGCGGGTGGGCAAGGAGGCGGCGCCGGGGCTATCGCTGGAGGGGTTCAACCTCGACAAGGCCACCCTGCAGGCCGGCGAGGCGCTCGGCGTGACGCTACACTGGAAAGCCACGTCAGCGCCGCTGCCCGACTATCAGCCTGAGCTGCGCCTGGTGGATGCGTCGGGGGCCGTGCTGGCGAGCCAGCAGGGCCGCCCCGCCTATGGCCGCTACGCCTGCAGCCAGTGGATCCAGGGCGAGCTGGTGACCGACCGCCGCTCACTCACGGTGAACCCGAACGCGGCCAGCGGCGAGGCGCGGCTGGAGCTGGAGGTGCCCGGTGGAGAGCCCCTGGTGCTGCAGACCGTGCAGGTGCAAAAGGCCGACCGCACCTTTGAACTGCCGCCGGTGCAGCACCCGCTGGATGTAACCCTGGGCGGGGCGGCGCGCCTGCGCGGATTCGACCTCGACTCCACGACCGTCAAGGCGGGGCAGCCCCTGCGCCTGACCCTCTACTGGCAGGCCGTGGGCGACCAGCCGCCGGCCACGGGCTATACCGTGTTCACCCACCTCCTGGGCGCCGATAACCAGGTGGTGGCCCAACATGACGGCCAGCCGGCCAACGGCGAGTGGCCCACCAGCCGCTGGGTGAAGCAGCAGATCGTGATCGACCCCCACGATCTGACCTGGAAGGATTCTTCGTACCAGGGCGAGGCCACGCTGGAGGTGGGGATGTACGACCCCGCTACCTTCCAACGCCTGGCGACCGCCGAGGGGGAAGATCGGGTACTGTTGCCAATCAAGGTGACTGTGGAACCCTGAAGCATAAACCGTGAACCGTAAAACGTAAGGTCGATTGTGGCCACACTCCTTGCGCCAGGCGACCTTACATTTTACGCATTACAGTTTACGTTACGTTCCCTGGGCAGCGAGAAGGCAAAGGTGCTCCCCTCGCCCAGCCGGCTCTCTACCCAAATGCGCCCGCCGTGGGCCTCGACAAGCTGGCGGGTAATGTAGAGGCCGAGGCCCAGGCCGCGCTGCTCCCGGCCGGCCTCAGTACGATAGTAGCGCTGGAAGAGGCGGGGCAGGTCCGCGGGCGGGATGCCGGGCCCCCGGTCCGAGACGGCGGTGACGAGCTCACCCGGGTGCGGGTAGAGGGCCACCGTCACCAGGGTGCCGGGCGCCGAGTATTTGAGCGCATTGGAGATCAGGTTGGTCAGGATGCGTTCCAGGCGGTCGGGGTCAGCGGAAACGGGCGGCAGGCCGGGTTCAGCCGTCACCTGCACCCGCTCCATGTCCATGGCGCCGGCCAGCCGCTGCTTGAGCTCCTGCAGAAAAGCATAGAGGTCCACGGGCCGGCGATTGAGCTGGAGCTGCCCCGACTCGAGGCGGGCCGAGTCGACCAGGTCCTGGATCATGACGTTCATACGTCGGGCGCTGGCGACAATCGCCTCGGCGCCGGAGCGCTGCGGGCCGGGCAGCCCCTGCCGCTGCAGCAGCTCCGCCTGAGTCAGGATGGCGGTCAGCGGGCTGCGCAGATCGTGTGATACGGCGCGCAAGATGTCTTCGCGCTGCTCCTGGCGCCGGCGAAGCTCCTCGGCCGTGTGATTGAGCGCTGCATCCAGCTCGCGCAGCTCGACCGGCGCGGCTTCCACAGGTGGCTGAGCCCACTCACCCTGGCCAACCGCCGCCGCATGCCGGCGCAAGCGCTCGATGGGCCCCGTGATGTGGCGGCTGGCGACCAGCGTCAGGGCCATGGCGCCGCCGCCGACCAGGGCCAGCGCAACCAGCTCGCCCAGGAGGTCGGCCTGCAAAGGGGTCAGCACTTCGGCCACGGGGCGATCGGCCTCGGCAACCCAATGCGTGTCGGCGATAGGAACCAGGGCGCCCATGCGCTCCACGCCATCGATGGGCGAGTGGGCGATCTCTGTTGCCTCCTGCCCGGCCAGCGCCCGGGCGACTCGAGGGTCCTGCTGATAGGCGCTGCGCTGCGCCCAGGTGAGGGCTCCCCCGGGGAAGCGAAAGACGCACCGGCCCTGGCGATCGAACAACAGGACCTCCCCTTGCCCGATGGGCCCGATTGGCAGCGCCTGCTGCAAGCCCCGTGTGTCCACCTGTGCCACCACGATCCCCAGCAACTCTCCTGATGGGCTGCGAAAGCCCCGTGTGATGGCAAAGACCGGCGCACTCCCCGCTTGCGTCAGAAAGAGATCGCTCACTGCCCAATCCCGTCCGGCCCTGATCTGCTGCACATCGGCGCGGCCACTGAGGTCCGCGCCTGTACCCCCCGGCTCACTGGAAGCGATCACCCGGCCCTGCGGGTCGAGCCAACTGCAGCGGCGCAGGGCTGCGCTGCCCTGCGTATTGGCGGCCAGCAGTGCGCTGATCTGCCCCGGCGACTCTGGAGACCCCGAGGTCAACGCCAGCCCGATCGCCAGCTCCTGATCGAGGATGTCGTGCACGAGACCATCCAGGGCCACGCCCGTAGCACGGGCCAGCTCCAGGCACGCCCGAAACTCCGCGGCCTGCCGATCTTGTAGCCGATCAAAGTGGGCGCTGATGACCAGCGCGATGACCGGCGCCAGCACGATCAGCAGAATGAGCAGCAGATAGTTTTGCACCGGGCCGGCGTAGAACCGGCGGGCCAGCGCGCCGGCAGCGTGGCGCACCCAACGGAGCACGGCAGATGCCGGCGAGCTTGCAGGCGGTCGATCACTCATCGGGGCATTGCAGCCTCCGCGCCCCCTCCTACGATCAATGGCGGACGGCGCTGGAGACAGCACACTATGTGCCAGGATAGTAGCCTGTCAGGGCACGGCCGTCTGTACCTCGGGCACCGCCGTCTGCACCCGCGGCAGGGCCGTCTGGATCTCCGGCACCGCCGTCTGGACCTGAGGGGCGACCGTCCCCACAGCGCCGCCCAGCACGCTGGACGTGGCCGTGGGCATCTGCGTCGGCGTCAACGTCGGCGAGGGCGTCAGGGTCGCGGCCGCCGTCGGCGGAGGCGTGGGCGTAGAGGCCACAGCGCAACCCGCAGCCAGCGCCAGGCCCAAGAGCAGCGCCAGCGCCCCGGGAAGGTAACGTCTATACATTTCCCTCTCCTCTTTTCCTTCATAATTGGGTCCGCAAGGGGTTGTGGTAGAGGAAGCAATAGTCGTGCCGGGGCCTGCGCACCCAGCCTATTGGCATGGTTGGTGCTGCACTTTCAGCCTATGGATGATGATGACGGAGACGAAGCCAAGGAGGCAGAGAGCCGCGCGCGGACGCACCTGTCTAACGAGCGGACCTTTCTGTCGTGGTTCCGGACGGCTCTGGCGCTGCTCGCGCTGGGGCTGGCCGCCGCCCAATTCCTGTCGCGGCCGGAGCTTGGCGTGCCCCTGGTGCGCACCATAGCCATTACCCTCATCGCGGCGAGCGTGTTCACCGTGTTGGCCGGTCTGAGGCGCTATGCGCAGGCCGCCCGCCAGATCGAGGCGAACCAGTTCCGCCCCTCCCGGGCGTCGGTCGTGGTCATGGCAGCGCTGCTGGTGGGGCTGGCCGGGCTCTCGGTGGCGTTTGTGCTGCTCGTCCGGCGCTGAGTTGGCAAGATACAGATCAATGAAGAAAACGCGCATGCGGCTGGGTTCGGCTCGTCCTGTAATCTCCACCGTACGCAAAGCCAACTGGGCCGGCACGCGCCAGGCGGAGCATACCCGCCCGGCGCGTTTTTCTTGGGCAACACTCGCGGCAGATAGGACGAGTGTTCTATTTCGGCGTGGATCGGGCTGGGCGCCAACAGCGGCCCGATGTTTGCACATACTGTGAAAAGGTAGTACCATCCCCTGCAGCGGGCGGCCACGGGCCAACCTCTCCGTGGCCGGGCGCGCGATACCTCTGCACGGCATACTTCAAATACCTCTGCCATCTCCTGATTATTGCGACAGCAGATGACGAACCTATCGCTTACACTGCAGGCAACGAGAGAAATCCTCACGGCATTGTAGGAAGGAGGACAGGCGATGAACCGTTCTGTGCGTCTACTTGAGATCCAGCGCCTCCTCTACCGCCAGCCGGCGGGTTATCGCTCCTCGGAGCTGGCGCGCCTGTGCGGTGTGGACCAGCGCACCATCAACCGCGACCTGGCGGACCTGCAGGGCGAGCCCTTTTACCTGCCCCTGGTGCAAGAGGAGGGTTGGCGCTGGCGGCTGATGCCTGGGGGCCGCTTTCACCTGCCCCCGCTGCACCTCTCGCTGCAAGAGGCGGCTGCGCTCTACCTGGCAGCGCGCCTGCTGGACCGGGCCAGCGACGAGCCCAACCCCTATGTGACGCGCGCCCTGCAGGCCCTGGCCGCCGTGCTGCCGCCCGAAGTGGGCCGACCCATCGGCAAGATGGCCGCGGGCCGCCTGGAGCTCGACGAGGTCGATTCCCCCTATGCGCGCGTCTTTGCCGCCGTCACCCTCGGCTGGGCCACCGGGCGCAAGGTGCGCATCCGCCACCAATCGCTGAACGCCGCCGGCAGCCACGAGTACATCCTCTGCCCCTACCTGATCGAGCCCTCCGGCTTTGGCTATGCCGCCTACGTCATCGGCCATGCCAGCTACTTTGACGCTGTGCGCACCTTCAAGCTCGAGCGCATCTCGGCGGCAGAGCTGCTGGACGAGACCTTCTCCGTGCCCACGGATTTCGACGGCGCAGTGCTCCTCTCGCGCGCGTGGGGCGTGATGTACGGCGAAGCCGAGACAGAGGTAAGGCTGCGCTTTACCCCGGCGGCGGCGCGGCGGGTGCTCGAGACGCGCTGGCACCCCAGCCAGGAGGTCGAGATATGCGCCAATGGCGGCTGCATCCTGCGCCTGCGCGTGCCACACACGCTCGAGCTCAAGCCGTGGATCCGCGGGTGGGGGCCAGATTGCGAGGTGATCGCACCCGAGGAATTGCGGCGGGAGATCGCGGAGGAGATGCGGCGCGCGGCGGAGGTGTATGGGGCCGAGCACGAAGGGTGCAAAGGAGGATGACGCGGTTGAGTAGAATCACGACAGCAGATGACGAGGGAGTGTGGTAGGATAGAGGGAAAGAGGGTGCGATACAGGCAAGATTCTGGCCGATTGGGAATCGGGCTCGGGGGACTGCGGCCGGTCGCTGGCCTCCGCCAGCGGGGCTACGGGCTTGGCCTGTACAGGCGGATAACTGATTGACAAGCGCGAGAGCCCGACTTTCAGTCAGCCGAGCTATGGAAATGATGCCCGCAGAGCACCACAAACACGGCACCAAGAAACACAGAAGTACAGTGGAAGGAGAGTGGCCAATGCTGAGATACACCGGGCATCCCCTTGTCGACGTTGGTGTGGCCACCATCACGGCTTTTGTCGGTAAGACAGATCCGGCGCTTGTCACCGAAGCCGACCTGGACCGGGTGGCGGACTATATAGAGCGAGAGTATGTGCAGAAGCCGCTCAAGTCGTTCCTGACAATCGCCTTTACCAGCAATTCTTGGTTCGCCCAGTTCGCTTTCGAGTCGCAGCCTGAGAAGCGCCGTGATTACGCAAACCGGTTGCTGCGGGGCTATCACAGCGGCGTGCCTGGGCTGTCCGAACAGTGCGCGTTCACAGGCGAGCCAGCAATGGCCATCCCCTTGTCCGACTCGTTGCCACCGGGACGGGCCTTCCGACAGCACATCCCACTCCTGACAGGCGAGGGAGTTATCAACTTTTACCCCTGGGGGGATGCCGGCTGCCCCATATCGAGCGAGACTTCATTGTGCATACAGGCATTCCCGCTGGGCTGTGCTCCGTGCGCCGGCCGCCTGCTGGCAGTGCATTCCGATAACGGCCAACTGACCCTGGAGTACGCTAGTAGGTTCCTTGAGGAAAACCTGCGCGCCGTTAGCTTGGCGCATCAAGCGGGGAGCGATAAAATGCCCGGGGCAGCATTGGCAGCCAAGACCCTGCTCATCGAAGTGCTTCTGGATGCTGAACAACGGCGGCGCGACGCAGGGAGGTTTGAGCAGCGCCCGAGTTCAATTGCGGCCTATCATCTGAACAATGGCAAGAGCGTTGGCCTGGATATCTACCACCTGCCGCTACAGCTCACAGATTTCCTCGCCCGAGTGGCAGAACCAGACTATCGAAGCGAGTGGCAGAGGATCAGCAGCAAGGCCTGGTGGCTAACCAAACCCAAGAAAAAGATAGGAGAGAAAGCTGAGACATCGGGAGAGAAGAGGCGCCCACAGCGGAATGTGCTCTATGAGGACCTCTTCGATTTGCCTGCACAAGCGGCTCGCTTCGTGCGCACATATCTCTTGAGGGTACCGGTTCGCTCCAGTTATGAAGAGGATCCTCGCCGAGCCTATTCGTTGCAAGGTGAGGCCGAACTTGTCTCTTGGAAGCTGACCGCACTATTTTTAGGAAAGGTGATGGCCATGGACAAAGAGCGCATTGAACAGATCAGGGAACTGGGGGACCGTTTGGCATCTTACATCAGCACCGAGAACGACCGCAGGTTTTTCACAACCTTTTACACCGAACGCAGAAGCTACGAAGTGCTGCGCAGCGCGCTGATCCGCGCTAACTTGGCCTGGGTGAAGCGAGGGCAGCCCCCGCTCATCACTCTGGATCCCTACATCCAGGTTTTTGAGGAGGGCGACGATGTTGCATTCCCCGACTGGCGTCTGGCTCGTGACCTGGTACTCATTCGTATGATCGAGCAACTCCATCGGCAGGGATGGTTAGCCACGAACCGTGATGCGATCACTGAGGCGAATGACGAAGACAGTTCCACAACACCCGCTAATTGAGCGGGCCACACCAACAAGGAGGAAACTCATGGCTTTCGTGACAGGTCTGCTACTCATTGATGCTCCTGCCTCGGCGCTCAACAACCTGGGGAGCATTCCGGGGGAACGGTATGACAACAGCACAGGGGTAAAGGTCATCAAGGCCAAGGATGGCCAATATCCCTACGTATCGGCACAGGCATTTCGCTACTGGCTGAGAACGACGCTCGAACGCACCCAGGTAGACTGGCAGGCAGCGCCGGTCTACCGCGAGGAGAAAGTTGCTTACACCGATGCTAATCCCATCGTGTACTGGGATGATGACCTGTTTGGTTACATGAGAGCGCCTTCGACGAGAGCTTCGGCGGTTGCGCTTCGAGAGGCCGACGCATCTCGGGCCAACGAGACGCCAACGAAGGACACTATTACCCGCATCGCACCGTTTCGGGTGAGCACATTGGTATCCATCTCTCCTGTGACGCCTACTACAGACTGGGGGGTCATGGCGCGTCACGATCACCCCAAAGGGCCTGTCCCGTATGAGCACCAGTTCTATCGTGCCACCCTCAAGGGTCTCTTCTCGCTGGATCTGCAGGCCTGTGGCACTTTCTGGTATCGCCAGAAAACGGGCTTCCGGAACTTGGACGATGTGCGTGTGGAGCAGGCTGCGAAAGGGAATCTGATCCATCTTGAAAAGGAAAAGGCCTATCGCTTGCCTCCTGAGCAGCGGCTGCAGCGTGTGCAAACACTGTTTGAGGGCCTGGCACTTCTTGACGGCGGCGCCAAGCAGACGCTGCATTACTCTGATGTGGCGCCTGCGCTCACTATTCTCGCCGTCACCAAGGGGGGCAACCATATCTTTGGCCATGTGATCGGTGCCAACGGCCGCGGCCTGCCGGAGATCAAGGTTCCTGCCCTGCGCGAAGCACTGACGGTGTTCGAGGATGATATCCTCTCCGATATCTATATTGGCTGGGTACGGGGCTATCTCGACGAGCAGCGCGCCGAGTTCGAAAAGGCGCTGCAGGACGAGAACGGCCTCCAGCCTTTTGCGAAGCAGATCCATATCCAACACCCGCGCGAGGCGTTCCGCTCTATGAAGGATGCCTTGGGTGAGCACCGTGAGTGGCTGGAGTAGGAGGGGGGCTATGCGCGTCCTGAAGGTGGTGGCGGAGGGGCTGACAACGTCCTTCCGCTACCCCCACTTCATGCAAGCCGTCCATCCGACTTTTGAGATGCCGCCCCCAGCGACCATCTACGGGCACATCTGCAGTGCACTGGGTGAATGGGTTTCCCCTGAGGGCATCCAATTTGCCTACCAATTCACGCACCAGGGCATATTCGGTGATGTGGAGCATGTGCATGTGCTGACGGCAGGTAAGGGCAAGTTCCCGGGCACGGACCTGCCCAAAGCGCTGGAGGGCGCCGTGAACCCGTTTTCCCGCTCCTTGCTCTTCAAACCGCGCTTGGTACTCTATATCAACCGTCCCGAATGGGAGGCTGCTTTCCGCAGCCCGCACTATGCGGTGGTCCTCGGCCGCTCCCAAGATCTCTTCACCTACACCAGCGTCCGCGTGGTGGAGCTGACCCGCGCCGATCGCGCCTACTTCCAGCACACGCTGGCGCCTTACCGCATGGCGCTGCAGGGAGCGCGGGGATATGTCGTACTGATGCCGCGTTTCCTGGACTATGAGAATGGGCGCTCACCGACCTTTGCGCGCTACTTGCTCCTGAAGGAGCGCGTCCACAGCACCGGTTTCGTGCGCTTTGCCGGGCTGCCTGTCGATTCGGAGTACTGGGTAGACCCGGAGACTGAAGAGGACGCGGGTGCGCATTTGGGGCTCCCGTTCCACACCTTTGTGGGTGAGTACGATGACAACCCTCTTATGGCCTGATTGGTTGGAAGAGATCATCTGGGCCAAAAGTGCAGAGAAGGGCCAGGCTGGCCGTCCCGAGAGCCTGGCCCGCCACACCTGGGGAGTACTGGAGAAACTGGCTGAGGCAGTGCACCTGCGCCCCGACCTGCCGGCGCAGATCGGTTTCCCAGGCCTTTGGAACTGCCTCTTTTGGGCCTGCTTCCTCCATGACTTTGGCAAGGCCGCCCGCGGTTTCCAGGAACGGCTCCGGGGCGGCGAGAAATGGCCGCATCGCCACGAGGTGCTGTCGCTCGCCTTCCTCGACTGGATAGCCGGTGCGCTGGCAGATGAAGAGCGCCAGTGGGTGGCTGCGGCCATTGTTTATCACCACAGAGATCCCGCTGAGATTCACAGCCTCTACAGGGACTTGGGCGACCCGGATGAGGATCCTCTCATTGATCGACTGGCAGAGATCAGCGACGAAGCTCAGTCTGGGCTCTGGCGCTGGCTCAAGGAATGCCCATCCTGTTGGATCCAGACACTCGGGTTGGGCGACAAGGGAATCAGGCTGCCAATCCTTCCTGAGCAAGCTGAGGCCATCCGCTTTGTGCGTGAGCAGGGGGTAGCACGAGTCAGATACTGGCTGGGCGCCAACCGCTATTGGTTGAGGACCCTCGCCCACGCTGATCGGCGGGCGTTGACTGTCGGCACGCTGGCCTTGAGAGGCCATCTCACCTCCGCCGACCACATGGCCTCCGCTCACACTGGCAAGGCCCCAACACCCTTGCTCACGCGCCCGGCAGACCTCCTGGCTCGCCTGGAGATCAAACCAGAAACCTTGTATGCACATCAGCGAGCCTGCGCTCAGGCCTATGGCTCCACTGTCCTCATCGCGCCCACGGGGAGCGGGAAAACCGAAGCGGCTTTGCTCTGGGCCTGCGCGCAGGCGACTGATATTCCCGTCCCGCGGCTTTTCTACACGCTGCCCTACCAGGCCAGCATGAATGCCATGTACGATCGCCTCCGCGCGGAGGCTTTCCCGGGCCAGGTGGGCCTCGAGCACAGCCGCAGCACCCTGGCGCTCTACCGGCGCTGGCTACAGGAGGATTATACACCTCTGCGGGCTGCGATTGAGGCACGATCGGCCAACAACCTGGCGCATCTGAACTACTTTCCCGTACGGGTGCTGAGTCCCTATCAGATCCTCAAGGCGCCTTATCGGCTCCGTGGCTACGAGGAACTGCTCAGCGACCTCTTTCAGGCGGCCTTTATCTTTGATGAGATCCATGCCTATGAGCCTGGTCGGCTGGGCATCATCCTTGCCACGGTCAAGTACCTCCGCGAGCAATTAGGGGCGAGGTTCCTCGTCATGTCGGCGACGTTGCCGGGGCTGCTGCAAGCCCGGCTGGGCCAAGCTCTAGGCAAGTACACTCTTGTGCGCGCAACGCCTGATCTGTTTGCGCGGTTCCGTCGCCACGAGTTGCACCTACTGGATGGTGACCTGCTGGCAAACCATTATCTGGATCAGATTACTGGGCTTGCTGTCCAAGGCTGCTCAGTGTTAGTCTGTTGCAACACCATCAATCGCGCTCAACAAGTGTACGGCGAGTTGTGCAATCGCCTGCCAGATCGCGTTGAGCCCATCCTCCTCCATGGCGGCTTCAACGGCAGGGACCGACTCGAAAAGGAGAATGCCATCCGCGCGGCTACTGGCTCACGGTCGAGCGAGCGGCGCCCCATCGTCCTCGTTGCTACCCAGGTCGTCGAAGTCAGCCTGGATATCGACCTGGATGTTATCTACACCGACCCGGCCCCTCTCGAAGCGCTGATCCAGCGCTTTGGGCGTATCAACCGCAGACACCTAAGGGATTGTGCGCCCGTCAATGTCCTTACTGAGCCAAACGACGGGCAAGGTGTTTATGAGGAGGATATGGTCCGGGCCACGCTCGCCGTGTTGGCGGAGAACAACGACCGGATGATTGATGAAGAAGCAACCGCCGATTGGCTCAATGCGGTCTACCAGGGAGCTATTAGCGAACGCTGGAACCGCGCTTTCGATTTTGCCTACGACGAATTCGAAGGCGCTTGTCTGCGCACGCTACGAGCGTTCGGTACAGATCGTAACCTCGAAGAGCTGTTCTACAAGGCATTCGATGGTATCGAGGTGCTGCCTGCATGTCTGGAGGAGAAGTATCAGAGGCTGATGGAGGCGGGCGAACCCTTGGAGGCTAGCCAACTGACCGTATCGATACGCTGGGGGCGCTACTGCAAATTGCGCCGCGAGGGGAAGGTCAGAGAAGAGCACGAAGTAAGCTCGCCGCGGGTCGTTGATGTCGGCTATAGCAGCGAGTTGGGGTTGTTGGTGCAATGAGAGGCGAAGGGAAGCGAAGAAGAGAAGCGAAGAAGCACGGCCGATTGGAAATCGGGCTCTCGGGGCCTACGCCGACGGGGCGCGATCTCGTCCACGGAGGTGGACGCCCGGCGCCGCAGCGCCCGCAGGGGCGATTTCCAATCGCCTGGCTCCTGTGCACGGGAGAAGCACGGCCGATTGGAAATCGGACTCTCGGGGCCTGCGGGCCGGTCGTCGGCCTACGCCGACGGGGACTGAATGCGGAGGCGATCGAGCATGAGGCGTAACAAGCTGGCTCTCTACGTGCATCTGATCTGGGCAACCTGGGATCGGCTTCCCTTGATCACGCCGCAGATTGAGCGGCGGTTGCTGCGCAACATCGAGAGCGAGGCGCAGGGGATGGGCTGCAAGGTGCTGGCGTTGAACGCTATGCCGGATCACGTGCATCTCCTGGTCAGTGTTCCCTCGACGGTGAGCATCGCCGACCTGACAAAGCAGGTCAAAGGGGTTTCATCGCACTTTGCCGGTGATACGCTGGGCCTCAAGGGCGAGTTCAAATGGCAGGGCACCTATGGGGCATTTTCGGTGAGCCGGTGGGACCTGGAACGGATCATCGGGTATGTGGAGCGGCAAAAGGAGCACCATCGCGAGGAGGATCTGGTGGCAGAGTGGGAGGAGGTGTCAGAGGAGGTGCAGGGAACTGGGGAGCAGAAAGAGTAGAGAGGTCACAGCCGATTGGAAATCGGGCTTTTGGGGCCTGCGGGCCGGCCGCCGGCCTGCGCCGACGGGATCTGAAAGGAGTTGTCACGCCATGCTGACCGCTCACCGTCTCGAGTTCACACTCGAGGCGCTGACGCCGATTACGTTGAATGAGCATCAGGGGAGCGCGTTGCGCGGGGCCCTCTACAATGCCCTGCGCGGGCAGGAGCACGGGCCCTGGGGTGGATTCTGCGCGCAGAAGCGGCTATCATCATGTGCAGAGTGTATGCTCGCTGCAGCATGCCCGGTTTGCCTGCTGGTGAGCACGCTGGATCCGGCGGCGGAGCGGGGGCGCGACCGGCCACGGCCGTTTGTGATCGACCCACCGTTGCGAGGACCAATGCGACTGGAGCCCGGGGAGCGCCTGACATTCGGGTTGACGCTTTTCTCGCGGGCGCTGCAGCTCTTCCCCTATGTGGTGCTGGCCCTGCGGGCACTGGAGGAGGTGGGACTGGGGAAATCCTCCGCGGAGGCAGGGTGGGGGCGGGGCAAGGCGCGGCTGGTGGAGGCAGTGGCAACGAACCCTCTCATTGGAGCACGACAGGTGGTGCTGGTGGCAGGCGAGGCGACAGTAAGGGTACCGGATATCGGCATTACCCACGAGCAGGTGCTGGAAGCAGTGCAGAGGCTGCCCGCCGGGCGGCTGGCGCTCGAGTTTCTGACGCCCACGCGGTTGATCGAGCAAGGCAAGTTGTGCAAGGCCCCCGTGTTCGGCACGGTATTTCATCGTCTATGGTGGCGTGTGGCAGAGCTGGCACAGGCATTCGGTGACGAGCAGGAACCAGAGCCCGAGGGTTTGCTGGATCAAGAGGTCAAGTTTCGCCTGGTGGGGCTGGCCCGGGCGGTGCGACTGGCGGAGGACGGCACGAAATGGGTGGAGCTGGAGAGTTATTCCACACGCCGGCGGCGTGCCACGCCTATTAGCGGGCTTGTGGGACGGGCAACCTTCGAGGGGGATCTGGCCCCCATGCTACCCTGGCTGGTGTGGGGGCAATTCACGCATGTGGGCAAGGATGCGGTCAAAGGGGATGGGTGGTACGTCATCCGAGAGCACCCAGGCGATTGAAATCACCTTTGGGGGCATTGTGGTGCCGGTCATCCACCTCTATGGACGAAGCCCGTGCCCTGTCGGCGTAGGCCGACAACCGGCCTGTGGGCCCTGAGAGCCCGATTTCCAATCGGTTGTGACAATTCCGGGCCTGGTAGCTACTGGTAGCTACCCCACACCCGCCCCTCTTCGGGCCCTGAGAGCCCGATTTCCAATCGGTTGTGATAATTCCAGGCTGCGCTGGCGGGAGGAAGTATGCATCTGATCGTGGATGGGTTCGGGGCCTTCCTGGGGGTCAAGAGCGAGCGCCTGCAGGTGCGACAGGAGGGCAAAGTCACGCAGGAGATCGCCCTCTGTGAGCTGGAGGGGGTCATGGTGACGGGACGCGGAGTCAGCCTGTCCTGCGATGCGCTGCGCAAGTGTGTAGAGGCAGGAATTCCACTCAGCTTTGTGGCTTTCAACGGTGCCCCCTATGCGCGGCTGGAAGCGCCAGGCTTGGCCGGCACGGTGCAGACCCGGCGCGCACAGCTCCTGGCGTACGAGGATGGGCGCGGGGTGGCACTGGCGTTGGCGTTCTCGCGTGGCAAACTAACGAACCAGGCCAATCTGCTCAAGTACATGGCCAAATACCGGCAGCAGGTAGACTCAAATGCTTATCGTCTGGCGCGAGAGGCGGCGGCGCAGATTGAGGCCCTGCGCACTGAGGCAACGGCGCTCACGGCGGAGCGGGTCGATGACCTGCGCCCGGCGCTGTTGAACCGTGAGGGCCGCGCGGCGGCCATCTACTGGTCCACCATAGGAAGCATGCTGCTCTCAGAGGAGCCCTGGCCCGGTCGAGAGCACCGGGGCGCTACCGACCCATTAAACAGTGCACTCAACTACGGCTATGGTATTCTGTACAGCCAAGTGGAGCATGCGGCGATTCTGGCCGGGCTGGACCCGTATGCCGGCTTTGTGCACGTGGATCGGCCGGGCAAGCCCAGTCTGGTACTGGACCTGATCGAGGAATTCCGCCAGCCGGTGGTGGACCGTACCGTCTTTGGTCTGGTCAACAAGCGGGTGGCTCTCAAGATCGATGATGACGGTCTGTTGGACGAGCGCACGCGCAAGTTCCTGGCCGAAAAGGTGCTGGCGCGCCTCGATGCACCAGAGCGCCACGAAGGCCACCAGCGTCCACTGCGCCAGATCGTTCAAGCTCAAGCACGCCGGGTAGCGGCATTTCTGCGCGGTGAGCGGCCCGAGTATAAGCCGTTCATCAGCCGCTGGTAGGATCATATGCAGTGCCTGCTCGTCTACGACATTCCCAATGACCGGGCGCGTGATAGGATCGCCAATGTATGCCTGGATTATGGTCTGCATCGCATCCAGTTCTCGTCATTCATGGGTGACCTGACGCGCAACCGGCAGGAAGAGATCATGCAGAAGATCAGCCGCATGCTGGGCAAGCAGGAGGGCAATGTGCAGCTTTTCCCTGTGTGCGAGAAGGACCTGGCCCTGCGCCGGGTGATCGACCGCCGGCCACCGGCCAAGGAGGGGCACGCTGAATGAGCCACTGCCGTTGACCGTGACCGACATAAGACAGTACCTGTACTGTGCGCGCGTCTTTTACTTTACCGTTTTTCTGGCAACGACCCGCCCCCTCACCTATAAGATGGATGAGGGGATACGCCAGCATGAGGAAGAGGCCACGCGCGAGGAGCGGCGCAGCCTGCGCCCATATGGCCTGACCGAAGGCGAGCGGGCATTGGATCTGCGCCTGACATCCGAGCGCATGGGTCTGGCTGGGCGACTCGACATGGCCATCCGCACGAGAGGCGAGGCTATCCCGGTCGAGCACAAGTATTCTACTGCAGGCATCGGCACACACCAGCGCTACCAGTTGGCCGCCTATGCCCTCCTGCTGGAGGAGGCCTGGGGGTTACCTGTACGGCGGGCTTTTGTCTATGCCATCCCGCTACGCCGGGCGGTGGAGGTGCCCATCCGGCCCGGCATGCGGCGCTATGTGACGCGCACGTTGCATGCCATGCGGCGCCTGCTGGAGTGGGAGAGCATGCCGCCGCCTACACGCCATACCGGGCGCTGCCGCGAGTGCGAGTTCCGTCGCTATTGCGGCGATGAATTGTGTATCGGGTGAAAGTGGGGAAAAGCGCCACCGGTTGGAAATCGGGCTCTCGGGGCTTGCAGCCAGCCGCTGGCCTACGCCGACAGAACGGTTGCTTTCGTCCACGAAGGTGGACGGCCGGCGCCGCAGCGCCCCTAGAGCCCGATTTCCAATCGGCCGGTCAATTACACTCGAAGGAGGCGGAGCGATGTATTTCCTGAGCGAAGAGGAGCGACGTTATGTGCTGCGTAAGCTCCTGCCAGAGGCGCGAAGAGAGCCGGTGAACGAGGAACTGCGAGGATGGAGTTGGCACCAACCGCCCCTGGCGCCAGTCTATGAGGCGCCGCTAGGGTTGTGGGAAGTGGCCGGGCACTATTGCCAGACCGGACGCGATCTTTTCTGGCGGCGAGTGGAGGGACGCCGGGCAGCGCCAAATGCAGCCATGGTAATTGGCAGCGCATTGCACAACGTGGTTGTCAGGATGATCCTGGCAGCCAAGCAGGCGATCTATACGCAGGGTAGAGAATGCATCGAGATGCTATCGGCCCTGCCGATGCCTGCGTTGGAGGGTACAGACTATGACCGGTTGGCACCCGCTGAGCGGGAATCCCTGAGCGAAAAGGCGTATGTTCTGGCAGGCTTTGAGCGGCGACGCATCGTTGAACGGGCAGAGGATATCCTGGCTCGCCAACCTCACATCGGTCCCGATGCATTGGCGGCCTGGGCGCTGCCTGTGGTCGTGGAGCAGCGACTGGATGGCCGTTTCTTGGGGCTGTCATCTCATCTCTCGGCCGATGCCTTTGCCTTCGGTGAGCCCATGATCGCTGACCTCAAATTCGGCCCAACCCAACCCTTCCACAGGCTGACTGCGACTGGCTATGCCCTGGTGCTGGAGAGCCTCACCGAGATGCCCATCGATATCGGCTGCGTCGTCTATCCATCGTTCGACGGCAAGAGCCTGCGGCTCGAGCGCGATTTCTATCGTATCGACGACGAACTTCGGCAATGGTTCATTGAATCCCGCGACGAGCGCATGCGACTCGTGGAAGAAGGAATTGACCCTGGGAAGCCCGGCATGTGCGCACCAGATTGCCCCTACGCAGAGCTCTGCAGCCGCGCTTAGGGATGGGTTGCATTGAGAAAGAGAAAGGTGCATAATCTACGGGTACAAGGCGCCTATCGCAAATCGCCAGGCTTGGCACACAAAAAGCGATTTGCGGTGCGGGGAGCGAGGCAGATGGCCCAAAAAGGCCCTGAACTTGGCTCCTGAGCCCCCGATGGCCCTCCAGGTCCGCGAATCGCCGTCGTTTTCGTGACCAATGAGCGGTCTTGAGGTCGGTTGCAGTGCCTCGACCCGATAATAGGGTACTGAAATGTACGATGGCCGCAAGGAAAATGGCCTCTTCGACGCGGTTGCAGTGCCTCGACCCGATAATAGGGTACTGAAATAAACACACTGGCCGTGATCTCGCGGATGCCACCGAAGGTTGCAGTGCCTCGACCCGATAATAGGGTACTGAAATATGTGAGGCGCCCGAGTTTTGGGTCGTGGTTGATCTCGTTGCAGTGCCTCGACCCGATAATAGGGTACTGAAATACTTTGGCCGCATAGTCCTCTGAGACGAGCTTCGCAGT
>Ga0078972_1005688_pt1 | contig 31166 bp, 27 predicted proteins | sample YelNatPaOPGAMG01_FD_67568 | JGI IMG/M metagenome (GOLD analysis project Ga0078972, IMG submission 67568) | Hot spring thermophilic microbial communities from Obsidian Pool, Yellowstone National Park, USA - OP-RAMG-01 (SPADES assembly) (version 2) | ecosystem: Environmental > Aquatic > Thermal...
CCCCCCCAGTCCCAGGCCCCGGGCGGGGGAGAGCGGCCCAGCCCATCCGCGGAAATCGTCGCCCGCCAGCAGATGCTGATGAGCGCCGGCCGGAGCGCGGTCGAACATGCCCTGCGCCTCATCCCGCCGGCCGAAGAGCCTGCCCCCGAGCCGGCCGGCACTCCCCCATCCCGGCTCCCCATCCTGCGCGTCGTCGGCCAGGTGCGGCAGATGTACATCATCGCCGAAGGCCCCGACGGGCTGTACCTCATTGACCAGCACGCGGCGCACGAGCGCGTCCTGTACGAGCAGATGCTCTCCCAGGCGACCGCCGGCTTGCCTCTCTCCCAGGCCCTGCTGGAGCCGCAGGTGGTGCCGGTGGACCTGCGTCAGCAGGATGTCATACGCACGTATGACGAGGAACTGCGCTGGGCCGGCTTCGAGCTGGAGCCGTTCGGCGAAGGTGCGTTCCTCCTGCGGGCTGTGCCGGCGGTGCTGGCCGGCCGGCAGGACCCCCGCACCGCGCTCTATGAGGTGCTGGAAGAGCTGGAGCGCGGGGAAACCCCGTTGGCGCGCCGCAAAGATGCCGCTGTCATGGCCGCGGTGTGCAAGCGCGGCGCGGTGAAGGCCGGCCAAACCCTCAGCCACGAGGAAATGACGGAGCTGGTGCGCCGGTTGGAAGCCACATCCTCCCCGCAAACCTGCCCTCACGGCCGGCCGACCATGATTCATCTCAGCGCGGAAGCCCTGGCGCGCCAGTTCCTGCGCTCCTGAAGGACGGGAACCGGGGAAAGGGACATCGCAGTGCCACACCCTCTTTCCAGCCGCAATTGTACCGGGCAGGCGTTCTGTGGTATAATGATGTCAGCCGGCGGGACCACGCCGGCAGGCAGCGCATGAGGAGGCATGAAATGATCCGAGTGGTGGTGGACAGCATCCGGGTGAGCCTGATGTCCCAACACCGCGTCGTCGTGCTGCGCGAAGTAGACGGAGACCGCTACCTGCCCATCTGGATCGGGCCGTTCGAGGCGGATTCCATAACCATCGAGCTCCAGGGCGTGCCGATGGCGCGGCCCCTGACCCACGACCTGCTCAAGTCCATCCTGGAAGAGCTGGGGGCGGAGGTGCAGTACGTCATCGTCAATGACCTGCGGGACGACACCTTCTACGCCCGCATCATCCTGGATGTCAACGGCGAGCGCCACGAGATTGACTCCCGCCCCAGCGACGCCATCGCGTTGGCCGTGCGGGTCAAGGCGCCCATTTATGTGGCTCCCCATGTCATGGATGAGGCCGGCATCCTCTCCGAATCCGCCGAACAGGCCCCCGAACTCTCCGAGGAAGAGGAAGAGAACCTCTCCATCTTCGAGGAGTTCCTGGAGAACCTGGACCTGGGCGACGAAGAGGAGGACAAGAAGTAGCGCCGGCCGGCGAGACGAACCAGCACTGCCCATCCACACCAGGCTGGACGAGGGAATGGGATGATGGAAACGCGCGTGGAAGGGGATCACCTCCCGCCGCAGAACATCGAAGCCGAGGAAGCAGTCCTCGGCTCATTGTTAATTGACCCGGACGCGGTCATCAAGGTCGCGCCCATCCTGCGCGCCGACGATTTCTACCGCGTCAAAAACGGCTGGATCTACCAGGCCATCCTGGACCTGCATCAGCGCAACGAGCCGATAGATTTCCTCAGCGTCAGCGCGGAGCTGGAGCGCCGCGGGCAGTTGGATGAAGTGGGCGGCCGGTCGTATCTGGCCTCGCTGTATAACACGACGCCGACCAGCCTGCATGTGGAGCACTACGCCCGCATCGTGGAGCGCACGGCTGTCCTGCGCCGGCTCATCTCCGCCGCCGGCCAGATCGTGCAGATGGTCTACGAGGCCGGCGGGGATGTGGACAACATCATTGACCGCGCCGAACAGCTCATCTTCGGCGTCTCGGAACGCCGCCTGCGCCGCGACCTGGTCCCCCTGCGCCAGCTCATGGAGGAATATTTCGAGCGGCTGGACTATCTGTACCGACACCAGGGGGAAATCATCGGCATCCCCACTGGCTTCCATCAACTGGACAAGCTCCTGGGCGGGCTTCAGCGTTCCGACCTCATCATCGTCGCCGGCCGGCCCGGCACCGGCAAGACCAGCTTCGCCCTCAGCATCGCGCGCAATGCGGCGCGCAAATTCGGCCAGCGGGTGGCCATCTTCAGCCTGGAAATGTCGGCGGAACAGCTCATCCAGCGCCTCGTCTCCATGGAGACGGGTATTGATTCCCTGCGGCTTCGCCTGGGCCAGCTCACCGAGGAAGAATGGCCGCTCTTTGTGGAATCCGCCGGCATCCTGGCGGAGGCGCCGATATTCATTGATGACACGCCGGCCATCTCCCCGCTGGAGATGCGCGCCAAGGCCCGCCGGCTCTATGCCGAACACGGCCTGGACCTCATCGTGGTAGACTATCTCCAGCTCATGCGGGCGGACTTCGCAGTGCAGAACCGCGTCCAGGAAATCTCGTATATTTCGGGCGCGCTGAAGGCCCTGGCGCGCGAACTGCAGGTGCCGGTCGTGGCGCTCTCCCAGCTCTCCCGCGCCGTCGAACAGCGCCAAGACAAGCGGCCGCAGTTGGCGGACCTGCGCGAGTCCGGCTCCATCGAACAGGACGCGGATGTGGTGATGTTCCTCTACGCCGAGGACGCCGGCGACGAGGAGTCGGAGCGCAAGAACATCACCGACATCATCGTGGCCAAACATCGGCACGGCCCGACCCGCACCATCCCGCTCTACTTCAAGAAAGAGAACGTCAGCTTCCACGAGATTCAGATTATCGAACAGCCTCTGGACGAGTATTATTGATGGCGAAACGTCTGCTGGGATTTGTCGGTTTCGATGAAGAAGAGGAAACAATCGGCCTGCCGGCATCCTTTTTCCAGCACCTCCTGCCGGCGGTGGACGACCTGACAGAGCTGAAGCTCACCCTCTGCCTGCTGTACCGCCGTGCACAGGCCGGCGCGCCCGTCCTTTTCCTGCGCCGGGAACTGGAACAGGACCCCGAGCTTCACCACATCCTCGGCCTGGACGGCCAGCGCGCGGAGAACGCCGTCGGATTGGCCCTGGAGCGGGCGGCGGCGCGGGGCACTCTGCTGACACTGCGCCGCGCCAGGGGCAATCAATGGGAAGAGGCCTATGTGCTCAATGAGCCGGCCGGCCGACGGCTGGCCGAGGAACTGGCCGCCGGCGAGCCGGCCCCTGAGGCGGCGGGAGAGCCGGGGCCGGCGCCCTGGCGGCTCCAGCGCCCCAACATCTTCGTGCTCTATGAGCAGAACATCGGTCTGCTCCAGCCCCTGATCGCCGAGGAACTGCGCGAGGCCGAGCGAACCTACCCCATGAGCTGGATCGAGGATGCCTTCCGCATCGCCGCCGAGCGCAACGTGCGCAACTGGCGCTACGTGCGCGCCATCCTCGAACGCTGGGCCCAAGAGGGGAAACAGGATGAGATCACTGGACGAGATTCTGAAGGGTATGGGCGTCGCTACATCGAGGGCAAATACGGGCGCTACGTCAAGCGCTGAGCGCCGGCAGGACAAAGAGGTCTGCCCCATTTGCAAAGGCGCCGGCTACGTCACCCTCGATGTGCCCGTCCATCACCCCGATTTCGGCAAGCTCATACCCTGCCAGTGCAAGCGCAAAGAGCTGGAGGAAAAGCGCCGCGCCGAGCTTCGCCGCATGAGCAACCTGGGCGAGCTGGAGCGCATGACCTTTGACACCTTCCTGCCGGAGGGGCTGGGCCTGCCGGAGGATAAGCGCCGCAACCTGCGCTCCGCCTATGAGGCCGCCCGGGAGTTCGCCCACCATCCGCAGGGCTGGCTCATCCTGATGGGGGGATACGGGTGCGGCAAGACCCATCTGGCCGCGGCCATCGCCAACGAGGTCATCGCCCGGGGAGAGCCGGCGCTCTTCGTCATCGTCCCTGACCTGCTGGATCACCTGCGCGCCACCTTCGCGCCCAACAGCCCGGTGACCTTTGACGAGCGCTTCGAGCTGGTGCGATCGGCGCCCCTGCTCATCCTGGATGACCTGGGCACCCAGGCCACCACCCCCTGGGCACAGGAAAAGCTCTTCCAGATTTTGAACTACCGCTACAACCACCGGCTTCCCACAGTCATCACCTCCAACTGTCAGCTCGAGGACCTGGAGCCGCGCATCCGCTCCCGCATGACGGATGCCGATTTCGCCCGCATCGTCCCGATCCTCGCCGGCGATTTCCGCCAGTCCGGCCAAACCCTCAGCGAAGCGCTCCATACCAACCTCAACAGCCTGGCCCAGGTGGCGGAAATGACCTTCGAGAGCTTCAGCACCCGCGACCACGAGCTGACCCGCGAGGAGCGCGAGAATCTGGTCAACGCCCTGGCCCTGGCGCGTTCCTACGCCGAGCATCCGGACGGCTGGCTGGTCTTTTTCGGCGACCACGGCACGGGCAAGACCCATCTGGCGGCCGCCATCGCCAACGAGCAGGTGCGGCGCGGCCGGCCGGCGGTCTTCGTCACCGTGCCGGATTTGCTGGACTATCTGCGCGCAGCCTTCGGCCCCAACAGCCAGGCCTCCTTTGACAAACGCTTCGAGGAAGTGCGGCGCGCCCCCTTCCTGGTGCTGGACGACCTGGGGCTGGAAAGCGCCACCCCTTGGGCGCGTGAGAAGCTCTATCAGCTCATCAACTTCCGCTTTAACATGCGCCTGCCGACGGTCTTCACCATGGCACAGCGCCTCGAAGACCTGGAACCCCGTCTGCGAGCGCGCATGCTGGTGCAGACACGCTGTACCGTGTTCGCCCTGCTGGTGCCCATGTACACCGGCGGCGGTGCGGTCCAGCGGACCCGCCGGCCGCGCGCCGCCAGCTCCCGCTGAAGGATGCGCCATGCCCTTCCGCGACACAGCCATCACCCTGGCATCGCGAATCCTGTCCGCGCTGTGGCCGGCCGGCCATCCGCGCCCTCTGCCGCCCGATCCCCGCATCCTGGTGCTCAAGCCCTGCTGTCTCGGCGACGTGCTGATGGCCACCGCCGTCGTGGAGGCCCTGCGCCGGCACTGGCCGACAGCGCCCATAGACTTCGCCGTGGGGCGCTGGTCCCAGCCGGCGGTGGAACATCATCCCCACCTCCGGCGTCTGATAGATTGTGGGCGCGTGGGCGAGGGCGCCTATTCCTGGCGGGAATGGCTGGAGCTGGCGCGCCGCATCCGCGCCGGCCAATATGACCTGTGCCTGGTGCTGGACCGCTCCCCCGCCATGGCGCTCCTGCCGGCCCTGGCCGGCGTGCCCTGGCGCGTGGGGCTGGACAGCGCCGGCCGCGGCATCGCCCTCACCCGCCGCGTGCCGGTGGCGGGCCTGATGCACGAGGTGGACCTGTACCTGGCCTGTGTGCGTGCCCTGGGCATTCCCACCGCAGGGGCACGCCCGACCTTTTACCCGACGCCGGCCGCCCGGGAGCGGGTCCGGGGAATGATCCCGGCGGGGCGTTCGGTGGCAGTGATCCACCCCGCCGGCGGGCAGAACCCGGGCATGGCGCTCTCGGCCAAGCGCTGGCCGGCACTGCGGTATGCGGAGATCGCCCGCCGGCTGGCGCAGAAACGTCAGGCATCGGTCATCATCGTCGGTGGGCCAGGCGATCGCGAGCTGGCGGAGGAGGTGCGGCATCTGGCCGGCGAGCTGGAGCACGTGCATAATATGGCCGGCGAGCTGTCCTTCGACGAGCTGGGCGCCCTGCTGGAGCGGGCGGCTGTCTTCGTGGGCAATGATACCGGGGCCATGCATCTGGCCGCCGCCGTGGGCACGCCCACGGTCGCTGTGTTCGGGCCGTCGGACCCGCGCCGCTACGGCCCCTACGGCGCCGGCCACCGGGCCGTCTGGAAACCGCCAGAATGCGCTCCCTGCTTCGATCGGGGACGCTGGAACGAGTCCTGCCAGCGCTTCCGCTGTATCGAGGCCGTGAGCGTGGAGGATGTCTGGCAGGCCATCTCCCAAGTTTGGCCGGCCTGAGCCCTTATGCTATAATGAGCCGTGTTTTGGGCGGTTCTGCCGCCATGCAGTCGGATTCCCAACCCTAAATCGTTGAGGTGAGGTAACCATGCACAAGCGTTCGAGCGTTATCCTGCTGGTGGCACTCCTCGCTCTGCTGGTGACCATGGGCTGTTCGGTCAGCCAGTTGGTGGGGAAGCGGCCTCCCACTCCCACCCCGACATTCACCAAGACCCCGAAACCGACGTTCACCCCGACGCCGGTATTTACGCCGACCCCGGTCCCGACCAACACGCCGGTGCCGACCAATACGCCGGCCGTGACCCCGACGCCGACGGACACGCCTCAGCCCACGCCCACCCCCATGCCGCAGGCGATCGTGAAGCTGGCCGACCTGAACTATCGCGCCGGCCCCAGCACCCAGTTCGCCTCCCTGGGCAAACTGTCCATAGGCTATGTCCTGGAGGTGCGCAAGCGCACCGCCGATTCGGCCTGGCTGAGGGTGTGCTGTCTGAACAATCAGGAGGGCTGGGTGGCCTCCCAGTATGTGGACCTGAGCGTGCCGATGGACACCATCCCGGTTGACGAGACAGTCCCCCCCACTCCGACGCCGCGGCCGCGCCCGCCGACCAACACGCCGGCGCCACAGCCGCCGACGCCCACCCCCGCCCCGGCCTTCTACTACCGGGCAGTTGTGCAGTCCTGCCTGCCCAACGCCGGCATCACCTATATCCAGGGCACCGTCTATGAAGGCACCACGCCGCAGACCGGCAAGCGCGTGCGCCTGTCCTGGATCCCGGACGACCCGAACCCGCCGGTGCCTGATTATGTCACCGGTACGGACCCGACGCGCCCGATCTATACTTTCATCCTCGACCCACAGAAGCCGCGCGAGGGCAACTGGTACGTCTGGGTGGTGGATGCGTCCGGCAAGCGCATCTCCGAGCTGGCGAACGTGCGCACCACGGCCAGCGCCTCGGGCGCCGGCGCTTGCCAGCAGGCCATCGTGGACTTCGTGCACTAACCGCCGGCCAGTCTGAAACCGGCGCACCATTCACCGCATATGCGTTTGGCAGAAGCCGAGTACACTTGCTCGGCTTCTGCCATCCCTGACTGAACTGAGGCAAGTCGTTCATGAAACGGCTAGCACGGTATATGGGCGTCCTGATCCTGGTGATGGCAGTGGCCGGCGCATTGGCCGCCTGTTCCTCGCCATCCGACTGGCTTTTCTCCATCACCGGGGAGACGGAACCCCTCCCGCAGGCCAAGGCCCTGCTCCAGCTCCTCTTTGACCAGTTCCGCCCTCATCCCCAGACGGCCGATTACGTGCCGGTGGCGCACGCCGGCCTCAACCCCTTCGGCGTCAACACCTTCCTGGAGCAGGAGGCCGACCCCGCCAAGCGCGAGCTGGCGGTGCGCATGATCGCCGAGGCCGGCTTCCACTGGATCCGCCAGGAATTCCCCTGGGAGGACATCGAGATCCACGGCAAAGGGGATTTCGAGGACCGCCGGCATACACCCTACCGCTCCGCCTGGGAAAAGTACGATCACATTGTCTCCCTGGCGGAGAAGTACGGCCTGGAGCTGATCGTGCGGCTGGACAATCCGCCGGCGTGGAGCCGGGCCGCCGGCGACGCCGCCGGCTCCCTTGCCCCGCCCGACAACTTCGAGGACTTCGGCGATTTTGTCGAGACGGTGGTGCGCCGCTACAAAGGGCGCGTGCACTACTACCAGATATGGAACGAGCCGAACATCTATCCCGAATGGGGCGAGCGGCCGGTGGACCCCAAAGGCTATGTCGAACTGCTCAAGATCGCCTATACCCGCGCCAAGGCGGTAGACCCGGATGTAGTCATCATCTGCGGGGCGATGGCCTCCACCATCGAGCTGGACTACCGCAATCTGAACGACTTCGCCTTTTTACAGCAGATGTACGACGCCGGCGCCGCCCCCTATTTCGACGTGCTGGCCATGCAGGGCTACGGCCTGTGGTCCGGCCCCACCGACCGCCGCCTACAGCCGCGCGTCATCAACTTCTCCCGCCCGCTTTACATCCGCGACATCATGGTAAAGAACGGCGACGCCCATAAGCCCATCTGGATATCCGAGATGAACTGGAACGCCGCGCCGGATGCGCTCCCCGAGAAACCCTTCGGTCAGGTGACACCGGAGACACAGGCCCGCTATGTCCTTCTGGCATATGAGCGCATCCAGCGGGAGTGGCCGTGGTTGGGAGTCGCCAACGTCTGGTTCTTCAAGCGCGCCACGGACCAGGAGATCAACCAACCGATGTACTACTTCCGCATGGTGGAGCCGGATTTCACCCCCATGCCGCTGTACGAGGCGCTGAAATCCTACACCCGCCAGGAGCCGGCCCTGTACCGCGGCTGTCATCAGGAGGACCACTGGGCACTGCGCTACCAGGGCGCCTGGCAGACCAGCCGCGACGAGCGCGCGGTGCTGGGGGCCTACCGCTGGAGCGAGGAAGCCGGCGCATCCATCACCTTCCGCTTCGAGGGCCGGGAGCTATCATTGATTGCGCCGCGCGGGCCGGCCTTCGGCTCCCTGCGCCTGCGCGTGGACGGCGCGCCGGCCCACGAAGTTACCCTGACCGCGCCGGCGGAAGGGTTCGGGCAGGTCGTATGGCGCGGGAGCTGGCTCTCCCCTGGCCCTCATACGGTGGAAATCGAGGTCGCCGGCGGGCGCGGCGCGCTGGATGCCCTCATCATCCGGCCCTGGCCGGCCTGGATGCCCTGGCTGATCCCCGTCGGCATCCTGGCCGTCATCGGCCTGGCCGCTATCGCCTATGTCGTCGCAGGCCGGCGCGGCGTGCGCCTGCGGGAGGGCTGGCGTGTGCGCCGCTGAACGGCGTCGAGATCGAAGCCTTCTTCTGGCACTGGCGCTGATACTGCTACTAGCCCTGGCCCTGCGCCTGTACCATCTGGACGGCCAGTCCCTCTGGGCGGACGAGGGCAACAGCGCGGCGCTCGCCGGCCGGCCCTTCGCCGTCATCGCCGAACAAGCCGCGCTGGACATTCACCCGCCCCTCTATTACTGGCTCCTGAAGATATGGTGCTCCCTCTTCGGCCAGAGCGAAGCCGCCCTGCGCGGCCTATCGGTGCTTTTCTCGCTGGGTGTGGTGGTCCTGGTGTACGCGCTGGGCGCGGAACTCGCCGGCCCCCCTGCCGGCTTGGCCGCCGCCCTGCTGGCCGCCGTCTCCCCCCTGCAGGTGTACTACGCCCAGGAAGCCCGTATGTACATGCTCATGGCATTCTGGTCCGCGTTAGCGGCCTGGGCGGCCTGGCGCTGGATCGTACATCCCCGCCGGCCGTCCGCCCTGATATATATGCTGGCCGGCGCGGCCGGCCTCTACACCCATTATTTCTTCCCGGCTGTCCTGCTGGCATGCAACCTGGTCTTCCTGTCCGCCTGGCTGGAGCGCCGGCGCGCCCGCACTCTCGCCGCATGGGCCGGCATGCAGGCCGGCGTGCTCCTCTTATACCTTCCCTGGCTGGGCACCGGGCTGTCACGCCTGCTGGCCTGGCCGCGCGGCACGGCCGCCATGGATATCGTGACATGGCTCGGGTCGGCCTGGCGGACGCTCTGCCTGGGGCCGGCCGGCCTGGACGCGCCCTGGAGCACTGCTCTGCCATTCGCACTGCTCCTGGCCCTCGGAGCGGCGGCGCTTGCCCTCGCCGGCAGGGAACGCGCACCACTGCCGGCCGCGCGCTGGCTCCTGCCGTTCCTCGGCTGGCTCATCCCCGTCGCGCTCATGGCCGCCGGCGGCATCTATCAACCGGCGCGCCTGAAGTTCCTCATGACCGCCAGCCCCTTCTTCGCGCTGTGTCTGGGCGCCGGCGCAGTATTTCCCCTGCAGTTGGCCCGCGCCGGCCGCCGGCCCATCATCCTGTCCGGCTTCCTGGCCGGCCTGCTGGTCGCCCTGGCGCTGATACCCGCCGGCCGCGCCCTGCACCGCTATTACACGGACCCGACAGCCGCGCGGGACGATTACCGCGGCATGGTCGCATACATCCGCGCCACCGCCGGCCCCGAGGACGCCGTCATCCTCAACGCGCCCGGCCAGTGGGATGTCTTCTCGTACTACTACCGCTCGGACCCCTGGCCCGTGTACCGGCTCCCCGCCGAACGCCCGCCCAATCGCGCCTCCCTGGAGCAGACCCTGGCGGAGCTGAGCGAACGTCACCGCCGGCTGTATGTGCTCTACTGGGCCACCGACGAATCGGACCCCGAGCGCATCATGGAGGGCTGGCTGGACGCCCATGCCTTCAAGGGAGTCGAGAGCTGGTTCGGCAACGTGCGCTTTGTCATCTACACGACCTTGCGGGGATGGGATGCGCCGATGCAGGAGCTGGCCGCCGGCGTTCATTTCGACAGCGGCATCACCCTGGCGCGGGCGGAAATGCCGGCGGCCCCGGTGCCAGCCGGCGATATCCTGCCGGTCTCCCTCTTCTGGCGGGCAGAGCGCATCCCATCCGTGCGCTGGAAGGTGTTCCTGCAGGTGCTGGACGCCGGCAGTCATATCGTCGGACAGCGGGATGCGGAACCGCTCAGCGGCGCGGTGCCGACCACCTCCTGGTCCCCCGGCGCGGTGTACGAGGACCATCACGGCGTGCCCATCGAACCCGGGACGCCGCCCGGGACGTATCAGCTCATCGCCGGCATGTATGACTCCTCCACCGGCGCCCGTGCCGCGGTGCGGGAGACGGGGGAAACCTTCGTGCGGCTGGGAAGCGTCGAGGTAAGCCGGCCGGCGCGTCCCCTGCCGGCCGCCGCCGTGCGGCCGATGTTCCCCGCCCGGGTCGGCGTCGGCCCGCTGATATTCCTGGGATATGATCGCCATGCATTGGGTGGGGAGCGCCGCGATGTACCGATACCCGCCGGCACGCCCCTGCACGTGGCCCTTTACTGGCAGGCGCAGGAACAACCTGCGGAGATATGGCGTTTCCAGCTTTGGGTGGACGAGGCGCTGTGGGTGGATTGGACGCCGCTGGGCGGCGGCTTCACCACGGACCAATGGCTGGCCGGCGACCTGATCCGCGACCAGGTGGATGGTTTCCTGCCGGCCGGCCTGTCCCCCGGCCGGCATCATCTGCGCGCCCTCCTGCGCGCAGACAGCAGTGGAGCGGAGGCTCGTCTGGAGCTGGGGTATTTTCAATTGCGCTGAAGCGGGGCCGGCTCAAGGGATGATGAGCTGTTGGCCCACGTAAATAGTATCCGGGTCGGTGATGTTGTTGGCGCGCATGAGGGCGGTCACGCTGACGCCGTAGCGCTGAGCGATCCAGGTCAGGTTCTCGCCGGCCTGCACCACGTGCACGCGTCCTGCGGCGCGCGTGGGAGTAACGGTCGCGGCCGGCGTCGCGGCCGGGATAATCAGGCGCTGGCCGACGTAAATCATATCGGCGGAGCGCAGGCCATTGACTTTCACCAGATCATCCACCGCCACGCCGTAGCGGTAGGCGATGGCCGCCAGGCTCTCGCCCGGCTGGACCACATGGATGAAGCTGGTGGCCGCCGGCGCCGGGGTGACGGCCGGCGTTGGCTCTCCGGTTGGCGAGGCGGCCGGCTGTGGTATAATCAGCTCCTGCCCGACGTAAATCCAATCGGGGCTGGAAAGATTGTTCAGGCGCATCAGCTCCTCAACGTCCACGCCGTACTGCTTGGCGATGAGGAGCAGGACCTCGCCTGGCTGGACGATGTGCACTCTGGGCGTCGGTGTGGCCGCGACCGGGACGGCGGTTGGCGAAGGTATGGGGGTCGGCTCCACCGTCTCGCCGGCAAGGGTTGGCGTGGGGACTATCGGTGCGACTGGCCCAGCCGTGGCCGCCGCCGTCGGCGGGAGGGTCCAGGTAGCCGTCGGCATGGGTGTATCGGCGGCCGGCGGGCGGGGCGTGCTGGTGGGTGTGACGAAGACCACGGCCACCGCCGCCGGGGTGAAGGTCGGCTTGGGCGTGCGGGTGGGTGTCGGCGCCGGCGCGCTCCCCTGTCCGAACGTTCTCCAGACGGTCGTAATCAGGATATAGTTCACCAGGACCAGGGCAATAACGATGCCCAACCAGGAACCACGCTTGTTCATAATACCGTTCCCTTCCACGGCGATATGTCCATTACTTTGATTATAGCATCCAGCCGGCGGGGATACAAGCCGGCGGACAATCTATAAGGTTAAAGATGACCAGCAAGAAGCCCGTGACTGTGAGCGTCATTGCCACTGTCTTGAACGAGGAGCGTTCCATCGGCGAGCTGATGGAAACGCTGGCCGCGCAAACGCGTCCGCCGGATGAGATCGTCATTGTGGACGGCGGTTCCACCGACCGCACCCGGGAAATCCTGAACACCTACGCCGGCCGGCTCCCCCTGCGCGTGCTGGTAGTGCCCGGCGCCAATATCTCCCAGGGCCGCAACGCCGCCATCCGCGCCGCGACGGGCGAGATCATCGCTTCCACCGATGCCGGCGTGCGCCTGGACCCCCACTGGCTGGCGGAGTTGGTGCGGCCGTTCGAGGAAGCATCGCCCGAGGAGGCGCCGGGGGTGGTAGCCGGCTTCTTCCTGCCTGACCCACGCTCCACCTTCGAGCGGGCCATGGGCGCCACGGTCCTGCCCCGCCTCCCCGAAATTGACCCCGACCGCTTCCTGCCCTCCAGCCGCTCGGTGGCGTTCCTGCGCAGTGCGTGGGAGCGCTGGCCCTATCCGGAATGGCTGGACTTCTGCGAGGACCTCATCTTCGATCTGGGGCTGAAAGCGCTGGGGTACCGCTTTGTGTTCGCGCCGAAAGCCCAGGTCTACTTCCGACCGCGCTCCAGCCTGCGCGCCTTCTTCAAGCAGTACTACCGGTATGCGCGGGGCGACGGCAAAGCGGATCTATGGCGCAAGCGGCACGCCGTGCGCTATCTGACCTATCTCGTTGCCCTGCCGGCCCTGCTGGTCCTGAGCATCCTGCACAGCCCGTGGTGGTTGGCGGTCCTTGCCGCCGGCGCCGCCTACTACCTGTATCCGCCGTACCGCCGCCTTTTGCCCGAGATCGCCGACCTGCCGCCGGCGGAGAAGCTCCGGGCCATCGCATGGGTGCCGGCCATCCGGGTCGTGGGCGATGCGGCCAAGATGATCGGCTACCCGGTCGGATGGGCCTGGCGCCTGCGCCGGCGTCGCGACCCGGCGATCCACTGGCGGAAGGCTCTGCAAAGGGAGCGGTAGACAGACCCGCCGGCCGCCGATCGGCGGCCGGCGCGAGCATTTCCCCTATTTGACATTTCCCCGAGCCGGCATATAATATTGTTGCAACTAGTTGCAATTGCTGTTCTTACCAAATGCTTGCCGTCCCGTCATGTAGTTCAGGAGGCACAGGAGATGCATATTCCCGATGGATTTCTCAACACAGGAACGACGGTAGCGGCCTGGGCGGTCTCCGCCGGCGGCCTCGGCTACGCCGTCCGTCGTGTCAACCGTGAGCTGGGAGAGCGGCAGGTGCCGCTGATGGGCGTCACGGCGGCCTTTATCTTTGCCGCCCAGATGCTCAACTTCACCGTCGCCGGCGGCACCTCCGGCCACCTGCTCGGAGGAGCGCTGGCCGCCATACTGCTGGGGCCGTGGCCGGCCATGCTGGTGCTCACCAGCGTGCTGGTCGTGCAGGCCCTGCTCTTTCAGGACGGCGGACTGCTGGCGCTGGGCGCCAACATCCTCAACATGGCGGTCATCGGTGTGCTGGTGGGTTGGGTGACCTATACCTCTCTGCGCCGGCTCTTCGGAGAAAAAACCTGGGCCACCATGGTCAGCGGTTTCATCGCGGCCTGGCTCTCCGTGGTGATCGCGTCGCTGGCCTGCGCGGCCGAGCTGGCGCTGTCCGGCACCTCGCCCTGGCAGGTGGCTGTGCCGGCGATGGGCCTGGTGCACATGCTCATCGGTATCGGTGAGGGCCTCATCACCGTCGCGGTGCTGGCCTTCCTGAAAGTGACGCGGCCCGATCTGCTGTCCCTGCATCACACAGCCTCTCAGGCGTAAGGGGGTGACCGAATGGACATCTTCAAGCGCTACTGGTGGATCGCCGGCTTACTGCTGGCCATCGTGCTGGCCCTGCTCTCGCCGCTGGCCTCTCCGCACCCCGATGGGCTGGAGCGTGTGGCAGAAGATACCGGTTTTATCGAGCGGGCCAGGGAGGCGCCGTTCCAGGTGATCCCCGATTATGTGTTCCCCGGCATTGAGAACGAGGCGGTGGCCACCATTATCGCCGGCGTCGTAGGGACCCTGGTCGTCTTTGGCGTCGGGTACGGCCTGGCGCTGGCACTGCGCCGGCGCGAACACCAATCACATCGCGGCGCATGACCGGGTAACGCACGCAGATGAAGCACTCTTTCCTGGACCGCTACCGGGAGGGGGACAGCCTGATCCATCGGCTGGACCCCCGGCTGAAACTATTGGGGACGCTGGCATTCATCCTTGTGGTTACTAACATCCCCGCGCAGGGCTGGCCGGCCTTCCTGCTGATGGCCGGCCTGGCCCTTCTTCTCGTGCGCCTGGCCGAAATCCCCCTGCTGGAAGCGCTGAAGCGCTCCTCCATCGCCCTGCCGTTCGCCGGCGTGGTCGCCCTGTCCGTCCCCTTCACCCGCGCCGGCACCGTGCTGTGGCAGGCGCGTCTGGGGAGCTGGACGCTGTCGGTCACTGACGCCGGCCTGGCCCTGTTCCTCTCGGTCGTGGTCAAAGCGTGGCTGGCAGTGCTGATGAGCGGTCTGCTGGTGGGGACTACCCCCTTCCCCAAACTGCTGAAGGCGATGCGCGCCCTGCATGTGCCGGCGCCGTTGGTTTCGACCATCTCTTTCATGTACCGCTACCTGTTTGTGCTGGTGGACGAGGCCATGCGCCTGCAGACGGCGCGCGAGGCGCGCTCGGTGGGTTCTGGCCGCACCGTATGGTGGCGCGCCAAAGTGCTGGGCGGTATGATTGGCAGTCTGTTCATCCGCAGTTACGAGCGCAGTGAGCGCATCTATGCCGCCATGCTGTCGCGCGGCTTCGCCGGCGAGATTCGCTCGCTGGAGCAGTTGACCTGGCAGAGGCGGGACTGGCTGGCCGGCCTGAGCTGGAGCGCCCTACTGCTGGCCGCCTTTGTGCTCGGCCGGCTGATATCGGGAGGTGAATGATCGTGGACCTGGCAGTGCGTGTGGAGAAACTTCGCTTCGCTTATCCGGACGGGAGGGTCGCCCTCGACGGCGTCAGCTTTGCCATCGCGCCTGGCGAGAAGGTGGCCGTGGTCGGCCCGAACGGCGCCGGCAAATCCACCCTCTTTCTCCATCTGAACGGCGTCCTGCATGGGCAGAACGAGGGACGCATCTGGGTCGCCGGCGTGGAGCTGACCGATCAAAGCCTGCGTCAGGTGCGGGCACGCGTCGGCCTGGTGTTCCAGGACCCCGATGACCAGCTCTTTTCCCCGACCGTCTTTGAGGATGTGGCCTTTGGCCCCCTGCATATGGGCCTCCCCGAGAAAGAGGTGCGCCGGCGCGTGACCCAGGCCCTGGCGGCCGTCGGCATGCAGGGCTTCGAGGACAAGATGCCGCACCACCTGAGCCTGGGGGAACGCAAGCGCATCGCCATCGCCACGGTCCTTGCCATGGAGCCTGATATCCTTTTGCTGGACGAGCCTTCCGCGGGGCTGGACCCGCGCGCCCGCCGCAACCTGATCCAACTGCTCCAGCGCCTGCCGCAGACCATGCTGGTCGCCAGCCACGATATGCGGCTGGTGTGGGAGCTGTGCCCGCGCACCCTGATCCTGGACGCCGGCCGGCTGGTGGCGGACGGCCCCACCGCTGTGCTCCTGCAGGATGAAGCGCTCATGGAAGCCCACGGCCTGGAAGTACCCATTCTGCCGCCGGCCGGGGCGCCGGCGGCATCCATCCCCCAAACCGTTGCGGCAGTATGGAAATAAGCCGGCCCGGCGGCTGAAAGGCCTGCGCCGGCTCCCCAGGGCCGGCACTGCGAGGCGGATTCTCTGCCCCTTGCGTACCCTTGCATACCCCCACACTTGATGTTATACTTATGCTGGTGTTGTGCTTCATCCCATCACAACCATGCCATGGGGGTAGCGCAATATGGCGCGCTCGCGCAGACATCTTCTGCTGGTCGAAGATACGCCCCAGCATCAGGAGCTGATGCTCAAAACCCTCACCACCACCCACCCCGAGTGGAGCATTGACGCGTTCGAGACCGGGGAAGACGCCCTGGCAGCGGCGCGGCATACTTTCTACGACGCCGGCATCCTCGACTTCACCCTGCCAGGCATCACCGGGCTGGAGGTCGGCGCCCAACTGCGCGCCTTGGTCCCCGATATGCCCCTGGTGCTGGTCACCGCCCGCGGCAGTGAGAAGGTCGCCGCACAGGCCCTGCGCACCGGCTTCGCCGAGTACCTCATCAAAGAGGGGGATTACCTCGAACTGCTCCCGCTGGCCGTGGCCCGCGCCATCGAAACGGTGGAAGCCGCCCGCGAGCGCGAGCAGATGCGCAAAGACCTTCTGCGGCGCACCGAGGAACTGAGCGCCCTCAATGCCGTTTCCACAGCGGTGGTCAGCTCCTTGAGCCTGCAGGAGATTCTGGCGGAAGCGCTCGGCCGCACCATCGCCGTCCTGGGGGCGGAGGCCGGCGCCATCTATGTCGTGGACGCCGCCCGCCGGCGCGCTTCCATCGGCGCCCAGCAGGGCATTGACTCCGCCACCCTCGCCCTGCTGGAGCGCTGGGTGCCCAGCCGCACCGGCATCCGCCGGCTGATGGAGGACCGCCGTACCATCACCACCCTGGCGGATATCGTCCGCCTGGAAAGCGTCGAGGAATACTCCCCAGAGGAACTGGCGGAACTGGAAACCTTTGTCGCCACCCCGCTGAAGGCCAGCGGCGTGCTGATGGGCGTGCTGTGCGCGCGGCCGCGCCCGGAGCGCCCGTTCACAGCGGCGGAGCGCGCCCTGCTGGCCGCCCTGGGCCGGCCCATCGGCATGGCCATGGCCAACGCGCAGTTGTACCAGCAGACCCGCCAACAGCTTCACGAACTGGAGGCCAGCCAGGAGCGCCTTATGGCGGCGGCGCGCGCCACGGCCGCCCAGAGCCTGGCCAGCGGCATCGCCGGCGAAATCAACAACGCCCTCACCAGCATCCGCGGCAGTGCCCAGATGATCCTGCGGGAAAAGGGCATCAGCCCGGCCATCGAAAGCGATGCCCTGCGCATCCTGGAAGGATGTGAACGGGTCGCCCGCCTGGCCGAATCGCTCACCAGCATGATGGCCCAACCGGAGGGCCGGCGCGCCCCGCACAACGTCAACCGCGTCATCCAGAACTGCCTGGAGCGCCTCAAGCAGTCCACCGAGGCCCTGGGCATCGCCGTCATCACCAACCTGGCGCCGCGCCTTCCCACGGTCTCCATCGAAGGGGACGCCCTGGAACAGGCCATTATGAATGTCCTCATTAACGCGGTGGAAGCCATGCCGAACGGCGGCGAACTGCGCATCACCACCGGCATGGAAGGGGAAAACGTCTTTATTTCCATTAAGGATACCGGCGAGGGCATCCCCCAGGAAAACCTCTCCCGCATCTTTGACCCTGACTTCACCACCCGGCGGGATCGGGGCCGCGTGCGCGGGTTGGGGTTAGGATTATTCGTGACGCAGAACATCGTGCAGTCGCGCGGCGGCACCATCGGCGTGCGCAGTGAGGTAGGCAAGGGAAGCACCTTCACCATCCGCCTGCCGGCCACCCGCCCCAGCGAGGGCACGCCCGGCACCGAGTTCCTGCTCTGGTCCGAGGCCAGCGAGGAAGACCTCATCCGCTGTGCCGGCCTGGTCCTGAACCCACGCACCCGCCAGGTCGCGGTCGGGCGGGGACGCATCGAGGGCCTGACCAAGATGGAGGCGCGCCTGCTGGAAGTCTTCATGCGCCACCCCAACAAGGTGCTCAAGCGCGCCTTCCTGATGAAAGAGGTGTGGGAAACCGATTACATCGGCGATACGCGCACCCTGGATGTCCATGTGCACTGGCTGCGCCAGAAAATCGAAGATGACCCTTCGCGCCCGCGCCTTCTGCGCACCATTCGCGGCATCGGCTACCGCTTCGGGCTGGGGCCGGCCGACGACGAATCGCTGTTCGATGATTGAACGAACGCACCAGCAACGTATGTCCTGGCTGTACCGCTTAAGGGGAAGCGACCCATGCAAATCGGACAGATCACCCTGGCACACCTGGAACAGGAGGTGGAGATCGCCGGCGTGATCACCGGCATCTGGGACCTCTCCAAGGGCAGGAAATACCATGTCTACGACCCGACCGGCATCCTGCCCGTGATCGTCTGGGATAACCTCCTCGAACAGCATCCTGACATTCACCGCCTTCTGACCGGCGCGGTGGCACGGTTCCGCGGGCGCATCAAGGAATACAAGGGAGAACTGCGCTTGATCCCCGCCGGCGCGGAAGATATCCAGATCATCCAGCCGGCGGACCCCTATGCCCGCTCGCCCATCCCGCTCTCCCGCCTGCCCGAGGTGGGCGCCGGCAATATGGCCTGGGTCACCGGCCGCATCACCAGCATGAAGGCGTTCTCCAAGGGCATCAAACTGCATATCGCCGATGACAGCGGCGCCGGCGTCGTGCTCATCTGGAACACCCTTCTCCAGGCCTCGGCCCTGCAGGACCAGCTTGAGATTGACCTGCGCCTGGGCGTGTACGGCGAGGTGCGCCAGTTCCACGACGAATGGGAGATCGTGCCCCTTACCTCTGTAGAGATTATCCCGCTCGAAACACCGCCGGCTTCCGGATGACGCCGGCGCCGTGCGCCGGATCGCTGGGGGCCGGCGCCACGCGAGGGATGGGGCCTTCCCCAACCACTTCCCCGCGCCCAGGGATGGCGTCAAGGGATGCGTGTCTCCGACCAGAACCACCGCCGGCGCCCGTTCACACCCTTTTACAGGGCAAGTATTTGACAAATTTTACTGTCAGCATATACTATGCCCCGTCCCGACACAGCACTGTACACACGGGCAGATACGCCCTTTCAGGAGGAACTAAATGCTGGATACCGAACAAATCCGCCAGGCCCTGAGGCAGGTCATGGACCCGGAACTGCAGAAAAATATCGTCGAACTGGGCATGGTGCGCGATATCGCTATCCGGGACGGCGCAGTGCATATCACCCTGGCGCTGACCACCCTCGCCTGTCCCCTCCGTTCCCAGATCAGCGAGGATGTGGTCAGCGCCGTCCAGCGGCTGGACCCCGGCCGGCCCGTGCAGGTGCACCTGGAAGAGATGACCCCTGAAGAGAAACAGCGGCTCATCGAGTCCCAGACCCCTAAAGGGGAAGCCGCGCCCAAACCATCCGCGCTGGTGAACCATATTGACCACGTCATCGCCGTCATGAGCGGCAAGGGAGGCGTGGGGAAATCGTCGGTCGCCGCCATGCTGGCTGTGGCGCTGGCGCGCGCCGGCAAGCGTGTCGGCCTGCTCGACGGCGATATCACCGGCCCCAGCATCCCGAAGATGTTCGGTCTGCGCACCCCACCCGGCCTCAGTCCCCTGGGTGCCGTACCGCCGCAGACCGGCGCCGGCATCTCTATTATGTCAATCAACCTCCTGCTGGAGGATGAAGCCCAGGCGGTCATCTGGCGCGGCCCCCTCATCTCCAGCGCCATCCAGCAGTTCTGGGACGATGTCGTCTGGGGCAACCTGGACGTCCTGTTGGTAGACCTGCCCCCCGGCACGTCGGACGCTTCCTTGACCGTCCTGCAGTCCCTGCCGGTGGACGGCGTCATCATGGTCACCTCGCCGCAGGACCTGGCCGGCATGGTGGTGCGCAAGGCCGCCCAGATGGCCCAACGCCTGAACGTGCCCATCCTGGGCGTGATCGAGAACATGAGTTATGTCGAATGTCCGAAATGCGGGGAACATATCGAGGTCTTCGGCCCATCCCATGCGGAGGAAGTAGCCCGCCATCTCGGCGTGTCCCTGCTCGGCCGGCTCCCCCTGGACCCCCAGCTTGCCCGCATGGGGGACACCGGGGCCATCGAACGCTATCATAACCCCACCATTGACGCCATCGCCGCCAAACTGCTGGAAATGCTCGGATAATCAAAACGCCCCCGCTGAAATCGCCCAGCGGGGGCGTTTTACGCCCATCACCTATTACCATAGCAACGCGCCGGCGATGGAAACGATGGAGGTACTGCCCTCGTCCGCGGGGCAGAGCTGATAGCCCGTCGTGACCCCCTGCGCCGGCCCCAGGGCGGCCAGCATCAGATATATCGGCGTCACACCGCACACATTGCGGCGGTTGCCCTCGCGCACGATGCGTTCGAGAAACCCCTCCGCGTCGCCGGCGCAGACCGCTCGCAGGAGCGCCTCATCCGCGGCGCGGCAGGCCGCCCGCTCCACAAACCCGACCGGATACCCGCCGAAGGCCGGCCCCATATGCGCCAGATCCGCCGCCGCCACAAACACCACCCGCCGCTCCGACGCAACGGCCCGCAGTTCCTGCACCAGCTCGCGCACCTGGGGATACTGCTCCAATGTCCCTCGCCCCTCAATGACCGCGTCCAAAGAGCCGCATAGAATGGGCAGGATGGAGAACGGCGCTTTCGCTCCGCCGGCCGTCTGCAACGCCATATAGTGCAGCCACACCGCCGCCAGCTCCACCGAATGCTCCACGGCATGATGCAGTTCATTTGCCAGGGCCGTCTCCGCGCCCAGCCGCGCTGCCAGCCGCTCCAGCGCCGGCCGGTCGGTCGGCAGTATGCCCCACGGCGTGCGGTAGGACTGCCGCGTCAGGGTCAGGGTGCCGTCACCGCCGCGATGGTCCGTGCCGAGGATCACCACCAGGTCAGCCTGGCACAGGGCCGGCGCCGCCAGCCGCCAGGTGCCGGCATACACCGGGCCGCCGCGATAATAGTCAATATGGGGGGACAGGATGCCGCGCAGGGCTTCCGCCGGCGCCGGCAGCGCCGGAGGCTCTGTCTGCCTGGCGCATTCCTCCAATAGCTGTCCCAGCATCAAGGCAGCCGATCCCGCGTCAGAGGGATAGGCACTGCCGGCGCTAGCCGGCGGCCGTCCGTCCGCCGCCTGATAGCGCCGCAGGGCCTCGGACCGGGCCTGGGCCAGCCGCTCGCCCTCAAAGAGCAGTGCTTCGTCCATCTCCTGGAGAATTTGGGAGAGGAGTTCCTCGGAGATACGCACGCCGGCGCGCAGTAGAAGGGCCGCCCGCAGGGCACCCACGTCCCGGGAACCGTCGCACAGGGCCGGCAGAAGCGCCAGTTCCGGAGGCAGGGCGATGGCGCTGTCGGACAGCCCTAACGCGTTTTGCAGTACGAGCACCGGCCGGCCGTCACGGGTATGCCACTGGCTGGAAACCTCTGCCAGCTTCGGCCTGAAGGTGCTCATCGCGCCATCATCACCCCTTGCCGGCGCAGTTCGCGCGCATAGGCGAAGAGCGCCGCGGTATCCCCGGTGTGCCAGAAGAGCACCGTTTCCTCCGGCGCGATCTCCCCGCGCCGGATCATGTCAATCATGCCGGCCAGCGCGCGGCCCGTGTACACCGGCCCCACCAGGATGCCCTCATAGCCGGCCATCAGGGCGATGGCCTCGCGCTCCGGCTCTCCCAGGACGGCGTATCCCTCGCCCAAATAGCGGTCCACAATGTCAATCTTGGCGCCGGGCACCTTGACCGGCCGGCCCAACAAGGAGAGGGTCTGGGACACCAGCTTGGAGACGCGCGCTCGCAGGGCTTTCTCCGGTTCGGCCACGCTGATGGCAGTGATGCGGCCCTTGAAGCCGAACAGTTCGGCGCCGATCAGCATGCCGGCCTGTGTGCCGCCAGAGCTGGAGGCGATGATGATGCGGTCGAAGGATACGCCGGCTTCCTCCATCTGCTGGACCAGTTCCTGCATCGCCAGGATATAGCCCAGCACACCAATGGGGGTGGAGCCTCCCAGCGGGATGATATAGGGTTCATACCCTGCTTCGCGTTCGCCGGCGGCGATGGCTTCCAGACGGGCCGGCAAATCAGCCCAGCTCACATCCCCCAACCAGCGCACTTCCGCATCAAAGAGGTAGTCCAGGAGGAGGTTGCCGTTCCATTCCTCGGGCATATCGCCGGTCAGCGCCAGCACGGCCCGCATGCCCATGCGGGCGGCCGCGGCGGCAGTCTGCCGGCTGTGGTTCGACTGCGGCGCGCCGGCGGTGATAAGCGTGTCCGCGCCGCGCTCCACCGCATCCCCTACCAGGAACTCCAGCTTACGCGCCTTATTACCGCCGGTGGCAAGGCCGGTCTGGTCGTCACGTTTCACCCAGAGCTGTGGTCCGTTCAATGCTCGGGTCAGTCGAGGCATAGGCTCCAGCGGTGTAGGTAGATGTGCCAACCGCACCCGAGGAAACTTGTCGAACATCGCCATGCCTCCGCTCCCATGGTTTCGGCACTGCATCGCCTATCGGCGCGCATTATACACTATGATATGACAAACAGGCCAATTTTCGGGGCGATTTTTCCCTAATTTACCTCGTCAACATGCGGATCAGCTCCTGCGGATCCGCGTCATAGGGGAGATGCAGCCGGCTCAGCGCGAACACCGCCGAACGGCGCTGGTAGCGGCTGGGGTTGATGGTCACGCCGGCGCGATAGCCGGCCTCCGCCACCGCCTGCACCACCTGGGCGTCGAAAGCGCCGTACGGATAGCTCACCACCTGCACCGGCACCCCTAGGCGCTCCTCCAGCTTCTGACGGGAATCCTGCAACTGCCGGCGCAGTTCTCCCTCCTCCAACCCCTTCAGCCGCACATGGTCCAGGGTGTGACTGCCAACGGCGGTCCCCTCCTGCACCAGGGACACCAACTGGTCCCAGGTCAGAAAGGCCCCATAGCCCACATGGCCGGGGATGAGGAACACCATCGCCGGCATGCCGGCCTCCCGCAGGGCCGGCCAGGCCACCTCCGCGAAATCCCGATACCCGTCGTCAAAGGTGATGGCGACAGGACGCGGCGGCAAAGGCGCATGGTTCTGCAGGTAATCCAGCACCTCCTCCAGCGGCACGACGCGGTACCCATTCTCGACGAGAAGCTGTATATGCGCCCGAAAAACGGCCGGCGCGGTGGTCCATTCGCGCGTGCTGGCGCCGGCATCCGCCGGCAGTTCGGCCAACCGGTGATACATCAGGATGGGAAGCGGCACCCGGCCGTCCGGGAAGGTGGCAAACCGCACCTCGGCCTCCTCCGCTTCCGTGCTCCAGCGCATGGTGTAACGCGTCTCCGCCGGCCAGGCCGCCGGCCGGAAGACCACCGTGGTCGGGTCCGGCAGTTCCAGCGCCCCTTCCACCGTCGGGCTGATGGTCAGATGCGCCTGCACCCATTCGGTCGTCACCGGTGCATCAAAGCGCAGGGTCAGCGGCGCATCCAGGGGTACCCCTTCATCCCCGTCCACCGGGAATGTCTCTATGAGCCGGGCGGCCGGCCGGGGCGTGGCGGTGGGCAGTGGCGCCGGCATAGCAGTTGCGGTCGGAGTGTGGGGGACAACCGAGGGCGCCGGGGTATGGGTTGGGGCGGCTGTCACCTGGGATGGGGAAGGTGTGGAGGTCTCTATGGGAGCGGGTGTCATCGTCTCTGCCGGCGGGTCCGCCGCCGGCGCACAGGACATGAGCCAGCCGGCCGCGGCCAGGGCGAGCAAAAGCCGGCCGGCCCGACGGAGCCACCCTTCATCCCCTCGAGAGCGCATCACGCCTTTTCGCATCCGTGGAACACCTGGTGAAGATGCAGGTCATTATACGACGGGTGATTGCATCCCACAAAAAAAGAGCCAGGCATTGCGCCTGGCTCTCCCAACAGGAGAAGAGAGGAGGATCAGCTTGTGGCGTGCGCCCGCTTGGCCACGAATACCACCCCCACCCCTTTATTTCAGCCCATAGTATAGCTGATATTTTATACGCTTCCTTGACGCAAACCCACCGATTTCCCTACTTTTGTGCGCCGGCATGCCCCCCGTCCATCACTTTCTGGCTTCGGCGACGCACTGCACCAGCGCCGCGGCCCGCTCCGTCAGCGCCTGCCACCGGCCCTCAGCGATGGCGCGGGCGTCCAGCAGATCGCCGCCCACGCCGACCGCCGCCGCGCCGGCGCGAATATACTCTCCCGCGTTCTCCAGCGTCACGCCGCCGGTGGGGATCAACCGCAGTTGCGGGAGGGGCGCCAGGATGTCCTTGATGTAGCGCGGCCCGAGCACGCCGGTGGGAAAGACCTTCACCATATCCGCGCCCAGCTCCCAGGCCGTCAGGATCTCCGTCGGTGTCATGGCGCCGGGAACCACCGGCACGCCGTAGCGCCGGCACAGGCGAATCACGTCCGGGCACAGCACCGGGCTGACGATAAACCGCGCTCCGGCCAGGATGGCGGAACGGGCGGTTTCCGCATCCAGCACCGTGCCGGCGCCAAAAATGCTTGCGCCGGGAGCAGCGGATACCTTCGCCAGTACCTCCAGCGCGTTGGGCGTGGTCATGGTGAACTCGATGACCCGCACGCCGCCGGCGGCAATGGCCTCCGCTACCCGGAGCAACGGCTCTGCCGAAGCCAGCCGAATGACGGCCACCACCCCGGTCTCCTCGATGATGCGCAGTACTTCCGCCCGGTCAGGACTGCGGGACATGGCTGTGTTCTCCTTTTTATTTCGCACTATCTTGTTATCGTAAAACGAGAGCCGCCGGCCAGCAACTGTTCCACCTCCTCGCGCTCCGCCCAGCACATGTCCCCGACCATGGTGTGCTTCAACGCGCACATGGCGTTCCCCCACCGCACCGCCCGCTCCAGGTCCTCTTCCAGGTAGCCGCAGATGAAGCCGGCGGTGAAGGCATCGCCGGCCCCCACCCGATCCACAATCTCCACCTCGTACCAATCGTCCTGGATGATCTGCCCGCCGGCGAACGCCATGGCCGAGACGCGGTTGCGCAGGATGCTGGGCGTCTCGCGCAGGGTGACCGCCACCACCTCGAAACCGTAGCGATCCGCCAGCCGGCGCGCTGTAGCCGCCGGCGTGGCCTCCCGCACCCCAAACACCACTTCCGCACAGGCCTCCGAAGTGATGAGGACATCCACATACTGCATGAACGGCTCCTGCACGCGGCGCGCCTTTTCGGGCGGCCACAGGCTGCCGCGGTAGTTCAAGTCATACGTCACGCGCAGGCCGGCCGCCCTGGCGGCACGCAGTGCCGCCTCCACTGCCTGCGCCGCGGAGTCGCTCAGCGCCGGCGTGATGCCGCTGGTGTGAAACAGCGCCGCGCCGGCAAAGGCCTTCGCCCAATCCACATCCGCCGGCCCCAGCATGCTGGCACAAGAGCCGGCGCGGTCATACACCACCCGGCTGGGACGCGGCGACGCCCCGTGCTCTATGAAATACAGCCCCACCCTGCCCTCCGGCTTCCAGACCAGGAAGCGTGTGCCCACTCCCATCCCGCGCACGGCGTTGTGCACCAGCCGGCCCAACGGCGTCTGCGGCAGGGCGCTGATCCACTCCGCCTCGTATCCCATGCGGACCACGCCGGCGGCCACATTCAGCTCGGCGCCGCCGACCTGCACCTCGAAGATGCTGGTCTGCTCGATGCGCATATGATCGGGCGGGGATAACCGGATCATAGCTTCTCCAAGGGTGACGACGCGCATTGCCAGGACCTCCGTTCAGGCATGATTGCCAGACCACTTTCCACACTATACCCGCTCCCTGTGAACCGTGCAAATCTCGGCGCACAAAAAACCTCCCATGGGCGAGGCCCACGGGAGGAGAACAAGCGAGGCGATAGCATGCCGCGGGGTAAAGGGGTCACAGCCCGGCGGCGCCGGCCGGCTCCAGCACCTCGACATCCACCTCACAGGCGGACAGGCGGCCCAGGATATGCACCAGGATGCGCACCCGGCCGGCGTCGGAGATAGGCCGCTCAAAGATGGCCTCCAGGTCCTTCAGGGGGCCGCTGGTGATGCGCACCCGCTCCCCCGGCGCGATGTAGCCGTAGCCGTGCTGGTTGAGCAGTTCCACCCGCCGGCGCAGTAGATCAATCACGCCCTGGGGCACTCGCGCCGGCTCGCCGCCAAAGCTCACCAGCGCGCTCACGCCCGGCAGCCACTCCAGCCGAGAACGCGGCACCTTCGACAGGACGGCGCGCACGAAGAGATAGCGCGGGAAGAGGGGCTTCCACGGCCGGCGGTCCGCCCGAATGTGCGCCGGCCGGATCATGGGCAGGAACGTCTCCAGCCCCATAGATGCCAGCACTCCCTCCACCATCTGCTCTTTATGGGGCTGGGTGAACACCACCCACCAATAATCATTCGGCGGACAATCTCTCCCCACCGCTACCGATTCCCATTGGCTGGCCGCATGATTTGCCATAATCTCCCTTGAGAGAAAGCGCTGTTCAACGACGCCTGGGACGACATTACTGCCCGATACTCCCTCGGCGATGAAGGACATCCTATGTGGAGATTACAGAGGCCCCTACCTGGGGGTCAAAGGAACCGGAAGCGCCATCGGCCGGCCTGGCTATAATCTACACCCACTGCGCCGTTTCGTCAATAGCCGGAAGCAGATATCTGGTTAAGGGATGGTTAAAAACGCCGGCATGGCCGTTTGGCAAAATCGCGGTATAATGCAACCAGCCAGATAGAAATGGAGTGTCCAACCATGACCAAGACCCAGAAAACTTCAGATGCGCGGATCCGGCCGGCCAGACCGCGCCGCACCGTCCAGGCCCGCTTCCCCGACGGCCGCATCTTCGAAGGCCCGGTTGGCACTCCCGTCGGGGAATTCATCCGCGCCGCCCTGCCGGCCGATGACGTCCCGATCATGGCCGCCATCGTCAACGGGAAACTGCGCGAGCTTTCCCATACCCTGTCCTGGGATTCCTCCGTCCAGCCCCTTTCCATGCAGACCAGCGACGGCCTGCGCATCTTTCAGCGCTCGCTGACCTTTGTGCTGGTCGCCGCCGCCCACGAACTTTTCCCGGAAACCACCATCGTGGTGGACCATTCCATCCCTACCGGCGGCTTTTTCTGCGAGGTCGCCGGCCGGCCGCCCTTCTCCACCGCCGAACTCGCCCAGCTCGAGGAGCGCATGCGCCAGATTGTCGAGGCCGATGAGCCGATCCTCAAGCATGTCGTCCCGATCTCCGAGGCGATCGCCATCTTCCAGCGCCAGGGCTATACGGATAAGGTGCGCCTGCTCCAAGGGTACGCCGGCGACCGCCAGAACCTCTCGATTTACTCCCTGCGCGGCGTGTACGATTACTTCTACGGCTACATGGCCCCTTCCACCGGCCCACTGCATCCCTTTGCCCTGCGGCCGGCGGAGGGCGGGTTCCTGCTCCTCTTTCCCACCCGGCACCGGCCGCGTGAGCTGACCGAGCCGGCCGGCGCCTCCAGGCTCTCCGCCGTGTTCCGCGAACATCTGGACTGGATGCGCGTCATGAATATTGACGACGTGGCCTCGCTGAACGATGCGGCCCGATCGGGCAGACTGCGGGAGGTCATCCTGGTGGCCGAGGCCCTGCATGAAAGGCGCATCGCCGAGATCGCCGGCCAGATCGCGGCGCGCCGGCCGCGGCTGGTGCTCATCGCCGGCCCTTCCTCCTCCGGCAAGACGACCTTCATCAAGCGCCTGGCCATCCAGCTCCTGGCCGCCGGCATGCGCCCGGTCTCCCTCGGTCTGGACGACTACTTCCTCGACCGAGAGCACACCCCGCGCGATGAGAAGGGGGAGTACGATTTCGAGGCCCTGGAGGCGGTGGACCTGGAGCTGTTCAACCGCCAGCTCCTGGCGCTCTTCGCCGGCGAGGAAGTGCTCACGCCGCGCTACAACTTTCACACCGGCCGGCGGGAAGCGGGCCGGCGCCTGCGCATCACCCCCGATCACATCGTCCTGGTGGAAGGCATTCATGGGCTGAACCCCAGGCTTGTGCCCCATATACCGCCCGAGCAGGTCTTCCGCATTTACGTCTCGGCGCTGACTCAGCTCAACCTGGACTGCCACAACCGCATCCCCACCACCGACACCCGGCTCATCCGGCGCATCGTGCGCGACGCGCAGTTCCGCGGCTACAATGCCCAGCAGACCATCGCCGGCTGGGAAAAGGTGCGGCGCGGCGAACGGCTGTACATCTACCCCTATCAGGAAAACGCCGACGTGATGTTCAATTCCGCCCTGCTGTACGAGCTGGCCGTGCTGAAGCCCTTCGTCGAGCCGCTTCTGCGCCAGATCGCTCCATCCCAGACCATGGAATATATCGAGGCCTCGCGCCTGCTGGCCTTCTTGAGCTGGTTCGAAGGCGCCGGCCCGGAACAGGTGCCCGAAACCTCCATCTTGCGGGAGTTCATCGGTGGTTCCGCGCTCACGGATGTAAGTTATTGAGCGAACATGCACCATGCGAAAGGAGGAAAACCATGGTCCGCATCGGAGACCAGGCGCCGGATTTCGCCCTGCCCGACCCGGACGGCCGTACCGTCAGGTTGAGCGACCTGCGCGGCAAGCGCGTCATCCTGTATTTCTACCCCAAGGCCATGACCAGCGGCTGAACCCAGCACGCCATCGGATTCCGGGACGAATCCGACGAGATCGCCCGGCTGAACGCGGTCGTCGTGGGCATCAGCCCCGACCCAGTGGAACAATTGCGGCTGTTCCGGGACAAATACCAACTGCCGTTCATCCTGCTCTCGGACGCCGATCATCAGGTGGCCGAGCGGTACGGGGCCTGGCGGGAGAAGAAGATGTACGGCCGCACCGTCATGGGCATCGTGCGGAGCCATTTCATCATTGACGAAGAGGGCCGCATCGTGGACGTGCAGATGAAGGTCACGCCGGCCCAAAGCGTGGAGCGCGCCGTAGCCGCCCTGCGCGCCATGGCGGGGTCCGCCGGCTGACCATCAGCCGGCCGGCTCGCCGCGGAGCAACCGCACCACGTCCAGCAGGGTCCCTTCATCCCCCACATTGCCGGGGAAGACCACATAGGGCGCGCCCGGCGAGAGCTTCAGCGCGCGGCTCTCCTCGCCCGCTCGCGTGATGCGCCAGACCGGCACCCCGGGCGCGATCTGGCCCAAGACCCGCGTGCGGCGCGCCCCCAGCGCCCGCTGTGCTAGCTCATGCGAGGTGATGCCCCCCTTGGCGACGACGAAATCCGCCGGCGCCCGAGACAGCACCCCCCGCACCGCTTCCACCAGGGCCAGCGATGCGCTCTCCATGATTGCCAGGCTCTCTTCCGGCGACCCACCAACCCGCAGTGACCGGCTGGTGTAGATCACCGGCACATTGCCGGCGAAGGCGCTCTCACACGCCGCCTCCACCACCTGGGCGATCACCGCTTCTCGCTCATGGGTGAGGAGCGGTTCCACCGGCAGTTCGACGCCGGCCGCCGCCGACCAGGCCAGCAGGCGCCCTAACTGCCGAGTACTGCGCGGCACAAACGACCCCACCGCCACCAGCCCCACTGCCGGCGCCTGCGCGTCCAGCAGTTCCTGCCGCGTCAGTAAGGGGCGCGGCGCGATGCCGGCGCGCACCCGCAGGAACGACGCCCCTGTGCGGTACAGGAAGCGCTTGCCGCGAGCCTCCGCCTCCAGCAGGCCGGCGACCACCTGTTCCAGGTCCGCATATTCCACCGCATCCACCACCACCGGCCGGCCGTCCTCTATCCCCATCAGCCGCTCCGTCACATACGCCGGCCCCTCTGCGCGCACCCGCCCCACGTCCAGCACCAGCACGTCGGACGCTCTCCACCGCCCCCCGGTCTTCTCCTCCACCCACGCCGGCAGATACGAATGGGAGAACCCGAACGCCGGATCGCGGGCGAACTCGGTCTGGGCCGCCGGCACCAGCATATCCCCCTGCGCCACCCAATGGATGCCGTGCACGGTGTACCGGCCGGCCTCGAAGAAACAGGGCGCGATCAGCACCCCATCGAACGGCCCCAATTCCTCGCCCAGGATATCTGGCTCCAGCGGGAAGTGGCCGCGCAGGGTGGAATCACTGCGGCTGAGCGCCACGAACCGCCGGCCGGTGCGCCCGGCCGCCTCCTTCAGCCGGCGCGCGATCTGGCGATTGACATCCGCGGCGGCCGCCGGCGGCATGGCACGCGTATTGGCCAGCACGAAGAGCGCCGGCGCAGGATCACACAAACCCTCCTCCAGCGCCTCGACCGTCCACTCGAGCAGGAGCGGGACATCATGCACCGTCTGACAGCCGGTGGGGTCATCGTCAACGGCCACCACCTTGATGCCGCTCTCCAAGATGCGCCGGCGCAGGGCCTCGCTGAAGGCGCTGTCCGTGCCCACTGCCGGCAGAGACCCCACCAGGGACTCCCTGGACACCGGTGTGATGTTGCTCTCATCCGTCAGCAGCAATGCAAATTCCATACCCTTGTATCCCCTGCTGTTTCGCACAAAATTCCGAATGCGCTATAATGCGCCTGACAAAATGGTGGAGGTCCAGTATTTATGAAAGCGGCACAGCGTCAGCTTGCAGAGGGCATCCTCTTCACCGACGAGTATCAGCTCACCATGGCGCAGTTATATTACCGCGCCGGCCTGCATGAAAAGCCGGCCCAGTTCGAGCATTTCTTCCGCAGTTATCCGGACTACGGCGCCCATCAGGCCGGCTTCTGCATCAACGCCGGCCTGCAGTGGCTGTTGGACTGGATGGAAGAAGCCCGCTTCCGCGATGAGGACATCGCCTGCCTGCGCAGTCAGAGAGGCCGCGCCGGCAAGCCCCTCTTCGCTGAGGACTTCCTGCGCTGGCTCGCCGGCCGGCGGCCCATGGACTACCTCACCATCCGCGCCATCCCCGAGGGCCGCGTCGTCCACCCGAACGTCCCCCTCACCGTGGTCGAAGGGCCGCTGGCCATGGCGCAACTGCTGGAGACGCCCCTGCTGAACTTCCTGAACTTTCAGACCCTTATCGCCACCAAAGCCGCCCGGGTGCGGGAAAGCTGTGGCGTCCAGGTCGTGATGGAATTCGGCCTGCGGCGCGGGCCAGAGCGCGGCTCCAATGCCGGCGCACGCGCTGCCCTCATCGGCGGCGCGGATTTTACCTCCAACGTGGGCATCTCCCACGTGCTCGGCTATCCACCCAAGGGCACGCATGCCCACAGCATGGTGCAGGCCTTCATCGCCCTCGGGGCCAGCGAGCTGGATGCCTTCCGCGCCTTCGCC
>Ga0078972_1005689_pt1 | contig 31164 bp, 36 predicted proteins | sample YelNatPaOPGAMG01_FD_67568 | JGI IMG/M metagenome (GOLD analysis project Ga0078972, IMG submission 67568) | Hot spring thermophilic microbial communities from Obsidian Pool, Yellowstone National Park, USA - OP-RAMG-01 (SPADES assembly) (version 2) | ecosystem: Environmental > Aquatic > Thermal...
TTCGGGAGCGGCAATATTGCAGACGAATCTTTCTCCAAATTTTCCGCTGAAGATTATCCCGAGATCCACGGAGAGAGGTTTGAGAATGGCTTAAAAACTTTTACAAAGATCCTGCGAAAAATCCTATGAGTTTGCCGAGGTAGGGAGGCACTTCATGAATGTTTTGCCCAAATTAGGAGTCAGGATTCACTACAGAACCACGGCAACAGCGGAGAAGGTTTTGGCAGAAAAACCTGACGTCGCTATTATCGCGGTCGGTGCAAGCCCCATAATTCCAAAGATCCCTGGAGTTGAAAATGGCTCGAAAATTTCTATCAGTGGCTTAAAGGGATTGGATCTGGGCGAAAAAATTCTGATCTGCAGGGACATGAATGTGGTGCCAGAACCAATAGACGTGCACAGCCCGGAAAAGCTGAAAAACCACGTTTGCTTCCATGAGGATGCAAGGAGGGCTTACAGGAAAATACTGGATCTCGAATTCGTCGATCTCCTTAGAAAAATGCATCCCAATGAAAGAATCTATTCTTTTTACGGTTATCGCGTTAAAGGAGCGATAGAGAAGGGATTGGGCTGGCGGGTAGACGCAATTCTGGCGACCAAACCTCTAGCTGAGAAATGCATTTCCTGTGACGTGGATATAAAGCCAAGGCTGGCAGAGAAACCTTCAGATCATCTTCCCATCATCGCTGAATTCCGGGATGAGATTTCGGGGTAGGCAAACTTAAAAAGCACCATTCTGTGAATCTTTATGAAAATAAAAATAGAAAAAGTAGCTGTTTTCGGAGCAGGGGAGATGGGACACGGTATTGCAGAGAACTGTGCGATTGCAGGTTATGAGGTTTGGATGAGGGATCTGACTGATGAGCTTTGAACCGGCAGATGAGGGGAAAGGTGTAAAACCTCCCTTAACGCCGGAAGCTCCCGACTTCAGTCGTGGGGCAGCTCACTCTTCTATCCTTTGAGACGAAATTTAGGATCTTATTTCCGTTTCCTTTTCCGCAGCCGATGAAGTATTCACCCCACTTTAGTATGCAGTATCCCCTGTAAGGAATTTCGAGCTCTTCTCCCTTTAGCCATCTAATCGCTTGTTCGTCGTTTACCTCTACAATCCCTTTCTTGGCAATCTTACCTACGAGGAAAGAACCCTCAATGGAAAGTCTTAAGCCATCTTCTTCGATCTTGCCGAAGTATATTCCATCCTGCAAACTTCTCAGTTTTAGATCACACTTTTTCATAGCGTAAACTTTTCTTTTGCCTTTAACTGTAAACTCAAAATCCAGATCGACTCCAAACTGTTCTTTTAGAAATTCTATGACTTTATTAGCTTGGCTACGAAGAACCCCTCCGTGTCGTTCATCTGTGGATGGATTCTGAGGCATTTTCTCACCTCGTCCAAAAATTCGAGATCCCCAAACTTTTTAAACCCCTCTATGGCCCTTATTGGTAAATTTATTTTTTCAATCTCTGCATTGGTGTTCCTTAGCAAGTAATCCACAACCGCCTCATTTTCTAAGGGTTCAAGGGTACACGTTGAGTAAACCAATATTCCACCCGGCTTTAATGCTTTATAACCTGCCAGTATCAATTCCTTCTGAATTTTGGATAGATTTAAGCTCAATTTTAAACTCCAGAGTTTTGCATAGCGGTAATTTTTTCTTATCATTCCTATGTTGCTGCAAGGAGCGTCGACAAGAACGGCATCGAATTGATTTTCGAACTTCGCAAACTTTCTTCCATCCATCATCGTAACTTTTGCAATCAGAACACCGCATTTCTGTAAGTTGGATATAAGAATGTTTATTCTTTCCTTTTTTACATCGTTAGCGACTATGCAACCCTCATTTTCCATATATTGAGCAATCTGAGTCGTTTTAGCTCCCGGAGCTGCGCACATGTCGAGCACTTTTATACCGGGTTCAAGTTCCATGATCACGGGAGGGATCATTGAAACGGCCGATTGGGGAAATATTATTCCAAGATGGTGCTCTGGAATGCTTGAGAAATCTTTTACATTAACGTAGAACCCCTCGTTGCACCATGGAACCCTATCTTCAAGTATTTTTAGCCTCCCAATTACGTATTCGGTTCTAGCCTTTAATGTATTAATCCTAACACTCTTTCTCAGTGGCTTCTCAAGAAAATCAAATATCTCTTCTGAAGGATCGATTAATTTCAACCTTTCGTATAGTTCTGGATTTATTTCCTTCAACATATTTCATATGCATCGCTTTCTTCAAAAGAGTACTTAACTGTTTGAAAGTCTTTTCTGAACTCTTTAACTTCTTTTCTAATTTCTTTTAAGTCTTTCCTATCTTTTAGGGCCATATCCATGAACTCGGCAATCCTCTCCATTTCTTCTTCTTTCATTCCAAGTCTTGTGACTTCTTGGACACCTATCCTTATCCCCGAGGGATTCTGGGCTATATCTACACTATCCCATGGCATAAGATTTTTGTTCACTATTATTCCCGCTTCTTCCAGTCTTCTTGCAACTCTATCCCCCCCACCCAGATTTCTTACATCGATGGCAATCTGATGGGTTTCCGTGAACCCGAACTTCTCTCCGAGAACTTTGTATCCAAGATCATAAAGCTTCTCTGCTAGTCTTCTCGCATTTCTGACCACTTGCTTTGCATAAGCTTCACCGAATTCCAGCATCTCCATAGTTGCAACCACGTAACCAGCAAGGCTGTGAAGGTGATGATTGCTGACTACCCCGGGGAAAACAGCTTTGTCTATTCTCTTTGCGAGCTCTTTTTTACTAAGTATAAGCCCCCTTTGAGGTCCAAAAAATGTCTTGTGAGTAGAGGACGTTAACACATCGGCCCCCTCCTTCATAGGATTTCTGTAGACCCTTCCTGCTATCAATCCAAGTACATGGCTCGCATCGAACATGACGTATGCATCTAGGTTTTCTGCTATTTCTTTTATTTCTCTGACAGGCTGGTGTCTTAATATTAAACTTGAACCTAGGACAAACAGGTTTGGTTTGACGTCCTTAGCCAACTTCTTGGTTGCATCGACGTCTATGTTCATCTCCTCTACATCAAATGGATAGTATACGACCTTTAAACCTCTGTAACCGGCGGCTGACATCTTGTCGTGGCTTATATGTCCCCCGCAAGGAACAGAGATGCTGAATATTATATCCTCCGGCTCTGTAAGAGCAAAGAAGGCGGCAAGATTTGCCACAACTCCGGATATTGGCTGAACATTAACGTGTTCAGCATCGAAGAGTTTTTTTGTTAAATCGATTGCCATTTTTTCTACTTCGTCGATGAACTTACAGCCGGCATAGTATCTTTCTCCAACTTTCCCTTCAGCGTATCTATGCCCGAAATCTGAAAGGTAGCATTTTCTCACGAGAGCCGATGTTATGTTCTCGCTCGCTATAAGCGGAATTGAGCTCCGCATCATTTCATTGTGTTCCTTAATGATTTTTTGTAATTCTGAATACATGTTCTTGTGAATGGATAAAAATATTTAAGGTTTCCGCGATCTCTGAGCATGGAAACAATAACTTCAAGGGACATGAGAGTCCTCGATTTAAACTGTGAATATTTTGGGCTGAGCAGACTTCAATTAATGGAAAATGCGGGTAGATCAGTTGCAGAGGAAATAAAGAAAAGATTTGAGGGCGGTAAAGTGGCGATTTTTGCAGGTACTGGAAACAATGGAGGGGATGGATTCGTATGCGCTAGACACCTGGAGGGTTTTGACGTGGAAGTTTATCTCGTTAGCAGAGAAATTAGGAGCGAGATAGCAAAAAGGAATCTGGAAATATTGGAGAGAGCAGGATACAAAATCCGGGAAGTAGGAGAAACAGATGCCGAAATTATTGTTGATGCCTTGTTGGGCACAGGACTGAAAGGAAGACCGAGAGCGGATTATGCAAGAGCTATTGAAATAATAAATTCAACAAAAGCTTTTAAGGTGGCAGTAGACGTTCCAAGCGGTCTTGACTCAGACACAGGGTCTTATGAAGTAGCTGTTAAGGCGGATTTGACCGTTACTTTTCACAAGCTTAAGCCGGGGATTTTAAAGGCCAAGGAGATTTGCGGGGAGGTAGTGGTTAAGGACATCGGCATACCTAGAGCATTTGAAAGTCTGTGTGGAATTGGAGATGTTGTTGAAACCTACAAGAGGTATAGTGATGCGCATAAGGGAATGCATGGAAGAGTTGCGGTGATTGGTGGCGGCGAATACACCGGCGCAGTTGCATTTGCGAGCTTGGCTTGTTATCATTCTGGGGCTGATATAGTTATTACAGTGGTGCCCGAAACTATTAAGAGCGTGGTTGCATCTTTTAGCCCAAATTTTATTGTGAGGGGATTGAAGGGTGATAGGATAAGTTTAAAAAACCTTAGAGAAGCCGAAGAAATAGTAAGGAAATGTGATGTTGCCGTAATCGGAATGGGAGTCGGAGAGAATCCAGAATTCAAGGATTTTGTCGAGGAACTGCTTAAAAGCTGTAAAAAAGTCGTTCTGGATGCTGAGGGGATAACTGGCGAAATTCCAGAAAAAGTGGAAGCTATATTAACGCCTCACAGGGGAGAACTCAAGAAACATTTAAACGCTGAGCCAGAAGAAGTTGTTAGCGTTGCAAAGAAAATTGGTGCAGTGATATTGCTTAAGGGTAAGAAGGATTTGATAACCGACGGAAGCAGGGTAAAATTTAACCTAACGGGAAACGCGGGTATGACTGTTGGAGGAACTGGAGACGTTCTTGCCGGAATCTGCGGAGCATTGCTTTGCAACGATAATGCTTTCAATTCAGCTTGTGCTGCGGCATTTATAAATGGATTTGCTGGAGACATTTGCTTCGAAAAGTATGGATACAACTTTACAGCCCTGCACTTGGTGGAGCATTTACCAGTTGCATTTAAGAGGTGTTTTGAATGGATCCGATAGAGTTGGCGAAAGAATTAATCAGGATAGATACTAGAAATCCTCCGGGCAACACTTCTGATGCTGTGGATTTTCTCCAAAAGCTTTTTTCGAGCTATGAAACAAGAATCTACGAAAAGGAAGGAAAGGAGAATTTAGTGATTGAGATTAGCAGAGGGAAGAAGACATTGATGCTTTCATCGCATTTGGACACAGTTCCTGGGGAAGATAGTTTACTTAATCCTGTAATAGTTAACGGAAAACTGTACGGAAGGGGTAGTTGTGACGCAAAAGGTTGCATTGCAGCTATTTGTTCAGCGGTTGAAGGTTTTGAGCCAGATTTCGGTTTAAAGCTAGCATTCACAGCTGATGAGGAAGTTGGAGGAAAAAACGGTTTGAAAATTGTTTTTGAAAAAGAAAAAGCAGACGCAGTTATAATAGGCGAGCCCACGGGTTGCGACTCTATAAACGTTCTGCAGGCCTATGTTTTAGCTGTTGATTTGAAATTTTATGGAAAAGATGGTCACACAGCTTCCAAAGATGCGAGAGAGAGTGCGATTTTCAAGTCTGCAAGTTTTATACTGGAGATGGTTGACAAATTTAAAAGCATTCGGGGAAATTTTGAGCATTACAGACAAATCTTTGCCGAATTGGGCATGGATTTCATCATAAAGACATGGGAGGCTGCATTCAATCCATCAATAATAAAGGGTGGCCTGAAAAGGAATGTAATCGCAAAGGAATGCGATTTAATTGCTGACATTCGTTTTGCTCCTTGGATAAGTATTGATGAAATTTTGGGATTTTTTAGGAGAAAAGACGTAGAATTAAAAGTTTCTGGATTTTTACCTGCCTATGGAATTCTTGCAGATCCAGTAAAGCTTGAAGATGACCTAAAGTTGCTGAATATAATGGTAAATGCGATAAGAGAAGAAGGGAAAAATCCTAAGGCCGTTTTTTCGCTAGGAGTTGGAGATTCGAGACATGTGAGAAAATTCGGAATTCCTTGCTTTTATCTTGGTCCAGGAGGAGGAAATTTACACTCAGAAGATGAATTCGTCTTCATTTCCGAGATCTTGTTAGCTGAAAAAATATATCGCAGAATTTTGGAAAAATTCAGAACGTTCTAATCTCTCCACTCACAATTTTTGAGGTTAGATCAGTTATTCTACCTATCATCTCCTCGGCGATATCCCTAAGCTTGTTCTCCATTTTTTCAACACTGTAGCCTTTCTTAGGTATAACTTGTATGCTCAGAGATTTTGGATCGTTTATCGGTCTTCCTATCTGGCTCAGGATTCTCACATAGATTTCTTCGATGCCTTCTACCTCTTCGTAACACCTCTTTGCAATCATGTTCGCAAGTATGTTGTAAAGCTTTCCTACATGGTTTATCGGGTTCTTGCCGCTGGTAGCTTCCATGCTCATTGGTCTACCGGGTGTTATTAGCCCATTGCATCTGTTTCCTCTCCCCACACTTCCATCATCGCCGTTCTCGGCTGAAGTGCCCGTAACTGTCAAATAAATGCAACCCCTTTCATAATCGTCCGCCGTGTTCACGTTAACCTCCACCTTTTTTCTCGTGTATTCCACTGATATTTCCTTTACAAAGCTCTCAACTTCCTTTTTTACAGCATCGTAGTCTGAAATGTTGTTCAGGAATCTGTCCACCATTGCAATCGCGATTGTAAGCGTTATCTCGTCTTTCTCTCTTAAACCCATGACCTTGACGTCCTCGCCTATTGCTTTCTCTTTTTTTCTAAGCTCTTCATAAATTCTCCTTTCAACGTTGTAAACAAGTCTCTCAGTCTCGGAAAGCGGAGCGAAGCCGATACCGAATGAGGTATCATTTGCAAGAGGGACTTCCTTTCTTCTCCTGAATACATCTTGGAGATCGGCGCTACCTTCGCCGAGTTTAACGTCAAAGATCACGTCTAGTTCCGGATCGAGATACCTCATTGCTGTGGAGATATACCTCTTTGCAGCTCTCAAGGCGATTTTATCTGTCGGTATACTCTCGTTTTCGACTCTTTTAGTTGCTCTGCCGACGAGGATTATCTTTATCGGTTCAACAACTTCCCCTCCTCCGAATCTTGGGCTTGACTTTCCAGCTATTATCTGCGTTTCATCGGTATTGTGGTGTAGAACGACTCCGAATCTCTTAATGTACTCTTTGCAAAGTTCTCTGCTCATCGATTCAGCTATACCATCTGCAAGGCTATCTGGATGTCCAATGCCCTTCCTCTCAACGAGTTCGACTTTCTGTTGCTCTATTGGTGTGTGAACTAGCTCTTCGATTAGGATGTTAACCATGAAATCACCGAAAGATCAGAGTTTCTTCAAAATATAAAGATTTACATGAAAATCGACAAGAAAGCCTACGGTTTTAAACATAGGGTGAATTGTCGATAGGTTTAAATATTGACATGTTATGTAGACATGTGAAAGCCTATCAACATTCGGGGAAAAGGGTTTTCCTAATCCAGTACCACCTAGTCTGGTGCCCGAAGAGGAGAAAGCCAGTCTTAGTAGAAAAGGTTAAGGAGAGGCTTGAGCAGATAATTTATCAGGTCGCAGACGAGCTAGGGGTTAAAGTCCTTGAACTTGCCATAAACCCAGACCACGTCAACCTGATCATATCTGCCCATCCAACAATACCGGTCCACAAGATTGTGAGGAGAATTAAGGGCAGAAGCTCAAACATCCTTAGAAAGGAGTTTCCTGAACTGCTGAAACTGCCATCACTTTGGACGCACGGCTACTATGTTTCAACAGTAGGCGCAGTCTCTAAAGAGGCCGTTGAGAAATACATTGAAGCCCAGAAAGGTGTTTGAAGTGAATACACGCTACAGGCGTTTCGTGGTATCCTAAGCACCTAGAAAAATTTATAACTGAAAAATTTAAAAAATTAAGAAGTAGATTTTGTTTTTAGGTATATTTCAAGCTTCTCGTATAGTTTCTCTCTTAGATTTCCAGTATAGATCATTCTTCTGGTATCTAGTTCTCTCCCCAATTTTTCAATTTCTCTTAATTCCTGCGTTATATCCGGATTTTTGGATTTTAACGACTTATCAATTATTTGTCTGAAAATTCTCGTCAATCCCGCTACCAAATCTACAGGATATTCTCTTCCTTGTATTTTAAATATATCGATTCCTATCTCGATTAAGGATGGAACGTCTTTTGCAAGAGTAAATCGTTCGTTGAGGTTCTTTTCTTTCCTAATTTCGATCAATACGTCTTTAGGTACTAATTGTTGCACAATAGGGTCGTCTAGATATAGACATGGTCTATAGCAACCTCCACCTTTTTCTGGGTTACCAAAAACTTTTTCAGTGACGAATCCATCTGAATCGACAAGAGTAATCCTCTCGAAAGCATCTTTGAAATATTTGAAGAAATTGCAGTTTCCAACCCCTTTGTAGCAAGCGGTTCCGCTGACAATAATCTCAGTTTTCAAGCCAAGCTGGGAAGCTACTGCTTTCAGTTCTTTAATCTTCTCATGATTTCTGCGCAATTCTGTGCTTAATACAAAAGTTGTCGCCCCCATACTGTGGTAATACCTCAATTTCTTTTCGGAATCAATGTGACAGCCTACACTAGCGACAATCTCGAAGTCTGGATAGGACTTGGAAACAGCTTTCATAAATTCTGGTGTTTTAATTATCAACCCGTCGCAACCCCAGCTTGCATAGTCAGCAACCCTTTTTTCAAGTAGTAGTGGTATCATCTCTCTCTCGATCTCAGCATTCATAGCGATATAGATTTTTTTATCATAGCTTTTCACAATGTTAACGGCTTTTTTAACCTCATCATGTTTTAGCTCATAACCACTTCTTCTACTTAGACCAAGAGCGCCAACGAAGACGCTGTCTGCACCGTTCTCTAGAACTTTCTCAACCATTTCAAGTGTTCCCCCCGGAGAAAGTAATTCGACTTTTTTCATATTTTTCATTTGTTAACATTATCTAATAAGTTTTTCTTTTTTGATTGGTGAATAACAAAATTGTTTGAAACTAAAGAGACCAAATAAAATGCTAATAAAAAACATAATAAAATGTTCAAAGTCACTTTTTCGCACTTTTTCTATAGTTAAGCCTTTGAAAGGCTATACTCTGATGCAAAGTCTGTTGCAGATGGAATAGCGAAGATATGCGGAGAACCCTAGAACTTTAGTTCTTGAAGGAGAGAGGTTAGGGTTTACGCTTGAAGAAAGAGCGATAAAGAAGTTGATATTTTTCTGTTATAATGGAAAATTATCTTATGTGATTTTAAAAATCAAAATTTTCCTTTGTACATCTTACTTGCAGGACAGCCAAGGCATCTAGCTTCGGTGTAACTTTTGCAACTGCTGCAAGATATGCCACATGGAGTGCCATCTTGCTTGTTTGCAACAACTTTTATATCCAAAAATGGTTCGTAGTACACTTCTCTAATTGGATAAACTTCGTACCTTCTTACTCCCTCTTGTGCTCTCAGAGAGCAGTTCTCGAGAGTTACACTTTCGAGAGACTTGTAGTCTTCTGCGAAAATTATCGCAAAGAGATTGTAGCTTCCCGTTGTCACAAAGAATCTTATTATTCTCGGGCAATTTTGGAACTTGTTTAGAATTTTTCTAAGATAATCTGAATTTTCGACTTCCATTGCAATCATCGCCAGTTGAAGTTTATTAGTATTCAGGAGAGCTTTTATCTTCACTTTATCTTTCAGGAGTTTTTCAACCCTCTTTTTTGCCCCCATCGCAGTTAATCCTACAACTTTACCAATTTCTGAAAAACTGATTCTTCCGTTATTCTGTATTAGAGACAAAATTAATCTGTCTTTTTCGTCCATGTAGAATGTAGTATTTATACTATTTGTAGTTTTCTTTTTCAAAAAAATTTTGTTTTATGGTTTAAAATTGAATTGACAGTATACCCTTAAATACCCAGAGGCTCAAAGAAACATTGAGCCGGGGTTGCCGAGCGGTAAGGCGCACGCCTGGAGAGCGTGTGGGCATTGCCCGCGTGGGTTCAAATCCCACCCCCGGCGCTTGGCTGTTTTTTGAGGCTTTTATAGTCTTTTTTTAGCATTACATAGTAATAGAGTCCGAGTATTGAAAAAGCCGAATGAATTATCAAGCCTATTAATGGGGCAAGGAAGTATCTGAATTTTGGTTTTTCAATGAAAGGAATCGATTTTAAAAATAGGTAAATTGAGAAGGTTATGAAGAAAAGGAAAAATATTAAAGCAAAAAAAGAAATCGGTGAGAGTAGCATCGAAATCACAAAGAATGGTAGCAGAAGGGACCATGCGATCATGTCGTATGGTCTGAAACCTACCTCCCTGAGAGCTTCCGCACAACCAATCACCCTTGCTTTTTGCCATTTAAAAACTTCCTTCAAGGTTTTGGGAACAGAAACTAGTACTCTCGCGTCAGTGACTTCTTGTTTCAATCTTAGACCTCTTTTAATCATCATTAGGGAGAATCCATAGTCATCGGCCCTTCTGCTACTCGGATACTCGCAAAATTCATATATTTTTGTTTTTTCAGCCTTGTTGTTCCCAGGGATGTGAAATCTCCAGATTTTGAATATTATATGAATTGCATGATACCATGCAAATGCATGGGCAAAAAAACCGCCTGTAACAACGGGTTTTCCCCCTGCTACATCGCAAATCCTCAGCTTTTCAAGTAATCTCTCAATGTAATCCTTGCTGTAGACATTTTCCGAATCTCCCCAGATAATTACCTCGTAACCGTTTTCTCGAGCGTATTTGCATGCCTCCCTTCTGGCAAATCCTGTACCGCCTAGCCTTTCCTGAACTTTGAACTTTATGCATGGATAAGCCTTTGCAAAAGTCTCTGCAACCTCTTTTGAAGAATCCTTTGAATTTCCATCCATTATGAGAACATCAAAGTCTCTACAAATTTTTAATGTCTGGTTGAGGAGTGATTGGAGACAATTTTGAAGTTTTTCAGCATTGTCTTTGTTCAATATCACAACTAAGGCTTTCATACAGCTCTTTTGCTTTTTTCCATATCATATCCATGTTAAGGTATTCCCACAGGCCAAATCTTCCAAAAGGGATTATATTTCTCCTAAGCAGGAATTTCTTTATAGCTTCAACGTTCTCTCTGTAATCGTGGTTGTATACGATGTATGCGAACTCCCATCTCCAGGTTTTGACTATCTCTACTTCATTCTCGATCCCCACTTTCCTCAAGCCTTCCAGTATCTCTCCTTCATTTATCTTCTCTGGATTCGAGATCTCGGCTATGATCGTTGAACAGTTTTTTGGGGCCATCTCTGGGCTGTAGTTGCTTAGAAAAGCGATTCTGTGAAAGACTATGTCTTCCTGGGGAACGTAAAGCCAATGAATGTTTGGAACTTTACCTTTCACACCAATTCCCACAACAGCCAAGGAATTGTATTCAAGTTTTTCTATGTTTTCCCGAATTTCTTTGGCATCTCTCATAATCTTTGTCAAATCCTTTAGGGGGGCTGTGTAAACTACTTTCTCGAATTCCTCTCCATTTACATATATCTTGTCCCCAACTTCTATTCTCCTTACAGCCTCCATCTTGATGTTCACGTTTTCCGCGATATTCTTTGCAAGAGTCTCTATTCCACCGCTCAGTGGATAGAAAAATCTTAGCTGGTGAACGTAACCTTCGGTTTCTATTCCAACTGCCGATTTTAGAACATCGTCGATAGGGGGATTTGGGACTCTACCCCCAACCCAATCAAGCGAGATCTCTCTCAGATCTCTTTTCCAGAGTTTTTCGTTGTAGGGTTTTAGATACTTTTCAGTAATTGCGTTACCAAATACGTGCTGAAACCATTCCAGTAAATTTTTTGGTCTCTTTTTTTCTTTTAGTAAATTTTCCACAAAATCTTTCAGAATTTCAAACCTTTCGTGAGGACTTAATGAAAAAATTCCGTTTTCGAATGGATACTTCACATACCTTCCTTTATAAAGAATGAAAGCCCTTCTTCTATGCTCAATGTAATCATCCAAAAATTGAAGTAGTTCCGAAAGAACTTTTTCATCGTTGGAAAAAAGGATATGTGAGCCTCCTGTATCAAAAGTATAGCCATCAATTTTTTCACTTCTTAGCAAACCTCCAATTCTGTTTGCCTCGAAGACGACACATTTATCCTTCAGTAGATATCCAATAGATAAACCAGCGAGTCCCCCACCGACAACGCAAATCACAAGCAGAGTGGCGATGATTTTATAAATTCTTTTACAATTTCTTTTTAGGTGGTAGCTTGTCCTTGCTGATGGTAATTCTCGACGGCCTTCCAGACAGACCTGTTAATGGTAGAACACCTCTGACAGTTGCAAGAAAACCAAATCTTGACAAAATAGCTGAAATGGGCATAAACGGCATCATGGACACAATTGCTCCGGGTATAAGGCCTGGGAGCGATACGAGTCATTTAGCGTTGCTGGGTTACGATCCGAAAAAGTATTACACTGGAAGAGGCGCCATAGAGGCGCTTGGTGTGGGTATTGATCTGAATCCTGGAGATTTGGCTTTCAGGGCAAATTTTGCAACAGTGGAGGGTAATGGAAGCATTTTCGACAAAGTTGTTGTGGACAGGAGGGCAGGTAGAATTGAGGAAACTGAAGAACTTGTTAAAGCTTTGAACGAGATAGATCTTCCTGTTGATTTCGAAGTGGCAAAAGCTACTGGCCACAGAGCTGTGGTAGTATTTAGAGGCAATTTTTCAACGAATGTTAGTGATACGGATCCCAAGACAGTGGGCTCAAAAGTGAAAAGATGCGAAGGAGATAAAGAAATCGCCGAAATAGTGAACGAGTTCATGCAGAAGGCTCATGAGGTTCTGGAAAAGCATTGGATAAACGAGGAAAGGGAAAAAAGAGGACTACCAAGGGCAAACGCTTTGCTTTTGAGAGGCGCAGGTGTTATGAAGAAAGTACCCAGTTTTGAGGAGAGATATGGATTGAGGCTCAAAGTTATATCTGCAACCGCCCTTATAAAGGGGGTAGGAAGGCTTGTCAAGGGAGAAATTTTCACCCCACCAAATGCAACCGGAAATAAGAAAACCGACATCGGGGCAAAAATCAAAGCAGCACTGGATTCTCTGAAAAGCAGCGATGTAGTCCTATTGCACATAAAGGCTTTTGACGAGCTCGGGCATGACAGGGACTTCGAAGGTAAGGTTGGTTTTATAGAGAAATTTGATTCGTACGCTTCAAAGCTTCTTGAGCTTGATTTTTCGAAGAATTGTCTAATAGTTACCTCTGATCATTCAACACCGGTAAAGGTTGGAGATCATACGGCAGATCCGGTGATTGTTTCAATTCTTCACGAAGACGTCAGAAGGGATGATGTTAAGACATTTAATGAGTTTGAGGCTCCAAAAGGCGGATTGTGCAGGATTCGAGGAACAGATCTGCTGAACATAGCGCTAGACTTGTTAAATCTGGTCGAGAAATTTGGAGCATGATCGAAAAAGCTGTTGAGGCAATCCTTTTCTCAGCCCCGGAGGCCATTAAGATCTCTGAAATAGCTAAGATTCTGAAAGAGAAGGAAGAAAATGTAGAAAAAGCAATAGAAGCGGTTGCCAGGAAGTACTCGGAGATGGATTCAGCGATAGAGATAGTGAAGCTTGGAGACAGATGCTTGATGAGAGTGAAGCAGGAATTTGCCGAAATCGTTAGAAAGTATACGGAAAGGGATCTGGATAAAGGAACACTGAGAACTCTAGCAGTAATTGCGTTAAGACAGCCAATTACTCTTTCAAAGCTTGCAAAGATAAGGGGGAACAAGTGCTATGAACATGTGAAAAAACTTCTCGATCTAAACTTCATAAAAGCTGAAAAGAAAGGAAGATCAACGATTCTCACCACGACGGAAGTGTTTGCTTCTTATTTTGGCTTTGAAGGTAAAAGCTTGGAAGAAATAAAACAGGAACTGAAAAAGATGAAGGATTTGAAGACAAATCTCTGACTGACCTCCTCCCTGCCCTAAAGGACAAGGGTTCCCTCAGGGCGGATCACTGGTTTGCGGTTTACCGCCTTCATTTTCATCACTTCATAGCTAGCGTTTTCACCCCACCCCGCTCCATTCGTCCAGCGGTAGACTAAGCTGGCCTTCAGCCCATTACCCCTATCCCTCCCCAGGAGTTGCCCTCTGCTCCTAGATCTTAGGGACTCGGGGGTATGTAGGATGTTTATTGCCCCGTTCAGGTCTGCGTTCATGACTTTCCCCATGTGGGGACACTTAAACAAGCCTCGCTTGATTTGTTTTGTGAACAATCCTATTCAGCTGAAACAATCTCCAGAAGCTTTAATTTTTTGGTTTTTTTGATATCTAAGCTTCAACAATTTCCGCAACTGGGATTCTGAGCATTCTTACAATATCCTTCCTACCCTAAAGGGCAAGGCTTCAGTTGTAAAATTTTTCTTCCACAGTATTGTGTAGTATCATGGACATAGTCATCAGCAAAAGCGAAATTTTTGGTGAAGCTAGAGCCCCACCATCAAAAAGCTATACACATAGGGCTTTCATTTCTGCAGCGCTGTCAAAGAAGGCTGTAGTTGTAAATCCTTTAATTTCGGACGACACAATTGCAACTCTGAATGCATGTAAAAAAATAGGGGCAAAATATGTTAGGAAAGGAAATTGTTTTGAATTTCAAGGTGTAAGTGAAATAGAAGGCGGTTGTTACTTCAATTTTGAAAACTCCGGAACAACTCTCCGGATATTTACGGGTCTTTTATCTCTATCTCCCCTGAAAAGCACTTTGGACGGAGATAAATCTCTGCGAACTAGACCGAACAAGGAACTTGTGCTTGCGTTAAAGAAGCTTGGAGCAAAAGCTGATGGAGATGAACTCTTCAGGGCTCCATTTTCAGTGCAAGGGGTTATAAAAGGAGGGAATGTAGAGATAAAAGCACCAAGCTCCCAGTTTATTACCTCCCTTCTCTACACTTTACCTCTTGCGAAATTCGATAGTTGCATAAAAATTCTTTCAACGAAATCGAGGCCTTACATAGAGGTAACTCTTGAAGTTCTGGAAAAGTCGGGTATTAACATTTTGAAGGAGAAAGACGCATTCGTAATTCCCGCTGGACAGGAATATAAGCTAAGAAGATTCGAGGTTCCTGCAGATTTTTCCTCTGCCAGTTATCTGATAGCTGCTGGAATTCTGGCGGGAGAAGTAAAAATAAGAAATATTCTTGATTCCAGACAGGGAGACAAGAAAATTGTAGAAATATGCAGAGAAATGGGTGCAGAAATCGACTGGAACAAGAAAGACGGTGTAATAACCGCAAGAAAATCCGAATTGTGCGGAATAAGCTTTGATGCAAGCGATACGCCAGATTTGGTTCCAACAATCGCAATTCTCTCGGCTGTGGCCAAAGGGGAGACGGAAATATATAATGCAGAACACCTTCGAATAAAGGAGATTGACAGAATAAGGGGTATTGCGGTCAATTTGAGATCTCTTGGTGTTGAAGTGGATGAGAGAAAAGACGGGCTTAGAATAATGGGAAAGGAAAACAAATACTTCAAAGGTACGGTAGACTCGTTTGGGGATCACAGAATTGCACTGGCTTTTAGCCTGCTCGGACTTCTTGGGGAAGTCAGAGTTAGAAATGCGGAAGTTGTTTCTGTTTCGTATCCGGATTTCTTTGAAACTCTGAAAAAACTTGGGGCGAAAGTTATAACTGAAAACTCGCTCTTCTGGGATAAGAAGGGCTTGGATAAGTAGAGCAATTTAAAAAACCACAGATGCGCAGGCATGTTGCCAAACTGGAGGACCAACATAGTCAGTTTAATGAGGTCTCGAAAGGGGAGCTTGGCTTTTGAACAGCATATAAAGGAGGCTTAAAGCCTCCCTTAACGCCGGAAGCCTTGCCTTTAAGGGAGTTGCTCACAAATCCCCTAGATATTTGAGATCAAGAACGTATCTGTTTACATAGGGGGCGAAGTTGCCACATCTCCTCATGAAGGTACTCCTAACGATAATTCCGTGTCTCAAAAATATCTCTTCAACCTTTTTTGGCAAACTTTTCTCGAAGTTTTGGCTTTCAAATGTGTAGTAATGAATAAACCCCCCTTCTGAAACCTTACCCTTGACAAGGTGTACAAAATTCTCAGCGGAATAAGGGGCTGGCATTAGAATCCTGTCAAATTTTCCTTCAAGTTTGGGCACCACTTCAGCAACATCGCCTTCAATGGCCACCACGTTTTCGACCTTATTCAGCTTTATGTTTCTTCTGAAGTATTCAACTGCAATCTTGTTAAGCTCAACACCAATCACTTCTTTGGGCCTTGATAATTTCGCGATCACTATTGCAAACGGTCCGACTCCAGCAAACATTACTAGAACCCTTTCTCCTTCTTTTACAAGTTTAGCTATTCTCTCCCTTTCGAATGAAAGCTTCGAGGAGAAGTAAACTTTCGTTGGATCAACCAGAAATCTGCATCCGTGTTCTTTTGCAATTGTTTCTGTCTCTTCCCCGTATATTTTTTGATAACTTGCAACTCTAAATACCCCGTCAACTTCTCCGATTTTTCTGAGAATCGTTTTGACATTTTTGTGCCTTGAAAGAATTGCTGAAACTATTAGATCTTTCTTTGGCATAAGCTCTTCTGGGATTTCGACTATCGCAATATGACCGATTATTTCAAAGCTCCTACGCAGGAGTTTCAGCTCTTCCTCGTTCAGTTTATCTTTTAGCACCTCTTTAAGAGACACAGAAGGAATTTATTCAGATTGCAATAAATTCTTACGATGCCAAAAGGTGTTTATTTCATAACAGATTCTAGCTTCGGAAGGCACGAGGAGCTCGCAAAGAGAGCTCTCGATTTAGGTGTTAACGAGAGGCATGGGATGGGGGAGTCGTGAGCCCCCCGAACCGGCAGATGAGGTTTGGTGGCGAAAAGCCCCAGCTAAACACCGGGATCTCCCGGCTTTAGCCGTGGAGCAGCTCACAAACGATAGAGTTGATATAGCAAATTGCGGCAGATGCTGATGGTGTTCATTTAGGACAGGAGGATCTACCTGTCGAGGTTGTAAGGGATCCTTTCGACGGTATTGTTGGAATCTCGGTTCACAACGTTGAAGAAGCAAAAAAGGCCAGAATTGCAGTATTTAAAACTACTACAAAAGAGAATGCTAGGGATCCAATAGGTGTTTCAGGATTGAGAAAGATAATTCAGGAAGTAGAAATCCCTAGCTTTGCGATTGGCGGTATAAATGCAGACAACGTATTGGAAGTTCTCAAGTGTGGGGTTTCAGGTGTTGCTGTGATCTCGGCCCTTGTAGGGAATAGGGCAAAAGATTTTATCGAGATGGTAAACAAATTTCTGAAATGAAACAACTTGCAGACCTTAAAGGTTACCAGCTGATCGGGAATCATTCGGCAGTTAAGACATGTCTATGGCTAAAGAAGTCGTTAAAAGATTTGGGATTCTGCTATAAGCAGAAATTCTATGGAATACAAAGCCACAGATGTCTGCAGATGACTCCGGCCCTACTCTGCAATCAATCTTGCATTCATTGTTGGCGTCCCCTCGAACTCCTGAAGGAATTTAAAGGGTGGGACGAACCCGAAAAAATAGTTGAGGAAAGTATAAAGGCTCAGAAAAGGCTTTTGAGCGGCTTCTATGGTACCGAAGGTGTAAATTTAAAGAAGTTGAAAGAGGCTGAGAATCCAAATCAGGTTGCTATAAGTTTGATTGGAGAACCGACACTTTATCCGTATCTTCCAGAGCTAATAGAGTGCTATAAGAGAAGAGGCTTTACAACTTTTTTAGTTACCAATGGAACGATGCCAGAAGTTATTGCGAGAGTTGAACCAACGCAACTTTACATAAGCTTAACAGCGTTTGACGAAAAGAGCCACATCGAGCTCAACAGACCGGTAAGGAGTTTTTGGGAAAGAATTTTGAGAAGTCTGGAAGTGATGTCGGAATCGAATTCTAGAAGAGTTGTGAGGCTAACTCTAATAAAGGGCTTGAACATGCATGAAAAAGCTGTGGAGCGCTTTGACCAGCTAATAAAGATTGCAGAGCCAGACTACGTTGAGGCAAAAGCATACATGTTCCTAGGCTATTCGAGGCTTAGGCTCAAATATGAGAATATGCCGAGTCATGAGGAAGTTTTAGAGTTCAGCAGAAAGCTCGGATACGAAATTGTGGACGAATCGGAACAAAGTAGGGTTTGTCTTTTAAGACCATGAACCTCGAAGACTGCAGAAAAAAACTTGAAGAACTTGAAGAAGCTAGAGAAGAGCTTTTAAACTTGCTTAGAGAACTCAGAATATTTTCATCCAAGGCGATAGTCTATATACATTCTGGGAAAATTTCTGAGGCTGAGGAGAGCATCAGAAAAGCTTCGGAGATTTTGGAAAAGGTAAAAAAATTCCGGGAATATCCAGAAATATACTCAGTCAGCCTTGATGCGATGCAAGAGTTCGTAGAAGCAACGAGTTTTCTGAAAGTTGTAAAAGGCGAGTTTGATTTTTCAATCGAATTCGAAGTACTACATTCGGCATTCGTAACGGGATTAGCCGATTTGATCGGAGAACTTAGAAGATATGCTTTAGCGAGGATGATAGAGGGAAAAATCGATGAGGCCGAGGAAATTCTTGAGCTGATGGAAGAAATATACAATAAACTCATGCCATTTGCGACTTTTCCAGATAAAATTGTTCCAAATTTAAGGCCAAAGCTTGACGTTGCGAGAGCCGGGATAGAGAGAACGAAGTCTGACTTAATTTCCGCAAGACTTTATGAGGCTTTGGATAGGGATAGATGACACAGATAGCTTAGAAGGCATGTGTACTACATATATTGCCCTTCTTTTACTTGATGAGCTCATAGAAGTCGGCGAACCCCTTGGCCTTCCAAGGCTGATAAGATTAAACCCGACAATACCTTATAAAACAAGAGGAAATGGCGCAGTAAGCTTTCAAATGGAGATTTACGATTTGGACAGAGCGATGGAAATAGCGGACGAAGTGATTAGGAGTTTTGCAGAGCTAGAAGATGAGAATACTAATCCCGGTGTTGTATTCGTTGAAGAAGAGAAGGTGCCCTTTTTGAGAGAATTTGCGGAAATGGCAATAAAGGATGTTCTATCGATCAATGATGCTCTGAAAGTCATCGAGAGACTTTCAATTCCCCATTTAAAATACAAGAACGGCAGGGGTTTAATCGGAGCATTGGCCTCAGTTGGAGCAAGACTTGATGATTTTGTCTACGAACTTCTAGCTTACAGATATCCGGAGAGATTTGGAAAGCCGAGAATTTGCGACCTTGAAAGCTTTTACGATTTAGATCTTCGGTTTTATCCGGTCATATTCGATACTGTTGACTGGTGTCATAATGTCGTCATGGCCGTACCAGGAACCCCATGTCCTGTTCTCTTTGGTATAAGGGGGGAGAAAATCGAAGCTTTGAAAGAAGCCATAAATATTCTGAAAACTGAAAGTTGGGAGAAATATGCGATCTTCATAACGAACCACGCCACGGACATGCATTTGATCTCAGACGGAGAAGTCAGAGATTTCAGATCATACAAAATAGTTGGAGAAGTCGTTAAAAAACCATACGAGATCGTTGGAGGACATGTATTCTTTGAGATAAGAGTTGGGGAACAGATTTTAAAATGCGCAGCGTTCGAACCTACAAAGCAGTTTAGAAACGTTGTAAGGGCGCTGATTCCCGGAGATAAGGTTGAGGTATACGGTTCTGTAAAGAACTCCACGCTGAATTTGGAGAAGATTAATATCCTGGAACTTCAAAAGCAGTTCGTAGAATTGAATCCGATTTGCCCGAGTTGTGGGAAGAGAATGGAATCGGCAGGTAAAAACCAAGGGTTCAGGTGCAGGAAATGCAAAACAAGGGCTTTTGATAAGATCAGGGTCGAAATACCTAGAAAGATAGAAACTGGTTTTTACGAAGTACCCCCATGTGCTAGGAGGCATCTAACGAAACCACTGATAAGGATGAAAGTTGCGAAAAGACACATTTTCAGGTAGATTTTTAAAAACCAAGATTAACATTCTAAGTGGACTTTGCGTTGAGAGAGGAACTAGCAAAGAAGCTCAAAAAAAGCTTTAGGGTAATCTCACCTTACAAAGTTGAGATTGGTTGGATAGATTTGGCCATATTTGGAAAAGAAAGTGTAGGTATTGATTTTTGCCTGAATTATGATTCCAGTATTGAGAGACTCAATTCCTTTCCGTTCAGAAAAAGGATAATTATCGGCGACTGTGAAGGGTGTACTGATCTTTGGGAATTCTGCAAAAAGTATGAAATAACTTTGAACGAAGTGGAACATTTCGAATCTTTTCTGAAAACTAAAAGGCTTGAAGACAACCTGGCTTACCTGTATATCACTCAAGAAGCGTTAGACGACGGGAGATTTGAAGAACTTAAAAATTTTGGATTCGCCACTTCCTATTCGAGGTTAAAAGTCGAGCCGAAGTTTTTTGTAAGTCTGACAAATGAGGGTTACAGAATCGCGAAGAAGATTATTTATTCTAGAATTTTGGCAAAAATTAGAAAGCTTGAAAAACTTGCAAATCCGCTGAACTATTTAATAGCGCTCGGTCTATCGACTTCTCTTTCCTTGAAGCCTGAGGACTTCTCTACGCAAAAAGATTTAAAATCTTTGCTATATTTTTATAGAAAAATTCCTTTAAATAACTTCGTTATTCGCGAAGGACATCCGAAGGTCATGCTTGCCGAGTTTTTGGTTAAATCCGCGCTCAATGAGGAAGCTGTAAAGCTTGCGAAAAAGCTCACTGAGATGGGACTGGCAACGAGTCATTATTTGTACTCTCCCAGCGGCGAACCCATTTGGGAAGAGTTCAGATTTGCTAGAGAAGTAGTAGAATATTTGATAAAGTCAAGTTTCTTCAGCATCGAAAAAGAGATAGCTGAGAAAGTTCGTTTCCTGCTGCATGCAATTCAGGGAAGAGCGGAAATTAGCCAAATTTATGAAGAGCAAATTGGGTTGGCAGAACTGAAAAAGCCAAGTTTAAGTACAGAATTTGAAGAATTTTTAAGATTTAAAATTGCAACTTTCGTGGAGAAGGTTTTGAATAGATTAGACCTAAATTGAAGCATTCGTAATTGCGAAGAAAAAATTCATCCAATAAAAAAAACTGTTAAATTTCTGACCTCCTCCCCGCCCTAAAGGGCGAGGGCTCCCTCAGGGCGGATCATTGGTTTGTGGTTTACCGCCTTCACTTTCATCACTTCACAGCTGGTGGGTGCGAGCACCCACCCCGCTCTGCTCGTCCAGCGGTAGACCAAGCTGGTCTTCAGCCCGTTACCCCTATCCCTCCCCAGGAGTTGCCCTCTGCTCCTAGATCCCAGGGACTCGGGGATATGTAGGATGTTTACTGCACTATTCAAGTCCGCATTTATGGCTTTTCCTGTGCGGGGACACTTATAGAGACCACGCCTGATTCGCCCATTTTTATGGGCATCCCCGCACAGGGAGCAGTCCTTTGATGTATTCGGTTCACCAACATCAGTCACCTTAATTCCCAACTCCTCGCCGATCTCCTTAAAGCGCTTTATGATGTAGCTGTAATTCCAAAAATTCACCGTGAGTTTATTGCCGTGATTTTTGGCAACTCCTTTTGGGTAGCCAACAACAACCTTTCTCACTCCCTTCTCTTTCAGCTCCTCCATTGTTTTTCTAACCATGCTGTTCAAAGCATGCCTCAGAAACCTTTTCCTCTTATCGTAGAGCAGCTTTAGTCTTCTGCTCGTCCTCTGCCCATGTCTGGCCAAAACCTTCTGAACCCTGGTTATCTTCTTACTGTAGCACTCGTATTGAGAAAGTACGCTGCCGCCCTTGAAGATGTACCAAGTGCCATCTTCAGCATAGACAGTTGCTAAATTAACGATTCCCAAGTCCACAGAAGCTCTCAGGTTGCCCCTGGCTTTGGCTAAAATCTCAACTTCTACTGGAATGTGGGCATACCAGCTCCTCCTAGCATCATTGTAAATAATCTCTGGTCTGCCTTTTTTTCCACGCCACTTGAGTTTTCCTTTAAACCCTAGGGTTAGCTTGAAGTCTTTTAGGTATATTGTTCTTTCACTCTCGTTAACTTCATAACGGTCGTTCCTGATAACGATTATCAGCTTGTATTTTCCGCCCTCATCCTCCAGTAGCCTGGAGGTCTTGGCTTGAACCACTTGGGCAAATTTCTCTCCTTCTTTGCCTTAATTAAGGAGAAGAAGCTCCTCCAGCTTTTAGCGTTCTTCCTTGCCACTTGTTGTGCGTTGACCTTCAACAAGTTTTTGTATTTCCAGTAGACTTCCTTTTCCGTCTCGGCAAAGTCCACCTTTTCTCCTCTCTTGAACTGCTGCATTCTCAGCCAGTTCACTTCGTTCCAGCACTTTGCTGTAATTATGCCTAGCTCCTTCAGCTTCTCATGTTTTTCCTTGTCCACCACTAGCTTAACCACGTTAGTCCTTTTCATCTTTCAACCACTGTTTATATTCTGTATTCTATAATACTTTAAAGTATTCGGAGATTTTAAAGCTTTTACCCCGCCTTCTAAAGGGCGAGGCTTGTCATCCCTTTTGTCAATGCTCAAATTGACGCATAATTATTTTTATAAAAAAAATAACAAACTATTTTTAAACTCACAATCAAAAAAGAGAAAATTTTTTAAATAATAAAATAACCTATTAGATCATGGTAGAAGTCGTACACATCGTTGCCATCGAGACGAATCCAAATGCTGTTTTGGAAAGTCTGAAGAATAGTGGTTATCCCGTTCATCGGTCCTACATTGTTCACAGAAAAAAGGGTGCTGAAAATGCGGAAAACCTAAGCAAAATACTTCAATCACTTGTCGAGACTAAAATTCTGAACTTTGAAGGTAAGGGGTTATACGAATCTTTATGGTCGATTCTTGAAATACTTAGAGCGGAAATGGATAGAGGTAATCTAGTTCTCATCAATTTAACTGATGCGGACAAGACATTTATAATGGCATCGATGATGGCGGCCCAAATTTCGGGATGCAAGGCTTACTTTCTTTCAGAGGAGGGAATAATGTTAATAAAGATGCCACCCTCGAAGAGCTTCAATGAAGAAAGAATAAGAATCCTAAAAGTTCTGATAGAGGAGGGAGGAGTGGTAGAATCCATAAATAGATTAATAGAACTTATCGATGGCAAGGTGGAAGATCAAAAGAAAAAATTGGCTCAAAGAGCAAGAATAAGCTACTATATTAATGAACTTGAAGAAAACGGTCTTCTGAAGACTGAAAGGAAGGGTAAAAATCTGAAGGTTGAGATAACGGAACTTGGCAAAGCTTATGTTATCATGTTCGGTTGACCTTTATGCTATCGGTTCTCATCGTTGCGAGCTCCGATGAGTGGCATAGATACAAACAGCTCGAGGAATGTCTGCTGAACGAATATCATGTCCAGTTTGCAGACAAACTCGGTTCAAGTCTTAAGGAGCTTACAGAGCTTGAAGCATCATTTGACATTTTTTTCTACTTTAAGATTCCGGAAACTAGCGAGATATCAGCTATATCCAGACTTCTAAAAAGCAAGATCCTTATATTCCATGTTAGAAAGGATGGATATTCTCCAATACAGCTTAAAAATGAGCTTCTACCCGTTGCGAGCAGGGTATTGCTAAAGGCCACCGCCATGAGGGGAAAATTAGAATACTTTCGAGGTGTTGACGAAATCTTGGCCCTGAACGCTTTTCATATAGAACCAAAGGAGCCCTGTGAGGTTATATTGAACGGAATTAGGGATTCAAAGGCGATGCTCGGGGATATAATACTCAGGGCAGGAAAAAATGTTATCTTTGCAATAAGAAAAAACAATATTGCCATCTTTTCTGCAGACATCTTTTCAAACGAAGCATTTGCTGAGGGTCAGAATTGTAAATTTATACACAATCTCATGACAGAAATGCTCGTAGGTGTGGAATTCTACTGAACCTTTCTCATTCTTTCAATTGATTCTGAAAGTGTCTTTATCTCTTCAGGTGAATTTGAACTTATTATGAGTTCACTCGCAGATTTTTGCGCACAACATCGATGCAGAGATTTTGCACCTTTAGAGGCCAAATGCTTGATCAATGAGTAATTAGCGCTAACTAGCTCCTCGCCATCAGCTTGGCGCTAACTTAAAATAGCTGGTTACACGAAATTAATTGAGGTGATTGCATTCGCTGAACGCTTAGTGCGATTGAAAAGACAGTTTCTCGAGCTGTTGGAGAAGGATTTGGAGTTCCGTCGTGCAGTAGTTGGTATGCTAGAGCTCGAGAAGATAATAGAAGGGCTCAAAAAGCATGACGAGAAGTTTGAGAAGATATTGGAAAAGCTTGAGAGGCACGAGACCGAGTTGGTAAGGTTTAGGGAAGACTTCAACAAGCTTGGGGAGGAAATGACCAAGCTGAGAGAGGATATGATTCTCGGCTTCAAGAGGCACGATGAAGTACTCGAAAAACATGTACAGGAGATAGCAAAGTTGAGAGAAGACTTCAACAAAATGCTAAGTGTGATTGTGCAGATTCAAGAGGAGCAAAGAAAGCTTCGTGAGAGCTATGAAAGGTTGGAGAAGTACGTGGAGTCCCTAGAAGAGAGTCAAATTAGGCTTGAGAAACACATGGTTTCTCTAGAGAAGGATTTGAAGTCCTTGGAAGGGGCAATGTTACGCGGATTCGCTGACATGAGTAAGTTTGCTGGTATCACATTCGAAGAGTTTGTCAGGGGTTTTCTGACTGAAGCTCTGAGGAGGTCTGGCGAGATACCTGAAGGAGCAGAGTTAAAGAAAACGATGATAGATGGCGAGGAGATAAACATCTTCTTGGAGGATCCTCTTATCGTAGGTGAGGTAACTGCTAGTGCTGAATCAGTTAGCGAGATTATGAAGCTCTTGAAGAAGGCTGAGCTAGTAAAGGCTAGATACTCGAAGGAGCCCAAGAAGATATTGATAGTGCTGACTGCGAGGAAGGATGTGGCCAAAGAGATTGAGAAAATTGCAAAGGAGAGGGAAGTGAAGCTTGTAATAGGAAAGATCGTGGGCTAAACATGCATTTTGTTGTATACACAATAGCTTACTAGCTTCGGAATGGAATCTGCTCTGGCTCATAGAACAAAATAAAGAAGCATTTGCTGAGGTCAGAATTGTAAGTTTAACACAATCTCATGACAGAAATGCTTGTGTGGAATTCTACTGAACCTTTCTCATTCTTTCAATTGCATTTACGATCTTTTCAATTGATTCTGAAAGTGTCTTTATTTCTTCAGGTGAATTTGAACTTATTATGAGCTCGCAGATTCTAACTACAGCATTTTCCATTGCATTGAGGAGATTTGAGCGTGTTTCCTCTTTTACTTCCTCTTTTTTCTCCTCTTTTTCCGTCTCCTTCTCTATAATGACTTCTTTTTCGCAGTTGGGGCAGAAAATTCTGCCTTCAGACTCGAAAAGTGGGAAGTGGCATTCCGGGCAATAATAGGAGAGCATTTTTGCCCCCTTCCTTAGCAGTTTAGCTGCATCCACTATCGCTTCGTCCGAAATTTTTTTATTACTCACGGGCATCTGTATGTGGAAGAATATTAAAAAGTTCCGTTCTGAGGTGAGGAGTATGCCGAAGAAAATCCCTGAAAGTATTCTGGACATGTTAGACAGGCTTATACAGGATGAAACTGTTCCAAGAAGTGTAAGAAGGGCTGCAAGCGAAATAAAAGAACGTTTGGTTACGAGCAAAAAAGTTTCGGTTGAAGCTGCATCTGCTATAACCATTCTCGAAGATCTTTCAGCGGATCCCAATTTGCCAATGCATGTAAGGACGATGATTTGGAATCTTGCAAGCCAGCTTGAGAGAATTTCCGTCGATTAAAGGAGAAATTTTCAGGAAATTTGTTCACTTTTGTGGTCTGTTTTATATCCCATCCTATGAGATTTTCGGGAAAGAGATTTTATTTTCTGTTTTGTTAATTCTGTTTCCTATAGTAGTTTTTCTTGAAATACTCAGGATAAAGAAAGGATTTTTTGGTTACTTGGTGAGAGAGTATGAAAAGAAAAGTTTCGGAGCATACGTTTACTTTTTAATATCACTGATTATTTTGACGTATCTCTTTCCGAAGGAATCGGCTTTTGTTGCTGTTTTGACGGCAATAGTAGGCGATGGCTTTGCAGGAATCTTTAGGAGGATGGGAAATGAGTTGCTGGCGAGTTTATCCATGTTTTTTACCTCCACTATTTTAATCTATCTAATTGGGCTCATGAGCTACCACTCGGTTTTTGCCGTTCTTGTTGGAACAACTGTTGAAAGGATAAAGAAGATTAATGGAGTGAGAATCGAAGATAACATCTCAGTCCCGCTCTCTACAGCAATAGCTGATTCTCTATCGTCTTTAATAAGCGATTTGTATTAGTTAGCAAGAGCTACGGCATATGAGCTTCACTAATCTCTTTTTTGAGTAAAGTATTATTTCCTAGATCTAGTTGTCTCTTCATGGACGAAAACGACGCGCTAAAGATATCTAGACTTGTTGCAGTGAAGGTAAAAGAAGCAATACTCTCAGTTCCAGCAGAAAAAAGAGGGCAATTTTTTGCGATGGGAAAAAGTGGCGTGACGAAGTTAATCGACAAAGTTGCTGAAGATGCTGCCTTGGAAGTTTTGATGAAAGAAAAATTGAGAGTTCTCAGCGAAGAGTGCGGTTTTGTGGGTGAGGGTGATATCTTCGTCGCTCTTGATCCTTTGGACGGAACCTTTAATGCAGTTCGCGGAATTCCTTTTTATTCGGTTAGTCTCTGCTTTTCCGATTCGGAGAAGCTCAAAGATGCATTTTTTGGATACGTTTTCAATCTTGCCAACGGAGATGAATACTACGCAAATGAAAATGCCTTTAAAAATGGCCAGAGGATAATTTCAAGCTCGGAAGAGGACTTCGGCAAAATGAATGCAATAATCTACTATCCAACGAAAGTTTTGCCTTTTAAAAGGATTAGAATTTATGGAAGTGCAGCTCTGGAAACTTGCCTCGTTGCTGATGGGTCCTTTAACTGCTTCGTAGATTTGAGAGGGATGCTCCGAATTTTCGATGTTGCAGCTGGCATATACATAGCTGAGAGGGCAGGGGCAGTAGCTTTAGATGAGAACGGAAATGGGCTTGGAAACAAGAAGTTCGACCTGTCTGAAAGGCTGAACGTTGTTTTGGCAAATTCAAGGATTTGTAGGAGATTGCTGGAGTTGGTTTTATGAGGTGCGCAATAGTCTATAAGTCATCGGAACATCTGGAAAAAGTTTCAGGTTTTTTGAGAAAACTGGGGGTATCTTTTGAGATTTTTTCAAAGCCAACAAGCGAGCTCGAAAGCTTTGACTTCATAGTTAGCATTGGGGGGGATGGAACAATACTGAGTATTCTGCAGGAATTGAAGAAGTGTCCTCCAATTTTCGGCATAAATATTGGAAAGGTTGGTATTCTGACTCATGCAAGACCCGAAGATTTTGAAGTAAAGCTTGAAAAGGCTATAGAGAGCTTTGAAGTTGAAAAATTTACAAGATTGAGCTGCCTCTGCGAATCGGGTGAATTTTTAGCTTTAAATGAAGTCGCGCTTTTAGGAAAAGAAAGAACAAAGCTTACAGAAATAAGCATAAATGTGGATTCGCAAGAAATAGACATAATTAGGTGCGATGGAGTTGTTGTCTCAACTCAAATCGGTTCGACTGCTTATGCTTTCTCTTTGGGTGGTCCGGTTGTCGATCCATATCTCGATTCGATTTTGGTAGTTCCAATTGCACCTTTCAGATTCGGTTGGAGGCCATACGTGCTTAAAGGGGACAGGATCATCGAATTGAAGGCTAAGGAGGGTCTGGCTGTTATAGACGGTAAGAAAGTTGTTGAAACAGACAGGGTTGTTGTTAGGAAGTCAAATTATCCTGCAGTATTCTTCAAGAGGGAGGACAGATTGAAGAACATATTTTATACTATTCGCAGAATAGAATAAATTTTTTAGTCTTAAAGCACACATATTTTTAATCCCCGATCGGGGAAGAGGCTGAGAGAGCTTTGCTCGCGATGAAGCCTTTCTGCGAGCTCGGGGATACACCATGTTGATAGGTCCCTAGAGGAGCGAGCAATAGCTTGCAATGATTCTGGGGCAACCCAAACATGGGACAAAACCCTCGGAAGGTCAGCTGTTCGGAAGCGAGCAGGGCTTGCGATGATGAACAGTGTTAGTTCCGAGGGACATTTTTAGTTTTTATCTTTATCTTTAAATTTCCTTTTTTAAAAAGGAAGTCCAGATTGATGAGTTTAAATCTTGAGGTGAGCTACTTAGATTCTGCCTACACTTATTCGGGCAACATGCCGCAATCTATTGGCAGTCCCCTTCGGATTGTTTGGGCATTCTATTCAGACTTTCTATTTGTTTAAGCTTTTCTCATCCAGTTCTGAAGGGCGAGTTTTCGGTTATAAGGAAAAAGTTTAAAAGCTTCAGCTTGAATGCGGCTTTAGCTGTGGAATCGCTCACATTAGAATCAGAATCGGAAAAAGTTGTATGAGAATGTTGGCAGATTTTTCATAACATGAAAAGATTAAAAAAACTTATGGAATTCGGTTTATAAAAATGGGTGCCCAGAAAACCCAGAGCTTTAGCTCTGGGATGAATGGGCAAGGTTTAAATAGTTCTGTGTTGAAGAGGTCTTGGGGATGTTCCCTTGCAGAGTGAAGTCCAGATATGCGTTGTAGGCAAGGTGTTCAGGCCGAAAGTCTTAGCTTTAAATAAAACTTTCAACGAGTATTTCAAACTTGTAAAGTGGTACCTGAGCTGCAATTCCAAATCGAAGAAATTTTTGCATGAGAAATGCTATGAAGATGCAAAAAGGCTGTTTAATCTGAACACAGCCTTAATCCAGACAGCAAGGGATAAGGCTGTCGAGATATTGAAAAGCTTTGAGAAAAGATGCGGGCATGTTGCCCGGGCAAATGGAAGGGAGTTCAGATGCCCGAAATGCGGGCTTGTTTACAACAAACATAGCCCATGCCTTAACGAGAGGCATGGGATGGGGGGAGCTTGGCTTTTGAACCGGCAGATGAGGGAAAGGGCGTGAAACCTCCCTTAACGCCGGAACCTCCCGGCTTTAGCCGTGGAGCAGCTCACACTGAAAACTCCTACCCTTCAGAGCGAGGTAGCTTGCATGAGGATCGCAGTGCTCGGCGGTACCGGGAATTTGGGAATGGGTCTTAGCCTTCGTTTGGCCATTTTAGGCTACGAGGTTATAGTTGGCTCTAGAAGTGAGGAAAAAGCAAAACTAAAGGCCGAAGAGTACAGGAAAATCCTATCAGAAAAAGGTTTTGCTGGAAAACTTTCTGGAATGACGAATTCAGAAGCTTCGAAGATCTGCGATATAGCTATAGTGACTATTCCTTGGGAGCAAGCTTTTGAATTAGTTAAAAACCTTAAAGGAGAACTTGCGGGAAAAATAGTAGTCTCTCCATTGGTTCCGATGAAAAAGGAAGGAAAAATCTTCAGATATGTTGAGATACCTGAAGGCTCTGCTGCAAAAAAATTGGCGGGAATTCTTAAGGAGAGCGAGGTAGTTGCTGCGTTTCATAGCATTCCAGCTGATAGATTTGCAAATCTCGAATCAGACTTCGATTGGGACGTCATTGTTTGCGGCAATGGCGATGCGAAAGGGACGATAATGGAAATCACGGACGAAATCGATGGACTTAGAGCCCTTGATGGTGGGGACTTAGAAAATTCGAGGCTAGTTGAAAGTCTTACGGTTCTAATTCTTAATCTGATGACCATGAACAAACTAAGAGATTTGGGGATAAAGTTCTGCTAGTTTCTATGCTTTCTGACTTACCTCCCCGTCCTAAAGGGCGAATGTCACTGCCAAAGTGGAGAGGTTTATGGCTACATTTCCCTTTTCGGGAGTTTAGTCCCGGGCCATATTTGTTCATCTGACTGGTATTCCGCAATCCTTTTTTCCAGTTTCACTTCTCAGCATTCTTATCAACTGAAAGCTCCACTACGCTAGTCCTCTTCATCCTGCCTTTTTTTGCGTTCGAAGGGCATGGAATGAATATGGAAGGGATTCAATACTGCATCCCTAAGATTCCCTCCAAGACTCCCAACAAGGATATCACCTTTATAGGCTTTTCTATCATCTCTGCCTTGGAAGGCACTTTCAGTTTTCTAACAAAATTTTTTTAAATGAAAAGTCTGAAAATTAACCGTGAAAACTAGGGAAAGAGTTCTTATCTTTGGAGTTCTGATTTCTCTCCTCTTTTTCCTCTCACTCATTTTAGTCGTTTATAAATTCGAGATGGATTCGATGCAGCAATATTCAAGAGCTTTTGCCGAAGAAAAGAAAAGAATTTTCGAAAAGATGATCGATAATGAGTTAAAAGCGGTTGAAAGATTTTGTATAGACTGGGCTTTCTGGGATGACACCTATGAGTTTGTAGAAAGCAGGGATGAGAAATATGTAACCTCGAACCTTCATGAAAGTACATTCAAAGAGGATTGGATAAACGCAATGGTTTTCGTTAATAGAAATGGAGAAATAGTCTATGCCCGATACTTTGATGAAAACTGGGTTGAAAGAGATCCTCCAGAAGCTTTGTTAAGCCAGGAAATCCATAACAGGACCGGAATAGCTTTAGTAGATGGAAAGCTGATGGTGATAGCTTCTAAGCCGATCCTGAGGAGCGATTTGAGCGGGGAAGAGAGAGGATATTTGATGATGGCCAGAATTCTCGGCGAAAGTTGGTTCTCTGAAATTTCCAAAACTTTAAATGCAAGGATATCAATTGGCACATCATCCGAGGAATATGGAAAGTACATCAAAACAAAAGAGGTTTTTCCCGATATTTTTGGTGGGGAAATAGTTTTCTCCTTAGAATTTGAAAACAGTCTTTATGATGAACATGTCAGAACCATTATCTTATACGTAATTGCATTTCTGCTGATTTTAGCGGCTTTCTCAATTCCAGCAGCATTAATCATAGAGAGAAGTCTGGTTTCAAAAATCGTAAATCTCGCAAAGTTTCTTGGCGAAGCGAAACCTGGTGATAAAATTGAATTAGATGGGACAGATGAAATAAGAAAACTCGCTGGAAGTGTTAACGAACTGCTTTCAAGGATAGCTAGAAATGAAGAAGAAACTCGATTCCTTTTGAGAACCCTCAGACATGATCTAGCTAACATCTTGACTTCTATTTCCGGTTATTTGGAAATTGCGAAAACCGAAAAAAGCTTTGAATTTGTAGAGAAAGCTGAAAAACAGG
>Ga0078972_1005692_pt1 | contig 31154 bp, 24 predicted proteins | sample YelNatPaOPGAMG01_FD_67568 | JGI IMG/M metagenome (GOLD analysis project Ga0078972, IMG submission 67568) | Hot spring thermophilic microbial communities from Obsidian Pool, Yellowstone National Park, USA - OP-RAMG-01 (SPADES assembly) (version 2) | ecosystem: Environmental > Aquatic > Thermal...
TGTCAAGTGGATTGTTTGTGAATCTACCCCCCCCCTGGGTATTTCTCATAACGGTGAGTGCAGGCAGATGGGGGCCTCTGGCGACCCGGCCGGTCGCTACCACAAACGGACGATCCTCGCCCCCCGCAACGCAGAACGTGGAACCTGGGCGTCCGCCCTCTTGTAGGAGCGGGTTTCTTGGGCAATTGTCGGATCGTGGTAGAGTAGGGGCCTCAGGAGGCCCAAGAAGGCGCGGTCGGGGTTTCCTTGGCGGCCGGCCTGGGGTGGGAGAGCGTCGGCGTAGGCCGACGCCTGGAGGGAGGACGATTTCCATCGGCCCCATCGCGCGCCGGCCGGGGGTGGGAAAGCGTCGGCGCAGGCCGGCCGGCGGTGGGAAGATGGGTGCAGGCAAGGCGAAGGGTTCGGATGGCCTGCTGCGCTATGTCGGCTTACGATCCGGTTTGTTCAAGAAACCCGCCCCTACCCGAGCAAAGGTGGGCCAGTCCATAGCCTTCCCAAGGGCCTTGATGGGTGAATCGGGGGCAGGGGTCAGGAATAGCGCAGAAAACCAACGGCGCGCACCCAGGGAACCGGCCGCGCTTGACAGCGGCTTCCTTTCCGTGTATAAGGGAGGGAGGAAATCGTCCAGGAGGAAGCCATGTTCCGAAAGCGCCGCAAGGGAAAACAGGAAGAGCCGTTGCGCCGGCTGGTCCGGGGCATCCTGACCCTGCTCCTGACCGCTCTGGCCGAATGGCTGGCCGGGAAGTTGACCGACCTGATTCTGGGGGCGGCCAGGCCCCGGGAAAGTGAGGCAGAACCGACCCCGACCTCCGGGCAACCGGCAGAGTAACCGACCCTCCTGAGAAGCCATGAGCACCGAGAAGCGCCCTGTGCGCGTGCGCATCGCCCCCAGCCCGACCGGACCGTTCCACGTCGGCGGGGCCCGCACCGCCCTCTACAACTGGCTCTTTGCCCGGCACCACCACGGCGCCTTTATCGTGCGCATCGAGGATACCGACCGCCGGCGGTATCGCCCCGAGGCCGAGGCCGACATCCTGGAGGGCCTGCGCTGGCTGGGGCTGGACTGGGATGAAGGTCCGGAGGTGGGCGGCCCCCACGCCCCCTATGTGCAATCCCAGCGGGTCGAAATCCACCGCCATTACGCCTACGCCCTCCTGGAAAGCGGCCAGGCCTACAAATGCTTCTGTTCCCCGGAGCGCCTGGCCCAACTGCGCCGCCAGCGCGGCCTGGGATACGACCGCCATTGCCGCAACCTGACGCCGGAGGAGGTGGCCGCCCAGGAAAAGGCCGGCCGGCCCTACGTCATCCGCCTGAAGATGCCCCTGGAAGGGGTGACCCTCGTCTCCGACCTCATCCGGGGAGACATCGTCTTCGAGAACGCCCTCCTGGAGGACGCCATCCTCCTGAAGTCGGACGGCTACCCCACCTACCACCTGGCCAACGTGGTGGACGACCACCTCATGGGCATCACCCACGTCATGCGCGGCGACGAGTGGGTGCCCAGCACGCCGATGCACGTGGTCATCTACCGGGCCTTCGGCTGGGAACTGCCCGCCTTCGCCCACCTGCCGATCATCCTCTCCCCCACCGGCCGGGGCAAGATGAGCAAGCGCAAGATCGTCTCCGCCGACGGCCGGGAATACCCGGTGATGGTGCGCGAGTTCCGCGAGGCCGGCTACCTGCCGGAGGCCCTCCTCAACCTCCTGGCCCGCACCGGCTGGGCCTATGACGATCATACCGAACTCTTCAGCCGCGAGGAGTTGATCGAGAAATTCTCCCTGGAGGGGGTGAACAAGGCCCCGGCCGCCTTTTCCTACGACAAACTCCTCTGGATGAACGGCGTCTACATCCGCCGCCTGGAGACCGACGAACTGGCCCGGCGCTGCCGGCCCTTCTTGCAGCAGGCCGGCCTCCTCCCCGCCGAGGTCCCCCCGGAACTGGAAGAACGCCTGCATCGGGTCATCCCCCTCTTCCGGGAACGGATGCACACCCTCCGGGATATCGTCGAACTGAGCGCCTACTTCTTCACCCGCGAAGTGGACTATCCCGACCCCGCCGCCCTCCTGGGCAAAGGGCTGGACGCGGCATCCACCCGCGCCGGCCTGGAGGAGGCCCGAAGGCGGCTGGCCGGCCTGCCCGAGTTCACCGAGGCGGCCATCGAGCCGGTCCTGCGCTCCCTGGCCGAGGAGCGCGGCTGGAAGGCCGGCCAACTCTTCATGCCCCTGCGCGTCGCCGTGACCGGACGAACCGTCTCCCCGGGCCTCTTCGAGACCCTCGCCGCCCTGGGGCGGGAAGTCGTCCTGGAACGGCTGGACCGGGCCATCGCCCTCCTGACAGACATGGAACGATGGGCAAGCGCTTCGGACGGGTCCGCCTGATCGCCCGAGATGACCCCCGTTACCAGGCCTACCTGGAACAGTTCCGCCTGGCCCGGGAGTACCAGCGGGCCATGCGCCCGCCCAGTCCCCGTCAGGTCTTTGGCGAACAGGTCGAGGAACTGTTGCGCTCCTGGCTGGGGCAGACCCGCCGCCTTTCGGAGCGGCGTTACCTGGAGTATGAGGAGATTCGCGGCCAGCAGGCCGTCCTCAAATACCGCGAACTGGACGCCGTGGAGATTCCCGACCCGACCACCGTCCACGTCTTCGAGATCAAGGCCAGTCTTAGCCTGGGCCATGGCCTCCGCCAGTTGCGAGAGGACCGCGCCCTCCTTTCCTTCCTCTTTCCCCGGGTGGCGGCCACCCTCCTCTTTGTGGATACCGGGATGCTCCCGGAAGAACGTCAGGCCGCTCTGGAACGGGAGAAGGATGTGGTTATCCTGGAGGAACTCACCCACCTGGCCGGCTACGGCCGGGAAATCGGCCTGCACTGGGTTCCTCTGGAACAGGTGATCGCCCTGGCCGGCGGCGAGGAAAACCTGAACCTGGAGTGGCTTCGGGAGGGGGAGAAACAGGAGCCGCCCCCTCCCCCGGAGCCCCAGGTCTGGTCCGTGGGGGGCGAAGAGGAGGAACTCGGCCCTCTGGGCCAGGCCCTGCTCCGGGCCCTGGGCAGGCCGCCGCCCACCGGATAAACCGGGCAGTGGTGTGATTCCCCATAGGGTAATTTTTGGAGGCAGGCCGATGTACCTCTTGCTGACCAACGACGATGGCGTGCAGTCCGCCGGACTGCTGGCCCTGAAACGTTCCCTGGAGGAGGTGGCCGAGGTGGCCGTCTTTGCCCCGGACCGCAACTGGAGCGCGGCCGGCCACAGCCGCCTGCTGGAAGAGCCGCTCACCGTGCGCACCCTTCGCCTGGCCGACGGCTCCACCGTCCTGGTCAGCAACGGCACCCCCTCCGACTGCGTGGCCCTGGCCCTGATGGGGCTTCTCCCCCGCCGGCCGGACCTGGTGGTCTCGGGCATCAACCGGGGGCCCAACGTCGGCTCCGACGTGACCTACTCCGGCACGGTGGCCGCCGCCATGGAGGCCGTCCTCTTCGAGGTCCCGGCCATCGCCATCTCCCTGGACGGCTACGAGAATTGGGATTTCTCCTTCGCCGCCTCCTTCGCCCGGCGGCTGGTCCTGGAGGTGCTCCGTCGGGGGCTTCCGCCGGGCGTGCTCCTGAACGTCAACGTGCCCAACCGGCCGGCCGGGGAAATCCGCGGCGTGGCCATGACCCGCCTGGGCCGGCGCATCTACCGCGACGAATGGGAACTCATCGCCGAGGAAGGGGAGGAGCGCCGCTACCGCCTGGGCGGCCCTCCCCCCACCGGGGAACTCCTCCCCGGAACCGACCTGGCCGCCCTGGCCGCCGGCTATATCTCCATCACCCCCCTGCACCTGGACCTCACCGATCACCGCTTCCTGGAAGAGATGCGCACCTGGGAACTGTAGCCCGGCCGGGAGACTTTTTCATCCCCCTTTCATCTTGCCGCGCTAAAAAAAACCCTTTGGGAAAATGGTTGAAATAAGGAGGAGACGATGATTCAGGTTTCCAACCTGAGCAAATGGTACGGGCCGTTCCAGGCCCTGCGCGAGGTCTCCTTTCAGGTGGACGAGGGCGAGGTCGTCGGCCTGCTCGGCCCCAACGGGGCCGGGAAGACCACCACCATCAAGATTCTCACCGGCTACCTGCACCCCGACGAGGGCACCGTCCTCATCGGCGGCCTGGACGTGCTCACCCATACCCGGGAGGTGCAGGCCATCATCGGCTACCTGCCGGAGAACGCCCCCCTCTACCCCGAACTCTCCGTCCAGGGCTACCTGAAGATGATCGCCGACTTGCGCCAGATTCCTCCCGAAGAACAACTCGAACGCATCGCCGAGGCGGTCCAGGCCGTCGGCCTGGAAGACCAGTTGACCCGGCCGATCGGTCAACTCAGCAAGGGCTACCGCCAGCGCGTCGGCCTGGCCCAGGCCATCCTGCATCGGCCGAAACTCCTCATCCTGGACGAGCCGACGCTGGGCTTGGACCCGACCCAGGTGCTGGAGGTGCGCCGCCTGATTCGCCGGCTGGCCCGGGATAGCACCGTCCTCTTCTCCACCCATATCCTCTCCGAGGTCGAGGCGCTCTGCGACCGGGTGATCATCCTCATGAACGGCCAGGTGCGGGCCGACGCCCGCCTTTCGGAACTGGCCTCCACCCCCGATGCCATCCTCGTCCTGGAGAGCGTCCCGGCCGGCCTGGAGGCCTCCCTCCGCAGCCTCCCCGGCGTGCGCGCCCTGGAGCCCTTCCGTTCCGCCGACGGCTACCCGGCCTTTCGGGTGCGGGGCGGCCCTTCCCAGGAGGCCAGCCTTTGCCCGGCCATCTACCGGCTGGCCCGCCAGGAGAACTGGCCGCTGCGCGAACTGCGCCGGGACGTGCGCACCCTGGAGTCGGTCTTCAACCAACTGGTGGCAACGGCGTGAGGTGACCTATGAGGCAAATACTGGCGATCATGCGCAAAGAAGTGGCCGGTTATTTCGGCTCCCCTATGGCCCTCATCTTCGTCGGCGTCTTCCTGGCCGCCACCCTCTTTACCTTCTTCTGGGTGGAGGCCTTTTTCGCCCGGGGGGTGGCCGAGATACGGCCCCTCTTCCAGTGGATGCCGGTGCTCCTCATCTTTCTCGTCGCCGCCCTGACCATGCGCCAGTGGAGCGAGGAGCAGCGCTCCGGGACGCAGGAGATGCTCCTGACCCTGCCCGTCCCCTCGATTCGCCTGGTCCTGGGCAAGTTCCTGGCGGTGATGACCCTGGTGGCCACGGCCCTGGTCCTGACCCTTTTCCTGCCCGTGAGCGTCTCGCTCATGGGGCCGCTGGACTGGGGTCCGGTGGTGGGCGGGTATCTGGCGGCGCTCCTTCTGGCCGCGGCCTATGCCGCCATCGGCCTCTTGATCTCCTCCCGCACCGATAACCAGATCGTCGCCCTGATTCTCACCGTGCTCCTGGGCGGCGTCTTCTATCTGGTCGGATCGCCGACGGTGGCCGGCGCGGTCGGCGGGGGCGTGGGGGAGGTCCTGCGGGCCATCGGCTCCGGAAGCCGCTTCGAGAGCATCCAGCGCGGCGTGGTGGATATGCGCGACCTGGCCTACTACCTCTCCCTGGCCGGCTTCTTCCTCACCCTGAACGTCGTCTCCCTGGAGGCCAAACGCTGGGGCCGTGGCCGGCAGACCCGGGTCTACCGCCAGGGGGTCCTGGGCACGGCCGCCCTGGTGCTTCTGAACCTGGTGCTCCTGAACGTCTGGCTTTCCCCGCTGGTCGTCCTGCGGCTGGACCTCACCGCCGGCCGGGAGTACAGCCTTTCCCCGGCCACCCGTAACCTGCTGGCCGGCCTCCGGGAGCCGCTCCTCATTCGCGGCTACTTCAGCGAACAGACCCATCCCCTCCTGGCCCCCCTGGTGCCCCGCATCCGCGACATCCTGGAGGAATACCGCATCGCCTCGGGCGGGAAGGTCCAGGTGGAAATCGTGGACCCCACCAAGGACCCCAACCTGGAGGCCGAGGCCAACCAGGTCTACAGCATCTACCCCGAGCCGTTCCGGGTGACCGGGCGCTACGAGACCGGCATCATCAACTCCTACTTCCATATCCTGGTGCGCTACGGGGACCAGAGCACGGTGCTGACCTACCGCGACCTGATCGAAGTGACCGCCAACCCGGACGGCTCGGTGGACGTGCGGCTGCGCAACCCGGAGTACGACCTGACCCGCTCCATCAAGAAGGTGGTCTATGGCTTCCAGAGCGTGGAGGCCATGCTGGCCGCCCTGGACCGGCCGGCTGAACTGACCCTTTACGCCACGCCCCAGACCCTTCCGGAATCGCTCGCCGCCGTCCCCGACACCATCGCCAAGGTGGCCGGCGAACTGGTGGACAAATCCCGCGGCCACCTCTCCTTCCACACCGTGGATCCGGATGCCCCGGATAGCCCCATCACCCGCCAGCAACTCTACGACCGCTACGGCATCCGGCCCATCGCCACTTCGCTCTTTGCCAGCGAAAGTTTCTACCTGCACATGGTGTTGCAGATGGGCGACCAGACCCAGGTGATCTACCCCGGGCTGCAGATGGGCGAAACCGACATCCGCACGGCCATCGAGGCGGCGATCAAGCGCATCGCCCCCGGCTTCCTGAAGGTGGTGGGCCTCTGGACACCCAGCCTTCCGCCCACCCAAAATATCTTTGGGCAGGTGCAGAACCCCCTTTCCAGTTGGAACCAGGTGCGCCAGGCCCTCCAGGAGGAGTACGAGGTCCGCACCATCGACCTGCGCAGCGGGCGCGTCCCCGAGGACGTGAACGCCCTTGTGCTCATCGCTCCCCAGAACCTGACCGAGACGGAGCGCTTCGCCGTGGACCAGTACCTGATGCGCGGCGGCTCGGTCATCGTGGCCGCCGGCAACTACGGCCTGACGGCCGACCCCATCACCGGCTGGCCGATGCTCCAGCCGCTGGAAAACGGCCTGGGCACCCTCCTGGCCGCCTACGGCGTCCGGGTGGAGCCCGGGCTGGTCCTGGACCTGCAGAACGACCCCTGGGTGGTGCGCCTCGAGCGCACCGTGGCCGGCCAGACGGCCTCGCAACTGGCGGCCATCGACTACCCCTACTTCGTGGACATCCGGCGCAGCGGCATGGCCGGCGGCAACCCCATCATCGCCGACCTCCAGGCCGTCACGCTCCATTGGGCTTCTCCCATCAGCGTGACGCCGGCCCTGGAGCGGCAGACCACCATCCTGCTCCAGTCCAGCCGCAACTCCTGGGTCTCCACCGAGGTTCCGACCGACCTGGAGACCTACCCGGCCGGGGGCTTTCCTCCCCCCAAGGAGTTGCGTTCCTACCCCCTGGCCGTGGCGGTGCAGGGCGTCTTCCAGAGCGCCTATCGGGGCCAGACGCCCCCCAAACTGCCCGGCGGAGAGGAGCCGCCGGCGGTGATCGAGTCCTCCCCGGATACCGCCCGGCTGGTGGTCGTCGGCAGCGCCGAGTTCCTGGACGACCTGGTCTTTGACGTCTCCAGCCGGCTGATCGGGGACACCTACCTGAACAACCTGAAGTTTCTGCTGAACGCCGTCTCCTGGGCCACCGAGGATGTGGACCTCCTGACGATACGCTCCCGGGGGACCTTTGTCCGGGTGCTCAAGCCGATGGACGAAGCGGAACGCTCGGCCTGGGAGGCCGGCAACTACGCCGCGGCCCTCCTGGCCTTGGGCACCCTGGGGCTGGTGTGGAACCTCCGCCGCCGCCAGGAGAAGCCGCTGCCGCTGCCGGTGAAGGAGGTGAAGCGATGATGAAAAAGCGGAGCAACCAGATTCTGCTCGGCCTGGCCGTGCTGCAGGCCCTGCTGGTCGTCCTGGCCTTCTGGCCCCGGCCGGCCGCCTTCGGCCGCGTGGAACGCTTCTTCCCCGACCTGACCGGCAGCGCCTTTGTCGCCCTGACGGTGACGGGGGAGGAAGGGCAAAGCGTGACCCTGCGCCAGAAGGAGGGCTCCTGGGTCCTCCCCGAGGTGGACGATTACCCGGTCCAGTCCAGCAAGATCGTCCCCCTCCTGGAGAAGATCGCCGCCCTGACCACGGGAGACCTGGTGGCCCAGACCTCCGCCAGCCACCGGCAACTCAAGGTGGCCGAGGACGCCTTCGTCCGGCGGCTGGACCTGGAAAAGGCCGACGGCGGCCACATCCGCCTCTACCTGGGGACCTCGCCCCGCCTGAATTCCGTCCACCTGCGCCTGGACGGCCAGGAGGCGACCTACCTGGTCAGCAACCTCAGCACCTCCGAGGTCGGGGCCACGGCCAGCGCCTGGGTGGACCTCCTCTACTTCAGCCTGCCCACAAGCGACGTGGTCCGTTTCCGGCTGGAGAACGCCCAGGGAGTCCTGACCCTGACCCGAGAGGCCACAAACACCTGGAGCCTGGCCGGCCTGCAGCCGGGGGAGAAGGTGGACCCCAACCGGGTAGACTCCTTCCTCCGCCAGGCCACCTCCATCCGCATGATGGAGCCGCTGGGCCGGGAAAGGAAGCCGGAGTACGGGATGGACAACCCCACCGCCGTGCTCACCCTCTGGACCCGGGAGCGGGAAATCACCCTGACGGTGGGGGCACCCAACGAGAAAAAGACCAACTACATCTTCATCTCTTCCGAATCGCCCTACTACGTGCGGGTGGCCAGTTATACCGTGCGCGACCTGGTGGAGAAGGGGAGGGCCGACTTCCTGGTGCCTCCGCCGACGCCCACCCCCACGCCCACGCCGGAAGCCACGCCCACGCCCACGGAGGCCACGCCGGCCCAGGAAACCACCCCTGCCCCGGAGGCAGGGCCCACTCCGACGCCTGCGCCATAGAGGGGGAAAAACGGAGGGGGAGGCTCCGGGCCTCCCCCTCGGTGTTTTAGCGGGAGAAATCCTCCTCCACCACCGGCTCGAACTGGCTGTTGTAGAGTTCGGCGTAAAAGCCGCCTCGGGCCAGCAACTCCTCGTGGGTCCCCTGTTCCACGATGTTGCCGTCCCGCATCACCAGAATCAGGTCGGCGTTGCGGATGGTGGAAAGGCGATGGGCGATGACGAAACTGGTGCGCCCGCGCATCAGGTTGTCCATCGCCTCCTGAATCAGCAACTCGGTGTGGGTGTCCACCGAACTGGTGGCCTCGTCCAGAATCAGCATGGGGGGATTCGCCAGGAGGGCCCGGGCGATGGTCAACAACTGCTTTTGCCCCTGGGAGAGGTTGGTCATCTCCTCGTTGATGACCGTCCGATAGCCCTCGGGCAGGGTGCGGATGTAGCGGTCCACGCAGGCCGCCCTGGCCGCCTCGACGACCTCCTCCTCGCCGACCTCCTCCCGCCCGTAGCGGATATTGTCCAGAATCGTGCCGTTGAACAGCCAGGTGTCCTGGAGCACCATGCCGAAGAGTCGGCGCAGGCCGGCCCGGGTCAGGTTCCGGACATCATGCCCGTCCACCAGGATGGCCCCCTCGTCCACGTCGTAAAAGCGCATGAGAAGTTTGACCAGCGTGGTCTTGCCCGCCCCGGTCGGCCCCACGATGGCTACCTTCTGGCCGGGCCGAACGCGGGCGGAAAAGCCCCGGATGACCGGCCGGTCGGGGAGGTAGCGGAAATGGACGTTGCGGAACTCGACCTCCCCCCGGACCTGCTCCAGATGGACGGGCCGGTCGGTTTCGGGCGTCTCCTCCTCGGCCGCCAGAAACTCCAGGACCCGCTCGGCCGCCGCCATCGTCTGCTGGAGGATGTTGGAGATGTTGGCCAGTTGGGTGATCGGCTCGGTAAAGGAGCGGATGTACTGGGTAAAGGCCTGGATATCGCCCAGGGCCAGCCGCCCCCGGACGGCCAGGTAGCCGCCCAGGACGACCACGCCCACATAGCCCAGGTTGCTGATAAAGCGCATGACCGGCATGATGATGCCGGAGAAGAACTGGGCCTTCCAGGCGACGCCGTAGAGGGCCTCGTTGTGCTGGTCGAACTGGCGGATGCTCTTTTCCTCGCCGTTGAAGGCCTTGACCACCGCATGCCCGCCGAAGGTCTCCTCCACATGCCCGTTCACCCGGCCCAGATAGGCCTGCTGCCGGGCAAAGTACTTCTGGGAACGGCGGATGACGAACATGGCCAGCCCGGAGGAGAGGGGCACGATGAGCAGGGCGACCAGGGTCATCTGCCAGGAGATGGAAAGCATCATCGCCGCCATGCCGATGACGGTGACCAGCGAGGTGACCATCTGCATCAGGCTCTGGTTGAGGGTCTGGTTGATGGTGTCCACGTCGTTGGTCAGACGGGAGAGGATTTCCCCGTGCTGGGTGCCGTCGAAGTAGCGGAAGGGCATCCGGTGGATTTTGGCCATGACCTCCCGGCGCATCGTATAGGTGACCTGGACGGCGACGTTGGTCATCACCCAGCCCTGGAGGTAACTGAGCGCGGCCGAAGCCAGGTAAAGCCCCAGGACGGTCAGGAGGATTCGCCCGATGCCGGCCCAATCCACCTGTCCTGTGCCGGCCAGTTGGGCCATCAACCCCTCGAAGAGTTTCGTCGTGGCCGTCCCCAGGATCTTCGGCCCGAAGATGGAAAAGGCGGTGGACCCGGCGGCCATCAGGAGGACCAGGAGGATGGTCCACCGATGGGGACCCAGGTAGGCGACCAGTTTCCGCAGGGTGCCGGCAAAGTCGCGGGGCTTTTCCACCGGCCCCAGCATCATATGCCCGCCGCCACGGCCCATGGGGCGAATCACCCGTTCCGGCCTGGGGCCGGCGGCCGCCCCGGGGCGGTCCCCGAAGGGAGGGGTACGGTTGGGAGCGGTCATGCGGGCACCTCCTCCATCACGGCCGCCACCTTCAACTGGGAGAGGGCAATCTCCCGGTAGATCGCGCACGTCTTCATCAGTTCCTCGTGCCTCCCCTGGCCGACGATGCGGCCCTCATCCAGCACCAGAATCCAGTCGGCATCCTTGATGGTGGCCACCCGCTGGGAGACGATGAGAACCGTGCTCCGGCCGACATACGAACGGAGGGCCCGGCGCAGGCGAGCATCGGTCCGATAGTCCAGCGAGGAGAAGCAGTCGTCCAGGATGTAGATGGCCGGCCGCTTGACCAGGGCCCGGGCGATGGTCAGCCGCTGACGCTGCCCACCGGAGAAGTTGATTCCCCCCTGGGATACCTCCGTTTTCAGCCCATCGCCCTGGGAAAGGATGAAATCGCCGGCCTGGGCGACCTCCAGCGCCCGCCGGAGCACTTCTTCCTCGGCCCCCTCGTCGGCATAGCGCAGGTTGCTCTCCACCGTCCCGCTGAAGAGGTTGCTCTGCTGGGGGACGTAGCCGATGCGCTCCCGCAGGTCCTTCAACCGCACCTGGCGGATGTCCACCCCGCCGATGTAGATGGCCCCCTCGGTGACGTCGTAGAAGCGGGGAATCAGGTTGATCAGGGTGGACTTGCCGGAGCCGGTGGTGCCGATGATGCCCACCGTCTCCCCGGCCCGGATGGCGAAGGTGAGGTCGTGCAGGACGCATTCCTCGGCTCCCGGATAGCGGAAGGAGACGTGGCGAAACTCGATGGTCGGGACAAAGGGCTCCGGGAAGGGGATGGGCGTTTCGGGGTCCCGGATGCTGACCTCCGTCTCCAGCACTTCGGCCACCCGGCTGGCGGCCACGTCCACCCGGGGGAACATGATAAAGAGCATGGAGAGCATGGTGAAGGCGAAAAAGACCTGCATGGCGTACTGCATGAAGGCGATCATATCTCCGATGCGCATGGTTGCCTGGGCGACCTGGTGGGCGCCGACCCAGATGATCAGCACGGTCAACCCGTTCATCAGGAACATCGTCACCGGCATCATGACCACGGCGACGCGGTTGACGAACAGGGTGGTGTGGGTCAGGTCGCGGTTGGCCCGGTCGAAGCGTTCCTCCTCATACTTCTGGCGGTTAAAGGCCCGCACCACCATCATGCCGGAGAGGTTCTCCCGGGCGACCTGGTTCAGGCGGTCGAGCAGGGTCTGGATGCGTTTGAAGCGCGGCAGGGTGAGGCGAAAGACCCCCAGAATCAGCCCGACCAGGACCAGTACGCCCAGGGCGATGATCCACATCATGGAGGGGCTTCGGGATGCCGCCCGGATGATGGCGCCGATGCCGATGAGCGGGGCGAAAAAGACCATGCGCAGGAGGAACATCATCACCGTTTGAATCTGGGTGATGTCGTTGGTGGAACGGGTGATGAGGGAGGCGGTGGAGAAGCGGTCCAGTTCGGCGCCGGAAAAGGCCATGACCCTGGCGAAGAAGAGGCGGCGCAGGTTGCGGGCCAGGCCGGCGGCGACGCGCGCCGCCAGGAAGCCGACGGTCACCGTGGCGGCGGCGGCCAGGAGGGCCACCAGGAGCATCTCGCCGCCCACCCCCAGGATATAGGCGTTCTGAACGGCCAGGATATCCATTCCCAGAGCCTGGTATTCGGCCCGGACGGCGCGGGCGGCGGCCTGGAACAGGGCGCTTTCCCCGCCGAGGGCGGCAAAGCGGCCTTCGACGGCCTCCTGGATGCGCGCCCGTTGCTCCCCGGGCAGCCGGGCCAGGAGGGCGAAGAGGTCCGTCCCTGGCGGGAGTTGGGCAAGGTTCAGGCCGCTGAACTCCGGCATCATCGCCTGGGCCTGTTCGGGATGGGCCTGGACCTGCTCCACGCCGAGGACGATGAGGAGGGCGCGGGCTACCGCCGGCCGAAGCCGCTCCAGGACCTCCGGGTCCGCGTTGCGCAGGACGTAGATGGGCTCCCGCTCCAGGGCCGGATACCTCTGGAGATAGGTCGAATAATCGGGCGAGGACCGGTCCACCAGGACGTACTGCGCCTGGAACCCGGCCTGTTCCCCGGCGGTGAGGAAAAGGGAGAGGTGCTCCATGGTGCTCCGGCGCAGGGCCTCCGGGATGACGCTCTCCACCCCGCCCTGCTGGATGCCCACGTTGACGATGCGGGACATGTAGTCGGGCAGGGCCAGGTCGGCGTTGGCCTGGATAAAGAGCAAAACCACGATCAGAAGCACCTGGGGCAGAAACGGCTTCAGGTAACGAAGCAGACGAAACATAGACCACCTTTCTGGCGTGCCTCCCGGCGGCCGGCCTCCCGTCTGGGGACCTGCCCGCCGGGGTTATCCTCCAACCGGAGCCGGCCGGGGTGTCTCCGGCAACCCGGCCGGCCCGGAGCCGATATTTCATCGGGCAATTATTTTACCCTGCAAAGTATATCACCGGAGGCCCGATTTGTCAAATGCAGGGAACCGTTCGCGTCCGTTGCAGGGGCAGGTTGGTGCGGGTGGGGTTGAAGTCGCCCCCTGCCTGGCGGCCGGGGGTGCGTCGGCGCAGGCCGATGCCTGGAGGGAGGACGATTTTCCATCGGCCCCATCAAAAGCGGTTGACTTCCGGCCGCTTCGTGCTATGATATCAACAAAACGATGGAGGTGCGGAAATGGTTCAGGTGGCCATCATCGGTTTGGGTCCGGTGGGCGGTTCATTGGGGCTGGCCCTGCAGGAGATGGCGGCGGGCAAGGGCCGCCGTACCCCGAAAGCAGGGGCGAACGGCCGTTTGCCCCTGCTGGTCGTGGGGTACGATCCGGAGCCGCGGGTGGCCGGGGAGGCCCTCTCCCGGCGGGCCGTCGGCCGTGTGGCCTACAGCCTGAAGGAGGCGGTGGAGGAAGCCGGCCTGGTGATCATCGCCCAGAGCGGCCCGGCCGTCCGCGATACCCTCCAGGACATCGCCCCGCTCCTGAAGCCGGAGGCCATCGTCACCGATACCTCCAGCAACAAGGTGGAGGTGCTCCGCTGGGCCGAGGAGTTGCTCCCGCCGGAGGTCAGTTTCGTCGGGGGGCATCCCGTCCTCCTCCCGGACCGGGAGGTGAACTGGGAATCCGGCCTCCAGGCGGCCCGGGCCGACCTCTTCCAGGGGGCCATCTACTGCATCATCCCCGGCCCCCGGGCCTCCAGCCAGGCCGTGGATACCGTCCAGGACCTGGCCTACCTGGTCGGGGCGGAGCCCTTTTTCCTGGACGCCCTGGAGCACGACGGCCTCCTGGCCGGCCTGAACCACCTCCCCTACCTCCTGGCCGCGGCCATGCTGGCCACCATCGGGGCCAGCGCGGCCTGGCGCGACCTGAAACTCCTGGCCGACCCGGCCTTCCGCCACCTCCAGCAACTTCTGAGCGCCCGGCCGGCCGATTTCTACCAGACCTGCTTTTCCAACCGACAGCCGCTCCTTTCCTGGCTGGACCGCCTGCTTGCCGTCCTGGGGGAGATGCGCCGGGAACTGGCCGGGGAGGAGGGCGGCGGGGAGTATCTCCGGCGCATCGTGGAAAAGGCCCGGGCGGCCGGCGCCGACTGGCAGGCCCGCCGCGACGAACGCCTCAAGGAACTGGAGGCCCTGGGGGCCCAGATTCCCAGCGCCCGGCAGAGCCTCCTCAGCCTCTTCCTCCCCTACGGCGGCCGGCGTCGGGAGGAACGCGACTAAAGGCCATGGCCCGCCCCCACTACCGCCCCATCGACCATACCGCCGACCTGGGCCTCCAGGTCTTTGGGGAGACCCTGCCCGAACTCTACGCCCATGCCGCCGAGGGGATGTGCGCCCTCTATTTCGACCTGCCGGCCGTGGAGCCCCGGGAAAAACGCTCCATCGCCGTCCAGGGCTATGACCGCGAGGAGGTGCTGGTGGCCTGGCTGGGCGAACTCCTCTACCACATCGAGGTGGAGCACTTCCTGCCCTGCCGCTTCGACATCCGTTCGCTCGACGATACCCACCTGGAGGCCGAGGTCGCCGGGGAAACCTTCGACCCGGCCCGCCACCGCTGGCGCACCGGCATCAAGGCGGCGACGTACCATAACCTCCGCATCGAGCGGGACCCCGCCGGATTCTGGACGGCGACGATCATCTTCGATACCTGAGCGTATAGAGGAGTGTGGTGGCGATGGAAGACGACGGCCTGCTGATCGCCGGCGGCACGGTGGTGACGGCCGGGGGAAGTTTCCCGGCCGATGTGCTCTGCCGGGAGGGGCGCATCGCCGCCCTGCTGTCCCCCGGGGAGAGCCGGCCGGCCGTCGAGGTCCTCGACGCCTCCGGCTGCTACGTCCTCCCCGGCGGGGTGGACGTCCACGTCCACCTGCAGATGCCGGTGGGCGACATTGTCTCCACCGACGACTTTGCCAGCGGCACCATCGCCGCGGCCTGCGGCGGGACGACCACGGTGGTGGACTTTGCCACACAGGAGCGCGGGCAGACTCTGGAGGAGGCGGTGGCCCAACGGCGGGCCGAGGCCGATGGGAAGGTGGCCGTGGATTACTCCCTGCACCTGGCGGTCACCGACACCTCCGAAAGGACGCTCCGGGTCCTCCCGCGCCTGGTGGAAGAGGGCTATGCCAGTTTCAAACTCTACACCGTCTATCCGGCCCTCTACCTGGAGGATGAGGAGATTCTGCGCCTGCTGGAGGTGGCCCGGGAGACCGGCGCCATGCCGCTGGTGCACTGCGAGAACCGGGCCATCGTGGAGCGTTGCACCCGGACGCTCCTTCTAGCCGGGAAGCGGGAGCCCCGCTACCATCCCCAGGCCCGGCCGGCCGAGGCCGAGGCCGAGGCGGTGCGGCGGATGCTGGCCCTGGCCGGGGTGGCCGGCACGCCGCTCGGCATCGCCCACCTGAGCACCCGCGCCGCCCTGGGAGAGGTATGCCGGGCGCGGACCCGGGGACAGGAGGTCTGGGTCGAGACCTGCCCGCACTACCTCCTCCTCACCGAGGCGGAATACGAACGCCCCGGCTTCGAGGGGGCCAAATACGTCCTGACCCCGCCGCTGCGGAAGGAATCCGACCGGGAGGCCCTCTGGACGGCCCTGATCGGGGGCGGCATCGATTGGATCTCCACCGACCACTGCCCCTGGAACTATCGGGGGCAGAAGGAGCGCGGCCGGGAGGACTTTGCCCTGATTCCCAACGGCGCGCCGGGAATCGAGACCCGCCTGATGCTCCTCTGGAGCGAGGGGGTGACCAGGGGCCGGATTTCTCCCGAACGCTTCGTCGCCCTCACCGCCACCCAACCTGCCCGCCTCTTCGGGCTGTACCCGCGCAAGGGGGCCATCGCTCCGGGCGCCGACGCCGACCTGGTCGTCTGGGACCCGGCCCGCCGGGTGACGTTGCGGGCCGAGACGCTGCACCAGCAGGTGGACTATTGCCCCTACGAGGGATGGGAGGTCGTCGGCGGCCCCCGGGAGGTCTTCCTGCGCGGCCGGCCGGTCGTCCGGGAGGGCCGCTTTGTGGGCGCCCCGGGCCAGGGGGAATTTGTACCCCGATATTCGTTGATGGTTGGTCGTTGATCGTTCCGTTCCGCATCGCTCCAGCCGAAGCCGGCCCGAAGAATCCCCATCCCCACCGGCACATGGATGGGGATGTTGGGACGGGAAGGCCGCAGGCGATGGAGGATAAAGTCTTCCTCGGAAATGCGGCACAACGCTTCTATTTCCAGGCCAGCGACTCAAAGGTTGAGCGCCGCCGGTATACGCTGACGCTCTGTACCAGCCCAAGAGCCAGGCAGGTGGAAAGGAGGGAACTCCCCCCGTAACTCACCAGCGGCAGAGGCAACCCGGTCACCGGCATCACTCCCACGTTCATGCCGACGTTGACCAGGACCTGGAAGGCCAGCCCGCCGGCCACCCCGCAGGCGATCAGCCGGCCAAAGGCATCGCCCGCCCGGGCCGCCACCTGGAAGATCTGCCAGAGGAAGACGAAGAAAAGGGCCAGGAGGGCCAGCGCCCCCAGGAACCCCAGTTCCTCGCAGACGACGGCGAAGATAAAGTCGCTGTGGCGCACCGGCAAAAAGTGCAACTGGCTCTGGATGCCCTGGCCGTATCCCCGCCCCAGCCAGCCTCCCGAACCGATGGCCGTCCAGGCCTGGAGGATGTTATAGCCCCCGCCCCAGAGGTCCCGGTAAGGGTCCAGAAAAAGGAGCAACCGGGCCTTCTGATAGTCCTCCAGGAGAAAGCGCCAGGCCAGAAAACCCAGGGGAAGGCCCAGGAGGAGCAGGGCCAGGAGGTAGGCCGGCCGGACGCCCGCCGCCCAGACCATGGCCAGCCAGATGGCCGCCAGGACGGCCGCCGTGCTCAGGTCCGGTTGCCGAAAGATCAGGGCAGCCGGCAAAAGGACGTGCAGGAGGGAGAGGAGAAAGGTCCCCAGGGAACGGACCTTCTCCCCCCGCCGGGCCAGAAAGGCGCCCAGGGTGATGACCAGGAGCGGTTTGGCCAGTTCCGAGGGCTGCAGGTCGAAAAAGCCCAGGTCGAACCAGCGGATGGCTCCGTAGGACTGGCGGCCCAGGAAGAGGACCAGCGTCAGCAAGGCCAGGTTGAGGCCGTAGAGGGGCCAGCGGACATACTCCAGGTAGCGGTAGTCCAGGCCGGCCAGGGCCAGGAGCAGGACCAGGCCGGCCGCAAGGTAGAGGACCTGGCGCAGAGGCAGGCCGGAAAGTCCCCAGCCGCCCAGGGCGGTGCCCATCGTGGCGCTGTGAATCATCGCCACGCCAAAGCCGGCCAGAATCAACATGACGGCCAGCAGGGCAAAGTCGAAGTGGCGCCAGCGCTCCAGCACCGGGTTCATCTCCGCGACTGCCCCTGCAGATATTCGGCCAGCGCCTCCGTCCAGGGCCGCAGGCGGATGCCCAGGGCCGCCGCCGCAAAGTTGCGCAACACCGCCCGGGGCGGCGGGGTCGAGTCCCGGCGGAAGTCGGCCAGGCGAATCGGCCGGATGGGGATGTGCTCTTTGCCGGCCAGGCGCAGAATCTCCCGGGCGAACTCGTAGCGGGAGCAGACTCCCTCCCCCACCAGATGGTAGATGCCGAAACGTCCGCTCTCGATCAGCCGGATCAGCGCCTCGGCCAGGTCGGGCGCATAGGTCGGGCAGCCAAACTCGTCGTCCACCACGGCCAGTTCGCCCGGTTCCTGGCTACGGGCCAGGATTTTGGTGACGAAACTGCGCCGGCCGCCGAAAAGCCAGGAGGTGCGAACGATATAGAAGCGGGAGCAGATTTGCTCCACATACCGTTCGCCGACCCATTTGGAGTAGCCGTAGGGGTTGATCGGCCGGGGCGGGTCGTATTCCAGGTAGGGTTCGGTGCGGTCCCCTGGAAAGACCTCGTTGGTGCTCACGTAGAGGAGCACGGCCCCGATTTCCTGACAGGCCAGGGCCACGTTCTGCGTGCCCAGGGCGTTGATGCGCAAGGCCCGTTCCGGATCCCGGGCACAGCCGTCCACATCGGTATAGCCAGCGGTATGAATCACCACCTCCGGCGACAGGGCGCGCAGGGTTTTCCCCAAAGCGGGGTCGGTGATGTCGTGCTCCGGCAGGTCCAGGCCCAGGACCTCCTGGCCGGCCAGCGCCTTTTCCAGGGCGCTTCCCAACTGTCCCCGCACGCCGGTCACCAGAACTCGCATGGCCGACCTCCGGTTCGCTGGAGAAACGAATGGCGCGATGGGAAAAGGCCCGAGGATACCCCCCGGGGGTATCCGAATCCGGGCCGGCCCCCGGCGAGACGGTTGTTCCGGTCCCGGGGGATATTCCCGGTGTTCCATCATACCATAGGGCGGCCGGCCGGGCAAATCGACCCGGGGCTCCTGTTTTGCTCCGCTCATCGCCTCCAGGCATCTTCCTCCAGGCGAGATTTAAAGGGCAAGAAGTTCCAATCGCCCCCAAGGTGTGATATAATAGGCCCGACCGAATGCCGAGGAAAGCGATGGCTGAGGAACGAATCGTCTCCGGAAAGGTGCGCGAGGAGGAACGCCAGGCCGAGCAGACGCTGCGCCCCCAGCGGCTGAGCGAAATCTACGGCCAGGAGAAGGTGATTCGCAACCTGCAGGTGGCCCTGGAAGCCGCCCGGGCCCGCGGCGAACCGCTGGACCATACCCTCCTCTACGGCCCGCCGGGGCTGGGCAAGACCACCCTGGCCCACGTCATCGCCAACGAGATGGGGGTGGGCATTCGGGTCACCGCCGGCCCGGTCATCGAACGCACCGGAGACCTGGCCGCCATCCTCACCAACCTGAAGCCGGGCGACATCCTCTTCATCGACGAGGTCCACCGCCTCAACCGGGCGGTGGAAGAGGTGCTCTACCCGGCCATGGAGGACTTTTGCCTGGACCTGGTGGTGGGCAAGGGGCCCGGAGCCCGGAGCATCCGCCTGCGCCTCCCCCGCTTCACCCTCATCGGCGCCACCACCCGACTGGCCCTCCTCACCTCCCCCCTGCGCGACCGCTTCGGGCTGGTCTATCGCCTGGACTTTTACAGCCCGGAGGCCATGCTCAAGATCGTCGAACGCTCGGCCCGCATCCTGGGCCTCGCCATCACCGAAGACGGGATGCAGGAAATCGCCCGCCGCTCGCGGGGCACCCCCCGCGTGGCCAACCGCCTGCTCAAGCGGGTGCGCGATTACGCCCAGGTGGTAGGGGAAAACCGAATCACGGCCGAGGTGGCCCGCGCCGCCCTGGCCATGCTGGAGGTGGACGAACTGGGGTTGGACGAAACCGACCGCCGGGTGCTGCGCACCATCATCGAGAAGTTCGACGGCGGGCCGGTGGGCCTGACGACCATCGCCGCCGCCACCGCTGAGGAGGTGGATACCGTCGCCGACGTCTACGAGCCCTACCTCCTGCAACTGGGCTTTCTCCAGCGTACCCCCCGAGGCCGGGTGGCCACCCGCCTGGCTTACGAGCACCTGGGATTGCCCTATCCTCAGGAGCGGGTGGAAGCCCAACAAAAAACTCTGTGGTGAGGAAGTCAGGGGGCTTGCGTGGCTCGTCTCACGCTTCTCGAACTGATCGCCGAAGTGCAGGCTTTCCTCCGCCGGCTCGGCGCGACCGAAGCCATCCTCTTCGGCTCCCGGGCCCGGGGCGAGGAATTGCTGAACAGCGACGTGGACCTCGTGATTATTTCCCCGAATTTTGCCGGCCGGACGTTCCCCGAACGGCTACGCCTGCTCCAGGAACAGTGGACGCTCCCGTTATTTCTGGAGGGCCTGCCCTATACCCCGGAAGAAATCGAGGAACTGCGCCACAGCCGGGGAATCGTGGCCCGGGCTTTGGAGGAGGGTATCCACATCCATTGCGGCTGCGTCTACGGCGAACAGATTGTCCGGGCGCTTCGCCCGGAGGAGTTGCCGTGACCATCCCGATTTTCCCCCTCCTGGAACGCCTGCAGGCCCTCCTGGAAAAGAGCCGGGCCGAAGCCTACTACGTCGGCGGGTGCGTGCGCGACCTCCTGCTGGGCCGGCCGCTCCACGACCTGGACCTGGTGGTGGCCGGCGATTCCCTGGCCCTGGCCCGGGCCGCCGCCCGCGCCCTCCAGGGCGCCTTTGTCCTCCTGGATGAGGAGAACGGCATCGCCCGCGTCGTCCTGCGGGGAGCAGAAGGGTCCCCGGAAAGCACGGTGGATTTTGCCCGGATGCGGGGGAATCTGGCCGGGGACCTGGCCCAGCGGGACCTGACCATCAACGCCATGGCCATGGCCCCGGACGATTTCCGCCGCTACGCCCTGGGGGAGGTAGAGCAGGCAGCGGTGATCGACCCCTGGGGCGGGCAGCGGGACCTGCGCTCCGGCCTCCTGCGCGCCCTCTCCCTCCAGGTGCTCTACGACGACCCCCTGCGGACGATGCGGGTGGTGCGCCTGGCCGGGGAACTGGACTTTCAGATCGAGCCGCAGACGGCCGATTGGGTGCGGGAAGTGGCCGGCCGGCTCCCCCTGGTTTCCTGGGAACGCATCCGCGACGAACTTTTCCGCCTGCTGGCCTGCCCCCATGCCGCGCCCTATCTTCCCCTGCTGGACTCCCTCTCCCTCCTTCCCCAGGTATTGCCGGAGGTGGCCGGGCAGAAGGGGCAGTTGGAACCGGCCTGGGAACGGGTCTGTGCCCTGGAATGGCTGGCCGCCTCCCTGGAAAGCCGCCCTTCACCGCTCCGGGCGGCCCCCCTTTGGAAGCCACGGGCGCTGCACCGCCATCCGGAGATGCTCTTCACCTCCCCCTATGCCCCCCAACTGCGCCGTTACCTGGGGGAGCGGCTCTCCGGGGAACGTTCCCGCCTCTCCCTGCTTAAACTGGCCGCCCTGCTGGATCGGGGTCAGGATGCGGACGAGGGGAAAAAGGCCCGCCAGGCCGGCCGGCGGCTGCGCCTGAGCGCCCGGGAGACGCTGGCCCTGGAGGCGGCGGTGTCGCTCCTGAACCATCCCCTCCTGGCTGCCGGGGAGCCCTCCCCCCGGGAGGTTTACCGTTTTTACCGCGATGGCGGCGACATTGCCACCGGAACGCTCCTGCTCGCCCTGGCCCGGGAACTGGCCCATCCCGACTTCCGGCCGGCCCGCTGGGAGCAGGCAGTGCGCCGGGTGCAAGATATCCTGACCCTGCGCTTTGAACGGGCCGCCGAGGTGATCGAGCCGCCTCGCCTGCTGGACGGAGATGAGTTGATGGCCGCTCTGGGGCTTTCGCCAGGTCCCCAGGTCGGCACGCTGCTGGAGGGAATCCGCGAGGCCCAGGCGGCCGGCGAGGTCCATACCCGGGAGGAAGCCCTGGACTGGGCCCGGAAAACGCTGGAATCGTGCCCGGAACCGGCTCCCTAGAGGCCCACGGCCAGGGGACCAGCGCCTCGGCCGGCCCCCTTTCAGGGGACCACCCGACCGAGAAGCGAATCTCCGCGCCAGATTTGCACTTCCCAATCCTCGCCACTCCCGGGGTAAATCGTCCGAAACGGCCGGCCGTCTGCTGGAAACCCAGCCCATCATCCCGGTTGCGCCGGCGGCAGAGGCCGGAGCATCGGGCCTCAAAGCCGAATCACCGTGCCGCAATATTCGCAGGTGATGCTGGCCATCCCCCGGACGACCTCGGCCGTCAGGGCGGCCCCACAGGTCGGGCAGCGGGAGGGAACCTGGGAGGGAGCAACCTGCACGGTCGGCACGGCCTCGGCCCCCACCCGTTCCCCGGCGATGTCCCCGCTGCGTACCCGTCCGATGAGCGCCGCCCATGCCTCCGAATCGGCTTCCAACCGGAAGAGGGCTCGGGAGGGGCCGGCCTGGGCCAGGTGCAGTTCCAGGATTTCCTTCTTGAACATGAGCGCCCCGCGTTCGCCGGCCCGGACCTCGGCCACCGCCCCGACGGGCACCTCCAGGAGCAACTTCTGCACCCGCTGCTTTTGGGTGGGGATGAAGAGAAACCTGGCCGTGACCACATCCTCTTTTTGCTCAAAGAGCAAACGCTGGTCGGTCAGGTAAAGAACCCCCCGTGGGCCTTCTTTCTCCTGGCGGGTCAGGTATTGGGCGGAGACCGCCTCGACGACGTTTTCCTCCGGACGCAGGCGGAAGGAAGCCCCGGCGACCTGCTCCAGGAGCCAGCGGAGGGACCGAACCTGCTCCTCCGTCTGCTGGACATTGTCCTGGAGGGTGCGGAAGGTGCCCTCGAGGGCGCTGGTGACATCGTCGATCTGCCCTTCGAGGAAGCCGGCTTCCCGTTCCAGGACCTCCAGGTCGGCCGGCCGGAACTCGCTGCCCAGGGAAAGAAGGCGTCGCTGTACCTCCTCCACCCGCTGCAGGAGCATTCGCCCCTGCTGGACGGCTTCCACATCGAGGCGCTGCCGCAGGCCCTCCCATTGCCGTTGCAACACCTCCACCTTCTTCTCCAGGTAGGCCTTGTAGACGTAGCCGCCCTGGCGCACCTCCAGCAGGGCGGCCGGAAGGCCGCGCAGGGTGGCATCCAGCGTTCCCAGGCGGGCCCGCAGGTCGCCCAATGTGGCCCGGCTGCGGAGGGTGTTCAGACGCTCCCGCAGCGCCTCTGCCCGCTGAGAAAGTTCGGCCCGCTCCTGTTCGGCCTGGTCGGGCCGCTGGGAAGACGGTACCGGGCCGGCCTCCCGACCCAGCCGTTCGCCTACCCCTTCGGCATCGCCTCTGGTCCTGCCCTTGAAACCCCTGGTCTCTTCAGACATGGCCTCCTCCTGTGGGAATTCGGTACCCCGGACCGAAACGCCTTCCGACAGTTTAGCACGAAAAGGGACAGGATGCAAAAATTTCCCACCTCTTTCCAGGTCATCGCCTCGATGGCCGAGAGCCTGATCGCCATCCGCAGGAAGATGGCTCCCTAGGTGCGGCAAGGCCCGGTTCCGGGGCAAGGGAGCGGGGAACTCCGGGCCGGGCCATGCTCCCGCACCGTCCGGCATCGGGTATGCCGGAACGCTGGAAAGCCGGACGGCTTTTCTATCCCGAAGAACCCGGCACGAAGTTGCGCTGGGGGGTCCGGGATTCCTTCGGTCGCCTGATTGTGGTTCCCTCCCCAAACCGGGGGAACTACTCCAGATAGAAGGGTACGTCGATGATGGCCCGGCCGCGGCCCCGCCGGTGTCGGCGGTAGAGAAGGGCCAGGCGGATGAGCATGGCCGTCTGGTTGTGAAGAAGAAAGTGCCACCAGCGCCCCGGGATGAACTCGGGGAGGAGAAGCGTGGCCATCTGGCCGTCGTTATGCTCACGGTCCGTACGTTCCAGATAGTCCAGGAGCGGGCCGACGACCGAGCGGTAGGGAGATGGGACGACCACCAGGGGCACGCCCATTCCCCACTCCTCCCACTCCTGACGGACCTTCTCCGCCGAGCCCGGCTCCACCTCGACATAGACGGCGGTGATGTTGCTGGACAGCCCCCGGGCGAAACGCAGGGCCTCGATGACGCCCCGATGCACGCCGGCCACCGGCAGGACGATGCGGGGGCCTGGCAGCGGCCGTAGCGAGGGGGGCAACCCCCGCAAGGTCAGGGCGCGGCCCACCTGCTGATAATGTCTCCGCACTCCCAGAAAGCCCAGCACCAGAAGGGGAAGGAGCAGGACCACGATCCAGGCCCCTTCCAGAAATTTGCTTACCCCCACGATGAAAAAGGTCCCGGCAGTGGTCAGGGCCCCCAGGCCGTTGAGCAGGGCCTTGGGAAGCCATCCCGGTCCGCGTTGGCGCAGCCAGTGCACCACCATGCCGGCCTGGGAAAGGGTAAAGGCCAGGAAGACGCCCACGGCAAAGAGCGGGATGAGGGCATGGGTATCTCCGCCGAAGAGGATGATGAGCAGCCCCGCCAGTCCTCCCAGGAGGAGGATGCCGTTGGAAAAGACCAGCCGGTCGCCCAACTGGGAGAGTTGGCGGGGCAGGTAGCCGTCGCGGGCCAGAATCGAGGCCAGCCGGGGAAAATCGGCATAACTGGTGTTCGCGGCGATGGCCAGTACCAGAAGCAAGGCCGCCTGAATCAGAAAATACGGCCAGCCGGAGCCGAGGAGGCGATGGGCCAGCGCCGAGAGAATCGTCTCCTCCGGGCCGGCCACCACCCCGAAGTATTGGGTCAGACCGACGCTCCCCAGGAAGAGCGTGCCCATGAGAAAGGCCATGAGGAGCAACGTCAGGCCGGCGTTTTTGCTCTGGGGCGGGCGGAAGGCCGGCACCCCGTTGCTGATGGCTTCGATGCCGGTGAGGGCGGTGCAGCCGGCGGCGAAGGTATGGAGGAGGAGGAAGGCGCTCACCGGCCGGGCCGGCGGCAGGGCGGCCGAGGCAAAGGAGGCCGGCCCCTCCAGGAGGGCGCGCCCCGCCCCGACGGCCAGCATGGCCAGGTAGGAAGCCAGGAAGAAATAGACCGGAACGGCCATCAGCGTGCCGGTCTCCCGCACCCCGCGCAGGTTGGCCAGGGTGATGAGCAGGAGCAGGAGGAGGGCCAGCCCGGTGCGATAGGGCCACAGAAGGGGAAAAGCCGAGGCGATGGCGGCCACGCCGGCCGTCAGGCTGACGGCGGCGGTGAGGACATAGTCGATGAGCAGGGCGGCGGCGGCCACCAGTCCGAAGCCGACCCCCAGGTTTTCCCGCGCCACGGTGTAGGAGCCGCCGCCGCCCGGATAGGCGTGGATGGTCTGGAAATAGGAGAGGGCCAGGACGACCAACAGCCCACCGATGGCCAGGGCGATGGGAAAGGAGTAGCGCAGGCCGGCCGCTCCGGCCACCACCAGACCCAGGTAAATCTCCTGGTTGGCATAGGCGATGGAAGAGAGGGCGTCGGGGGAAAAGGCCGCCAGCGCCCGCACCTTGTCCAGCCGCTCCATCGCCAGCCGGCCGGTGGGAAGAGGGGAACCCAGAAAAAGTTCCCGGAGGCTGCGCATCCGACCTCATCGCGCGACGGGCAACGTGCAACGCAAAACCAATTCCCGCGCCGCCTTGACCTCGTCCAGCCGACGCACCGGGGCGCGATGGGGCGCTTCGCGCAGGAGTTCCGGCTGCGTCCGCGCCTCCTCGGCGATTCGCCGCAGCGCCTCGGCGAAGGCGTCCAATGTCTCCTTGCTCTCCGTCTCCGTCGGCTCGATCATGAGCGCCTCGGGGACGATGAGGGGGAAGTAGTTCGTCGGCGGGTGGAAGCCGTAGTCGATCAGGCGCTTGGCGATGTCCAGGGCCCGGACATCGCTTCCCTCGACCCGGCCGATGGCCACGAACTCGTGCATACAGCGGCGGTTGTGGGAAAGACGAAAGACCTCCCCGACCTTCCGCTGGAGGTAGTTGGCGTTGAGCACGGCGTCCTCGGCCACCTGGCGCAGGCCGGCCGCCCCCAGCATCCGGATGTAGGTATAGGCCCGCACCATAACCGCAAAGTGGCCGTAGAAGGTCTTGACCCGGCCGATGGAACGCTCCGGCATCGTCCAGTCGTAGAAGAAGCATTCCTCGGTATGGGTATGGCCGCGTACCTCGCCGGGGCATTCGTCGCTCCGGAGGCGTTCCACCACCGGGCCGGGGAGGTAGGGAGCCAGCGCCGCCGAACAGCCCACCGGGCCCGAACCCGGCCCGCCGCCGCCGTGCGGGGTGGAGAAGGTCTTGTGCAGGTTGTAGTGGAAGACGTCAAAGCCCACCTCGCCCGGCCGGACGATGCCCAGAAGGGCGTTCATATTGGCCCCGTCGCCGTAGAGCAGCCCGCCGCAGCCGTGGACGGCTTCGACGATCTCCAGGAGATGCTCATCGAAGAGGCCCAGGGTGTTCGGGTTGGTGAGCATCAGCCCGGCCAGCCGCTCGTTGCAGTGCGCCCGCAGGTCCTCCAGGTCCACGTTGCCCCGGGCGTCGCTCTTCACCTCGACCACCTGGAAGCCGCTCATGGCCGAGGAGGCGGGGTTGGTGCCGTGGGCGGAGTCGGGGATGAGGATGATGTCGCGCCGTTCCCCCCGCTCTTCATGATAGGCCCGAATCATCTGGATGCCGGTGAACTCCCCCTGGGCGCCGGCGGCCGGCTGAAGGGAAACGGCGGCAAAGCCTCCGATCTCCTTGAGGAATTCCTGGAGTTCCCACATCAGGCGCAGATTTCCCTGGACGGTGTGGACCGGCTGGTAGGGATGGGTCTGGACAAAGCCGGGCAGCGAGGCGGCCACCTCGTTGACCTTGGGGTTGTACTTCATCGTGCAGGAGCCCAGCGGGTAGAAGCCGATGTCCACCCCATAGTTCAACTGGGAAAGGCGCACAAAGTGGCGCACGACGTCCACCTCGCTGACCTCGGGGAGGGGCAGGTCCTGGCGGACAAAGCCCTCCGGGAGCGGCGACTCGGGCACCCCCACCTCGGGCAGGGTACAGCCGCAGCGGCCGGGGACGGAAAGTTCGCAGAGCAGCGGTTCGCTCATCGGGATACCCTCCTCAGCACCTGCACCAGCCGGTCGATTTCGGCCGGCGGGACCATCTCGGTCACGCAAAGCAGGGTACAGCGTTCCAGGTGAGGGTGGGTCTGGCTCAGGTCAAAGCCGCCGATAAAGCCCTCATCCAGAAGGCGGTCGTTCAGTTCGTCCACCGGGAGAGGGCAGGAGACGACGAATTCCTGGAAAAAGGGCCAGGTGCTCCGCACCTCGAAGCCGGGCAGCCGGCCGATCCGTTCGGCAGCATAGTGTGCCCGGTGGTAGCAGATTTCGGCCACGCGGCGCAGGCCGCGCTTTCCCAGAGCGGCCAGATACACGGCCGCCGCCAGGGCGTTGAGGGACTGGTTGGTGCAGATGTTGGAGGTGGCCTTTTCCCGGCGGATGTGCTGCTCACGGGTGGAAAGGGTCAGGACAAAGCCGCGCTTTCCCTCGGCGTCCACCGTCTGCCCGACCAGCCGGCCGGCCATCTTGCGCACGTCGGCCTGCCGGCAGGCGAAAAAGCCCAGGTACGGCCCCCCAAAGTTCAGGGGGTTCCCCAGAGCCTGCCCCTCGCCGACGACGATGTCCGCGCCGCATTCCCCCGGCGGGACGAAGAGGCCGAGCGAGATAGGGTCCACCGCCACCACCAGCATGGCCCCGACGGCATGGGCGGCTTCGGCCAGCCGGCGCAGCCGCGCCGGAGCGAGCACTTCCCCCAGGAAAGTCGGCGTCTGCACCACCAGGCAACAGGTATCGCCGTCCAGCATCTTCTCCAGGGCATCCAGGTCGTTCTCCGGACGTTCATCGCCCAGGAGTTCCATCCCGCTTCCCCGGAGGTAAGTGCGGGCCACCTGGCGGTATTCGGGGTGGAGGTCCGGGGAGAGGAGCACCCGCCGGCGTTTGCCCCGGGCGGCACTTCGGGCCATGAGGATCGCCTCGGCCACGGCCGTTCCGCCGTCGTAGTGGGAGGCGTTGGCCACCTCCATGCCGGTGAGGGCGCAGATCATGCTCTGGTACTCGAAGATGGCCTGGAGCGTCCCCTGGCTGATCTCCGGCTGGTAGGGAGTATAGGCGGTGTAGAACTCGGAGCGGCTGACGATGGCCGGAACGACGCTGGGGATGTAGTGGTGGTAGGCTCCGGCCCCCAGAAGACAGGTGAATTCCTCGGCCGAGGCGTTCCAGGAGGCGATTTCCCGCAGTTCGCGCAGGATCTCCACCTCCGAAAGCGGGGCCGGCAACTTCAGTTCGGGGAAGCGGCAGGAGGCCGGGACATCGGCGAAGAGTTCGGCGACCGACTCGACCCCGATGGCCCGGAGCATCTCCCGGCGCTGGGCCTCGGTATGGGGCGTATAGGCCATCTAGTGCCCTCCTTCCTCCATCAGCCGGGCATAGGCGGCGGCGTCGAGGAGTTCCTCCCACTCGGCCGGGTCGAGAAGTTCCAGCCGCACCATCCAGCCCTCCCCATAGGGGTCGCGGTTGACCACGGCGGGGTCGTCCATCAGGGCCTGGTTGATCTCCACCACCTTGCCGCTCAGGGGAGCGTAGATGTCCGAGGTGGCCTTGACCGATTCGACCACGCCCAGGGCATCGCCCCGGCGGTACTCCTCGCCGACCTCGGGGAGTTCGACGTAGACGACGTCCCCCAGTTGGGACTGGGCATAGTCGGTGATGCCCACCACGGCGGTCTGGCCCTCCCGGCGGGCCCACTCATGGGTCCGGGAGTAGCGCAGGTCTTCGGGAACGCGGTGCGCCATCCGACACCTCCTTCTGGGTTTCAACGGCCGCATCTGACGGGCCCACTTGGGCGCTTACCTCGCCTATCCTACCAGAAGACGGCCGGGTTGTCAAAGTTTTCAGCCGGCATCGGTGCGCACCGTTTTTGTACAGAGCCGGTAATTACCTACCACGAAGACACGAAGCCATCAAGATGCCTTTGTGTCTTTGTGGTTTCAAAACTGCGCAGTTTCATGCCTTTGTGGTTGCGAGCGTAACTACTTCACGGGATTGTAATCCAGGTTACTTGACAATTTCGGAACAAGGTCTATAATGGATTTGATTTTCCCAAAAGGCGAGACTGCTTCCCGTTCGGGGAGCCTTATGAGAGTCCCCCGAGAGGCCGATTTCCAACCGGCGCACGGCGGCAGGCAACCAGGCAGGGGCAGGCAGTTGTCCCTACCTCACCTTTTGGGGAAGGAAGAAAGGAGGTGGGTTTTGTCCGTCCCCGGCTCTTGAGCGAGGAACCTTTTGAGCAAAAGGAGGTATCCCATGCGACGCGCGCGTTTCTGGCTCTTTATCCTTGCCGCCGTGCTGGTGGTGGCGTTGACCTCCGTCAGCGTGACCCTGGCCGGCCCGCCCACGCCGGCCACCCCACCTCAGCCGGCCGCCCCACCGCCTCCGGTTCGCCCCCAGGGGAGCGCCAACCAGGCCGGAGGCGCAACCGAAGGAGGGATTCAGGTCTCTCCCATGCACCTGATGAGTTACCAGGGCAAACTCCTCCAGGGCGGAAACCCCTATACCGGCGACATCAACATCACCTTCCGCCTCTACAACGCGGAAACCGGCGGCACGCCCATCTGGGAGGAAACCCAGACCGTCCACTGCGAAAACGGCCTCTTCAACGTGATGCTGGGCGCGGTCAACCCCATGGCCGACGCCCAGGAGTTCCACCGCCAGCTCTGGCTGGGCATCCAGCCGGCCGGCGCCGCCTCCGAACTCACCCCCCGCCAGCCCCTGGGGGCGGTGGGCTATGCCCAGAACCTGCTCCCCGGCGCCACCATGGTGGACCCCGGCCTGACGGGCTACTTGACCTCCTTCTATGTGGAGAGCCACAACCACCCCGCCATCTACGGCTACTCCGACAGTTCCACCGCCATCACCGGCGAGGCTGACTTCACCGACACCAGCGCCATCGCCGGCTACTCCTTCGGTTCAGGCGGCCGGGGGGTGTACGGCCACGCCGAAAATAACGGCGTCGGCCTCTACGGCGAAGGGGTGGGCACCGGAGGGCTTTGGGCTGGCGGCACCGGCGTCTACGGCGAGGGCACCAACGGCCTCTTCAGCACCGGCGTCTACGGCAAGGGCGATACCTGGGGTGTCTACGGCACCGGCTTCTTCGGGGTGTACGGCTACTCCACCCTCACCAATTCGGTCGGCGTGTACGGGTACACCTCGGGCAACGAGGCGGCCCACGGCGTGTACGGGTACACCTCTGGCAATGCCACCTTCTGTCCCTACGGCAGTACCGACTGCGGCTCCGCCGTCTACGGCACCGATTCGGCCAGCGGCGATGCCTACGCCTCCTTCTTTTACGGGCGGAACCGCTCCAGCATCCTCGCTATTCAGGGCGACAACACCTACTACGCCCTGTGGGCGCACTCCCTGATTGCACCGGACGGCTCCGGTATCTACACCGACGGCGAAAGCCGGTTTGACGACTATGTTATCTTTAATGGCGGCAAGAGCGGCTACGTCGTGGACATCGCCCGCAACGGCGGGGGCGAGCCGCTGGAGCGGGGCGACGTCGTGGTCATCAGCGGCTACGACACCGCCGTCGTCGGGAACATCCCGGTGATCGTGGTGACCAAAGCCACCGAGGCCAACGCCACCGGCGTGGTCGGGGTGGTGGACGTGCTCTATGTGCCGTGCGACAGGCCGCGAGAGGAACTCCAGTCCGGCCAGGCCTGCGGCGGCTTCGACACCTCGGTCACCACCATCCAGCCCGGCCAGTACCTGGCCGTGGTCACCCTGGGCGCCTACGGCTACCTCAAGGTGGACGCTTCCGGCGGCCCGATTCGCCCCGGCGACCTCCTGGCTGCCTCGGCCACGGCCGGGTACGCGGCGAAAGCCCCCCTGCTCACCGTGGAGGGGGTCTCCTTCCACGCCCCCGGGACGATCATCGGCAAGGCGCTGGGCGACCTGGACAAGGGCACGGGGGTCATCCCGGTCTTTGTCTCGGCCCGCTAGGAGGGAAGAGATGGGCAGGCGAACTGGTGCGCTCCTCCTTTCCCTCCTGGTCCTGGCCGTGCTCGGCGGCACCGCCTTCGCCCAGACCGGCGACGGCTTCGACCTGAGTTGGAACGTGATGGGCGGGGCCGGCGGCGTGGGGCCGCTTGAGGGAAGCGGCTTTTCCCTGGACGGCACCCTGGGCCAGACGGCCATCGGGCCGGCGGCCGGGGGGACCTTCACGGTGCAGCAGGGCTACTGGTACGGGGCGGAAGTCGCCTTCGGGGTCTACCTGCCTCTGGTCTTCAGGGGCTGGTAGTGAGCCGGCGAGGGGCGACCCCGGCTTTGCCCCCGCCGGGTCAGCCCTTTGGCTGCCGGAGGCGGGGCGACCCCGCCGGGATATCCGTCGGGGAAATTCCGCCACCGGACGCGGGGAGGGCGTGGGCTCCGGCCTGCGCCTTCCCCGTGTCTGCCCTGTCTCCCCGCCTGGATGTTCCCCAGACCCTATCCCGATCCCTGGTCCCTGAGCCCTATTCCGAGCCCTGCACCCTGAGCCCTATCCCGAGCCCTGGTCCCTGATCCCTGGTCCCTAGCCCTATTCCGAGCCCCGCACCCTGAGCCCTATCCCGAGCCCTAGTCCCTG
>Ga0078972_1005694_pt1 | contig 31149 bp, 31 predicted proteins | sample YelNatPaOPGAMG01_FD_67568 | JGI IMG/M metagenome (GOLD analysis project Ga0078972, IMG submission 67568) | Hot spring thermophilic microbial communities from Obsidian Pool, Yellowstone National Park, USA - OP-RAMG-01 (SPADES assembly) (version 2) | ecosystem: Environmental > Aquatic > Thermal...
CATGAGTTCTTTAATCAGCAAACCTGCCATAATCGTTTTACCCGCACCCGGATCGTCGGCAAGGAGGAATCGCAGGGGTTGTCGCGGAAGCATGGTCTGGTAAACTGCGGTGATCTGGTGCGGCAGAGGTTCTACAACTGAGGTGTGGAGTGCCAATAGGGGATCAAAAAGGTGGGCAAAGCGGATGCGTTGGGCTTCCGAAACAAGACGGAAGAACCTACCGTCTCCATCAAAGCTCCAGGTCTGCTCCCCGTCAATCAGTTCGAGCCGAGGTTCGTCGGAGCGATACAAGAGTTGGTTTGCTGGCCGACCTTGGGGATCCTTGTAGGTGAGCTCGAGGGCATCAGAGCCATACCAAGTAATGCTTATAACAGTTACAGAAGATTCGGGAAGGATTCCTTTAATCACTGCATGGGGTTTTAGTTCTTCAAGCTTGAGCATGAGCTTAGTATCTTCCCCTTTTGAAACTGCAATTTTAACGACCCTGCTCCCGCAAGAGTAGTTTAAGACGGTACCGAATCCACCGTCAAGGATTTCCTATGCTGACATCCTGCCCTGAGTTGCGACGGGAATAAGATTTACAACTCAATATCGAAAAGTACGTGTCGGAAGTATTTTTCCACAAGGACGAGATCCGCTGGGCAGCCCGGATTGTGAAGGGGATTCTGGAGGCGGACAGTCCACGGGTGAGTGACATCGGGCGCGTGATGGAGAAAGATTTACTTTTGGAGAAGATGATGCCGAAGAGGCGGGACATTTTAGAGAAGCTGCTGGCGTTAGTGCTAAGGAAACGGGCCGGTGTTTCTGAGAAGACAACATTCCCGAGGCCCTTATCCACGAGAGCCTTCCAGGGAAGTTTCAAAGAAGGATTGATAGAACCGAATGGCCCGATGGGCGTACTCTGCATAGAGAACCTTCATTTCTTCTACCATTTGAACTTGCAACGGATGATTCAAAAACCACCTGCGTACCATGTCTTCCGTCACTTCGATGTGGAATTGAAAGGCGTACACATGGGTACCGTAGCGGAAAGCCTGGTGGGGATAGAGGGCTGAACTTGCCAGGTGAACGCCCCCCGATGGCAGATCGAAGGTGTCTCCATGCCAATGAAAGACCTTGAATGCCCGGTCAGGGGCACCTGTTGCAGGATTTTGGGCAAGGAGCCCCATGAAAGGATCTGCCAACCCTTTTTCGGTAAGGTATATCTCCTTCCATCCCACCTCCTCCTCATGTCCCTTGTACACCTTCCCTCCCAGGGCATGAGCAATGAGCTGGGACCCAAGGCAGATTCCCAGAAGGGGCATGTGGCGTGCAACAGCTTCTTCAATCAGAGCGAGGGTTTTTTTAAGATAGGGATAGTCCCTTAGCTGGTACACTCCCATGGGACCGCCCAGAATGACCAATGCCCTGTAACCGTTGAGAGTACTGGGGAAACTCCCTTCCTGAGTTTCGAATATCCGGTAGGGGATGGAGCGCTTCTTAAGATACTCTTCGATACTCCCCGGACCCTCTTCGGGAACGTTTTTCAGTATGGCTACCATGGCTCCTCCATCGGTTCCTCTAAGATCCCGCCTTATTTTACTTGTAAAGTAACCTCTTGGAGAAGGCCGGTTTCCACCTTCCTATTCTCCCCTTGCCCTTGCAGCCGTTCCTCGGCCGCGCTACATTGTAGAAAGATGGGATCTATCAAACTGGGAACCTGTTCGTGGAATTATCCTTCCTGGGTGGGGTTGGTGTACTCCTTGAAAAAGCCGAAGGCGGAGGATTATCTTGCCGAGTATGCGCGGAAATACGATACGGTGGAAATCGATAGCTGGTTCTACCGGATCCCCGAAGGTGAGGAAGTAAAAGGGTACCTTTCCCAGGTCCCGGACACATTCACCTTTACCTGTAAAATGGTGGAGGATGTCACCCTTACCCACAAGCGGGATCTGCGGAAAACCGGGGTCTTGGAGGTGAATCCCGATTTTTTATCCCCGGATCTCTTCTTCCGCTATATCGAGGCGATAACCCCTATGCTTCCCCGGATAGAGGGGATTATCCTAGAGTTCGAATATTTGAACAAACAGAAAATGGAATCCCTCCCCCTGTTCATCGAAAAGCTCGATTCCTTCATTTCCCGGGTAGGCAAGGGGCTGCCCCTCGCTGTCGAGACCCGAAACAAAAATTATCTTACCGAAGAGTATTTCCGCTTCCTGGATGAACGAAACCTGATCCCCGTGTTTTCCGAGAAACTCTACATGCCTCCCATCTATGAAGTGTACGAAATGTACAAACATTACGTACGCACGAAAGCGATCCTCCGGCTTCTCGGAGGGGATAGAAAACAGATGGAAGAAAAAACGAAGGAGCAGTGGAATCGAATCGTGGACCCTAGAAACGACAAGGAACGGATCGTGGACATGTCCTTAGATTTGAAATACCGGGGCTGTTCGGTAATCATCAACGTTAACAATCATTACGAGGGCTCGGCTCCCCTTACGATCCAAGCGCTCAAGGGTTTGATGGAAGAACGGGAGCACCCATAGAGCGGGAACCCCCATTCCCACCCATAAATGTGAGAAGGCAGGAGGAAAGGTGTGGAAGATAGAAAAGTGGTTTTGACGAAAAAGTTCAGGGAGGCCTTACAGTATGCGGCTATGCTTCACTGTAATGATTTTCGAAAGAGTACGGGCGTTCCCTATATCACCCACCTGTTGAGTGTATGTTCACTAAACACCTTCGATCTTTGAACCCCACAGAACATTCGGATCAAAAAATTCTCCGGGTAGCTCTGGCGGATAAGCTGGATAATGTGCGCTCCATGGTGGCGGATTATCAGGATTACCGGCAAAAAGGCAAAGCGGAAGCATTCTATGATCGCTTTAATGCAGGAAAGGACGGCCAACTGTGGTTTCTTAAAGAACTTTTAGCCCTGTTAAACTGGCAATTGGGTGATACTATGAGCCTGGATTCCCCGATTCCCGGATATTTTCTAGCAGAGTTCAAAGAGGCCGTGCAGGAGCTGGAGAAAATAGAATAAGTTGTCAACTGCCCCCAGCCCGACCACCCCCTAAAAAACTAAAAAATGGGTTACACCAACCCCACTTCCCGGTTGAAATCTTCGATCAGCCTGTCGATCTGCGGGGTAAGCCGCTGTATCCGGGTCCAGTAGTCCTTCTGGTACCACTGGTCGTTCAGCTCCTGCAAGGTTTTGCCCTGCTGTTCCACCCAGGTAAAGTATTTCAAGTTATGAATCCGGAGGCGGTCGTAGTAACCTAGTTCCAGTACGTTGTCTATTCCCTGCCGGAGGAGGGTATGGTAATGAATCCTTGCCGCATCCTGGGCTGTGAAGGGGCCGTACTGCTCTCGGAGTTCCTCTTTCCGGGACCGGTACAGTTCCATGGAATCCGTTAAGACCGTGACCACCACATCCTCCTCCGTCAGTTCGTAGTACCGTGAAAACTTGATGGCGGCTAACAGGTTCCCCATACCCGAGATACCCAAAAGATCGAGGGATCGGACCGTTGTCTCGGGCACTCCGATGGAAACTAGGTATTCCTTTCCAACCTCCTCGTTGAATAACCGCAGAACCTCCATGCAATCCTGGTCGTCGATGGCGGCGATGAAATCGGTATTCTTGATGTTGTGAATCCAGGGCACGTGCTTGTCCCCGATCCCTTCGATCCGATGCCCTCCAAACCCGTTCCGCAGTAGGGTGGGGCACTGAAGGGCTTCCGCCGCCACGATTTTGGAAGTGGGATACAGCTGTTTCAACCGATCCCCTGCGGCGATGGTCCCCGCGGAACCGGTGGAGGAAACGAATCCGGCCAGGGTAAGGGTCGAACTAGTGTCCGGGTGACGAGTACCCGCATGCGCCCTGTGGGAAAGGGCCGCCATCAGTTCCTCTACGGCCGATCCGGTAACCTCGTAATGCCAGAGGTAGTTTCCGAACTCCTCGAACTGATTGAAGATGACGATGTCGTCCCCCCGGGATTTCCGCAGTTCCCAGCATTTGTCGAAGATTTCCTTTACGTTGCTCTCGCAACCAGGGGTGGCGATCACTTCCCCCGCTACCTTCTTGAGCCATTCGAACCTCTCCCGGCTCATTTGTTCAGGGAGTATGGCAATAGAATCGCAGGCCAGAAGGGCCGAATTGTAGGCTCCTCCCCGGCAATAGTTCCCCGTGGAGGGCCACACCGCTTTCTGTGCCGTAGAATCGAAACGACCGGTCACAAGGGCAGGGGCCAAACAACCGTACGTAGCCCCTACCTTATGGGCTCCTGTGGGAAACCACTTGCCCACCAGTGCGACGATCCGTGCCCGGCAACCCGTGAGTTCCTGGGGAAACTCCAGATAGTTCACCCCCCCGAAAAGCCCGCCCTTTTCCTTCGGCTCGTTGTGCCAGTTGATCCGGAAAAGGTTCACCGGATCTATATCCCAAAGCCCTGTTGTTGCCAGGCGGCTCTTGATGGAAGGGGGGATGGTTTCGGGATGTTTCATCTGTTGAAAGGTGGGAAGGACGATTCCTTTTTCCCTGCATCGGGTGATATTCTTTTCCCTAATCTTCGGATATACGGTAAGGTCAATCATAGGGAGCCTCCTTGTGCAATCGATCAGTATTGAGTGTATTCGGGTTCATTAGATTTCGCACCCTGGATGGGAGCGGGTGGCGGATAGGGGAAAAACAGGTAATCTCGATATTCGTTGTTTGGATTCTTGTCCCCATAGGGATGGGATTCGTTGGCATTGCCGTGGCAGGTGATGCAAAACTCTTCGGTAATCACTGTTTCTTTTGCCGTTCCTGGGCTGTACACTATCCAGAGCCACCCACCCCGCGCGCGAGGGTCCTGGGGTCGTTTTACCATGGCAGTCAACATGAGGGGAGGATCGGATCCATTCCAGTTGGGAGGAAGGATCTCCTTGATGATCTGGGTATCCAAAGGATACTGGTAATGCCTTCGCCCACCCTGCGTCTCGATGCGAGGGGTGATCCCTTCGGGACTGATGAAGATCCTTCGATATTTGTCTTCGTGTCCGGGGATCGGATAGGACAGGATATCGGGGACAGTCTTTGTCCAGGAGCGATACTCCGAAACGCGCAAAAGCAGAGGTTCCTTTTTGCTGCAGGACGCGAGAAAGGGTAGGGTCAAAAGAACTCCGAACAGGAGTGTCAAGTTTTTCCTAAGAAGGCGTTTCATACGGCACCTCTTTCAATATGTATACCCTTTGGGATTCCTGTTTTCCTTTTACCTTCAACTGAAACGGACCATCTACCCGTGCAGAAGAGGGGAGTGATTGAAATACCGGCTCGGAAATGATCGTCTGCCCCTGCCGGGCCGCACTGCAGAACCGTGAAGCGGTGTTCACCGTGTCTCCGATCACCGTAAAATCCGCCCGCTTCTCGCTGCCGATCATGCCCATGATCAGCTCACCCTGGGTAATTCCGATTCCCACCCCCAACCCTCTGAACTCCTGGGCCTCCCCTGCGATGGCTCGTTGGATCTCTAGGGCTGCCCTGCAGGCGTTCAACGGCGCTTTCTCTCCTAAGAAGACGGCTACTATCTCATCCCCCACATACTTGTCCACATCTCCCTGGAAGGAATGAATCAGATCGGTTTGAAGGCTCAAGATGCGATTCAGCAACCGTACCACCTGCTCGGGAGATGTTTTTTCCGAAAAAGCGGTGAATCCCCGAATATCGCTGAACAGCACGGTGGCGACGATCTTTTTGGTGGAAGTGTCCTCCGAAAGGGATTGAATGGTAGAGGCGGAAACATACTTTGACAGTTTGAAGCGTTCGTATAACCCCTTCACCATGGTGTTTACTGTCTTGCCCAGCTCACCAATTTCATCGTTTTGGTGGATCGTGGTTCGAGCTTGAAAATCTCCCCTGGTTACCATAGAACATACGGTACCGATCTCCTGGATGGGGCGGAGGATCTGTCGGTGGAGGAACCTGCCCAGGCTGATGGAAAGAAGGACCAGCGCTCCGAGGAACAAGACACCTGCCTTGATGAGGGCATCCTGCTGTTTTTCTATCGAGGCGGTGATATCCGTACTGATTTCCGCGATCCCTCGAATTGTATGATCCGACCCATGGCAAAGTGTACACTTGGGAAGGTTGATCAATGGTTTGTAGATAAAGACCTGGAATCGTCCTTCCCGTTCCCTTTGCTCGAATACATCCCGAGCGGGTCGGCTTTTTACGGCCTCCAAGGCGACGGGAGGAGCGGAAGGTGAGGGCTGGAACAATTGGGCGGTTCGGGGTGAAAAACGATTCTTTTGAATCCTTCGGTTTACCTCTTCGATGGTGGTATTGTCGGAGAAAGCGGGGATGCCGTTAGACCGGTACAAATGAACGTTGTACAGGGGATTGATCTCCTGAATGTCCTTGAAGAAGCGGACTGCCAGGGGAGCTTCTCCGGGTAGCATGAAGTTCTGGATGGCACTGTAGAGTATTTTTGATTGATTCTGTAAGCTTTCCTGGACAGAAGAGGTGATGGTTTGATTCACCTCGGTATAGTAGAAAAAGGTAACGGCTCCTAACCCGAGGGTCAGCACGGCTATGAGGACGATGTTCGCTTTTACCGCTAAGGGGATGTAGCGGTCTTTCATGGGAGATTCCTGATGCGTTCGATCCTTTCCATAGCTTCCAGCACGTTTTCCCTACTGTTGTAGGCGCTGATTCGGATGTACCCTTCCCCGCAACGACCGAACCCGCTCCCCGGGGTGGTGACTACCTGGGCTTTTTCCAGGAGGAAGTCGAAGAAACTCCAGCTATCCTGCCCCGTATGTACCCAGATATAGGGGGAGTTTTCGCCACCCGTGCAGGGAAAGCCAAGCCGACTCATGTGTTCCCGGATGATCCGGGCATTCTCCAGGTAATAGGCGATGTTCGCCTGGACTTGATGTTTCCCTTCCGGTGTATAGATGGCTGCCGCAGCTTTCTGTACCGGATAGGAAACCCCGTTGAATTTGGTGGTGTGCCTTCGGTTCCACATATCCCGAAGGGAGACGAGTGCGCCCCTTTCATCGTAAGCTTTCACTTTTTTGGGAACCACAGTGTAGGCGCACCGGGTGCCCGTAAATCCCGCGGTTTTGGAGTAACTTCGGAACTCCACTGCCACCTCCTCTGCGCCGGGGATCTCGTAGATAGAGTGGGGGAGCTGCGGATCCTGGATATAGGCTTCGTAGGCGGCATCGAACAGGATCAGTGCCTTATGTGCATGGGCATATTCTACCCAGGGGGTGAGTTGTTCCCGGGTAGCCACGGCTCCCGTGGGGTTATTGGGAAAACAGAGGTAGATCAGATCCACCGTTTCCCGGGGAGGAGCGGGGATGAACCCATTCTCCTGGGTGGATTCCAGGTACACGAGCCCCTCGTACCGATGGTTTTGAAAGGGCCCGGTTCTTCCAGCCATTACATTGGTATCCACATACACGGGGTACACGGGATCGGGAACCGCGATACGGATATCCTGGGCGAACAGTTCCTGGAAATTCCCTGTGTCGCACTTGGCCCCATCGCTCACAAAGATTTCGTCTGCCTGGATGTTGACACCCCGAGACTGGAAATCGTGCACTGCGATGGCTTCTCGGAGGAAGGGATACCCTTGTTCAGGGCCGTACCCTTTGAAGGTTTTCGCCGAAGCCATTTCTTCCACTCCCTCGTGGAACGCCTTGACACAGGCGGGAGGCAGGGGGAGAGTCACATCTCCGATACCCATACGGATGATGTTCGCTTCTGGATGGGAATCCTGGTACTCTTTCACTTTCTTGGCAATGGTAGAAAACAAGTACGAAGCCGCCAGCTTCGAATAGTGGGGATTTACACGAATCATGCCGTATCTTATCGAAAAGAAGTGAAGAAGGACAAGGGGACAAACATAAACTGTCAACGATCATGTTACTTAGAGGCCATGGGAGGTGCGTTGGGAAATACTTATTATTGACATATCCTGATAGAATTTAGTATAGATAATAGAGAAAATGTTCCATAAAATACTCAAGGCAACTCTTGCAGGTATCCTGGGTCTTCATCTGGTGGGAGCCCTCGTACTGGCTCCACTCCTATTTTCCCTCCGTTTCTGGACGCCCCCGGTTACCTCCCTCATGGTGTATCGGGCTGTGTTTTACGGGTATAAGGTACAGCCTGTTCGACCAGTGCCGTTGAAAACACTCCCCTCCTGGGTACCGAAACTTTTCATTTTCCTGGAAGACCGACGGTTCTACGAGCATCGAGGAATAGACTTGGAAGCCATAAAGACTGCCTACCAGCGGAACCAGGCTTTAGGAAGGATGGCTTTTGGGGGAAGTACGATTACCCAGCAGCTCAGTCGAACCCTGTTCCTCACCCCCCATAAGAACCTGCTCCGTAAGTATATCGAAGCATGCATCGCTGTCGAGATGGACGCTCTGGTACCGAAGCAACGGATCCTGGAACTGTACCTGAATCTCATCGAATGGGGACCGGGGGTATACGGAATCGGGAATGCTGCCTGGGTATACTACAAGACGAAACCCCAGAACCTTTCGGTGGATCAATACTGTAGACTTGCCGCCGTGCTACCGAATCCCCTAGCCTTTACTGTTCGCACCCTGGAGAGAAGTCAGGGGATGTTCCAACGGTACCAATCCCTCCTGCGAGTGTTTTCCTAAGAACTTCCCGGTGTCTTGATTAAAAGATGAGAAAAATAGTATTAATTTGAGAGATGTGGAGGGGGACAAGAATGAGGGAAGAGGAATTTCATTGACAGTTGAGAAATGTCATGGAATACTATAGATCATACTACTGATCATACTATTGGTATGATCAGTATCTAGGATGCGGGAGCAGGCTTAAGGTAGCTTAGGGTAATGAGCACAGTCGATCGGTATAACGATACGTTGAAATCCCGAATTTACGACCAGATTCTCAAGATGATCCTTCACAATGAAGTGCCGATGGATGAGCTCCTGGTGGAAACCCGATTGATGGAGAAATTCCACGTCAGCCGCGCGCCCATACGCGAGGCGCTGATCGAACTGTGCAACGACAATATCCTTAAAAACATTCCCCGGGCAGGGTACCAGATCGTACGAATCTCGGAAAAAGAAATGAGGGACGCCTTTCAGCTTCGGCAAATCCTGGAGCTGGAAGGGCTACGGATGGGGTGGAAAAGGATTGGGGAAGAAGAACTTTCGGAGCTGGAAGCCCTTGCGCAGGAAAGCGATCGCGCGAGACTCGATGGGATTCGCTCCGACACCCTGGCCCCCAAGATGAAGCTAAACACCCAGTTCCATCTCCGCATCAATCGACTCTCGGGAAACGAACTCATGACCAGGGTTCTGCAGGATACCATCAATCTCTTGATGCGGGGACTGGCCCAGATCATGAGCCGGGAGAACGAGATGCCTCTTCCCGCACGAACCCACCATATGGCCATTGTAGAGGCCATTCGATCGGGAAATCTGGAAGAGGCGCTTAGGGAGTTACGGAGTGACATTGTGGACCAGGAAAAGAACATGTGGGGGTTATAGGTGCTCCTGTAGTGCCGTTGGCAGGAAGGGGGCACAGAATATACTAACGATCTCTTTAGGAGGTATCGGATGTCAAAAGTGTTGCGAGTAGGTCTTCTTCTAGCTCTCATGCTAGGGATCCTGTGTAGCGGGTTTGCCGGTGGCAAGCAGGAGAAGGCAAAAACGGACGAGCCGGTCTATATCGCGTTGACCGCGCCGATCACGGGGGATTACGCCGAGTATGGAAACAACTTCAAGCGGTCCGTCGAAATGGCTATCGACAAGATCAACGCCGAAGGGGGAGTCTTGGGTCGAAAGCTGGCGGTGCTGGTAGGAGATTCCAAAGGGGACCCCAAGGAATCGGCTACATTGGCCCAGAAATGGACCTCCGATCCCAGGATCGTGGCTCAGATCGGGGACTTCACCAGCACCTGTTGTCTGGCAGCCCAGCCGATCTACGATCAAGCGGGAATGGTTCAACTTTCGCCTACGGCCAGTCACACCAAGTTTGCCCAGGGGTCTAAGTGGAGCTTCAGCATCGTAGGAACCCAGGCAGGTGAACAGCCCTTCATTGCCGATTATGCCTACAACAAGCTGGGGTTGCGAAAGATTGCGGTAATCCACATCAACAACGATTGGGGTGTGGATACGGCACGGTACTTCACAGACAACTTCAAGAAGTTGGGAGGCACCATCACCGCCATCGAGAATTACTTCGATGGAGAGAAAGACTTCACCGCCATTCTCACCAAACTCCGGGCATCCAACCCTGAAGCTCTGTTCATGGCTGCGATGTACAACGATGGGGCATCCATCAGTAACCAGAGGGCCAAACTAGGATGGAATCTTCCCGTAATCGGGCCAAGCTCTCTGTATTCAGAACAGCTCCTGAAGCTGGGAGGGGATTCGGTCAACAACCTCTACACAGTGGTGAGCTTCTTCACCGATGATCCCAAACCGGAAATCCAAGCCTACGTCACGGAGTTCCAGAAGCGGTACGGTCTGAAGCCGAACTTCCACGCGGCGCTGGCCTACGATGCCATGATGCTCCTAGCCGATGCGATGAAACGGGCAGGCTCTTTCGACCGGGACAAGATTCGGGAAGCCCTCCAGGCGACGAAAGATTTTCCCGGTCTGGCTGGATCCATCACCTTCACGGAAAAGGGCGATGCCATCAAGCAGTACACCCGCGTGATGGTGAAAGACAACAAGTTTGTGCTGTTCGACAAGCGCTGATCCAGAGCGTTACAGGCTATGATCGTTCAGCAATTGATCAATGGGATCACCCAGGGGAGCATCTTCGCTCTCCTGGCTATTTCCTTTGCGGTGATCTACGGTGTGCTGCGGCTGGTGAACTTCGCCACCGGGGCTACCTACATGATGGGTGCCTTTGCCGGCTGGCTCACCGTACAGTACGTTTCCCAGAATATCTTTCTTGCCATGCTGGCGGGTTTGGTAACCGGTTGGTCCATCGGCTTTTTGATCGAGAAGGTGGCCATCAAATCCTTACGGGGAGTGGCCCGGATTGCCTCCCTTATCTGTACCATCGGATTTTCGATCTTCATGATCGAGATTGCGACGGTTGTTTTTGGAGCGGAAACGAAGGCGATGCCCTCCTTCTTCAATGAAAAGGCATTTACCCTGGGGGGAGCCTCGGTAGTCTGGTACCAAGTGTTCCTCGTGGGTACAGCCCTTACGATCCTTCTTCTTCTACAGCTTTTGATCTTCAAGACGAAAGCGGGTCTTGCCATTCGGACGGTATCCCTCGATTTCAAGACTGCAGGGCTCATGGGAATCAATGTGGATAGGACGATTTCCCTGGCCTTTTCGTTGGGAGGGGCTACCGCGGGAATCGCAGGGGTGCTGGGGAGTGTGTATTACAATATTGTAAATCCGACGATGGGCAACCTGCAGGGACTGAAGTCCTTCTCCGCAGCGGTCTTCGGCGGGCTAACCTCCATACCCGGAGCCATTTTGGGGGGGTATCTACTGGCCATCGTAGAGAACTTCGGAGTACAGATCGTCTCCGGTGGGTACCGGGACATCATCGGATTCGTGATTCTAGTCGGTTTCCTCCTGTTCCGGCCGAGGGGGTTATTGGGGAAGAAGTCTTCCCTCTAGGAAAACTTCCCATTCAGGAAGGTCAAGATGAAAAAATTACAAATCGCAGGGGTTGCTCTGGGCATCCTTCTACTGATCAGTTTTCCCTATATCGTTCCCAATCCCTACCTGGTACGGGTGGCTATCATGTGCGGGATCTATATGATCCTGGCATCGAGTCTAAACATCGTGATCGGGTTTACCGGCATGTTCTCCCTAGGGCATGGGGCATTCTATGGGATAGGAGCCTACACTTCGGCCCTTTTAGCCCTGAACCTCCACTGGCCCTTCTGGGTTACCTTCCCGTTGGGTGGGGTCATGGCTGCCCTTTTCGGGGTCCTGATCGGAGTAGCTACCCTGAGGCTTCGTCAGATTTTCCTCGCCTTTACCACCCTCGGTTTTGGAGAGATCACCCGGATCCTCATTCTCAACTGGGATTCCCTCACCCGGGGACCCATGGGGCTTCCTGGTATACCCATCCCTACCTTTTTCGGAATCCGTTTTTCCCAAGCAGGGTACTACTACTTTATCCTGCTGTTCACCGCCTTGGTGGTTCTATTCATCTACCGGCTGTACCATTCCCGGATCGGGCGCGCTTTCATCGCCATACGGGAGGATGAGGTGGCGGCTTCCCATATGGGAATCCATCTGTTCGGGTACAAGACCCTCGCTTTCACATTGGCCTGTGCCATCGCTGGCTTGGTGGGTGCGTTCTATGCTCACTTTGCCCGGTTCATCAGTGCCGATCAGTTCGGGGGAAACGAATCTTTCGCGATCCTGACGATGGTAGCGTTGGGCGGAACAGGTTCTATTGTCGGGCCCCTTCTGGGAGCAGCCGTACTGATCATTTTCCCCGAAGTGTTCCGCTTCCTTGCCCAGTTCCGCATGGTGATTTACGGGGCCATCCTGATCTTCGTGATCGTGGTGAAACCAGGGGGAATCGTAGGGGTACGGGGAGTGTTTGAAAAGCCCGTTCAGGCCATGCGGGCCAAACGCAGTCACCAGAAAGGAGGACGGTAGTGTTCTTTCAAATGAGAAAGGTACGTAAATCCTTCGGGGGGCTTGTAGCGGTGAACGATGTGGATCTCGATGTTCAGCAGGGGACGATCCATGCGGTGATCGGACCCAATGGAGCGGGAAAGACGACGCTCTTCAACTGTATCACGGGCCTTCGAAGGGCCGATGCGGGACAGATCCTCCTGGAAGGGGAGGACATCAAGGATCTTCCAACCCACCGCATCGCGGCCAAAGGGATTGGCCGGACTTTCCAGAACATTCGTCTCTTCCCCTACCTGTCGGTGCTGGACAACGTGAAGGTCGGGTCGCATCTGTTGAATGAAACTACCCTGTGGGATACAGCCCTGAAGACGCGTAGATTCCGGAAAGTGGAACGGGAAGTGGAAGACCTCTGTATGGACCTGTTGCACCAAACGGGGTTGATGGAAAAGAAAGACCAGTACGCTCGAAACCTACCCTATGGGGAACAGAGGAAACTGGAGATCGCCCGGGCATTGGCCTCCAAGCCGAAACTTCTCCTCCTGGACGAGCCAGCCGCGGGGATGAATCCTGCCGAGACAGCCGAATTGGACGATTTCATCCGGTCTCTCAAGGCAAAGGGAATTACGATTCTCCTGATCGAACACGACATGAAACTGGTGATGAGCATTGCCGATACCATCTCGGTGATCGATTATGGGGTGAAGATTGCCGAAGGAACCGCTTCCGAGATCCAGTCCAATGAGCGGGTGATCGAGGCATACCTGGGGAAAAGGAGGAACTAGCCATGCCCCTGTTGGAGATCGAGAATCTGGTGGTACAGTACGGGGCCATTCGAGCCTTGAAAGGCATTTCTCTCCGGGTGGAGAAAGGCTCGTTGGTGACCCTCATCGGAGCGAACGGAGCGGGGAAAAGCACCCTCTTGAACACCATCACGGGGGTGGTAAAAGCGGTGGACGGCACGATCCGCTTCGAGGGGATGGATATCACCAACTGGGACTCCCATGAACTCGTACGGTGTGGTATTTGCCAGGTTCCGGAAGGGAGGAAGATCTTCTCCGAACTTACCGTGGAGGAGAACCTCTATGCGGGAGCCTATATCCTAAAAGACAAGAATGAGGTCAGGAAGAACCTTCAGATGGTGTATGATCTGTTTCCCCGATTGGCGGAGCGGAGAAAGCAGGAGGGAGGCACCCTTTCGGGGGGAGAACAACAGATGCTGGCTCTGGCAAGGGGCATCATGTCCAATCCCCAGCTCCTTCTGCTGGACGAACCTAGTCTAGGATTGGCCCCCCTGATCGTCGACAAGATCTTCGAGTTCATCCAGCAAATCAACCGGTTGGGCAAAACCATCCTTCTGGTAGAGCAGAATGCCAATATGGCTCTTCAGGTCGCTTCGTATGGATACGTGCTGGAAACGGGCACCATTCGTTTCCATGATGCTTCGGAGAACCTCCGGAACAACGACATAGTGAAGAAGGCCTATCTCGGAATCACCGGCTGAGCCCGAAGGATGGTACGGGGATGTTTCTCTGTGTAGATCTAGGGACTTCCAATTGCAAGGCCTGCATGGTGAGCGAGGGGGGCGAGATCATCGCCCAGGAGAAGCGTCCCTATCGGATCCGTCTGGAAGGGAAGAGAGCCGAAATAGATCCCGAGGCGGTGTGGACGGTGGCGGCGGAAACGATCAGGGCCTTGCTTCGTGCCTCTCCCGATGATCGGATCCAGGGGGTAGGAATAAGCACCCTTCTCGGGTACGTGTTTCTCGACTCCTCGGGCAAACCCGTCCGACCCGCTATCCTGTACCTAGACAGCCGAGCCGAAGAGGAGTGCCAGGAAGCTATCACACGGGATGACCTTTCTCCCGCTCTAAAGCGGACGGGCAGGAGATTAACCCCCGAGCTTCTGGCTCCCCAGGTACGGTGGATTCGAACGCATGAGGGGGAGTCTATGCATCGGATCCATCGAATCCTGGGGCTGAAAGATTACCTCGTGTTCCGGTTGACCGGGGAGTTGGGAACGGACTTCGCGCACTTAAACTATTCCGGTCTTTACGATTTAGCGAAGGGACACCTGGATCCGGTACTCCTTTCCTGGGTGGGGTTGGAAAAGGAGATCTTTCCCCCGTGTTCGTACCCCTTCCAGATAGCGGGTTCTGTACGGCAATCCGCATCCCGGGAAACGGGGATCCCCGCGGGAGTCCCTGTGGTGCGGGGCAGTACCGACGGGACCACGGCCATGTATGGGGGCGGAATGGCGGAAGGAGGGACGGCGGTGTGGGTGAGTGGTACTACCGATGTGTGCATGTGCCTGCATCCTCATCCGATTCCCGACTCCCAGGGCATCCTGAGCCAGAATACAGGAATGGTTCCAGGAACCTTCGCCCTAGGGGGCGCTACAGGTCTTTCGGGAGGAACCCTCCTCCGACTGAAGGAAGTATTCTCTGTGAGGGTAGAGGACCTTATCCCTTCCCTCCCTTCGATTCCCCCGGGTTCTGAAGGATTGGTTTTTTCCCCGGGATTGACGGGAGAACGGTCTCCCTACTGGTCATCATCTGCAAGGGGAACGATCCTGGGGTGGGGAATGGAGCATACAGCCCTTCACTTCATCCGTGCATGGGTAGAGGGGTCCACGTACCGAATCTGCCGGATCCTTCGCACCCTCGAATCCGGTGAAGTGAAGATCCATACCCTGCATCTGGGAGGGGGAGGGGCAATCTGGGATACGGTAAACCAGGTTCGGGCCGATATCCTGGGGGTGCCCGTAAAGCGGTTGGCCCTGCTAGAAGGTACTATCCTGGGAGTTGCCCTCTTTACGGCCGTGGGATTAGGATTGTTTCCTTCCCTATCCGAAGGTACAAGGGAGTGGATCCGTATCGACAAGGAGTACGCTCCCGATTTGGAAAAAACGGCGTTCTATAGAGAACTGTTCCATCGGTATGAGGAACGGCTTGTAACATTGTATGGAAGTTCAACAATCTATCAAGGAGAGAGATTCCATGAGTGAGAAGAAAACAGAGGCAGAGCAGATGGTCTCTAAAGAAGAAATGCTGGAAAAAATCAGAGCGGCCATAAGGGACCGTGCCACCTGGTTTGCACTCCTTTTCGAGGAGTTTTCCAAGGTTCTACCGGAAAAAACTGTGGAAGAGGTAAGTCGCCGGGCAATCTATCGATTCGGGTTGCTAAAGGCGAAGAAAGATCCTGAACCCTTTCACCCGAAGGATTGGGTGATCAAGCACAAGGAGAAAGGTTCGGCCGACGTGTTCCAGTCAGAGGTTTCCTACTCGGAGGAGTGGGCCGAACAGAGAATGACCCATTGTCCCCTGGTAGATGCCTGGAAGGAGCTGGGTTTATCGGAGGAGCGGATCCAACTCCTCTGCGATATTGCCATGGAAGGAGATCGGGGCAGGGCCGAGGGGCATCCGGGAATCACGATGGATCTCCATGAAACCATCGGAAAAGGCTGTAGTTTCTGTCGGTTGGTGATACGCTATACGTAAGGGAACCGCAGAGAGGGGTATGAAAGGAATGAATATCTACTTCTGCGGAATGATCGGATCGGGAAAAACGTCCATCGGGAAGGGCCTGGCGAAGGAACTGGGTCTTCCCTACTACGATCTGGATTGGGAGATGGATTCCATACTCGGTTACTCTTTCCACCGGCTTGTCCAGGAGCAGGGGTGGGTAGCATTCCGGGAACTGGAGTATTCTATCTGCAAGAGTTTCGCCCGACGCAAGAATTCCATCATCGGGTTGGGGGGGGGTACGGTTCGGTATGAATGGAACCGGGACGCTCTCCGGGGATCGGGAGTGATCATACTGCTCCATGCTTCGATTCCCGAACTAGTCCGACGAGTATCGATGGCCGATCGACCCCGGGTGAATCCAGGAACCTCCATTGAGGAGGACATCCGGATCATCTGGGAAAAGTATGGGGATCGGTACGAAGGATCCGCCGATATCATCTATCGAACGGATCAGAAAACCCTGGAGGAAGAAATCCAGGAGTTGAAACAGATGGTGTATACGGATCCAAGATTCCGGGAACTGGAATTACCCCTACGAACCCGGATGGAAACGAACCTTTAGAGGAGGACAGGATGACGAAGATTGAACGTGTGGATGCGGTGTTGCAGGGAAAAGAACCGGACCGGCCCCCCGTTTGCCTGTGGTACCATTTCGGCCATCAGCACCTGAGCGGGGAGAAGTTTGCGGCCATCGCGCTGGATTTTTTCACCTACTACGACTTCGATTTCCTCAAACTGATGAACGATTACTTCTATCCCATGCCGGAAGGCTACGAAGAGGTCGCTACAGGCCGGGATCTATTAAAACTTCCCCGGTTCGAGCCGGAACGGTCCGAGTGGAAGGAACAACTGAAGGCGATCCGCATCCTGAGCAAGGCCCTAAAGGGACAGGCATACCTGATCGATACGGTATTCGATCCCTGGCAGAGCCTACAACGGAACGTCTGCGGGGAACATTTACCCCATCTGGCGAAGGCCTATCCCAAGGAGTTGACAAAGGCACTGAATATTGTAGCCGACAATCTGATCGACTATTGCCGGAAATCCATTCAGAGCGGTGCCCAGGGGATTTTCATGTCCGTACTGGCTAGCAAGGAGCACGTGGATAGGAAGACCTACCTTAATTTCATCAAACCTGCCGCTATGAAGGTGTTCGAAAGCATCAAGTCCCTGGCTCCCATGAACGTAGCCCATATCCATGGGACACAAATCTATACGAACGATGTCCTGGATTTCCCTGTTCCCATCCTTAGCTGGGAGGATAGACTACCGAAGAATCCCTCGTTAGAAGAAATGAAGAAGCGTTTCCCCGGGGTAGTGATGGGCGGCATCGACAACACCATCGTCACCCGACATACCCCAGCGTTCATCAAACGGAACGTTCTGGAAGGGATCCAGATGGGAGGAAAGAGTCGCTTCATTCTAGCCAACGGATGCAGTATCCCTTCCTGGATGAGTTCCAAAGTGCTAAAGATGATTGTGGAAACGGCGAAGAAACCACCGGCCTAGACCGGTGATTCATCCTCCTCTTCATCGCCGGAGTGCACATGCCCATGGGAAAGTTCTTCCGGAGTCGCTTCCCGCACGCCTTCCACTTCCACGTTGAAGGTTAGAGTCTGCCCCGCGAGGGGATGATTACCGTCCACCTGCACGGAATCGGCATCCACGTGGAGCACTCGGAAGATGTGGTAGGAACCGTCCTGGGTTTGGCCGGCAAATTCCATCCCTTCCTCGATGGAATCCCCGTTTTCGAATCGATCCCTGGGCAAGGTCAATACCAGTTGTTCGTCATAGTACCCGTACCCTTCCTCCGGGGGAATGGTTACGGATATCTGATCGCCCACCGATTTTCCTTCCAGCACTTTTTCCAAGCCAGGGATCAATTGGCCGATCCCATGAATGTAGGAAAGAGGATCCCGACCCTTGGAGGAATCGAGTTCCAGACCTTCTTCGGAGAACAGGGTGTAGTGGATACTCACTACACAATTCTTACTGATTTGCACCTTTCTAATCCTTCCTTTCGAATCAAAAGATTCGACAGTGTAATGCATTCTTTTATGTATAGCAACCCACCTGTCCGAGGTAAAAAAATCACACCTATGCATCGAAGGAAGCCAATAAGGAAGCGGGATCACGCCATTGTCCGTTTAGAAGAAGTTCGTGAGGTTTGAATCGGGCTTTGTAGGACATCTTTGGAGAACCGGGAACGTAAAACCCTAGATAGTAGTACTCACGTCCACTCATCCGGGCTATCTCTATCTCCTTCAATACGGAGAAGGTCCCCAGGCTTCTCTTTGCCTCTTCGGGTTCGAATGCGAAGTATACACTGGATAGGGAGTTGGGAAGATAATCGAGCCAGCTCACTCCCACCGTTTTTCCTTTGACTGTGTATCGAAGCATACGGGTATCCAGGGGAGAAGAGCAGAGGAACCGCCTGAACCCTTCCTCCTGAACGGAGGGATCCTCTTTTCCATGTTTGTACACACTGTAGCGACGGTACAGGGCGAATACTTCCTTGTCGAAGGCGATGCTTGTTTCAAGGACCTCCACGTCTCGATTTCGTCTGAGACATTTCTTCATGCTCGGGGAGGGGCGGAACTGCGATACGGGGATCCGGAGGGGAATGCAGGAGGTGCAGTCTTCGCATTGGTTTCGATAAAAGAGGTATCCACTCCTTCGAAATCCTCTGGAAAGCAAGGTTTCGTACAGAGCTGGGGAAATCTTGCGCGATGCAAAGAGATGGGTGATCCAGGTCTTTCCGTTCAGATAGGGGCAGGGGGTAGGTTCCCCTTGGTACAGGATGATGGGTTGCCCACGGTCCATCCGAATCATTCAGGAAGAATATATGCCTTCAGGGGGGGGAAGCCGTTGAAGTTGACCGAGGAGTAACTCTGGGTATAAGCGCCGGTAGTGAAGATATAGGCTCGGTCTCCCATGGTTATGGTATGAGGCATCGTATACCGGTGGTGTTCATAAAGGATGTCGATGCTGTCACAGGTAGGACCAGCCAGAATGATTTCTTCGGCAGTACCCTTTTTGGGGAAATAGATGGGGTATTTGATGGCTTCCCCTAAAGTTTCGATCAACCCTCCGAACACCCCGATATCGAGGTAGACCCACCGGTAGAGATCGTTCTTCGCTTTACGGGAGATCAATACAACCTCCGCAACGATTACCCCCGCATCTGCCACCAAAGCCCGCCCCGGTTCGATCCAGATTTCCGGCATCTCCTCCCCGAAGTCTTCGTAGAGGAAACGTTTGATTTCACTGGTATAAATAGAAAGGGGAAGGGTAGGCTCCAGGTAGTTGGCGGGCAGTCCGCCCCCTAGATTGATCATCTTCAGTTTTATCCCCTGGGAAGCGGCGGATTCGAAGAGGTACCGACACTTGGAAATGGCGTCGTCCCACTGGCCGATGTCGCGTTGCTGCGACCCTACATGGAAGGACAGTCCGTAGGGTTCGAGACCCAAATCTCGTGCCTGTAGGATCATGGTATACACAATGTCGGTATGGGCTCCGAACTTCCTGGACAGGGGCCAATCGGAACCGAGCCCTTCCGTATAGGTGCGGAAGAATACCCGGGATCCAGGTGCGGCACGACCGATCTTTTCGAGGTCCTCCGGGGAATCGGTAACGAAGACCTTCACCCCTTGCCGATAGGCATAGGATATTTCCCGTTCCTTTTTTATGGTGTTGCCAAAGCTTATTTTATCGGGAGACACTCCCAGCCTGATCAATTGATCCAGCTCGTAGCAAGAAGCTACATCGAAGTGGGATCCTATCCGATGCAAAAAAAGAATCACCTCGTCCTTCGGATTGGCCTTGACCGAATAGTAGATTTTCGCAAAGGGGAGGAATTGTTTGATTTCCTCGTACCTTTTTTGGACCATCGATAGATCTAGAACAAGGAAAGGAGTTTCCTTGTCTCTGGCGAAGGCCACGATCTTTTCGAATCGGTGTTTCGGCATGAAGCGTTCCATGTTGAAGGCGTACTGTATTTTTTTCATGATTGCTCCAATACTCTTGTATAAATTTGGGGAGTATTCTACAGTATGGGACTATCACATACAATAGCTTTCGGGAGGTATCCTGTGATTACATTGCCTGTGTTTCGTACCAACACGCTCTACACAATCCAGCCTACGAAAATTATCGCCCTGGGACTGAACTATCGGGAGCACGTGAAAGAAAGTGTGAGCGCACAGTTCACCCAGGTCCCTTTGGATGAACCGAAGGAACCGGTTCTTTTCCCCAAGACACCCAACTGTCTCATTGGGCCGGGAGAACCGATCCTTATTCCCGCTATTCTCTCCTCCTACAACTTCGAATCCCCCAGAACCGATTACGAAGCCGAATTGGCTTTCATCATCAAAGAGACCTGCAAGCACGTTCCAAAAGAAAGAGCCTACGATTATATCTATGGGTTCACCTGCATGAACGATGTCAGTCAGAGAAACATCCAGACATCGGATAAATCCGGCTGGTTTCGGGGTAAATCTTTCGATACTTTCGGACCCATAGGACCCCAGATCGTTCTCCTGAAAGATATCGGCGATCCCCAGAACCTTTCCATCCAGTGCCGTTTGAATGGGAAGGTGGTACAATCGGGGAATACGAGGGATATGATATTCTCCATCCCGGAAATACTATCCTTCGTTTCAAGGAATATGACCCTCTATCCGGGAGATATCATCACCACGGGCACTCCCCAGGGTGTAGGTCCGATAAAACCAGGGGATGTGGTAGAGGTCGAAATCGAGAGAATCGGGGTTCTCCGTAATCCAGTGGCTCTGGAGAAAGTGTAACCCCACGCACACCTTCGATGAGTATGACACAACCTAAAGGAACCCCCCGCTGTGCGCTGATCGTAATCGATAGTTTCGGTATAGGGGCTATGCCCGATGCCTCCAAGTATGGGGATGAGGGAGCGAATACCGCCCTCCATATCTGTCAGGCGGTGTCCGGTACAAAGTGGCCCATCCTGCAAGCACTGGGTCTAGGGAATTGCTCTGCACTGCTAGGAGATGTCCTTCCCGGATGTGAACCCCACCCTACACCGAGGGCTTCCTTCGGAGTACTGGCAGAGAGGTCTCCAGGAAAGGATACCACCACGGGTCACTGGGAATTGGCTGGGATCCTTCTGGATCGACCTTTTCACACCTTTCCACCGACCTATCCCTCTTTCCCTCTGGATCTCGTAGAGGCTTTCGAGAGGGAGACGGGACGGCAGATCCTGGGGAACAAAGCAGCCTCGGGTACGGAAATCATTCAGGAGTTGGGAGAGGAGCATCTGAGAACAGGGAATCCCATCTGTTACACCTCTGCCGATTCGGTGTTTCAGATTGCCGCCCATGAGGAAGTGATTCCCTTGGAAGAGCTCTATCGAATCTGTAAGATCGCCCGAAAGCTCTGCGATCCCCTGAACGTAGCCCGGGTGATTGCCCGGCCCTTTGTGGGGAAACCGGGTGCATTCGTACGGACAAAAAACCGAAAGGATTTTAGTATCCCTCTTCCTGCCCCCTCGGTCCTGAATGTCCTGCAGGCATCCGGAGTACGAACGATCGGGGTGGGGAAGATCGGGAACATTTTCGACGAATCGGGTCTGGATGAGAATTATCCAGACAAGGGAAACCCTGCCTGCCTGGACAGAACCCGATCCCTCCTGCAGCGAAAGAGGTCGGGGAAGGAGTTCGTTTTCGTCAATCTGGTGGATACCGATATGGTGTATGGGCACAGGAGGGATGTACGGGGATATTTTCAGGCTGTTAGTGAGATCGATCATGCGTTGAAGGGAATGCTTCCGTATTTGGAAACGGGGGATTGCCTTGTGGTAACGGCCGATCATGGGTGTGATCCTACCTTCAAAGGAACGGATCATACCCGCGAATATGTACCCCTCCTCGTGTACCAGCCGGGTATGGAAGGGGTCTCCCTGGGTATACGAGACACTTTTGCCGATGTGGCCTCCTTCGTATGCCGGTATTTCGATCTTCCAAACCCCTTCAAAGGGACATCGTGGAGATAGGTATGAAAGGGAATAAGCTCTTTGGAAGTATTGAAGCGGGCGGAACCAAGTTCAACTGCGCTGCCGGTTTGGATCCTTTTAACATGGTGGCGCAGAAAACTTTCCCCACCACTACCCCGGCGCAGACCCTGGACAGGGTGATCGAGTTTTTCCATTCCGTGGAGAGGGAGTACGGGAAAATCGAGGCTTTCGGTATCTGCTCATTTGGTCCTGTGGATCTTCGTATCGGTTCTCCTACGTACGGTTGCATAACCTCTACTCCCAAGGAAGCCTGGCAAAGGACCCCCATTGTACAGAACCTGGAGGCCGAGTTTCGGGTTCCCATCGGCTTCGATACCGACGTGAATGGGGCTGCGTTGGGAGAACAGCGTTGGGGAGCGGGGCAGGGTAAGGATACCATCCTCTACATCACCGTAGGAACGGGAATCGGTGGGGGTGCGCTGGTCAACGGTCAACCGATCCATGGATTGATCCATCCCGAGATGGGACACCTCCGTATTCCCTGTGATCACACACGGGATCCTTTTCCTGGATCCTGTCCCTTCCATGGAGACTGCCTGGAGGGGTTGGCATCGGGGACCGCCCTCAAGGCGCGATGGGGAAAGTCTGCCCAGGAATTGGATCCGAAGCATCCTGCCTGGGATCTGGAAGCTGACTACCTGGGGCTCGGGGTGGTAAACATCATCCTCACCCTGTCTCCCGAAGTGGTGATTCTGGGAGGAGGGGTGATGAAAGTTCCCACCCTCATTGAAAAGGTGCGGGAAAGAGTGAGAAGTCTTCTCAACGACTATGTGGATTCCCCTCTGGTGAAGGATAGAATAGAAAGCTATATTGTATTCCCTGCTTTGGGCGACCTGGCGGGAATCGCCGGGGGATTTGAACTAGCTCGAAGGGTCTGTGCGGAAGGCTCCGATTTTCACCGTTAGGACTGCATAACCTGAAGACAGATCCTCCTGCTGAACGATCACCTGGGAGGGGACTTTCAGTTTTACATGGGTAAAGTTCCAGATAGCTGTGATACCCGCTCGCACGATCTGTTCTGCCACTTCTTGAGCCGCTGTGGACGGAACCGTGAGAATGGCGATTTCGATACCCAGTTCGCCTTTCACTTGAGGAAGCGCTTCCAATGGAAAGATCTCGATCCCATGGATCTTTTTCCCTATTTTCCCTCGTTCCACATCGAATCCTGCACAGATCCGCAGCCCATGTTTCAGGAACTCCTTGTTGCCCATCAATGCTTGCCCTAGATGGCCTGCACCTACGATACAGGCCTTCTTCTCGGTGTCCCAATGAAGAAATCGATTGATAGCGATGTAGAGGTCTTTCACCGAATATCCGATTCTCGGTTTCCCTACGATCCCCGTAAGGGCTAGGTCTTTTCGAACCTGAATGGGCTCCAACTCGAGTTCCTGCGCAATCACGGTGCCTGAGATGTATTCCAACCCTTCATCCAGAGCCTGCTGTACCAATACGAGGTAAGAAGGAAGCCTACGGATCGAAGGCAGACTGGTAAGTTTGCTTGTTTTCATCTGTTGCTCCTGCATCTCTTCCCATGGGATACAATCTCTTTTATCATACTTTTACATTTTTTGCGAGAGAGAATTTCTGATGTATGTAGTCGAAATAGAAAAGATCGTTCCTGGAGGATTCGGATTGGGCAGGATCCAGGGAAAGGTGATCTTCGTACCTTACACCATCCCTGGTGAACAGGTTCGTGTGGAAAGTACCGTAGCAAGGAAGGATTATGAAATTGCCCAAACCTTCCAGATGTTAAAGCCTTCCACCGACCGTATCCAACCTCTTTGCCCCTATTTCCCCCTCTGCGGGGGGTGTCAGTTCCACCATATGGAATATGATACTGAATTGGAGATAAAGAAAGGGATGTTCCAGGAGACCCTTCGGCGCACAGCGGGCCTTAAGGAAGTTCCGATAGGGTTGGTGCACTCTTCTCCGTTTGCCTATCGGAATCGAGTTCGATTTCACTTCCGAGAGGATCGTATAGGGTTCCTAGCGGCAAAGGGAACTTCGCTAGTTCCGATAGATCGGTGTGTCGTCTGCGTGGATGAGGTGAACAGATTCCTGCAGGATGTCTGGGAAGGGAGGGTCGAGTTAGGTTCCAGGAGCGAGGTTACTGTCTTTGGGTATGGGGGAACGTATTTCTGGGAAGGAGGTATTCGGGAGGTTACCCTGGAGTTGGTGGGGAGGAAAGTTTCTTTTCCCCTAGATTCCTTCTTTCAGAGCAACGTGAACCTTTTGGAACACTTGATTCGGACCCATATTCTACCCCTGAAAGGATCGAAGATCCTCGAGTTGTACGGAGGGGTAGGTACCTTCGGAGTCTTTCTAAAACACAACTGTTCCCTCTACACGATGGTGGAAGAGTATCCCCATTCGGTTCAATACGCAGGGAAGAACCTCGGAGGGGGAAATGTCAGGGTGGTACAGAGCAGGGTAGAGCGATGGTTTTCTCGAAAGATATTTTATGACACGGTAGTTCTGGATCCTCCCCGGACCGGGCTGTCTTCTCCCGTGCGGGAATACCTGCAAAGGATGGCACCGAAGAACCTCCTGTATATTTCCTGCAACCCTGTTACCTTCGCCCGGGATCTAAAATATCTTTTGGGTGCAGGGTACGAGATCGAATCCTGTACCCTGTACGATTTCTATCCTCGAACGACCCATCTAGAGGTGGTATGTCGGTTGGAAAGGCCCTGACAATCGTTTTCCTCCTCTTCTTTGGGTACAGGGGATATTCGCTACCACCGGTTCCCGATTACCTCTACCTGCAGTATGCCCTGGATGGTGTACCCCTGGCCATTTTCGAATCTTCCAGGGAGGACGAGGTAACGGTGTTGACCGATGCAGCCTCGATGATACAGGTGCGATGGGGAGAGGGGGTCAAAAAATTGCTCCCCATCAAACGGGGCGTGCGGGGAGCATTCCAGAGGCCTTTCGGAGGATTTCTTGTCTGGTTCGAAGATGGAGAGATCCAGGGGTACAACTCCTTAGGGAGCCTGGTGCATCAGCTAAGATCCGGGGATGGGGAACTTCGTTTGGCGAGGGAAACGAGGGGAGGATACACGGTAGTAGAGAGAGGAGATAGGGTAGAACTCTATGGTCTTGGGGGAAACAAACTTCTTGAATGGAAGAGGGAGGGGGTGGAGCTTTTACCCATCCAGATTAGTGAAGAGGATCTAGTCCTGGATGCGGAGTCCTCCGGCGGTTGTATAGTTCGGAGGGTTGATGGCACCGTGTTGACACAATTCCCTTTCCCCCATCCCTTACGACAACTTGCATGGATTCAGGGGAGGGTGCTTATGGGAATATCCTTAGGGGGGAAAGTTACCACTATGAACCTGGAGGGTAAGGAGATTGGCAGTGGAGTCTTCCTCCTGAAGAATTTAGGCGCCCTATCCTCCTTCGAGAATGATGGGAAGGGAAACGTGGCCTATATCGATCCAGAAGGGAATTGCCATTTGATTTTTTCCCGTGTACATCTTTCCATCCCTCTCGATTTGAAAGGGGCACAGGTAAGGACCCTAGGGTTTTCCCGCGGGGGAACCTCTCTCTGGGTAGGGGATTCCCGATGGGTACTCCACTGGATTCGCGCTTCTACAGAGGGGAGGAATGGTTCAAACGAACCACCTTCGAGTCCTGCCGATCTTTCGAAGATCTTTCCATCCGATAGCTTTGCCGAACAGTATTACCAGGATCTTGCCCAAAGTACTTTTCCCCTCAAAAACATCCGATTGATCGAGGAGACAAAGGAGTCCCTGCGTAGGGCTACCCTTCGGGGGATCCTTCCGGCTCTGAAAAAAGGATTACGGACACTCGTTGCCCGGGAAGAAGCGGGCGCCTCTCTACGTGGCGAGGGGGTACTGCTTCTAGGAAGGATGGGGGATCGGTTCGATGGGGAGTGGTTGGGGAAGAGGCTGTTGCAGGAAAAAGACCCGGCGATTCGAAGCAAGATCCTGGAGGCTCTACAGCTACTAGCGAACGCACCTCCCCAAACCGCACGAGAGGATCTTTTCACGTTCCTCGGGAATAGGAAAACTTACCTAAGCGAGAATGACCTGAGACGATCCTTGGACCTATTGGAAAGATGGATCTTTGTGTCCGGAATCCCCCTTCGACCGGAGGAACTGGAGCAGCTTTCCTCCCTGGCCGCTCTTTCTCCCTCTTTCTCGAAAGCGATCCTCGAGTTTATTCGGAAGTGAAATTCCCTTTGTCAAGGCTCGATCCCTGTGGCATACTTAATGTATGAAAGCGATCCACATTTTTCTCCTTTCCTTCCTGATTACCTCTTCTCTCCTGGGAGAAGACCTGCGGGTCGATACCGAAGAGCTTCAAGGAGCCCTGAAGGAAGGGGTCCTATTCGAAAACTACGAGGGAATACCGGACAAAATCGAGACGGTGGACCAGATTCGGGGAATCGGGACAGCCCTGGCAGGGGAAGGGAAAAGGACTTCCACGGGAAAATACACGGTGATCCATGCAGTGGATCCATCCCTAACGGACGGATTGGATGCGGATCTATTCATCCTGGAACCGGAGGCCTCTGTGGATCATATTCGAAACCTTCGGTGGATCATCGGGAGTTATCTGGAGGCTCAGTATGGGTACGGAAGATCCGATGCCGATCTTTTATCGCAATTCATCACCATCTACAATGCCGTATATAGAAAAAATTTACTCTACTTCAAAGAGCGGTACAAACCGGTGGTAATTTCGTACCTGGATCCCGAAAAAGTAGGCTTGGCCCGAAGTTACCGGGAGTGGCCAGGTAAAACCCAGATGTTGATTCCCCTTTCCGGGCCTAAAAAGAAGGGGATACTGAGCATCGAAACGGGAACATTGACCGAGAAACCCATTGTCGAGGAACTCCGCAGGGAGGAGGACAGAGGGATTCCCCTTCGAAAAGAAATGGTAGAGTTGAAGGAACGACAATTGAAGGAGGAGGAACGACAGTTAAGGGAGGAAAAGAAGGCCCTCCAATTGGAGAAAGAGAAACTTCAGACAGACACAAAGGTGCAAGAAAGAGAGGAAGTGCCCGCTGTGAAACAGGAGCTTCGACAAGCGAGTCCCGCTTCTTCCGATCTATCTCCCACTGGGCAAACCCCGTCTGCGGCGGCCGGTTCTGGAGTTTTACCTAAAGATAAGGCTCCCTCTGCGGACGCCTCTACCTCTCCCGGCCCTGGGAAGGAACCTCCTCTTGATTCATTACAGGCAACGGCGGAGAAACCGGTTCCGGAAGGGAAAGTAGCCGAAAAGCCCCTTGAGCCTTCTCGTGAGCCATCTACAGATGCGCAAGTTTCCTCTGCAGCGTCGGATGTGATCGCACGAAAAGACGAAGAGTTGAAGGAAAGGGAAAGGCAGTTACAGGAAAAGCGGGAGGCCTTGCGGGAAGAACGGGTAGCCATCGCAAAAGACCAACAGGAACTGATGGTAAGCAAGACTCTCCAGGTAGCGAGAACCCTTCCGTTCCTGTTCATCGAAAAGGAAGGGCCTCGGCTCGTTCTGCTGGAGGAAAACTCGGGAACTGTCACGATGAAATCCAGTGAGTTCCCCCTGAAACAATCCATGTTTCAATCCTTCGGAGGCGGGTACCTGGTAGTACTCCCGAGAGGAGGAATGGGAGGCAGACTGGCCCTGTTGGATCCGGCCACTTTACAGGCCCACATCACCTCCCGAGAAGAAGTCTATGGAATGGGAAAGGTGAAGGTTCATGAATCCGTTTGTTTTGCCGTTTTACGGGAGGGAAGCGAATGGTTTGTGGGGAAGTTCGACACTACGTTAGCCCTGCTGGCTCGTTCCCGGGTGTCTGTGGTACCGGAAACGGATCTGGCCGTTCAGGGAGGAAAACTCTACGTTCAAACCTCCGACGGGAAGGTTGCCGTGTTGAATCTCGATCTTTCCTCTCCCTGAGGGTGGGGTGTAAAGGTGCTGGATCAAGGCAAGAGCCGTTTTCGTCTTCTCCGAAAAATTTTTCGAAGCCACTGAAGCAGTTTTAGCCAGAGTCGATAGAAGAATCCAGGGTTTCGTAACTTGTCCAACCGAACGGACCCCATGGACAACTCGTCCAGAGTGAAGTCCTTTCGTTGCAGATTCTCTTCTAGCTCTATCTCCAGGTGATCGATTTCTTCTGTCCGGTTCACCACTACCACAGGAATGGTTTTCCATCCCAACTGTTTGGCTGCCATGAGTCGCCGATACCCCGCGATGAGGGTGTAATCGGGATCCACTACGATCGGTTGCAAAAGGCCGTACTTTCGCATGCTTTCCATCAGGGCGGTAATGTCTCCCAACGATTTGCGCACCCGTTTCCTGACTCTGATATCCTCGATTCGTACCTGCATGGGAACCTCTCAATCGAGCAAGGGATTGCGGCTTTCCTTTTTTCCCGTAGCAGGTTGCCCTGAGGGGGGTGTGGATTTGCGGGAAGAGGACGGAGAGCCGGTTAGAATGCGGGGATCGATCTGGAGACCAACGTTGGGAACCGCTTCCTCCAGGGGAACTTCCTGCGGCAGGATGGCATTCCGCAACCGGTCGAGGGTAATCTGGTTTCTCTCCATCTCGAACTCATGAAAGTCATCGAATTTCTTGGGTTCGGTGCCGGCTATGAAAATTTCTTGAATCGTTTTACCCGTATAACCTGGAGGGGGGATCAAACCGGACCGGGCAGTGACACTCATGCTGACAATCCCATCGGGTCGGAGGAAATCCTTGGGCGGAAGGTTCGTATGGATATCCTTCATGAACCGGGCCCAGATGGGACCGGGAACGGTGGCTCCCGTTTGGTTGACTCCCAGGCTGTTCCCCGGCTGATCGAAGCCAAACCAGATGGCGGTGGTGTAATAGGGGGAATAGCCCACAGTCCAGATATCGGACCAGTTCTGGGTTGTCCCGGTTTTTCCTGCCATAGGCATGGGCAAACCGTTCACCGTGTTCGCCGCATAGGCAAGGGTTCCAAACTCGACGGTGGATTTCATCATATCCGTCATGATATAGGCTGTCTGGGGGCTTATGATCTGAGCGGCTTTCCCTTTCTTCCGTTGGGCGTTCCGAAGTTCCTTTTCCGGTTCGAGGATGATCTTGCCATTCCGATCTTCGATGTATCGGATGGCCAGGGGAACTACCTCCCTCCCCTGATTCGCCATGGTGGCAAAGGCTCGAGCCATTTGCAGGGGAGAGATGCTGATGATTCCCAGCCCCAGAGGGTACTTTCTAGGAAAGGTACGTTCGATTTCATTGGGATCTTCGATTCCCAGAAGGGCGGCTGCCGTCTGTATGGCCGCATCGAAACCTACCGCATCGAGGATCTTCAGGGAAGGTACGTTCATCGATTTTGCCAGGGCAGTTCGGGCCAGTACCGGACCCTGCCATTCTCCCTTGTAGTTCATCGGAGTATAGGGAGTTCCGTCATCGTTCCAGAACACCACTGGACCGTCGTACAACATGGTGGCGGGGGTGATCTTCTTTCGTTCGACCGCCGCTGCATAGTACAGGGGTTTGAATGCGGAACCCGGTTGCACTTTCGCCTGTACAGCGCGGTTGAACTGATTGATGCTTTCGAAACGGCTCCCTCCCACCATTGCCAGGATGTACCCTGTCGAGTTTTCCAGTGTGACCAGCGCTCCCTCTACAGTGTTCTTCTTGGCGCTTTTTTGCGCTTTGGAGTACCCGATTCGGGCAGCAAACTTCAGATCCTCTGCGCCCATCAGCATGGAAGCGATATCCAGTACGGGGTTGATCTGCTTCTGGTAGAGGGCAACCGATTTCTGCCGACTCTTGGTACCCGCCACCCGGATATCTTCGATGTTGAAGGCGAGACAGAGCAGATCTATGAGAGGAATGAATTTTTCTTCCGCAAATACCATCCGGTTTGCCGAGGAAGCCTGGTAATCGGCATTTACTTTGGCAATTCCTTCCCTCATCAGTTGATCCGCTCGTTCCTGAAAATCCAGATTGAGGGTGGTATGAACGATGAAGCCGTCCTTGTAGATATCCAGCGAACCGTAGAGGAGTTCGTTCAACTCCTGCCGTACGTATTCGCTGAAGTAGGGGGCCTTGTCCTCCCGTTCCAGGAAGGCGGTGGAAGAACTGCTGCGGGTGTAATCGTAGTTGTTCCAGTATTCCTCGAAGGACTGGTCCGCATCCTCCTGGGTTGCATACCCGAGGCGGACCATCTGCTGGAGGACTTCGTACTGAATTTTTTTCAACCGATTGGGGTATCGGATAGGGTTATACCGTACGGGATTAGCCAGTTGAATCACCAGGGCCACCGATTCTGCCAAGGTGAGATCCCGGGCAGAATGGTTGAAGTAGAAACGGCTAGCTGCCTCCACTCCATACACCCCTGAACCGAAGTACATTTTGTTCAGATACAATTCCAGTATTTCGTACTTGGTGAGACTACGCTCCAGCTGGAGAGCCCACCAGAGTTCTTTCAATTTGCGGGTAAAAGAGATCTCGGAACGGTTCGCATAGAGATGACCCGCAATCTGTTGGGTTATAGTACTTCCTCCGGAAAAGTACCGGCCCAGGATCAGGTTCAATCCTGCCCGTAAGGTGCCTCGAAGGCTGAACCCATGGTGCTTGAAGAAGTCCTGGTCTTCCCTTGTGATGAGGGCATAGATCAGGTGACGGGGAAGTTCGTCTATCGAAACGATTTCTCTTTTTTCATCGGAGAAGAACTCCGTGATGAGCCTATCTTTGATATCCAGAATCTGTGAAGGTACTGCAGGTTTGTAATCCCCTATATGTTCGAAGTTCTGAATGTTCTTCGTGGCGCCGATGGCAATCCCAATTCCGATTCCTATGAGAACAGCGCAGCAGGCTGTGATTATGAGCACGATACGTACCTTTCGGTTCATGGAGGCTAGGGTACGATTCACTTCTGTCTTTGTCAAGCTGTTAGGTTTTTTTAGTACCCCGAAGCTTGTGGGGATTGAAGCAAAAACGCGCAGGTTCCTGTCTAGAAGGGTAGAGGGCGCTACGGAGCCCTCATAATCCTAGGCGCCAG
>Ga0078972_1005695_pt1 | contig 31147 bp, 26 predicted proteins | sample YelNatPaOPGAMG01_FD_67568 | JGI IMG/M metagenome (GOLD analysis project Ga0078972, IMG submission 67568) | Hot spring thermophilic microbial communities from Obsidian Pool, Yellowstone National Park, USA - OP-RAMG-01 (SPADES assembly) (version 2) | ecosystem: Environmental > Aquatic > Thermal...
ATCCCCCAAACCCCCTGGGAGGGGGCGCAGCCCCCTCCACCCCCCATTGCCCACCCCGTTGGCTTAGGGTTTGCCAGCGTTCTGGGCCCCCTCGTGGCTGGGTGGCTAATTTGGGCAACTCGCCCCCTCTTTTGAATTTGTGGGGGGGACACCCCCCACAACCCCCTGCCAGGGGGCTTTGCCCCCTGGACCCCCTTGGCCCACCCTCGTAGGCTGAGGGTTCACCAGCGTTTTGGGCCCCACTCGTGGGCGGGTTGCTAATGTGGCAACTCGCTCCCTTGTTTTATTCTGGGGGTACATCTCCCAACCCCCCTGGACCCCCGGTTTTCCCACCCCCGTTGGCCGAGGGCTCGCCGGCGTTTTTGGGTCCTACTCGCGGCGGGGTTGCTAAGGTGGGCTGCTCGCCCCTCTTTTGGTTTCGTGGGGCACTCATGGCCAATGGCTTTGCCTCCCTTGCACTGCTAAGGGTTGCGAACGAGATGCTCCAATGCTATAATAACGCCAATCGTTGAAGAAAGCGGAGGGATTGGGATGAGTTTCCGTTGGAACCGTTTCCTTATCCCATTGGCAGCCTTCGGAATTATCGGTGGACTGTATCTGGCCCTCATCTTCGCTCCAACCGAGGCTACAATGGGCCACGTGCAGCGCATCTTCTATTTTCACGTGCCTTCAGCTTGGGTCGGCTTCTTCGCTTTCTTTGTAACTTTCCTCGGGGGAATCCTCTACCTCTGGAGCAGAGACCTTAAATGGGACCGCTTGGCCGTCTCTTCCGCCGAAATCGGCCTCGCTTTCATGACCATTGCCATAATCACCGGCTCCATCTGGGCAAGGCCGGTGTGGAATACGTGGTGGACCTGGGACCCAAGGCTTACCCTCTCGGCTGTGGTTTGGGTAATCTACGCTGCTTATTTAATGCTCAGGGCGATGGTAGAAGAGCCAGCACGGAGGGCAAGGTTCGCCTCCGTCTTCGGGATTGCAGGCTTCGCCTCAGTTCCTCTGGATTTCTTCGCCATCCGCTGGTGGAGGACTATACATCCGGTTATCTTCTCCACAAGAGAGTTCTCCCTTACCCCCAGAATGCTCTTTACCTTGCTTTTCTGCCTGGCAGCCTTTACAGTCCTTTACTTCGTAATCCTTGTCCAGCGGCTGCGTCTGGAAAATTTCAGGGCTGAACTGGATAAAATTGAGCGTGGAGGATGATTATGCGCTTCCTGTTTGCCGCTTATGCCGTAATTTGGTTCATCACTTTCCTTTTAATCCTGAGCATTGAGCTTAGGCAAGCCGCGGCTGAAAAGGAGCTTGAAGCCCTCAAGAAAACGATAGGGAAAAAGGAATGATAAGCGTGGCAATTCTGGCCGGGGGCCTTAGCTCCAGGATGGGGTTCAACAAAGCCCTTGCCCCCTGGCAGGGCCGCCCTCTCATTGAGCATATCTTTACCACTGTAAGGGCCCTATCGGATGATGCCTTCATCGTCTCTAAAGACCAAAAGCTCTTCGGCTTCCTCGGAGCAAAGGTTGTAGAAGACGCAGTGCCGAGGCATAGTGCCCTCGTGGGCATATACTCGGCATTAAGAGGCGCCCGTTACCACTATTGCCTTGTGGTAGCTTGCGATATGCCTTTCCTCAAGCTGGACCTCCTCCGTTACTTGGCCGCTTTAGCCCCGCATTATGACGTCGTCATGCCTGTGCTTAAAAGGGGGCCCGAACCGCTCCACGCCGTCTATTCCAAAGCCTGCCTTGGCCCCATTGAAAAGCTCCTGGCCGAAGAAGAGGACAAAATCCTGCTTTTCCTGCCCGCAGTCCGGGTCCGCTATGTGGAAGAAGAAATCATCCGCTTCTTTGACCCGGAGCTGGCTTCTTTCGTCAATGTGAACACTCCACAAGAGCTGGAAGAGGCTCGTAAAAAGGAGGAAAGGAAATGGCTCCTATCACGGTAGCTCTCGTCCAAATGCACCCTAAGGTTTCGGAACCTGAGTTCAACCTCGCCAAGATGGTGGATTACATAGAGCGCATCGCTTTGGAGCAAAAGGTTGACCTCATCGTTTTCCCTGAGCTGGCGGTAACTGGGTACGAATGCGGGTTGCGGTTCACCGAATTGGCGGAAAAGGTTCCAGGCCACGTGGTAAATGTGATTTCAAGGAAAGCTTCCGAATTCAACGTCCATGTCCTCTTCGGGATGCCCATTAAGGAGAAGGTGGAAAGCATAATCTACAATGCCGCCATCCTTCTGGGGCCCGATGGCGAGGTCATAGGGGATTACCGGAAAGTGCACCTTAGGGGCGAAGAGAGGATGGCTTTCCGCTCTGGCTTCCGCTACCCGGTCTTTGAAACTGGGCTGGGGATGGTGGGAGTGATGATAGGGTGGGATTTGGCCTTCCCTGAAGTAGCCCGCTCCCTGACCCTCAACGGTGCTGAAATCATATGCGTCTTGGCCAACTGGGAAACAGGAGCTATGGACGAATGGGAAACCTACATTAAAGCCAGGGCCTATGAGAACTCCGTTTTCGTGGTGGCCGTGAACAGGGTGGGGGAAGATTACACCTACTCCTTCGGCGGGAAGAGCATGGTAGTCGGGCCTGATGGCCAAAAGCGCACCATCATTGATGAAGCAATAGAAGGCTATGCCATCGCCACAATGGAGCTGGACGAAGTGCGCAAGAGGCGGGAAGAGACCCAGCTTCTCCAATGGCGCCAACCCGAAAGTTATAGGCCTATTGTGAGGAGGTATTAGCATGATTGACTTGCGCAGCGATACCGTTACCCTGCCAACCCCTGAGATGAGGAAAGCAATGTATGAAGCCGAAGTCGGGGATGACGTCTTCGGCGAGGACCCGACGGTGAATCGCCTTCAGGAGCTGGCAGCCGAGAAGATGGGCAAGGAGGCCGCCCTCTTTGTGGCCAGCGGAACTATGGGCAACCTGGTTAGCATCCTGACCCACTGCGGCCGCGGGGATGAAGTAATCTTAGGGGACTGGTCCCACACTTTCCTCTACGAAGTAGGTGGGATAGCTGCTTTAGGTGGAGTGCACCCCCGGCCGGTGCGCAACCAGCCCGATGGCACCATGGCCCTTGAGGATATAGAAGCAGCCATAAGGCCCGAAAACATCCACTTCCCTCGCACCCGTCTCATATGCCTTGAGAACACCCACAACCGCTGTGGTGGAGCAGTCCTCACCCCTGAATATACCTCCCAAGTCGCCCAGCTTGCCCGCCGATACGGCCTGAAAGTTCACCTGGATGGGGCCCGAATCTTCAATGCTGCCATAGCTTTGGGGGTGGACGTAAAAGAGCTGGTGAAGGATGTGGATTCGGTAATGTTTTGCCTCTCAAAGGGCCTTTCAGCGCCGGTCGGCTCTATGGTCTGCGGCTCTAAGGAATTCATATCCGAAGCCAGACGCATCCGCAAGATGGTTGGGGGAGGGATGAGGCAGGTAGGGGTCTTGGCCGCTGCTGGAATCGTAGCCCTGACCAAGATGGTGGACAGGCTGGTGGAGGACCATGAAAATGCCCGTCGCCTGGCCGAAGGCCTTGCGGAACTGCCCGGAATAAAGATTGACCCTGAAAAAGTCAAAACCAACATCGTAATCTTTGAATTCAATCATCCGAAGATGACCCCTCAGGAGTTCACCGAGAGGCTCAAGGAAGAAGGTGTGCTCATGCTCCCCATAGAGGGCAAGAGGATAAGGGCTGTCACCCATTACGGGATAACGGCTGAGGATATAGACAAAGCCCTGGCGATCATGCGCCGGGTCTTGGGTGCTATGTCCTAATTCTAACCCCATGCGAAGGCGGGTAAAATTTTTGGGGCCAGATAGCAAAGAGTTGTGGGGGATGGGCCCCCACTCTCACGCCGACTGAGGTCAGCCTTCGCCGACCTTAATTAAACTGGGGGCTTTTCCGACCTAACCCCCTGACCCCCTTCCCTGTGAGGTAAGGGGGAAAATTTGGCGGAGGACCTGGGGAGAGGTTAACCCCAAAAAGCCGGCAAACCCTCAGCCCACGGGGGTGGGAAAACTGGGGGTGGAGGGGGCGGAGCCCCCTCCCAGGGGGCATGGGGGATGTGCCCCCAAGAATTTAAAAGAGGGGGCGAGTTGCCACATTAGCAGCCCCGCCATGAGTGGGACCCAAAACGCTGGCGAACCCTCAGCCTACGAGGGTGGGCCAAAGGGGGGGCCAGGGGGCCTGCGGCCCCTTGGCAGGGGGTTTGGGGGATGTGCCCCCACGAAACTTTGAAAGGGGACGAGTTGCCCACATTAGCAACCCCGCCACGAGTGGGACCCAAAACGCCGGCAAACCCTCAGCCCACGGGGGTGGGAAATGGGGGTCCAGGGGGCGCAAGCCCTTACCCCAAAGGTGATTTCCTCCCTTGCGCCTAAGCTTCAATTTTGCCTAATTTCAAAGTTGTGCTATACTTTTCACGTTAAACCCTCGCCAGGGGGAGGACAATGCGAGCTGTAGACATTATCGCCAAAAAGCGTGATGGCCTTGCCCTTACCAAAGAAGAGATTGACTTCTTCGTCCAAGGAAGTGTCCAGGGCACAATCCCCGATTACCAAATTTCCGCCTGGCTCATGGCTATATACCTGAGAGGCATGACCGTAAGGGAAACAGTTGACCTCACCATGGCTATGGCTTACTCCGGTGAAGTCCTCAACCTAAAAGATGTGGCTCCCCTTACCGTAGATAAGCATTCTACGGGCGGAGTAGGCGATAAAACCACCTTAGTTGTAGCTCCCCTCGTCGCCTCCCTCGGACTTCCCATCGCCAAAATGTCGGGAAGGGGCCTGAGCTTCTCCGGAGGGACAATTGATAAGCTGGAGTCAATCCCAGGCTATAGGGTTGACCTTAGCGTAGAAGAGTTCAAGAAGATGGTCAAGGAACACGGAATCGTTGTATCCGGCCAGACGGCTCAGCTTGCCCCTGCCGACGGCATATTCTATGCTTTGAGAGATGTGACCGCCACTGTCCCAAGCATTCCGCTTATCGCCAGCTCGGTCATGAGCAAGAAGATTGCAGCTGGGACCGATGTATTGGTTCTGGATGTAAAGGTGGGCAAAGGTGCTTTCATGAAGACCATTGAAGATGCCAAGGCTCTGGCTCAACTTATGGTGGACATAGGCAAAAGCGTTGGCAAGAAAGTCGCGGCCGTAATAGCCGATATGAATCAGCCCCTTGGGAGAATGGTAGGTAATGCTCTGGAGGTTAAGGAGGCGATAGAGACCTTGCAAGGGAGGGGGCCGAAAGATTTTGTAGAGCACTGCCTTGCGGTAGCCACTGAGTTAATTCGCCTTTCGGGCAAAGCCAGGGACTCCCGCCAAGCCAGGAGCATGGCCGAAAAAGCTCTGGGCGAAGGCGAAGCCTGGGAGAAGTTCCTGGAGTGGATTGAAGCCCAGGGTGGAAGCCGTAAAGTAGTGGAAAATCCGGAACTTTTGCCCAAAGCCCGCTACCGTGAACCCCTCCTATCCCCTCGCTCCGGCTACATCTCGGAGCTTGATGCCATGGAAATAGGCTTGGTGACAGTCCTCCTGGGCGGGGGAAGGGAGAAGAAGGGTGAGCCTATAGACTACTCCGTGGGAATAGAGCTGGAGAAGAAAATCGGGGATTATGTGGAAAAAGGCGAACCCCTCCTCTACATCCATGCCAACGACCAAGCCCGCTTAGAGCAGGCGCGCCAGCGCCTCCTTGGAGCCTTCGCTTTTACCGAGGCCGAACCCCCAACCCCACCCCTCATCTACGAGGTGATAAGGTGAAGATAGCAGTCCTTTCGGACATTCACGACCACCTCCATAACTTGAGGGCTTTTGAGCCGGTAATCAAAGAAGCGGATGCCCTCATTTTCTGCGGGGATTTTTGTGCCCCTTTCTCCTTAGCCACCTTAGCCGAACTTTTCAAAGGGCCAATCCACGCAGTGTTCGGCAACAACGATGGGGACCAATGGCTCCTTTCAAAAGTAGCCTTGCGGTTTGAAAATGTCCGCTTGGAAGGGCCATTTGCGCGTCTAGAATTGGGTGGAAGGGCAATCTTTGTAGTTCACTACCCGGAAATAGCTGAGGACGTAGCTGCTTCTGGCCGGTATGCTCTGGTTTGCTACGGCCACAACCATAGGGCGGCCGTTGTGAAAATTGGCCAAACCCTTTTACTTAACCCAGGCGAAGTAATGGGGCGCTTCGGAATCTCCTCCATAGCTTTGTACGATACTGAGGCCAATGAAGCCGTTTTCTACTCCCTCAAGGACGGCAAACCCGTAATCTGGCAACCAAGTTCCCCCTAAAAGTGCACGGTAAAACTAACACTTTGGCCCCTGCAAGGAGCTTGTCCAACCTAACCTGGCCCCTCTTCCCTGAGAGGGAAGTGGGAGAATTCTCATCTCCTCGCTTCGTGGAGGGGATGCGTGAGGGGTTAGCTTCCTCGTAGGAGGTCAAGTCTGCCCGCAAGTGAGGCCAAAAACGCCGGCAAACTCTAAGCCTACGAGGGTGGGCAAACTGGGGGTGGAGGGGGCGCATCCCCCTCCCAGGGGGCATGGGGGATGTGCCCCCAAGAATTTAAAAGAGGGGGCGAGTTGCTTACATTAGCAACCCCGCCACGAGTGGGACCCAAAACGCTGGCGGACCCTCAGCCTACGAGGGTGGGAAAACGGGGGGTCCATGGGGGCAAAGCCCCCATGGCGGGGGGTTGTGGGGGTGTCCCCCCACAAATTCAAAAGAGGGGCGAGTTTCCCACATTAGCAACCCCGCCACGAGTGGGACACAAAACGCTGGTGGACCCTCAGCCTACGAGGGTGGGCGAAACCTGGGGGTCCAGGGGGCGGAGCCCCATGGCGGGGGGCTGTGGGGGGTGTCCCCCCACAAATTCAAAAGAGGGGGCGAGTTGCCACATTAGCAACCACGCCACGAGTGGGACACAAAACGCCGGCGAACCCTAAGCCAACGGGGGTGGGCAAAACCTGGGGGGTCCAGGGGGCGAAGCCCCCTGACCAGGAATGTCCCCAAAAAATTTTCAAATCTTTCCCCCTACTGCCAAATTATGGTATAATTCTCCTTGAACCACTTCGGAGGCAGGAACAATGACCGTTCTTGATTTTCTGTGGATATTCCTAATCCTGACCAGCCTTAGCCCTATGGTCAGGCAACGGCTTCTTGAGATTGAACGCCACCGCCTTATGAGGCAATTGGAGAAAAAGCGCGGCTCAAGGCTTATAACCCTAATCCACCGGCAAGAAACAATCTCTCTCCTCGGGATACCCCTGAGCCGCTACATTGACATAGAAGACTCTGAAGAAGTCCTCCGTGCTATAAGGCTTACCCCAGATGACATGCCTATTGACATAATCCTCCATACCCCTGGTGGCCTTGTCTTGGCCGCCGAGCAAATAGCCTTCGCTTTGGTCCGACACAAGGCCCCCGTGACCGTCTTCATCCCCCACTACGCCATGTCCGGAGGGACTTTAATCGCCCTGGCCGCCGATAAAATCGTAATGGACGATAATGCTGTCCTCGGGCCGGTTGACCCCCAACTGGGGCAGTATCCGGCAGCTTCAGTCTTGAAAGTGCTGGAGAAAAAGAACATAAACGAGATAGACGATACCACCCTCATCCTCGCCGATGTGGCCGAAAAAGCGAGGCGCCAGGTTTTCAAAACAGTCAAAGCCATCCTTATGGCCAACAACTTTGAGGAAAAGAAGGCCGAAGAGCTGGCCGAAACCCTAAGCTGCGGGCAGTGGACGCACGATTACCCTATAACGTTTGAAGAAGCCCGTGAGTTGGGCCTCCCTGTAAGCAACGATATGCCTGAAGAAGTCTATGCCCTTATGAGCCTGTACCGACAGCCAACCCAAAGGCGCCCTTCGGTCCAATACATACCCGTCCCTTACCGCAGAGAAGAAGAGCCGAGAGGAGGCCGCCGATGATTCCCCTGGCCGATGATATCCCTTCCCGCCGCTTCCCAGTCGTAACTTACCTTATCATTGCCGCTAATGTTCTGGCATTCTTTTTTGAACTTAGCTTGGGCCGATACCTGGACCGTTTCATCGCCATCTTTGGCCTTGTGCCTTGGCGCATAATCCATTGGAGCAGCTATCCGGCCGTTTTCATAACCATCTTTACATCCATGTTCCTCCACGCTGGCTGGGTCCACCTCTTCGGGAACATGCTTTACCTATGGGTTTTCGGGGATAATGTTGAGGATGCGATGGGGCATATGCGCTTCCTAATCTTCTACCTCCTGAGCGGATGCGCTGCAGCCTTGGCCCAAGTCCTGGTGAACCCATTATCCAAAGTCCCAATGGTAGGAGCCAGCGGAGCAGTGGCCGGGGTCCTGGGAGCATATTTCCTCTTCTACCCAAGGGCCAGGGTCATCATGGCTGTCCCTCTCCTCTTCTACCTCCAATTGATATCCGTCCCCGCCCTTTTGGTTCTGGGCGGCTGGTTCCTAATCCAACTCCTCAACGGTTTCGCCACCATAACTGCTACTACAGCGGTAACGGGCGGGGTAGCTTGGTGGGCTCACGTTGGAGGATTCGTAACTGGCCTCGTCTTAGGCCCCATTCTCCGCAAAGGCCGCTCCGAAGACTATTACGATGATTACGAGGATTACATCTAAGAACCGCTGGCCTCTAATCCTGCTGGCCCTCCTATCCTACTCTCTCGGGATATACCGACTTGATTCGCAAAGCCTCTGGTACGACGAAGGGGTATCGGCTTACCTCACACGCCTTAGCCTACCAGAGCTAACCATTTGGACAGCCGAAGACATCCAACCACCCCTCTATTACTACCTCCTTTACTTCTGGGTCAGGGCCGCGGGATGGAGCGAATTCTCCCTCCGCTATGCTTCTCTGTTCTTCGGGGTCCTGATGGTCCCGGCGGTTTGGGTTGTGGCCGCAAGAATTCTGGGGAAGAAAGCTGGCCTCCTTTCGGCCTTCTTTACCGCTACATCACCCTTATACCTCTGGTACTGCCGAGAAGCCAGGATGTACACGATGCTTACGTTCTTCTGCTTGCTCTGTCTGCGGCTCTTCTTGGAGATACGGAAAGAAGGCCCTTCCCTACCCCGGCTTTTAGCTTGGAGCGGACTCCTTGCAGCTGCCCTCTATACCCATTACTTTGCCGCTTTCCTTATGGTTTCTTTTGCCTTTATGGCCCTTTCCCTGCTTACGGAAAAGCGATTTAAAACCGCAATTTACCTCCTCTTAGGTGAAGCGATAGCAGCGGCTTCCTATCTCCCCTGGCTGCCTTTCCTCCTGAAACGTTACCGGATTGACGTCAGTTACTGGGAAGGGACCCTAAAATTGGAGGAGGCCTTGCGCAAAACCCTGATTTCTTTCAGTGTAGGGGAGAGCATGCTGGAGAAGCAAGCCACACCCATAGCCTGGGCTATGGGCTGCCTGTTTTTAGCTGCCCTCCTCTCCTTGGCCTTCCGCCAAAAGAAAGCCTTGCTTCTCCTTTACCTCTACTTCTTCATCCCCTTAATCTCCATCCTTGCCCTTGCCTATCGCTCGCCCAAATTCAATCCCCGCTACCTCATGTTCATATCGCCAGCTTTCCTCATGGCCTTATCTGGGGGGCTTGCGGAAATCTCTCGCCCCAGGCTGATGGCTCTTCCCCTCCTTTCTCTAATCTTAGGGCCATTCCTCCTTTCCGATTACAACCTTTACTTTGACCCTGCCTTCACCAAAGCCGATTTCCGAGGGGTAGCCCGCTACATCCGTGAGCACAAAAAGCCCGATGAAGCGATAATCCTAATCTCCGGCCACATGTACCCGGTCTTTTCCTATTACTACGGTGATGAGGATTGGGCCCCCTTGCCTCCCTTGCGCATCCTTTCTACCAAGGAAGTGCTGGATTTCAGGGTAGGAGAAAGTCTCAACAGAATCCTTGAAGGGAAAAGTGGGGCATGGGTGGTCCTTTGGCAAGACGAAGTGGTTGACCCGAACGGGGTCGTGCTCAAGCTCATGGGAAAGTATGCCAGGCCTCTACCGGTAGAAGCATCTTTCTGGCACGTTCGCCTCCGCCATTACTCAATTCCTCCCGGCACCTATTTCCCCTCATCCCCCGCCCCCGATTTCAAGGCTGAGGTGAATTTCGGGGGTAAGGTTAAGCTTCTGGGGTACGATTGGGATGGCAAGAATTTAACCCTTTACTGGCAAGCCCTTGAGCCTATGGAGAAAGATTACCAGCTTTCCTTCAGAGTGACCGATAGGGAGGGCATATTTTGGGGTCAGATTGACCGCCGCCCTGCCTCCTACCTTTACCCGACTTTCCGGTGGCGTGCAGGCGAGTTTATCCCGGGCGAAGTTGAGCTTCCGCTCCCTCCCGGCGCTCCGCCCGGAAAATATCGGCTGTTTCTAAGCCTTTACGACCCCCAATCCCTTCAAGCGCTTGACGTCCTGGATGCTATGGGAGCTCCTCAGGGGAAGCAGGCTTTCTTGGGAGAAGTGGAAGTCCGTGAACTGAAGGCTTTCGTTCCAGGCGAGGCTTTGCCCGTAAGCCCAACTTTAGATATACCCCTTGCCCCTGAGATTGCCTTGCGTGGCTTTTCCCTCTCCTCTCCTCAAGCTTACCCTGGCGAATCCCTCACCCTCTCCTTCCTTTGGGAAACGAAGGACAAGCCTACCCACGATTATACCCTTTCTTTGGGCTTTGAAGATTCAACCGGGGCTATGGTGGAGAGGCGCTGCCCCCCGGCCGGTGAAGATTTCCCCACCTCCCTTTGGCCACCGAAGAGCGTAGTGCTGGGCAAATGTTTGCTCCGGATACCTCCATCTGCTGAGGAGGGCGAAGCAAAAATCTTGCTCCTTTTACCTGAGGCCTCTTGGCCCCTGGCTAAAATCTGGGTTAAAGGGGTAAAGAGGAACTTCTCTGCACCGACCCCTTCCCTAAAAGTGGGGGTTACTTTTGGGGACGTGGCGGAACTTCTGGGCATTGACCTTTCGCCTATCCCAGCCAAACCAGGGGACGAACTTAAGGTAAAGCTATACTGGAAAGCGCTCAAGGAAACGGAGAAATCCTGGACAGTCTTCGTGCACCTTCTTGGGAAGGACGGCCGTTTAATCGCCCAGGACGATTCCGTCCCCGCCCGTGGGGAGCGGCCAACCACAGGGTGGCTGACAGGCGAGGTGGTGGAGGACCAGCACTTTATGGCTATCCCTTCGGACATCTCGCCAGGCCTTTATGCTTTGGAGATAGGCCTTTATGATGGAGCTACTCCGGGGATGCCAAGGCTTCAGGTGAATGGAAAAGACAGCTTAACCCTTGAGGTTGTGGAAGTAAAATGAAGGGCAGAGGCAAGAACCTAACCTTGGCAATAATCGCCTTGGCTTTCTTCCTCCAGACTTTTTCCTTGGCCCGCCCAAGCCTCTGGCACGATGAGGGCATAAGCGTTTACATAGCTTCTAAGGGCCTGAGGGAAATCCTCAGAGAAACCGGTGCAACTGACCACCCTCCTCTCTACTTCCTCCTCCTTCACTTCTGGCTTGGGTTAGCCGGTAAAAGTGAGTTCTCCGTGCGGTTCTTCTCCGTTTTCTGGGGAGTGACAAGCGTTGCTTTGCTTTACCCCCTTGGGCTAAGGATTTTTGGGGTTGGGAATGCTCAGCTGGCCATGCTCTTACTTGCCTCTTCCCCATTCTTCGTCCGTTATGCCCAAGAAGCCAGGGGGTATACGCTCTGGGTTGCTTTAATTTTGGTTTCTTTCTACTTCCTTGGGAGGGGGTGGAAGGAGAACGCCCCACGCTTCTGGCTCGCTTACTCCCTATCGGCCTTGGCAGCCCTTTACACCCACTTCTTCTCGGCTTTCGCTTTAGCCGCGCAGGCAGCTTATGTCTCTTTCAGGCTCCTCCTCCGGGCCGATGGCCGGCTTTTCCCCTGGCCCAAACGGGCCATCACTTTCTCTTTCCTCTCGGTAGTTCTGGGCTTTCTCCCCTGGATTCCTTGCCTCATCTACCAGGTTAAATTCAATGCCACCTATTGGCCCGGAACTTTGAATCTTGGGAAAGCGCTTAGGGAGTGGCTCAGAGCTTTCGCTGTTGGGGAAACCTTGAGCGGGCCGTGGGCGAGGGTTGGGGAAATCCTCTTCCTCGCCTTCATCGTGGTGGGCATTGTGGCGGCCTTTGCGAACTTCCGCAAGCAAAAACACCGATTCTTCATCGCCCTTTACCCTGCATTTGCCTTTGCAACCTTTGCCCTCTTGCTCTTTTCCTTCGCCCGGAACCATCCCAAGTACCACCCCCGCTACCTCTTGCCAACCCTACCCCTCGCTCTCCTTCTCTTTTCCAACGGCGTAGATTTTCTGAAAGGCAAAGCCTCCTACCTACCCTATCCTTTCTTCCTGGCCTTCCTCTGGGCCAACCTCCTCTCCCTGCAAAACTATTACTTAAACCCTGCCCTCTCCCGTGACGACTTCCGCTTGGTGGTGGATTACATAAATCGGAATGCTCAGCCTGGGGATGGGGTAATCCTGGTAGGTGGGCACTTCTTCCCCGTCTTTGAATACTACAACCGAACCGGCCTTCCTTTTTATCCGGCTACTCCTGGGATACTGCCCAGGGTGGATAAACCCATAACCTCTTGGGAAGCCGCAATGCTCCTCAACGAAGTGGCCTTCCGCCACCGAAGAGTATGGCTTGTCCTCTGGCAGGAGGAGCTGGCTGACCCCCGCCACATCTTCGCTGACCTTCTGACCACCTATGCCCAAAGGCTTCCCGTTCATTTAAAGGTGGACCGTGGGCCGGCCCTTTTGCTCTTTTCCTTGGAAAATTCGCGCCATTTCTTTCCCACTCCTCCCATCACTCATCCCTCTCATGCGCAATTTGAAGACAACTTAAAGCTTTTAGGCTACGACCTTGGTGGGAGCGGATGGGTTCGCTACCATCACGATGAGCGTGCCTCTTTCCGTCGGGGTGAAACCATTTACCTTACCCTTTACTGGGAAGCCAACGGACCTGTGAGCCGGAACTACGTTGCATTCACCCACCTTTTAGACGGCGAGGGCAAACTTCGGAGCGGCATGGACAAGCTCCTTGGTGAAGGCTACTACCCCACCTCTCGCTGGATTCCCGGCGAAGTATATTGGCAAGATTACCCCTTACCCATCCCCTCTGAACTCCCTGAAGGCCGCTACTGGATAGAGGTAGGCCTATACGACCTCAGGACCATGGAACGCCTTCAAGTCCTGGGTGAAGCAAACCGTCCTCTGGGTGATCGCATCCTATTGGGGCTTGTAGAAATCACCCCCTGACTTTTAAGGCTTCTCCAAGCTGGGGTGGAATCAAGCCACATCGGCAGCTTGCCAAAGAGGGAGCGAACTGTCAACCCCTACAACCCCGCCACGAGTGGGGCCCCAAAGCGCCAGCGGACCCTTAGCCAACGAGGGTGGGCAATGGGGGTCCAGGGGGGCGAAGCCCCCATGGCGAGGGGTTGTGGGGGGTGTGCCTTTCTGACCTAACCCCCTGACCCCCTTCCCTGCGAGGGAAGGGGGAAAATTTGGCGGGGTTATCGGGTCAGCCCACGAGTGGGGCCCAAAGCGCCAGCGAACCCAAAGCCCACGGGGGTGGGCAATGGGGGTCCAGGGGGACGAAGGCCCCATGGCGGGGGGTTGTGGGGGGTGTCCCCCCACAAAACCTTAATAATGGGGAGAGGTGCCCACATTAGCAACCCCGCCACGAGTGGGACCCAAAACGCCAGCGAACCCTAAGCCAACGGGGGTGGGCAAACGGGGGTCCAGGGGGCGAAGCCCCCATGGCGGGGGGTATGGGGGGTGTGCCTTTCTGACCTAACCCCCTGACCCCCTTCCCTGCGAGGGTAGGAGGAAAATTTGGCGGAGTTATCGGGTCAGCCCACGAGTGGGACCCAAAACGCCAGCGAACCCAAAGCCAACGGGGATGGGCAAAGGGGGTCCAGGGGGGCGAAGCCCCCATGGCGGGGGGTATGGGGGGTGTCCCCCCACAAAACCAAAAGGGGGCGAGCAGCCACTTCCGGCAACCCGGCCACGAGTGGGACCCAGAACGCCAGCGAACCCTTAGCCTACGAGGGTGGGCAAACGGGGGTCCAAGGGGCGAAGCCCCCTTACGGTTTAGCCTCCTCTCTGGCTTAAGATAAAAGCAAAAGCATCTTCCAAACGCGGACGCACTACCTTTATGTGCCGAACCGCTACCCCTCCCTTTTCCAACTCTTCCTTGATTCCCCCTTCCCTCCCCTCCGCATCCTCCACAAAAACGTGGATGAGCTCTCCATACGTCTGGATTCCCATTACCCCCTGGGCAGCCCTGAGAATTTCCTTCGCTTTCCGGACATCGGAAGGGATGACCTCTATCACTCCGCTTGGCACAATCTCCTTCAGTTTTGAAGGCTCGGAGCAAGCCAGGAGTTTCCCCTGGTGCATGAATCCAACCCTGGAGAAGCGCTCGGCTTCGTCCATGTAGCAAGTGCTCACTACGATTGTGGTTTTCTGGAGGTGAAGCTCGGTGATGAGGTCCCAAAATTCCCGGCGAGATATAGGGTCAACCCCGGTGGTAGGCTCATCCAAGAGGAGGATTTGGGGATTATGGATGAGGGCACAAGCCAAAGCCAGCTTCTTCTGCATCCCCCCCGAAAGCTGCGAGGCCCGACGGTTCCGGAAATCCTCAAGCCGAGCAAAGCGCAGAAGCCTCTTTATCCTCTCCGCCCTGACCCCTTCGGGAACTTCAAATAGGTCGGCGAAAAAGTCCAAATTCTCCACAACCGTGAGGTCGCCGTAGAGGGCGAAGTGCTGGGGCATGTATCCTACGCTCTTTTTAACCTCTTCAGCCTGGGTTACCACGTTATAGCCGCCGACAAAGGCTACCCCAGAAGATGGGGCCATCACAGAAGCCAGAATCCTAAGAGTTGTAGTCTTTCCAGCCCCGTCCGGCCCAACCAAACCAAAGATTTCTCCTCGGTAAACCCTAAGGTTTAGCCCTTCTACTGCCTTTACCCGGCCGAAGACTTTGGTCAATTCCCTGGTTTCTATTGCCAGCTCTTGCTCCATCATTCCAACCTCTTGCGTATCCTCAAAGTTGCCCCTGTGAATATTGCCATCCCAAGGAGGGCGAGGGGAATTATGTGCTCCCAAAGAGCTCCAACCCCCACCCCCTTTACAATTATACCCCGCACTATGGTCATGTAGTAGCGGAGCGGGACGACGTAGCTCAGGAGTTGCAAGACCTTCGGCATTGCTTCCAAGGGGAAGATGAAGCCTGAAAGGAAGATGGAAGGCAGGATGATGAAGAAGGCCAAGAACATGGCTTCCCGCTGGGTGTTGGCTACAGAGGAGATGAAGAGGCCTATGCCCAAAGTGGCAAAGAGGAAAACGAAGGAAAGGGCTAAGAGCAAGGGTATGCTTCCCCTTATGGGCACTTTGAACCAGAAATGACCAACCAAGAGCACCTCCCCTAACTCAAGGAAAGCGATGACCACGTAGGGGGCAATCTTACCGGTCAAAAGCTCAAATGGCCTTATCGGTGTGACCATGAGCTGCTCAATTGTGCCTTGCTCTTTCTCCCGCACTATGGCTAAAGCGGTAAGGATGGTAGTGATAAGGCCCATTATTAGCCCGATAAGGCCTGGTATCATGAAGTTTGAACTGCGCATCTGCGGATTGTACCAAACCCTGGGGATAGCTTCCACAATCGGAGGGCTTTTCAGTGGCAGGAGCTTCAATGAGAAGCTTTGAGCGATGCTCTGGGAGGCGGAGAAGGCAGTATTGGCCACGTTGGGGTCAGAACCGTCTATGATGAAGTAAACTGAGGCCTTCTCCCCACGAGCGAGAGAGGAACTATAGCCTGCGGGGATAATCATCCCTGCTCTGGCTTTCCCGCTGTCTATCAGACGAGCGAGCTCCTCTTCCGAGCTTACAAAGTAGACGGGGTTAAAGTAATTGGAAGCTTTATAGGTCTCAACCAGCTCCCGACTGGCCCTTGAGCGATCCAAATCCAGGACTGCGGTCTTGAGCTGCTTCACATCCAGGGTAGCAGCATAGCCCAAGAGGAACATTTGGATTAGTGGGATTAGGAACATGACCGCCAAGGTTCGGGGGTCGCGGCGTATGTGTATTACCTCCTTGCGCATGATGGCCAACAACCTCCTTCCCACAGCGCACCTCCCGCCAATTTTGGCACTTACCTAAGAAGAAGGGAGAGCAGCAATGGGGCTACATCCTTAGCCGAAAGGGAGAAGGGGTTTGCAAGGCTTTGCTTTTCCCCACCGTAAACGGCCAGGAAGCCTTCAGGAGCGAGGGAGATGAGCACCATGACTTCCCCTTCTCTTATCCCTTCGGCCAGGGGCCTAAGGCTTTCGGCGGTCAAAGTTGAGGATTGGGGAAAGTGAGCCAGGAGTAAGTCCGGCTTGTATTGTTCCCAGACCAAAGCAATGGCCTCCGTTGTCCAGCGGGTCACCTCCTTTTCCAAGAACGAAGCATCCTCGGGCTTTATCCACCCTTCGGCCAAACTTTGGGGGTCGGGTGGGGGGCGGAAGAAGCCCAGCTTCTTGTTCAGCTCCTGAAGGAGGGAAGGCGGGAAGGCATAGGTGTAGCAAAGGGGGGTTCGGTAGAGAACGGCTCTCTTGGCCTCGGGGGATAACTCCAAAAGCTTGAAGAGAGAACCTGAATGGAGGTGATGGTCAACCTCTAAGGCAAGCCATTCTCCGGGGTGCAGGGGCTTCTGGCTACCTTCCAAGAGCACAGCATCGTAATTGCTCTTGCCGTCATTTGAGCTATCCAAAGCCCAGAGGCGCAAGGAGGCCATCAGACCGCCCTCTTCCCTTATTTCCACGATGCCTTCAACCGGCGGGCTGAATGAGGGGGGAAGCGAAGCTGGAATTGACGGGGGTTGGGAGAAGGAAACGGTGTGAAGTGAGGAGCTTCCATAGCAAGAGGCTGGAGCTACCGTGTAATCGGCCTTGAATTCGGAATCGGGGTAGATTTCGGGCCAGAAGAGGACGGCGGCCCTGAGCCCGCGGCGCATAGCAGTTCGCCAGAATGGCTCCACTTCCTCCTCACCCCTCTGTGAAATCCCTGTGGCAAGGGTGGAGAGAGCAGCGGTAATCTCTTCCGGCGCCTTGAGGTCGGCCACGAGGTAAGGAGTAGCCAAGTTGATTAGCTCCCTATTTGCCCCCTCCACTACTATGGCCAGGACCCGAAAATGTTGGCTTTCCGAGGATGAGACGGCAGGAGGTGAAAGAGGAGGAGGTGGAAGCATCGGACGAGAGGAAAGCCAGGCGAAAGTCAAGATGAGGAGGCCGCTCAAGATGAGGATAGCCAGACGGAGAACGCTTCTAAAGCGCATTTTCCCTCCTAAACCACGAATGGGGCATAAACCCTTATGGCTGCTTCATCGGGGACAGGGCATTTGTTCTCGCATATCCCGCACCCTATGCATCTTTCGGGCAGGACTTTGGGGAAGAGTAAGGTTTTGCCTTCAATTTCCCGTTCCTCAAGGACTATGGCTTTATCCGGGACAGGGCACATTTCCTCGCATACCGTACAGGGAAGATGCAAGCTATAGGGGATGCAGCGTTTCTGGTCTATGTAGGCCAGGCCTATCTTCCTTCTCCTCTTCTCTTCAAGGCTTAACCTTTCAATGGCACCGGTGGGGCAAATTTCCCCACAGGCCGTGCAACCATAATCGCAGTACCCGATTCTGGGGATTAGGATGGGGGTCCAGAAGCTCTCAATGCCGGCCTCTGTTCCCGCAGGCTGGAGGCCGTTGGTGGGGCAGACTTTCCAGCACAGTCCGCAGCGGATGCATCGGCTCAAAAATTCGGACTCATCGTACTTTCCCAGAGATAACTTAACCTTAGCCCCTGGAGGCCTTATGATGTTCGGGGAATTGCGGCGGCTAAGGGCATCTGAGCGAGCAATTAGTAGAGCGGCCCCCGCCCCTAAGAGCCCACCCAGGAAAGCTCGGCGGGATGGGCTGAAGGTGAGCGGTTGGCAGTGAGGCTTGGCCCAAGCAAAGGAGATGGCCTTTTCCGGGCAGAAGGCAATACAATCGGCGCAACGCCAGCAATCGGCCCGGCTATCTACTCTATTAGCCCCAGCCGGGAGTATTGGGCAGATATCAGCACAGAGGCCGCATTGGGTGCAGGCCTCTTCGTCAATTTTCACCACAAGTGGGGAAAAGCGCCCGGTGAGGGTGAGGAGAGCTCCGAGGGGGCAGAGTGCACGGCACCAGAAGCGAGGAGCAAGCCTGTTGAGCAGAGCCAAGAGCAAGAGAAAGGCAAGGAAAAAGAGGGAAAAGCGGTAGAGGCGAAGTCCGCCCTGAGGTAGAAGGCCAACCCACCGCCACGCTTTGTCGGCGAATTCAACAAGCCCTTGAAGTGGCCTTAGGGGGTAAAGGGCATCGCCCACGGCTCTTAGAAGCCATCCGAGCACTGGGTGCAAAGAGGCTACGAGGGTTCTCTGGGCGATAGTAATGGGGTCAAGGAAGAGTAGCCAAAGCTTACTGGCCAGGGAAAGGGCAAGGATGAAAGTGAGTAGGAAGAAGCTGGCATGGAAAAGGTAAGAGCCCCTGCTCCTTCGCTTCCTGGGGATTGGCCTGGAGGTCCAATCCAAGAAAGCTCCCAACGGGCAAACCCATCCGCAGAAAGCTCTTCCCAATAGCAAAGTTAAGCCGAGGGTCAAAGCAGCGCCCCAGAATGAAGCCCAAAGCAGCCTCTTTACTCCGATGGAGGCCGAAATTGCGGCCAGAGGGTCAAAGCGAGGGAAAAGGTTCCAAGGTGCTCCGGTGAAGCCCTGAGAAGCTCTAATCCCTAAGGCGAGGAAAAGGGCGAAGAACAAAGCCTGGGAGAAGATGCGAAGCCTCCTCCACACCATCAAAGGACCACCTCTGCCAAGCGGCGGCCTTCGGGCAAACCGAGGCCCATCTCTGCCCCAATCCTTATGTAGCCTATATCGCGCCAACTTCTCCCGAACAGGGTAGCAGCCAAGGCATCAGCCGCTACCACATCGGCTGAAGCGATTACAGTATCGGTGATGCGGACATCCTCCAGCCTTCCGCCCTGGGGGCCATGGGCCACCAGGATGCGGGTAGCATCTACAACCACAAGGTGTGAGTGGACGACGGTGTTCAAATCAGCGATGCGCTGGTGCAGGTTCCAATGCATGAAGGGTCGGTCCTGGATTACACCCATTACGTTCTTCATCCCTAAGGTTAGGCCTGCTTCTGAATGATGTTTGGCGATTGGTATGTTTATGAAGACATCGGCTTCCAAGGCCTGGCGAAGGAAAGTCCACTCCTTCAAATCCCTCCCTGAGACCGGAACCTTCTCGTAGTGTCTGGGGGAAGCGAACAGGAGTTCCACGTCCAAACCTTTTACGGCATCAGCGATGCCGCTGTCTTTGTAAGCAGCCTCTTGAGTTCCGGAAAATGGTAAGTCAAACAGCAAAACCTTTTTAGCTCCAGCCTCCCAGCACATCTTAGCCACTGTAGCTACCACAACGGGATGGGAAGTAGCAGCATATTCGGGTGGTCGTCCGGCGGTGCAGATGTTGGGCTTTAGTAGCACAGTATCCCCAGGCTTAACGAAAGCCTTCATTCCGCCTATGGCTTCTACAGCCGCCCTGGTGATAGCCTCCCAATCCTTCCCCCTGGCGATGGCAATTTCGGCACTTGGAGGCAAGGTGGTGGAGGTTTGGGAGGGCTTAGGCGTTGGCGTTAAAGTTGAGGTTGGGGGCACGGTAGAAGTCGGGCTTAAAGTTGGGGTTAAAGGAGCAGGCTGTGGTTTGCCCATGCATCCTTCTAAGAAAAGGGCTGCTGTCCAGCCGAGCAAGTATTTGAGAAATTCTCTCCGGCTACATTCCTCTGGCATAATCCCTCCTGGCGCTATTATACAGGAATTATGCCTGGACAAGAAATTTAGACTTACAGGCCCAGCGCCACAGGGCGGAGCGGAAAAAGTGTAAGAGGCCGTCGGCGGTGTTGGGGAGGCCAGGTTTGAGCAAAGGCTCTACTAAAAGCAGGGAAAGTAAAACGCAGACCGGGATGAATGGGTCTATTTTGCCTAAAAGGGCAAGGTGCCTCCTCAAGCTTTTACTCAATAAGGGCATTTATCAGCTCCTCAGGGGCACGGGTTGGGTTGCCAGAGGGGTTTAGGAAGGCGCCGGTGGACCAGGCTCTGGCTATAAGTTCGCCCGTGGGTTTCTTGTAAATAAGGTGCTCCCAGGTGCCGTGGGTCCGAGCCATGGCCGCAAGCCGGCTTATTATCTCCAGCTCATCCCCTTCCACCGCCGGTTTCATGTATTCTATTTCCGCTCGGACCTGGACAATGGTTATGCCTACTTCCTTGAGCCAGGCGGTAGTGTAGCCAACTGAGGCCATCGCATCAAATTTGGCCTGCTCCAACCAGTTGAGGTAAACGGCATTGTTCACGTGCCCTGCTGAGTCCAGTTCGTAGCGCTGGACTTTGCGTTGGTGGGAGAAGACTTTCGCTCTTTCTATAGGCTTTTCGCCCCGCATTGGCTTTAAATCCCTCACTGCAATCTTCCCGTTGGGACGGAACAGTTCCCTCATCTCCGCAGGCATACGGAGGGGGCGACCGCTCTCGGCATCCAGAAGGACCCAGCGGCTCCTGGCTCTGGCAATCAAGGCCCCATCACCCTGACGGGTAAGGAGGTATTCCCGGAAAGTGCTGGCAGGGGTTATCTGGCTTATCCACGTGGTCACTTCAATGATATCGCCGTAAAAGGCCGGAGCTACATGCTCAAGTATCGTGTGCTTTATGACCCAAATCCACCCCTTTTCCCGATACTTTTCCAAGGTATAGCCCACGCTCTCCGATGCTTCCATGGCGGCTTGCTCGCAATACCTGAGGTAAACGGCATTGTTGACGTGCCCAAGGCTGTCCAGCTCGTAAAGGCGAACTTTGAATGGCACAGTCACGGTGTGGCTCATGCTTGCTCCCTCTCTTTGAAGAGTCTGTAATCTATGTCCGGGAAGGGGTTGTCAACGCCGGAAATTTCCTTCAGGAATTCCCAATCTTGGGGGGAGGTTTCACCGCGCCTGGCTATGGAGATTAGGTGGTTGAACCGGGCCAAGTGCTGCTGGAAACGGCCCATGGCGTAATCTTTCGCTTGGCCAGTGCTTATCAGGAACGGCCAATCGCTGGCCTGCAGGAGAAGGAGTTCCCTGGCAGCTTGGTTGAGGAACTCCCGCATCGTGTCCGGAGCATCGGGGTAAAGCTCAACCATCTCTTCCATCGTCCGCTCGGCATTGTGGATAAGTGGCCACATCCACTCCGTCTCAGGGTTGAACCAAGTCCAGTGGGCCCCACCTAAGCCCCAGGAGCTTTCGGGGATGGCCATGGCTTCGGTTGGCGGATGCTCCTCCAGGTAGGAAGAGGGCGTGGTGAGCTCCACTTCCGGGTCACGGGAGAGGGAGCGAAGGACTTCTTTCAGCCAGAGGATGCCCTCAAACCACCAGTGGCCGAAAAGCTCGGTATCGTAAGCCGAAACGATTATCCCATACTGGTTTGTCTCTTGGTAGAAACTCCTCAGCCTACCCTTCACCAGATTGCAGAAATGGTCCACGTGGATTTTAACCTGTTCCTTGGCCCTTTCGGGGTCGTAAACCTCTTTTCGGCCCAAGTCCACTTGAGCTCCCGTTACCCGCCAGAACTTTAGGCCTGAGTGCTCGTCCTTCTTGTGGAACTCCCGGTAGAGGAAATCTCCGGGGTAGCCATAGCTTGCCGACCAAACCTGGAGTCCAGTTCCCTCATCCCGGCCAAAGACGGCAACCCTGGTGGCTTGGATGTAATACGGACGGAAGGTGGTGCCTTTGCGGACGGTAGGAAGCTCATCGGTCTTTATGACCAGCCTCCTCCGTGGGACCCCGCCGTATGGCCCGATAACGTCGCCTGCTACTTTGCCCACCATCCTCCCACCTTCAATGACGTAGGAATCGGTGAAGAAGAAGAGCAGGTTGAGGTCGGCCAGGAATTCTTCAAGCCCGGGCTTGTAGTAAGGGTGATTGATTGGTTCCCCAGGCCTCGGGTCCTTCATGTAGCCGGGGCGATAGCCGCATTCGGGAAGCCATATTCCCTTGGGCATCCGACCCATGTGGCGGAAGTAGGTTTGTAACCCTACTCTCAGCTGGGCGTAGATGCTGGAATCCCGGTCAAGCAGCGGTAAGTAGGCGTGGGTAGCAGCACTGGTTAAGATTTCTACGCAGCCTTCGTCCTGGAGCCGGCGGAAAGCCCCTAAAATGTCCTTACCAAAGCGGTCAACGAAGCTGTGAAAGATTCCGGAGTACCAGTCCCTGTAGAAGGAGGCGAGGGAGGCTATTGCTTCCTCACCTCGCTTTAAGTGTATTTTGGCATCTTCTTCGGCCAGCTGTATCCTCTCTTCAAGGTAGGCCATGAAGTGCTTCTTCACTTCCTCGTCGGCCAATTGCTCCATGAGGATTGGCGTTATCCCGATGGCCAGGCGGAAATCAACCCCCTCTTCCCGCAAGTCGTAGAGGGCATTGAGGAGGGGGATGTAGGTTTCGGCCATAGCCTCGTGCAGCATTTCTTCCCCGTGGGGCCAGCGGCCGGCCATGCGGACAAAGGGCAAGTGCGTGTGAAGGACGAAAGTGAAAGCTCCCAGTGGCATTAGTCCCTCCTAAAAGCGTGGCGGTAGATGAGCAAAGCTGAAGCCAAAACTATGCATCCTGCCGATATGAGCTGGGCTACCGGTATCCCCCAAACCCTCCAAGCATCGGGCCTCTGGAATTCGGTTATGATGCGGATGAGGGGATAGAGGATGAAGTAGAGGAGCAAGAGGTCGCCATCCTTGTGGCGGCCGCTGAAGCGTCTGCTTACCCACATCATGATTCCGAAGGCTATCAAGCAGAGGATTGATTCGTAGAGGAAAGTCGGGTGGAAGAGGGTGGTCTCTACAGGGTATTTGCTCAGGTCAGTGAAGGGGCCGTAACGGTGGGCGGCGTCAATCTTTATGCCCCAGGGAAGTGTCGTAGGGTATCCGTACAGCTCCTGGTTGAAGAAGTTCCCCCACCTCCCTATGGCCTGCGCCAGAGGCAGGACCATGGCACCGAGGTCGGCCCAGTGGAGGAAGTTCAGTTTGGCGATGCGTGTGTAGATGAAGAGGCCTAAGATTCCGCCGGCCACTGCCCCGTAGATTCCCAGGCCCTGAAGCCCACCTTTCCAGAAAGCGATGATGTCAATCGGATGCTGGCGGTAATAGCTCCAACCGAGCCCTTCGGCTGGGCTGGAGAAGACGTGGTAAAGTCTGGCTCCTATTATGCCCAGGATTATGCACAGGCTCAGGGCATTCCAGACGTGGTCGGGGTTATCGCCCCGCCTTCGGGCCTCCCTCTCGGCTATGAGAGCAGCCACGAGGGCTCCAAGGGCAAGGAGCAATCCATACCACCTTATGGCCAAAGGCCCTATCCTAAAAGCAATCGGGTCAGGGAAAAATGGGAACATTTTCTTCCTCCTTAGGAAAGATCTAGCTCAACTTTCCGCATGCTCTCCAAAGCGTGGCGGACCATGCGCTCCATATCCAGCCCACTTTCGGCTTCCAGGACTTCTTTTAAGGTCGGCCTTGTGGCTACTTTGAGAGGCATTAGGAACTGGCAGCAATCCTCCCCCGGCCTGATGGAGATTTCGTAAGTTCCTATGGATATGGCCAACTTCGTGATTTCGGCCTTGTCAAAGCCGATTAAAGGCCTGAGGATGGGCATGCTCACAGCCTGACTTATAACCGCAATGCTTTCCAAGGTCTGGGAAGCCACTTGCCCCAGGGAATCCCCGGTAACCAAAGCCAGGCCCCCTTCCCTCTCCATGATTTTCTCGGCGATGCGAAGCATGAGGCGACGGTAGAAGATAAGCCTGAGAGCTGATGGAGCCGAAAGCACAATCTCCTGCTGCAAATCGCCTATGGGCACGATGTAGATGTAATTCTCCATCCCCCAATCCGAAAGCACCTTCACAATTTCAATTGCTTTATCCTCAGAAGCCATCCAGTTGCCGAACGGCTGGCTGTGGAAGTGTATGGGGACAACGCGGCATCCCCTCTTCAGGGCCAAGAAACCGGCCACAGGCGAGTCTATGCCTCCCGAAAGTAGGAGGCCAACTTTCCCGCTTACTCCAACCGGCAATCCCCCTGGGCCTTCCTTTCTGGTAAAATAGATTATGGCGGAAGGGTGAGCTATCTCCACGTAAGCGGTGATGGCCGGATTTTTAAGGTCTACAGGCCTGCCGGTGTAGGTGCGGACTGCTTCCCCGAGCCGGCGTTCCAATTCTAAGGAGGTTAGAGGGAAGCGCTTATCGGCCCTGGAAGCTCTTATCCGGAAGGGGCCTGGAGGCTCTTGGGGGAAGTTCCTTAAGATGGCTTCCTCAATGGCTTCCAAGCTTTTGGATACAGGGATGGCCGGAGCGAAGTAGGCGATGCCGAAGACAGTGCGTAGTTTCTCTTCCCAGAGGGATTCGCTCAAGGGAGAGCTGGCCCGAACGAGGAATCGCCCGGGCAGCCTTTCCACTTGGACGGAATCAACCCCTCGGAAGCGCTTGACAATATTTTCGGCCAGGACGCGCTCAAAGAAAGAGCGGTTGCGCCCTTTGAGGCCTATTTCGGCATAATGGACTATGGCGAATCGGCTTTCCATCATCTCAATCAAGGGTTAGGAAAATGCTACCTTCCAAGAACTGGCTGGGCATAGCCATTGTTCTGTTGGGAATGGACTTAATACTTTTCGTTGCCCTCCTTTCCCTGTTAATAATGCCTTCTACCCCCGATTTTGTCAACCCGATGCCCTCGCCCTTTTCGCCGGAGCCATCTCCAAGCACTCCTCCGCCTGTCCATTCGGACTCGCCCACACCTTTGTCATCGCCTCCTTTGCCGGAACCTTCTCCCTCGCCCACTCCTCCATTGGCTACCCCGACTCCTCAGAGGGAGAGGAAGTGGATAGAGGTTTACCTCAGTCGGCAAAAGCTTGTGGCTTACGAGGATGGTAAGCCTGTTTTTGAGGCTTTGGTCTCCACTGGGATAGCTCGGTATCCTACAGTGGTTGGGAGGTTCAGGATTTACCTGAAGCTTTTGTATTCGGACATGGCTGGGCCTGGCTACTATTTACGGGATGTGCCTTATGTGATGTATTTTTACCGTGGTTATGCTCTGCACGGGACTTATTGGCACAACAATTTTGGCCGGCCGATGAGCCACGGATGCGTGAACCTCAAGGTGGAGGATGCCCGCTGGCTTTTCTATTGGACCGAGCCGGCTCTTCCTGTGGGGGCGGGCTTTGTGTATTCTTCTCCGGACAATCCCGGAACTTTGGTGGTGATTTCCCCGTAGGGTTTGGCGTAGGGCCTTGCCCCTGGACTCCCTTTTCCCACCCCCGTGGGCTTAGAGTTCGCCAGCGTTTTGGGTCCCACTCGTGGCTGGGTTGCTAATGCGGGCAACTCGCTCCCTCTTTTGGTTTTGTGGGGGGACACCCCCCACAACCCCTTGCCAGGGGGCTCCGCCCCCATGGACCCCCCGTTTTGCCCACCCCCGCTGGCTGAGGGTTCGCCAGCGTTTTGGGTCCCACTCGTGGCTGGGTTGCTAATGCGGGCAACTCGCCCCCTCTTTTGGTTTTGCGGGGGGACACCCCCCACGACCCCCTGCCATGGGGGCTCCGCCCCCATGGACCCCCCGTTTTGCCCACCCCCGTGGGCTGAGGGCTTGCCAGCGTTTTGGGTCCCACTCGTGGCTGGCTTGTTAATGGAGGCAACTCGCTCCCTCTTTTGGTTTTGTGGGGGGACACCCCCCACAACCCCTTGCCAGGGGGCTCCGCCCCCTGGACCCCCTTTGCCCACCCCCGCTGGCTGAGGGTTCGCCAGCGTTTTGGGTCCCACTCGTGGCTGGTTAACCTCTCCCCCGGCCCCTCCCCGAAGCGGGAAGGGGAGAACCCCGCCAAATTTCCCCCCTTCCCTCGCAGGGAAGGGGGTCAGGGGGTTAGCTCAGAATGGCAAGGCCCCCGCCATGGAGCTTCGCCCCCTGGGCCCCTCAATTACCCGTTTCGCTGACTTTTGCCCCTCAGCGCGCGGCGCAATGGAGCAGCCTAAGCCGGCTCAAACTGGCTATTGTAAAGCTCGGCATAGAAGCCCCCACGAGCCATGAGCTCTTCGTGGGTCCCTTGCTCTACTATGCTCCCATCCCGCACAACTAAGATTAGGTCAGCGTTTCGGATGGTGGATAGACGGTGCGCTATTATGAAAGTCGTCCGGCCACGCATGAAGGAATCCAGCGCTTCCTTGATTAGAAGCTCGGTGTGGGTGTCAACGGAGCTGGTTGCTTCGTCAAGGATTAGCATGGGTGGGTTGGCCAGTATAGCCCTGGCAATGGTCAAAAGCTGCTTTTGCCCTTGGGAGAGGTTGGTCATTTCCTCATTGATTACCGTGCGGTAACCTTCCGGTAGTGAACGGATAAATCGGTCAATGCGGGCCAGCCGGGCTGCTTCTACAACCTCTTCATCGGTAGCTCCATCCCGCCCATAGCGGATGTTATCCATAACGGTGCCATTGAATAGCCATGTGTCCTGGAGCACCATCCCAAAAAGACGCCTGAGGTCAGAGCGAGCAAACTCCCGGATATCATGCCCATCTATGAGGATAGCCCCTTCGTCTACGTCGTAGAAGCGCATTAGGAGTTTGACCAGGGTTGTTTTCCCTGCTCCAGTAGGACCAACTACGGCTATCTTCTGGCCAGGTTGAATCCGGGCAGAGAAGCCCTTTATCACAGGCTTGCCCGGAATGTAGCTGAAGTGAACGTTCCGGAATTCCACCTCCCCCCTAACTTTCTCCAACCGGACCGGATGCTCAGGGTCGGGGCTCTCTTCCTCTGCGGCGAAGAATTCAAAGACTCGCTCGGCTGCAGCCAAGGTTTGCTGTAGGATGTTGGAAATATTGGCCAGCTGGGTAATCGGTTGGGTAAAGGAGCGGATGTATTGGATGAAGGCTTGGATGTCGCCGATGGCAATGCGGCCATGGACTGCAAGGTACCCGCCCAGTATGACCACGGCTACATAGCCTAAGTTCCCTATGAATCCCATGACCGGCATCATTATTCCGGAAAGGAACTGGGCTTTCCAGGAGACGCTGTAAAGCTGCTGATTGTAATGGTTGAATTGGCTTATGCTCTTCTCCTCGCCGTTGAAAGCTTTTATCACCTCATGCCCACCGAAGGCTTCTTCTACATGGCTATTCACTCGGCCAAGGTGCGCTTGTTGCTGGGCAAAGAGCTGCTGGGAACGGCTGATTATGAACATCACTACCCCGCTGGATAGCGGAATTATGAGCAGGGCTACCAAAGTCATTTGCCAGGAGATGGAAAGCATCATGGCCAGCATCCCCAAAACCGTCACGAAGGAGGTTATAATCTGGGTCAAGTTCTGGTTCAGGGTTTGGTTGATAGTATCAACATCGTTGGTCAAGCGGGAGAGGATTTCCCCGTGCTCCGTCCCATCAAGGTAGCGGAAAGGGAGGCGCTGGATTTTGGCCATAATCTCCCGGCGAAGCTTGTAGGTTACTTGTATCGCCACATTGGTCATTAGCCAGCCTTGAGCATAGCTCAAGCCGGCGGAAAGGAGGTAAAGCCCAAGCACGGAAAGAAGTATTTTCCCAATAGCGGCGAAGTCAACCTGCCCTGTTCCGGTTAGCTGGGCGATGAGGCCCTCAAAGAGTTTTGTTGTAGCCGAACCGAGTATTTTAGGGCCAAATATGGAGAAGGCAGTGGAAGCTCCGGCTAAAAGGAAAACAATTACGATGGTGATACGGTATGGGCTTAGGTAGGAGATGAGCTTACGGGCAGCCCCGAGGAAATCCTTCGGCTTTTCCACCGGACCCAGTCGCATATGGCCTGGGCCTCTACCCATTGGCCCACGGCCAAAGGGACTTCGCACTCCAGGGGCAAGGGGGCCACTCATATCCTTACCTCCTCAAGCTTAAGCTGCGATAGAGCAATCTCCCGGTAAATCTCGCATTTCTCCATAAGCTCCTCATGGGTTCCTTGGGCGATAAGCTGACCCTCATCCAGCACCAGGATGCGGTCGGCATCTTTTATAGTAGCAACTCTCTGGGACACAATGATTATGGTGCTTCCCCGGAGGTAATCCCGAAGGGCACGCCGTAACCTGAGGTCGGTCTGATAATCCAGCGATGAAAAGCAATCGTCAAAGATGTAGATTGCAGCCCGCTTAACCAAAGCCCGGGCGATGGTCAAGCGCTGGCGCTGCCCACCGGAGAAATTAACCCCTCCCTGAGCGACCGGGAGGTTAAAACCGTGGGGGTTGGAGAGGATGAAATCCATGGCCTGAGCCACTTCTAATGCCTGATGCAATCGCTCCCCAGGAGCCTCCTCATCGGCGAAACGCAGGTTGGATTCAACCGTGCCACTGAAGAGGTTGGCATGCTGCGGCACGTAGCCGATGTGAGCCCTCAAATCTTTCAAGCGGACCTGCCTTATGTCCACCCCGCTTATGCGTATTTCCCCCTCGGTCGGGTCGTAGAAGCGAAGGATGAGGTTTATAAGCGTGGACTTACCTGAGCCCGTGGTCCCGATGATTCCCACAGTTTCGCCGGCCTGGATGGTAAAGCTTATATCACGAAGCACGTATTCCTCAGCATTAGGGTAGCGGAAAGATACGTGGCGAAATTCTATTGTAGGCCTGAAGGGGTAGGGCAAAGGCCTGGGGTTTTCGGGGTCTTTTATGCTTGGCTCTGTCTCCAAAACCTCGGCTATGCGGTTGGCAGCTACATCGGCCCTTGGAACCATTATGGAAAGCATGGAAAGCATCATGAAGGAGAAGAAGACCTGCATGGCATATTGGAGGAAAGCCATCATGTCCCCAATCCTTATCGTAGCCTGGGCTACTTGGTGCGCCCCCACCCAGATTATGAGGATTGAAATGCCGTTCATAAATAGCATGGTCAAAGGCATCATCATTACAAAGACGCGGTTAACGTAGAGTGTGGTTTGGGTTAGCTCCCGGTTGGCTTGGTCAAAGCGTTCCTCTTCGTACCTTTGCCGATTGAAAGCCCTGACCACCATAGCGCCGGCTAAATTTTCCCTGGCTATTCTATTTAGTCGGTCCAAGAGCTCTTGGATTAGCTTAAACTTGGGGACAGCGAGCCTGAAGCCGAGAGCCACCAGACCCACGAGGATTCCAACCCCAAGGCCCAGTATCCACCACATGGATGGACTCTTGCTGATGGCTCGGACCACGGCTCCTATCCCTATGATTGGGGCGTAGAAGGCCATGCGCAACAGAAATACCGATACCGTCTGGATTTGGGTTATATCGTTAGTGACTCTGGTTATGAGGGAAGCGGTGGAAAAGCGGTCCATTTCCGCTCCGTAGAAGCTCATGACTTTTTCAAAGAAGAGGCGCCTCAAATCGCGTGCCAAGCCCGCTGCCACCCTTGCGGCCAGGAAGCCAACGGTTACGGTTATGGCTGCAGCGAGCAAAGCTATGAGTAGCATCTGCCCGCCCGTTCGGAGTATGTAGGAGTTTTGGAGCCGGCTTAAATCCATACCCATCGCTTCGTATTCAGCCCTTACGGCTCTGGCCGCCGCTTGAACCAAAGCCTTTTCCCCTCCCAAGGCCTCAAACCTTCGGTCCACGGCCTCAATCAAGCGCTTCCTCTGTTCAAAAGGCAAGCGGCCGATAAGGGCAAAGAGGTCGGTCCCCGCAGGAAGCTTGGACAAATCCAGGCCAATGCCTGGCATAAGCATCCGTGCCTGCTCAGGATGGGCTTGGATTTGCTCTATCCCTTGCACGAGAACAATAGCCCTGGCTATGGCCGGCTGGAGCCGCTCAATGGTAGCGGCATCGGTAGGCTTAAGCACATAAATCGGGCCCTGGGCCAAGGCCGGGTACCTCTTGAGATAGGTCTCGTAGTCCGGCGAAGTTCGGTCCACAAGCGAGTACAAATCCTTAACTTTGGCCTCCTCTTCCTCGGTCAGGAATAGGGAAAGGCGGTCCATAGTGGATTGACGCAACGCTTCTGGGATAGCCCTTTCCACCCCTCCCTGCTGGATTCCAACGTTGACGATACGGGACATGTAATCGGGCAGGGCCAAGTCGGCATTGGCTTGGATGAAAAGGAGCAAGATGATGAGCAAAATAATGGGGTAGAAAGGCTTAGCGTGTTTGAGGAGCCTAAGCATCTAACACCTCCTTCTCCGCGCTTTCCAGGGCTTGAATCAGCTTTTCCAGGATTGAGTTCAGGGAAGCAACCTCTTCTGGAGATAACCCCTTGAGGATTTCCTGCAGAGTGCGGTTTCTCTCGGCCTTAATCTGGGAAAGGAGGCTTTCGCCCTTCTTTGTCAGGATTACCACTACCGAGCGCCGGTCTTTGGGATCCCGCTGGCGCTCAACCAACCCCTTCTCTTCAAGCCTATCCACGACTCCGGTCATTGAAGGCAAGCTTTGCAATGCAGATAGTGCCAGAGGGCCCATCCGGCATAAGCCTTCAACCTTTTCTAAAGATAAGAGGGCCATAAACTGAGGCAGGGTAAGGCCGTAGCGAGCCAAATCTCGGGCGAACCTCACCCTCAGTGCCCCCATCAAACGCAAGAACTTCATCCCCAGAGCTTCCAGCTCATTGCCTTCCCTCATCATGTCCTCCGGAAAATTAATGCCTTTAAATTTTAATGGCTTTAATTGATGTTGTCAAGTCTGGCAGCGGAGGTCCCGAGCAGGCGAAGCCCCCATGGCGGGGGGTTGTGGGGGGTGTGCTTTTCCGCCCTAACCCCCTGACCCCCTTCCCTGCGAGGGAAGGGGGAAAATTTCCGCCTCGGATAGGGACCGGGGTAGCGGTTAACCCCCAAAACCCTGGCGAACCCAAAGCCAACGAGGGTGGGCAAAGGGAGTGGAGGGGGCTGCGCCCCCTCCCAGGGGGTTTGGGGGATGTGCCCCCAGAATTTTGAAAGAGAGAGCGAGTTGCCCCCATTAGCACACCCGCCACGAGTGGAACCCAAAACGCTGGTGAACCCTCAGCCCACGGGGGTGGGCAAAACGGGGGGTCCAGGGGGGCGAAGCCCCCATGGCTGGGGGTTGTGGGGGGTGTCCCCCCACAAAACCAAAAGAGGGGGCGAGTTGCCCCCATTAGCACACCCACCACGAGTGGGACCCAAAAAGCTGGCGAACCCTCAGCCCACGGGGG
>Ga0078972_1005696_pt1 | contig 31145 bp, 29 predicted proteins | sample YelNatPaOPGAMG01_FD_67568 | JGI IMG/M metagenome (GOLD analysis project Ga0078972, IMG submission 67568) | Hot spring thermophilic microbial communities from Obsidian Pool, Yellowstone National Park, USA - OP-RAMG-01 (SPADES assembly) (version 2) | ecosystem: Environmental > Aquatic > Thermal...
GCCGGGGGGGTGCGGCGCACGACCTGGCCCAGACAGTGGCCTACAACCACTTGTCGGCCAGTTTGTCCAGCCACCCCTCGCCGCGCAGGGTGTTGAGCGCGGCATTCACCTGGTTGAACAGGCCCGGGTTATCGCGCCGCACGGCGATGACAAAGGACTCATCTGTCAGGGGCTTGCCGCGGATGGCGAGCCCCCCTTTGTGCAGTGCGGCGCGCGCGGCAATGCCATCGACGATGGCCGCATCGGCCTGGCCCGCGCGCACGAGGTCGAGGGCCTCATCGCTCGAGTCGGCGGTAACGATCTTGAGGGCTACCCCCTGCTGATCGTGCAGTCGGCGCGCCTCCAGGTGCGCCTGAGAGCCCATCTCCACAGCCACACGTAGAGATGCCAGGTCCGCGGGCCCAGAAACCCGCGTATCATCCTGGCGCGAGACGATCACCTGCCCGGCATTGAAATAGCCGCCGGTATACGAGACGTCGCGGGTGCGCTCGGCCTCGTAAGGGAGCGCCGAGATCAAGATGTCACAATGCCTGGCCTGCAAGGCATCATACAGCCCGTCAAACGACACATTGACGAACTGCACGTCGTATCCCAGGCGACGGCCGATCTCCTGCGCCAGGTCCACATCGAACCCCCTGGGCGTGCCCTGCTCATCGGCCACCTCAAAGGGTGGAAAGCTCATATCCATTCCCACCCGCAGCACACCACGCGCCCGGGGCTGGCCGGCGGCTGCCCCCAACAGCCCCCCGTTGGGCGCCCCCCCACGCAGCCACGGGAGCAATACGGCCAGCGCCCCCAATATCACCGGCGCCACAAGGAGATACCATCGCCTCCGCAGCAGGGCCCTCATGGCGCTTGCTCCCCCATGTCCAATGGCTGGCCGTGCGCGTAGCGCTGCACCTCCAGGTAGATCGGCTTGGGCGTGAAATCGGGCGCCACGAAGGTAAAGTAATCCTGATAGGTACCCTGGGGCCAGGGGAAGCGGAAAGCCCACAGGGCCACGGCCCTGCACCAGGGCCATTCCTGCTGCGCCTTTTCATAGGCCCGCACGGTGTACTCGATGCGCTGTGCGGGCGTGACGGCGCGCGTCCAGCGTGGGTGATCGTTCCAGCCGCCTTCGGTGATCAGGCAGGGCTTATCGCCATCTCCGTTCTGCACCATCACCTGATGCACCAGCTCGGTCCGCGAGAAATTGATCACCGCCGGGTCGGGCGGGTCATCAGGCGGGAAGGTGCCGCCATAGGCATGGACGGCCACCCCATCAAAGAAGCCCTTGGCCCCCGCGTCGTACATCTGCTGCAGATAGACCAGGTCATCCATGGCCTGTGCATTGCCCGGCGGCGCGGTCGTGGGCGCAAGGCCCGCGGCCAGCACCTGCACGTTGGGGTCAGCCTCCTTCGCCTGCTGATAGCAGAGCTTGAGCATACGCGTGTAAGAGGCCGGGTCCGGCGGGCGCATTCCCCACTCCATGCTCAGGTTGGGCTCATTCCAGATGACGATATAGGGCACCCGCCCTTTAAAGTGAGAGACAAAGGCATATACAAAGTCGGCCAGGTCGGCAAAGTGCGCCTCATCCAGATAACGGTACGAATCTTGCCCGGGCCGCGCCCAGGCCGGCACATAGTCGATGCGCGCCACCACGGTCAGCCCCTGGTTCACGGCGTGGTTGACCACCATATCGGCGTGGCTCCACTCGAAATGGCCCTTTTCGGGCTCATAGTAGCCCCAGGGAAAATACTCCACAATCCAGGGGGCGCCCATCTCACGCACCATCTCCAGGCTGCGCTGCACCTTCCACTCCTCGACTTCATCGGTCAGGCGGGTGTGCACCCCCATCTTCGGGTTCACCGTTGTCACCGTTTGCGGCTTGCCCATCCTGACCACCGGCTGAGGCGCCCAACCCAGCCAGGGCAATACCAGTAGCACCGCCAACACGCACAACGCTGCCCGCGCCCAGCCGCCCGGCTGCTGCCGGAGTGAAGCAAGAAGGCGGCAAACGCCGGTTTGCAGCAGGCGCCTGAGCGCCATCGGCGTAGCCGCCTGTTGTAGCCAAGATCGCCAGCATCGCCATATAGACCGCGGGGTTCCCTTATGCACGGGCATAGCCCCCCAGGAATGTTCCCACCAGATCACCGATCCCTTCCAGGCAGGGCTCGCTCATGTCGAACCAGTGGATGCGCGGGTCCTGCAGGCTGAACCAGGCATACTGATGCCGGATAAAGCGGCGTGTGTGCCGCTTTATCAGCACAATTGCCTCCTCCAGGCTCAATTCTCCCTGCAGGAAGCGGGCAATCTCACGATACCCCAGCGCCGAGAGTGCCGGCAGGTCCAGGCTATACCCTCGCGCTGCCAGGTTGCGCACCTCATCCACCCAGCCTGCGGCCACCATGCGGTCCACTCGCTCGTCGGCGCGCTCGTAAAGCGCCGCCCGCGGCAGGGTCAAGCCGATCCAGAGCTCGTTGTAGGGCGGAGCCTGCCGCATTCGCTGGCTGGAGAAGGTCCGCCCCGAGCTCTGGTAGACCTCTAGCGCCCGCACCACCCGGCGCACATTGCGCGGATCGATGATCGCCGCCGCCTCGGGATCTACGGCCTGCAGTTCGGCATAGAGGCTCTGAGCGCCCTCCCGCTCGGCCCGCTCCAACAGCGCCTGCCGGATGGCCGGGTTGGGGGCTACCCGCGGCACCGACCAACCCTCAGCGACGGCGCGCACATAGAGGCCCGTGCCGCCCACCAGGAAAGGCACCCGCCTGCGACTGGTGATTTCGGCAATGGCCGCCTGGGCCCTCTCCTGGTACTCGGCCAGAGTCAGCAGTTGATCCGGGTCCACTACATCCAACAGATGATGGGGGGCCAGTGCCCGCTCCTCAGGCGTGGGCTTGGCGGTGCCAATATCCATATAACGGTAGATCTGGCGTGAGTCGGCCGAGACAATCTCGCCGTTGAATTGGCGCGCCAGCTCCACGCCTACCGCCGTCTTGCCCACTGCCGTCGGCCCCACAATCAGCACCAGGGGAATCTTGTTCATCCACTCACCGCATTGCGCAGGATATCCAGGCGTCTGACCCGGCCGCCCGGCGCCATATCGATCGCCACCACATCGATCCGCCAGTCCACATCCAGGATCTCATGCTCCGACAGGTACGTTTCGGCCACGCGCATCAGGCGCGCCTGTTTGCGCGCCGTGACCGACTCTTCCGGTGTGCCGTAGAGGTCGCCATTGCGCGTACGCACCTCGACAAACACCAGGCAATCGCCCTCCTGGGCCACCAGATCCACCTCGCCGGCCTGGGAGCGGTAGTTGCGGGCCAGGATACGATAACCCTCCGCCTCCAGCCGTCGCGCCGCGAGCGCTTCCCCCCGGCGCCCCAGCCCTAGCCGCGTTGCCCTAGCGGAAGGCATAGGGCATCTGCCCGGCAGCAATATACTCGCGCCGCCCCGTGTCACGGTAGCCCAGGCCGGCGGCCAGAGCGCTCGACACCTCATCGGCATCGGCCACCACGTAGAGGGGACGGACCCCCTCGGCCAACAGGGCTGACGTACAGGCCGCCGCCACCGATTTACCCCAGCCACGCCCGCGCACCTCGGGCTCAGCGTACACATAAATCTCGGCAAAATGCGGCGAGCGCCAATTTACGCCTGCCGCCGCCATGACCTTGCCCTGCGAGCGGATCTCAAAGCGCAGGCCGCCATCCGCCGCCGGTGCCTGCACCACCAACACATTGATAATCGGCTCAAAGCTCCGCACATCCAGCTCCAGCACCTGGCCCACATGCTCCTCGTCGCGCTCAATCTCCTCCTCTAAGATCGAGGCATAGAAGAGCGGCGTCACGAAATGGTAGGGCCGCCCGGGCACGAGATGTGTGTGCAAGAGTGCACGCAACACCTCATCACTCTGCGCGCGCATAACCACCAGTGGCCGGAAGAGATCCGCCCCCGTCGTGCAGACGGCCAGGAACCCATCCACCCCTCCCGATCCGCCCCGATGCACAAATAGTCGCGTCAGAGCCGGCGCATGGTAGAGGGCATAATACACCGTCAGCGCATCGCCCGGGTCCGACAGCGATACCAGAGGCCGGATCGCCTCCCGCTCCCGCTGCAAATCGCCTGAAGCCATCCTCTGCCCCCATATAAGCCTGCTGTTGACCGTTATCCTACGCGAAACCCCCGCCCCCGTCAACACCCCATGCTCTCCCAACTCCAAACCGGCATGTTGCCGAATGGCGCAGGTATTGTATAATGAAAGTAGCGGCCTGTACAGGCCGGCAAATTGGCCTCGATCGCCTACCGCTGCAGAGATCGAGGCATTGACGCCAGGGCAAGGCCCTCTGCGCCGCCATGGCCACAGACAAGTGCATTCGTAAGGTGGCGCTGAGGGTTATGGCCGTGTTACCAGCCATGCGCCGCACAGGCGTTAGCATCACCTGGAAAGCTACGGGAGGGAGAGTTTTTCGCGTGGCAACCAACGAAGCCAGCGAGCGCCAACACGAGACCCTGCGAGAGTCCGAGTGGAGCTTGAGGGCAATCATCGAAAATGCCCCCGAGGCCATCATTGTCGTCGACCGTGAGTGCCGGGTTGTGCTGACCAACTCGGCCGCCCATTGGCTCTACAAGCCCCCCATTCCCGATGGGCAAGAGCTGCAGAGCCTCACCGGGCTGGGAATCTGCCACCCCGACGGCACGCCCTGCCACCCGCAGGATTTGCCTCTGGCACGCTCCGCCTTGTACGGCGAGAGGACAACGGGCCAGGAAATGGCCATGTTCCTACCCAACGGCCACCGGCGCGACCTTTTGGCCAGCTCGGCGCCCATCCGCGATACCCACGGGCGGATCAGCGGCGCTGTCGGCGTTTTCGAGGATGTCACCGAGCTCGAGCAGGCCCGGCGAGAGGCCCAGCAGAGGACAGCCCAGATGGAAGCCCTGCGCCAAGTCGGGCTGCAGTTGGTTGCCGAGCTCGATCTCGATCTGTTGCTCCACTCCATCGTGTCTCAAGCCGTCCGTCTGCTGAATGTGGACGCGGGGGCGCTGTACCTCTACAAGCCGGAACAGGATGCCCTGGTATGGGCCGTCGGCATCAATGCCGAAATCCTGACGGCCCGGTCGCTGTCACGAGGCCAGGGGCTGGCCGGCAAGGTGTGGGAGCTGGGAGGCCCCCTCGTCGTCGACGACTATCAGCACTGGGCCGGACGGATCGCGCAATATGATGGCCGCCCCATTGCTTCGGCGCTCGGCGTGCCCATCAGCTGGGGCAAGGACTTTATGGGGGTGCTCAACGTGATCCACAGCACACCCCGGGCTTTTGGCCCCGCCGACACGCAGCTGCTCAGCCTTTTGGCCACCCAGGCGGCCATCGCCATTCGCAATGCGGGCTTTGTCGCCGAGCAGAGGAAACGGCGACGCCATGCCGAGGCCCTGGCGCGGGCGACTGCGGCCCTCACCGGGACGTTGCAGATGGGGCAGCTCCTCAAAGACCTCCTGGCGGCCGCCATGGAAGCCACGCCAGCAGCGGAGCGGGGGGCTGTGTTGCTGCTCAACGACGAAGGCAACGAGATCCGCGTCATGGCGCAGGTAGGCTATGATCACACCGGCGCAGAGCCCGCGTCCTTTGGGCGCCACGAGCAGCCCTTGCTCTGGTCGGTGCTCAATGGGGAGTCCATGCTCATCTCTGAGCCAGGACCCATACCGAGCCACATCTTGGATCTCAACGGCGGCCACAGGCCCGCCCAATCGGCAGTCCTGGCGCCCCTGCGCTGCCGCGACACGGCTATCGGCGTGATCGTGCTCGCCAGCGTCAGCCAGCAGGCCGCCTTTACACCAGCGGACCTTTCGCTGCTGACAACTCTGGCCGGCCAGGCAGCGGTGGCGGTCGATAACTGCCGGTTGTTCGAGGAAACCCGGGGCAAAGCCACCCTGGAGGAGCGACAGCGTCTGGCCCGAGCATTGCACGACTCGGTCACCCAATCGCTGTACAGCCTCACCCTTTTCGCCCAGGCCGCATTAGAGTGGACCGGGGCGGGCGACTTGGGCCGCGTGAAGGAGAACTTGCTCCACATCAGCGAGGCCGCCCAGCAATCGCTCAAGGATATGCGGCTCCTGGTCTATGAGCTGCGCCCGGCCGACCTGCAACAGGATGGCCTCGTGGGGGCACTGCATCACAGGTTGAATGCGGTGGAGAAACGCGCCGGTGTAGAAGCCCGCCTGGTGGCAGAGCCATCCATCGCGCTCCCTGTCGCCATCGAGGAGGTGCTCTACTACATTGCGCAGGAGGCCCTGAACAACGCGCTCAAACACGCAGCGGCGGGGTCCGTAACCGTCTACCTGCGGGCAAGCGACGGGGATGTCGAGCTGGAGATTGTCGATGACGGCCGCGGCTTTTCCCCGGACGCCGTCCGCGAGATCGGGGGGCTGGGTCTGATGACCATGAGGGAACGGGCAGAGCGCTTGGGCGGCTCTCTGACCATCCAATCTGCCCCCGGCCAGGGCACAAGAGTGTTGGCGCAAATCCATATCACCGGCGGCGCAGCCGCACATCGAGGCGAACCTGAAGAGGTGTTTTGAGGTGACCGATCCGATCCGTATTCTGATTGCTGATGATCATGCCATTGTGCGTGAGGGTTTGCGCGCCCTGATCGAAACCAAACCCGACATGGAACTGGTGGGGCAGGCGGCAGACGGCGCCGAAGCGATAGCCCAGGCGCGCGCCCTGCACCCCGATGTCATCCTGATGGATATCGTCATGCCACACGTCGATGGGATTGCCGCCATCAAGGCCATCAAGGGCGAGGACCCCGCTGCCCGTATCCTGGTTCTCACCAGTTTTGCCGAAGACGAAAAAGTCTTTCCCGCCATCAAGGCCGGCGCGGTAGGCTACCTGCTCAAAGATTCGCCACCGCTGGAACTCATACAGGCCATCCGCGATGTCTACCAGGGCAGGGCCTCTCTGCACCCCACCATCGCCTTCCGGGTCATTCATGAGCTCAGCCGGCCATCAGACCTGCCCCCCACTGCAGACCCCTTGACGGAGCGTGAGGTGGAGGTTCTGCGCCTGGTCGCCCAGGGCCTCAGCAACCAGGAGATTGCCCAAAGGTTGATGGTTGCCGAGCGCACAGTAGGCACCCATGTCAGTAATATTCTAGGCAAGCTGCATCTGGCCAATCGCACGCAGGCAGCCCTCTACGCGCTGCGGGAAGGACTGACCAGCCTGGATCAGAGCTAGACGCGCTACGCCATTCTACGTATATCAACAGGCATTTATACCGAGCCAAGGCCGCCAAAAAGGCGGCCTTGACTTATTCCAAATTGCGCATTATTCCCGATGCGCTGCCGCCCGTTGCGCGCTATAATAGTCAGAACGCGGATCGATGCCTGCATGAGCGCTATCAGAGTGGATGCGGATGGCCCAGTGAATCAAATGGAGAGCATTGCGGCAGAGAACGGCATAGTGAGAGGCGGCATCTGGGTGTTGATCGTGGCTGAGCCCTGCTCGCTGCGCAACAGCCTGCAAGCCCTGCTGGCTACCATGCCTCGGCTGCGGGTCATCCAGGTCGATAGCATCCAGGCCGCCTGGGTCGCGATCGAGTGTTATCACCCTGCCCTGCTGTTTGTCGACCTTGACCTTCCTGGCGACGAAGTCCAGCACCTGCTGCGCCAGCTCAGCGCGCGAGCATACGCCGTGCGCAGCATTCTCTTGGCCAACGATGTGCAACAGCAGAAATGGGCAGAGGCCGCGGGGGCCGACATGGTGCTGCTCAAAGGTTTCCCGGCCTCCAGGCTCACAGCCACTGTTGGCAGGCTGCTGCCATGAAGAGGCAAAGAGGCGTACTGTGCCAGTATGGATGGCGCGTTGGGAGGTCGAAATGGCGGAAGAACGATCGGGCAGCGACCCGGCCAGGGAGGACCAGGGACCTGCCGTCAGAGCTTTGATCGCAGCCTTGCACAGCTCTGATGGGATGGAACGCACCGAAGCACGCCGGTTGCTGGTCAGGATCGGCCGGCCGGCTGTGTATGCTCTCATCGCTGGGCTCAGCAGCCCCAGCAAGCGCATGCGCTGGGAAGCGGCCAAGGCCCTGGCGGAGATTGGCGACCCCATTGCCGCCCCCGCCCTGGTGATTGCTTTGGAAGACAATGAAGCAGACATCCGTTGGCTGGCTGCAGAAGGGCTGATTGCTTTGGGGCGCAGCGGATTGGCGGCCCTTTTGGGAGCACTCATGGGGAGCGATACCTCCGTCTGGCGGCGCGAGGGCGCCCACCATGTGCTGCACGACTTGGCGCGAGGGGAACTCCACGACCAACTGGCCCCAGTGCTGGCTGCCCTGGAAAGCGTCCATCCCGATAGCCAGGTGCCGCAAGCGGCGCTCGTGGCCCTCTCGTCCCTGCAGGAATCTGCGCCCTCGCAGGCCAGGTTAGGCCCATCAGCGCCTGTTACACGGAAATAGAAACAGAACATAGCCGGCAGTGCCCACTGGAGGATTGCTTGAGGCAGGATGAGGATCTGATTCGGCAGATTGTCGATATTGAGAGCCAGGCTCAGGCTATCGAGGATGCGGCTGCCCGCGAGGAAGAGCAATTGCCGATCCGCGCGCAGCAGGAAGCCGAGGCCCTGCTGCGGCAGGCCCGGGTCGAGGCCGAGGCCGAGGCCCAGCGGATCGTTTCCCAGGCCAGAGCGGACGATGGGTCTGCGCGGCTCCTGGCCGCCACTGAGGTCGAGGTTGGGCGTATGGAAGCGACGGCCAAGGATCACTTGGCGCAGGCCGTGAGCTATGTGCTTGCACAAATCATCGGTAGGAATTGAGCCCCATGAGCCTCGGAGTCGTCTCGCAGTATTCCATCGTACACGCGCGGGCCAGGGCATTCAGCTCCACTTTGCTGGGGCCGGAAGTGTGGGAGCGGTTGTACGCAGCCAAAGATTATGCGGCTGTCATTGGCATCCTCAGGGGCACCCTCTACGGCGCCCACCTGGCGCCGGTGGAGGAGGCTGCCCTTTCCCCGCGGCGGGCGGTCTATCAGCTCAAGGGGCGCCTGGCCCAGGTCTTCAGCGCCATCATCCGCCTGGCCCCTCGCCACGCCCAGCCGCTGTTGGCGCAGCTCTACCGGCAGTTCGAGGTCGATAACCTGAAGGCCGCCCTGCGCGGCCTGATGATCGGCGACTCTTGGGACCATGTGCGCTACTTTCTCTTCCCTCTGGGCAAGGACACGCTGCTGCCGATCGAGGCCCTGGTGCGCGCCGGCAGCATGGCGGCCGCCGTCGATCTGCTGCGCAAAACGTCCTACTATCCCACCCTCGCGCACGCCATGGAGCGCTACACAGCCGAGCAGAGCCTCTTCCCCCTGGAAGTCGCTCTCGACCTGGACTACTGGCGGCAGCTGTGGCGCGGCATCAACCAGCTCAAGGGCCGCGACCGGGATTGGGCGCTGCGCCTGGCAGGCCGGCTCATCGATATGAGCAACCTGATGTGGGCCCTCCGCTACCGCGTCTACCACAAGCTCTCCGCAGAGGAGATCATCGACTATACTCTGCCCTTTGGCTATCGTCTGGCAGACGAGGATGTGCGGGCCATCGCGGCCGGGGCCGATATGGCCGCCATCGTTGCCCATGTCTACCCGGGCATAGCAAGAGTGGGGTCCTATTTTGACCAGCCCGAGCAGGGGCTGGCGCAGTTGGAGGTGCGCCTCCAACAAGACCTGGCGCAAGAGTGCCGCGCAGCCTTTATCGGTTATCCTTTCCACATCGGTATTCCCCTCGCCTACCTCCTGTTAGGCCAGATGGAGATCCATGATCTCACAGTGCTCATCGAAGCCAAGGCGATGCAGATCCCTGTGGAGAGCTTCCAGCAGCACCTGGTCATCGGGCGCCCGCTACCATAAGAGCGTGCTGTATCGGAGAATCCATGTTCTATCCGCAGGAAATGACCCGCATCAGTATTATCGCTCGCCAGGACACAGCGGTAGCCGTCACCCACGCGCTGGCCGAGGCGGGCGCCCTGCACCTGGTTGATGCCCGCCATCTGGGCTCAGAGATCAAGGCAGACCTGGCCGCCGATTGGGTCCAGAAATCCGCCACCTATGCTGAGCTGGAGCGGCATGCCCTGGCGCTCATGCAGACGTTGGGCGTGAGCGATAGCATGCCGCAGACCGACGGCTGGACCTCGGTGGTTGATAGCGCAGCGGCGAATGCGACCCTGGAGCAGATCGAGCGAGAGGCCCGTGCGATCACGGAAAGGGTCGCCGGCGAGACGCGTAAGCTGGAGCAACTGCAGAGCTATGTGCAGCAGCTGACCCCCATCCGAGAGATCGACATCGAGGTGAGCAGGCTATCGAGCCCGCGCCACCTCTTTTCCGCGCTGGGCGCCATGCCGGTTGAGAACGTAGCACGCATGCGCACCAGCCTGGCGCGCGTGCCCTTTGTGTTGCTGACCCTGCGGCAGGACCAGCAACAGGCCGTGGTATGGCTGCTGGGCCGGCGCGCCGATAGCGACATCCTGGAGCGGGCGGCCCGCGGCGCCTACCTGAACCCCCTGAGCCTGCCCGAAGCCTATCAAGGCACGCCGGGGCAGATCCTCCATGCCGTCGAGGCAGAAATGGCCACGGTGCGGCAGCGGGTCGCGGCAGAAAAGGCCGCCCTGGAGGACCTGCGCCGGCTGCGCCAGGACCAGTTGCAGGCCCTGCTGTGGCACGTGCGGGCCAGCCACCTGCTGGCCGATGCCATCGCCCATTTCGGCAGCCTCCGCTACACCTATCTGGTAGTCGGCTGGGTGCCGACGGCGCGCCTTTCGCAATTACAGGCGCGCCTCAAGGGCCTGTCGAGCGAGATCGTGGTCAAGACGACCCCGGTCAAGCGCAGCGAGGCGGGCGCCGATGTGCCTGTCGGCCTGCAGAACCCCGGCTTTCTGGTTGGCTTTCAGCAACTGCTGAGCAACTATGGCTGGCCGCGTTATCAGGAGCTGGACCCTACCGCCGTGATCGGGCTGACCTTCCCGGTGCTCTATGGCGCCATGTTCGGCGATGTGGGGCACGGCCTGTTGCTGGCCCTGGCGGGCCTGCTGCTCGCCAGCCGCAAGGTGCGCGCCCTTGCCGGTTTTGCCGGTCTGGGCATGACGATCGTCTTTTGCGGGCTGGCGGCCACGCTATTTGGGTTTCTCTATGGCAGCTTTTTCGGCTTTGAGGGCGTCCTGCCGGCGCTGCTGTTCCACCCGCTCAGCAACATCATGCAGATCCTGCTGCTGGCTGTCGGAGGGGGTGTCGTCGTGCTGGTGGCGGGCTTCCTCATCAGCATCGTGAACGCCTATGTGGATCGGGATTGGGGCCGCCTCCTCGTGGGGAACAATGGCCTGGCGGGGCTGCTGCTATACCTCTCTCTGTTGGGGCTGGCGGCGGCGGTTGCTCTGCCGCATTTCCCGATCCCAGGAGCATGGCTGGGCATCCTGGCGCTCCTTTCCGCCCTGGGGGTGATGCTCTCCGAGCCCCTGAGCCATGCGATCCAGGGTTCCCGACACCCGGCGCCCGACAGTGTAGTGACCGCCGGCGTTGAGGGGTTCTTTGAGGTGTTCGAGATGCTCATCAGCCTCTTGAGCAACAGCCTCTCTTACGTCCGCGTGGGCGCCTTTGCGGTCGCCCATGGCGGCCTGAGCGCCGTCATCCTGATCCTGGCGACGACAGCGAGCGCCAGCCACGGGCTGCCCTATTGGCTGGTCGTGGCGCTGGGCAACCTGGTCATCGTCGGCTTTGAGGGGCTGGTGGTCGGCATCCAGACGCTGCGTCTGCACTATTACGAGTTCTTCAGCAAGTTCTTTACCGGAGGGGGAACGCGCTATGCGCCGCTGACGACACCACACAAAGCAAATGCGGTTGAGCAAGTGTGACCGGAGCGCCGGGTATGTCATGAGCAGGAAGAGATTGCTTCGCCGCGCTCGCAATGACAGCCTGGACGGGTTTCGTGAATGAGGTTCTTGTACAGGAGGAATGGAGTCCATGACTGCACTGATCGTATTGATCGGCTTGATGCCCATGGTACCGGCTGTGATTTTCTTTCTCCGGCAACGGTCGCCCAGCCCGGTGCGCAGCAGGCGCAGGCTGGCCATCTTTAATGCAATCGTAGGGATGATGGCAGCGGCCATCGGCTTCGTTTGGCTGGCTTCGCCGTCCATTGCCCTGGCGGCCGGCATGGCGGCGCCAGCGGCCACAAGTGATCCCTATGCCTCATTTGCCGCTGCCGCCGCAGTGGGCATTGGCGCCATCGGCGCCGCCATCGCCGTCAGCAGCACCGGGTCGGCGGCCGTGGGCACCATTGCGGAAAAGCCCGAGACGTTTGGTCGGGCCCTGATCTTTGTCGGTCTGGCTGAAGGTATCGCCATCTATGGCCTGATCATCGCCTTTATGATCCTGAATCGATGAACGGGACCATGAAGCTTCTGGTGCTTGGCAATCGCGAAGCCGTGCAAGGTTTTTCACTGTTGGGGGTGGATGGGCGCCGGGTGGCCACGCCGCAAGAGATCAATCAGGCGTTGGACGAAGCGCTCCGCCGGCCCGATATCGGCATTGTGCTGGTGACCAGTGACGTGGCGAAGCACATCGCGCCGCGCATGGAACAGCTCAAGCTGCGGGCGACCGTGCCCCTTGTCGTGGAAATCCCAGGGCCGGCGGGGCAGCCTGCCGGCGAGCCTTCGCTGAGCGAGGTGATTCGCCAGGCCATTGGGATCAAGATATGATAGATACAGATCGCACAAGCATACAAGCGCTCTCCAGCGCGGTCCTCCAGGAAGCGCAGGGCAGGGCTGAGCAAATCGTGGCTGCGGCCAAAGTGCAGGCCGCCCAGATCCGGCAGGAAGCGGAAAAGCAGGCGGCGGAGGAGCGCGGGCGGATCCTGGCGCAGGCCCAGCAAGAGGCGGAAAGGATCCGCAGAGAGGCCACCGCTGCCGCCGAGCTCCAGGCGCGCATGCTGCGCCTGGAGCGCAGGGAAAAGCTGCTGGACCGTGTCTTTGCGGCTGTGAGGCAGCAATTGCCCTTGGTCCCGCAGCGGCAGGACTATGGGGAGATCGTGCGCACCCTCGTCCTGGAGGCGGTGAAGCACATCGACAGTGAGGTGGCCGAGATCCAGGCCGACCCACAGACGCAACCGTTTTTGACGGCCGACGTGTTGGCAGCGCTATCTCGCGCAGGGGGCGTGCAGCTGCAATTGGGACCTGCGCTCACAGAAGGGGTCGGCGTGATCGCCCAGACCCCTGACGGGCACCGGCGCTATGATAACACCCTGCAGGCTCGCCTGAGCCGCCGCCAGGATGCGCTGCGGACTGCCGTCTACCACATACTGATGGGGGAGCCGGCATGAGCGAACAGGTCGGCGTTGTCATATGGATCAGCGGCCCCGTGTTGCGCGTTCGCGGGTCGCGCCGGGTGAGCATGATGGAAATGGTCGAAGTGGGTGATGAGCACCTGATCGGCGAGGTCATTGGCCTCTCCGGCGACACGATCACCCTGCAGGTGTACGAGGAGACCTCCGGCCTGCGGCCCGGGGCGCCGGTCTTTGGCACCGGCATGCCCCTGTTCGTGGAGCTGGGTCCCGGCCTCTTGCGCGGCATCTTTGATGGTATCCAGCGCCCCCTGCCGGCCATGGAGAAACGCACGGGCTCGTTCATTGGGCGAGGTGTGCAGTTGACGCCGCTATACCGGGGCGACCGCTGGCATTTCACCCCTGCGGTACAGGTCGATGCCGAGGTCACCGGGGGCGCCATTCTGGGCACGGTCCCCGAGAGCCAGGCCGTCGAGCACCGGGTGATGGTGCCGCCGGACGTGCAGGGCAAGATCACCTGGGTGGCGCCGCAAGGGGACTATGCCGTGGATGAGCCCATCGCCCGCCTCAGCACCCCCGGCGGCGAGCGTGAGTTGACGATGCTGCAGCGCTGGCCCGTGCGCCGGCCGCGCCCGCATCGGAACCGCCTGGCCCCCAGCGAGCCCCTGGTCACCGGCCAGCGGGTACTGGACACGTTTTTCCCCCTGGCCAAGGGGGGCGCGGCGGCCATCCCCGGCGGCTTTGGCGCCGGCAAGACGGTCACCCAGCACCAGATTGCCAAATGGTCCGATGCCCAGGTAGTTGTGTACGTCGGCTGCGGCGAGCGCGGCAACGAGATGACGGAGGTCCTGCAAGAGTTCCCCGAGCTGATCGACCCGCGCTCCAACCGCCCGCTGATGGAGCGCACGGTGCTCATTGCCAACACCTCCAACATGCCCGTCGCGGCGCGCGAGGCGAGCATCTACACCGGCATCACCATCGCCGAATACTACCGCGACATGGGCTACCATGTCGCCGTCATGGCCGACTCGACCTCACGTTGGGCAGAGGCCCTGCGCGAGATATCCGGCCGCCTGGAAGAGATGCCTGCCGAGGAAGGCTACCCGGCCTACCTGGCCGCCCGCCTGGCCGAGTTCTACGAGCGCGCCGGCCACGTCGAGACGCTTGCCGGGCAAACCGGCTCGGTAAGTGTCATTGGGGCCGTGTCGCCTCCCGGCGGTGACTTTTCCGAGCCGGTAACGCAGCACACCAAGCGGTTCATCCGCTGCTTCTGGGCCCTCGACAAGACGTTGGCAGCGGCGCGCCACTTTCCTTCGGTGAACTGGCTGGATAGCTACAGCGAGTACCTGGAGGATGTGGCCCCCTGGTGGCGCCAGCAGACCCGACAGGACTGGCGCACCCTGCGCGCACAGGCGATGGCCATCCTCGATGAGGAGAATCGGCTGCAGCGGATCGTCAAGCTGGTGGGCCCCGATGCCCTGCCAGATGAGCAACGGCTGATCCTCGAGACCGCGCGCCTGTTGCGTGAGGCCTTTCTGCAGCAGAGCGCCCTGGACGAGACCGACGCCTACTCCACCGTGCAGAAACAGGTCGCCATGTTGGGCTTGATCCTGCACTTTCACGAGCGGGCGCGGCGCATCATCGGGCGCGGCGCGGTGATCGTAGAGGTCCGCAACCTGCCCATCGTCAACACCCTGATCCGGATGAAGACAGCAATTGCTAACGACGATCTGGACCAGTTCGGGGAGCTGCGCAAGCAGCTAGATGAGCAGATGGACAGGCTGGAGGCACAGCACAAATGAGAGAGCTTGTCGAAGAGCATGCCCAGGAGGTCGCCGGCGCGGCCCGCGTCGAAGGCCCCCTGGTGGTGATAGAGGGCGTCAAAGGCGTCGGCTATGATGAGGTCGTCGAGGTCATCGATGAGCAGGGCCAGCGGCGCCGTGGCCGGGTGTTGGAGACGGGCGAAGACATGGCGGTGGTCGAGGTTTTCGCGGGGACCACAGGCCTGTCCATCGATGGCACCCGCGTACACTTTCTTGGGCACCCCCTGCACATTCCAGTGACGGAAGAGATGCTTGGGCGTGTCTTTGATGGGCTGGGCAACCCCATCGATGGCGGCCCCCAGCCCCTCGCCGAGCACCATGCCGATGTGAACGGGCAGCCCATCAACCCCTCGGCGCGCATCTACCCGCGTGATTATATCCAGACGGGCATCTCCACCATCGATGGCCTGAACACGCTGGTCATGGGGCAAAAGCTGCCCCTCTTCTCAGGGGCCGGCCTGCCTCACGATCAGCTTGCCGCCCAGATCGTGCGCCAGGGCACGGTAGGAGCGCCTGCAGGCGCCCCGGCAGGAGACTCGGCGCAGTTCGCCATCATCTTCGCGGCCATGGGGGTCAAGCACGACGTGGCGCGCTACTTTCGCGACGCCTTTTCCCAAAGCGGCGCCCTGAGCCGTGTGGCGATGTTCCTCAACCTGGCCGATGACCCGCCGGTCGAGCGCCTGGTGACGCCGCGCGCCGCCCTCACCCTCGCCGAGTACCTGGCCTTTGAGCGCGATATGCACGTGTTGGTGATCTATACCGACATGACCAACTATTGCGAAGCCCTGCGCCAGATCTCCAACACCCGCGGTGAGGTGCCCAGCCGCAAGGGGTACCCGGGCTATCTGTACAGCGACCTCGCCTCTCTCTTCGAGCGCACCGGGCGCATCCGCACGAGCGAGGGGTCCATCACTCAGGTGCCCATTCTGACCATGCCCAACGACGACATCACCCATCCCGTGCCCGATCTGACCGGCTATATCACCGAGGGACAGATCGTGCTGAGCCGCAGCCTGGGGCACCAGGATATCTACCCGCCCGTATCGGTGCTGCCCAGCCTGTCGCGGCTGATGAAGGACGGCATCGGCAAGGGCCGCACCCGCGAGGATCACGCGCACCTGTCAGCACAGCTCTATGCAGCCTATGCCCATGTGCAGGATGTGCGCTCGCTGGCCTCCATTATCGGCGAGGAAGAACTCTCGACGCTCGACCAGCAATACCTCAAATTCGGCCAAGCTTTCGAGCGTGACTATGTCGGTCAGGGGCCGACGGAGAACCGCACCATCGAGCAGACGTTGGACATCGGCTGGCGCTTGCTCTCGGGCCTGCCGAAGGAAGAGCTGACCCGCCTGAGCCCGGCCGAGATCGACCAATACTACGGTAGATGATGTATGCCACGTATGAATGTGCCGCCCACACGAAGCAACCTCCTGAACATCGAGCAGGAGCTGGCGCTGGCGCGCGAGGGCTATGAGATCCTCGACAAAAAGCGCGAGGTGCTGATCAGCGAGCTGGTGCACCTTGCCCACGACGCAGAGGCCCTGCAACAGGAGGTCTGGGGCCTGTTGGCGGAAGCCTACCGGGCGCTGGAGCGGGCCCGCATGACCATGGGCCAGGAACGCGTCGAGTGGGCAGCGCTGGCGGTGAACAAGACGGTGGAGGTGGAGGTCACCAGCCACGGGATCATGGGCGTCCCCATACCGGTTATCCGCGCCCACGGCACACCACCGGCCATGCCCTACAGCCTGGGCGATACCACGGCCACCCTCGACGAGGCCAGCTTGGCTTTCCGGCAGGTCCTGGATCGCATCCCCGAGCTGGCGGAAACCGTGACTTCGGTGTGGAGGCTGGCCAACGAGCTGCGCAAGACGCAACGCCGGGTCAATGCCCTGCAGAATGTCTTTATCCCGGATTATGAGGATACCGTGTCCTTTATCAGAAGCGAGCTCGAGGAACGCGAGCGCGAAGAGACCTTCCGGCTCAAACGCCTGAAGGACAAAACGGCCCGCGCAAAGGAGAACGGGTAATGGCAGAGAAAAACGGCCTTTTCCGTCACATCCTGGTACCTACGGACGGATCCGAATCATCGGTAGCAGCAGGGCAACTTGCCATCCGCCTGGCAGCCGTGCACAAGGCGCGCATGACTTTCCTCTACATCATCGATGATACCGTGGTCGAGCAAGTGGCCGACGCCTCGGGCAGAGCAGCCGATCAGGTGCGCAGTGAGATGCAGGTCACCGGCCAGCGTTACGTGGATCACCTCCAACGCCTGGCGACCGAAGCCGGACTGACGGCAAACAAGGTCGTGCGCAGCGGCATTCCACACAACGAGATCCGGAACCTGGTGCAGCAGCAGAGTGTGGACCTGATCGTCATGGGGCGCGTGGGCAGGCTTGGACCGCGGCGCATTCTCATCGGCAGCGTCACCGAGCGCGTAATCGAATACGCCCCCTGCCCGGTGCTGGTGGCAGGCAAGACCCCATAAAGGTTGCCCCCCCACCACGGCCATCGGCATCCACTTCAGCGGCCTGCAGCACCGGCCGCCCTCGCCGACTGGCAGCCGACGGGTACGGGCATGGTTTCCGTCGGCTGCCATCGTTCTGTTCGGCAGCTTGCTGGCGCTGGCGGCCTTCAGCCTGCGCCAGCGGGCCCTCCACAAATGTCGTGACCCCAGGCCTTGACAGCGATACACGCTTTGCTTATCATCCCCCGCATGGATGTGCTTGCGCAAGTGCGGGCCACCATCGATGCCCACAACCTGATGCAACCAGAGAGTTGCCTGGTTGTGGCCGTGTCGGGTGGCCCTGATTCGTTGTGTCTGCTCCATGTGCTCTGCCGGTTGCGCGGCTGCTACCGGGTGCAGCTTCACGTGGCTCACCTGGACCACGGCTTGCGTGCCGAGGCAGCTGCCGATGCCGCCTACGTGGCAACCCTGGCAGAGCAATGGGGTCTGCCCTGCACCGTCGGCCACGAGGCCGTGCGAGACGAGGCCCGGGCCGAGCGCCGCTCGCTGGAAGAGGCGGCCCGCATTGCTCGCTACCGCTTCCTGGCCCGGGTAGCCCGCGCCGTCGGCGCCCCTGCCGTCGCCGTCGGCCACAATGCCGACGATCAGGTCGAGACGGTGCTCATGCACTGCCTCCGCGGAGCCGGGTTGGCCGGCCTGCGCGGCATGGAGCGCCGCGCCCGTTGGCCGGGAGAAACGGACTTCCAGAATCTCAAAGACTCAGGTCTGACTCTCATCCGCCCCCTGCTCGACGTGCCGCGGGCTGAGGTCGAGGCCTATGTGCAGGCGCAAGGGCTCATCCCCCGCCTCGATGTGACCAACCTGGAGCGGACGTTCTACCGCAACCGCATCCGACACGAGCTGATTCCCGTGCTCGAGAGCTATAACCCACGCATCCGCGAGCTGCTGCATCGCTCGGCCGATCTGCTGGCTGATGATTATGACTATCTGCAGCAGAGCCTTGCCGTCTGCTGGCCCGAGCTGGTGCTGGCTGAGGGGCCCCAAGCCGTGGTCCTGCGCAGCACCGCCTTTCGCGCCCTCGCCCCGAGCCTGCAGCGGGGCGCCCTGCGGCGTGCCGTGGCCCAGCTGCGCCGCTCCCTGCGTGACCTGAGCTGGATCCACGTCGAGCAGGCCCGCCGGGGCGCGCTGGATGCGCCGACCGGCTCTACCTTCACCCTGCCCGCCGGGCTGGTGCTCGAGGTGGGCTATGACCGGCTGACGATCCGCCCCGCCGGCCCGCCGGCCCCCACGCCAGGGGCCATCCTCATGGTCGGGCCCGAGCGCCCGCTGTTGGTGCCGGGGGCCATCGAGCTCGCGCCGGGCGGCTGGGTGCTCGAGGCCTCGCTGCACGAAAAGTGGCCCGCAGGAGGCGAGGCAGAGGCTGCCGCCGGCGGGGTCTGCCTCGATGCGGACCGGGTCGGCGCGGACCTGCGCCTGCGCACCCGCCGGCCGGGCGACCGCTTTCAGCCCCTGGGCCTGGCGGGGCACTCGCAGAGCGTCAAGGACTATATGATCAACGCCAAGATCCCGCGCGCCGAGCGCGACCACGTGCCCCTGCTCGTTTCTGAGCGTGGCATCCTGTGGATTGTCGGCCACCGCACGAGCGAGATCGCCGCGCCCGGGCCCGAGACCCGGCGTTATCTGTGCCTGCGCCTGGTGCGCCCCGTGGCTTGATGCGCATCATGAACCCGGGCATCGTCCGGAGGGCTGCAGTGCATTTGTTGAATCGCTGCTCAGAAACCTGGCCCCCCAGAAGGAGCGGCGGCGGCCCGCACCGGCCCTGGCCGCCTGGCAGGCGGCGCTCCACCATAGAAGCCAGGGTTTTGAGCGCTGACTCGATCCGGCGGACCTGGGGTTACTCAGCATGATACGCTGCTGGATGGCGCTTTGCCCGCAGACTTTCGGAAGTCACTGGCAAGCTGGGGATCAGGGTAGCTGTTTGCCTGGGCTCTGCGCTCCTTGTGTCTTGGTGCTTTGTGGTCAGGGGATCTCGCACCAACACGTCAGTTACGCAATTCCGCATCGGGAGGTACGGTATGACGGCCACGGCTCAGCTCAAGCCGGGCAAAGAAAAGGCCGCGCTGCAGCGGCATCCCTGGATCTTTTCGGGGGCCATTCGCCGGCTGCCGGCTGAGGGCGAGGCCGCCGACGGCGATGTGGTGCGCCTGGAGGACTCGGCAGGCCGCTTTGTGGCCTGGGCATACCTCAACCGCGCCTCGCAAATCACCCTGCGCCTCCTCTCCTGGGATGAAGCGGAGCCGCCCGATACGTCCTGGCTCTACCGGCGCCTGGAGCGCGCCGTTGCCTGGCGGCGCCTGCGCTTCGGCTGGCCCGAAGCGGGCGCCTGCCGCCTGGTCTACGCCGAATCCGATGGCCTCCCCGGGCTCATCGTGGATCGCTACGGCCCCTGGCTGGCGGTCCAGTTCCTCACCCTGGGCAGCGAGCGCTGGCGCGAGCCCCTGATCGCCTGGCTCGTGCGCGAGCTGAAGCCCGCGGGCATCTATGAGCGCAGCGATGTAGACGTGCGGGAAAAAGAGGGGCTGCCCCAGCGCACCGGGCCGCTGTGGGGGCCGCCTCCGGGGCCCCCCATGGGGTCCCCGGTCCCGCCGCCGCTGTTGGAGATCGAGGAGGCCGGGCATCGCTTTCGCGTGGACGTGGTTGCCGGGCAGAAGACCGGCTTTTACCTGGACCAGCGCGAGAACCGCCGGCGGGTCGCCTCTTACAGCCAGGGGCGCGAGGTGCTCAATTGCTTTGCCTATACCGGCGGCTTTGGCGTCTATGCGGCCGCCGCCGGCGCCGCCGACGTCTGGCATGCCGACGTCTCGGCCGATGCCCTGCGCCTGGCGCGTGAGAATATGGAGCTCAACGGCCTGCCGGCGCCGGAGGATCACTTTCTGGAGCGCGATGTGTTCCAGCTGCTGCGCGAGTTCCGGGATCGCCGGCGCGAGTTTGACCTGATCGTGCTCGACCCGCCCAAGTTCGCCTTCTCACAATCGCAGGTCGAGCGCGCCTGCCGCGGCTATAAGGATATCAACCGGCTGGCCATCCAGCTTTTGCGCGCCGACGGCATCCTGGCCACCTTTTCCTGCTCCGGCGCCATCAGCAGTGAGCTCTTCCAAAAAGTGATCTTTGGCGCGGCCCTCGACGCTCATCGCGAGGTGCAGATTGTCGAGGCCCTCGGCCAGAGCGAGGACCATCCGATCCTGCTGTCCTTTCCGGAATCAAGCTACCTGAAAGGTTTGATCTGTCGAGTTCTTTAGGAGGAATCCCCATGCCCATCCAGGATGCAGCCCGCATTACCGACCGGATCCTGATCTCTGAAGAAGCGCTCCAGCAGCGCATCAGAGACCTGGGAAAGCAAATCTCTGCCGATTATGCCGGCCAGGACCTGCTGCTGGTCGCCATCCTCAAAGGAAGCGTCATCTTCCTGACGGACCTGATGCGGGCTATCACCACGCCGCACCAGATCGACTTTATGGCCGTCTCCAGCTATGGCGTCGGCGCCCGCATCTCCAGCGGCGTCGTGCGCATTGTCATGGACCTGGCCTCGAGTATCGAGGGCCGCAATGTGCTCATCGTCGAGGATATCATCGACACAGGCCAGACGTTGGACTATATCAAGCGCATCCTGCTGGAACGCAACCCCAAGAGCCTGCGCATCTGCACGTTGCTCGACAAATCCAGCCGCCGCCAGGTGGAAATCGACGTCGACTATGTCGGCTTTGAGATCCCCGACTATTACGTCTTTGGCTACGGCCTCGATGTAGACCAGTACCACCGCAACCTGAACTATGTCGCCGTGCTCAAGCCTGGGGCTCAGATACAGACTGAGGATTGATGAGGTAGAGAGGGGACCAACATCAGGCGCGTGCCGGGCGCAATGCTCCGCCGCCTTCCGGCCTGATCCGAGGGAGGGGAGTTGGCGTGCTGTACAGCACGCCAACTCCCCCAAAAAGGACGGCGCCGGGCCCGTGCGCAGCGTAGAGCCCGGCTGCCAGCGACGTCACGGGCGCCCAAGCTCAGCGATGGCCTCAGCCATACGCTCTAGCGCCCGCTCGATATTGGCCAGCGAATTGGCATAAGAAATGCGCACATACCCCTCACCATAGCGGCCAAAGGCCGTCCCCGCCACCACCGCCACACCTGCCCGCTGCAGGATATAGTCGGCAAAATCCTGGCTGGTGAGCCCGTATCCGCTGATATTGGGGAAGACATAAAAGGCCCCCTGCGGCTCGCGGCAGGTGATCCCGGGAATGCGCCGCAGCCCAGCGACCAGTGCATCACGCCGCTCGCGAAACGCGGCCACCATCCGGGTCTGCGCCTCCTGCGGCCCGCGCAGCGCCTCGACCCCTGCATGCTGCGTAAAGCTCGCCGTGCAGGAATTGGAGTTGATCATCAGCCGGCGCATGTGTTGGGCCAGTTCCTCCGGCATCACGCCGTAACCGAGCCGCCAGCCGGTCATGGCGTGGATCTTGGAGAACCCGTCCATGATGATGGTGCGCTCCTTGAGCCCTGGGAACGAGGCAATGGACAGGGGCTCGCCCGCGTAGAGGATGCGCGCATAGATCTCATCGGAGAGGATCATCAGGTCATGCTGCCGGGCCACCGTGGCGATCGCCTCCAGGTCTTGCTGCGAGAGGACGCTGCCGGTCGGGTTCTCCGGCGAGTTCAGGATGATCAGGCGCGTGCGTGGCGTAACCTTGCGGCATAGCTCATCCACATCGATGCGAAAGTCGTTCTCTTCTCGCAGGGGCGCCGGTACCGCCTTGGCCCCCACAAAGTCGATCATCGACTCGTAGATGGGAAACCCCGGGTCCGGGTAAATGACCTCATCACCGGCTTCGGCCAGCGCCAGCAGGGTATAGAAGATGATAGGCTTGGCGCCCGGGGTCACGATCACCTCTGCCGGTGAGACGGGAATGCCCCTTGTGCGGCTGACTTGCGCAGCAATGGCCTCACGCAGAGGCGCCAGGCCCTCCGGCGCGGCATAGTGCGTCTGGCCCGCGCGCAGCGCCTCGATACCGGCCGCCGTCACATGCTCTGGCGTGTCAAAGTCTGGCTCGCCGATCTCCAGGTGAATCACCTCGCGCCCCTGCGCTTCCAGCGCTCGCGCTTTGGCCCCCACCTCGAAAACCGCCTCCGTCCCCAACCGTGCCATCCGCCCCGCCAGCTTCATCGAGTGCCTCCCGACCGAAGAAGACTACCAAAGTCTTGGAGACTTGAGTCTACTCCACCATTATGCCATCACATCCCGATATGCCGAAAGGAGGGTCCGCGCCGCCCCCTCCCAGGTAAAGCGCTGCGCCTGCACAAGGCCTGCCTCTTGCAAACGCGCCCGCAGCCCTTCGTCGCTCAATACGCGCTCCAGGGCCTGAGCGATATCCTCAACTTGATAGGGATCCACCAGCACAGCAGCGTCGCCCACAACCTCCGGCAGCGACGAGGTGCGCGTCGTCACCACCGGTGTGCCGCAGGCCATGGCCTCCAGGGCTGGAATCCCAAACCCCTCATAGTACGAGGGATAGGCCAGGCAGCTAGCCAACGAATAGATGGCCGGCAGGTCGGCATCAGCCACATAGCCCGGAAAGCGCACCCAATCTTCCAGCCGGCACACCTGCACCTTGTCGAAGATCGGCTCGTAGAGCCACCCTTTGCCGCCCACAATCAACAACTCGTGGGGCAGCCCCAACCGCTCGCGCAGGCGGGCGTAGGCTTCGACCAGCCCGGGAAAGTTCTTTCGCGGCTCCAGCGTCCCCAGCCCCAGGATGAACGGCCGCCGCAATCCATACCGCTGCCGCACCGCCTCCAGCGCCTCGGGATCCGTCACCCTGTGGAAGCGGCTTTCTACCGCCGCATTCACCACTCGCACCCGGTCCTCCGGCACGTGCAGCAGCTCAATCACATCCTGCCGCGTGCAGGCTGAATCGGCCAGCACCAGGTCGGCCCGGGCCACGGAGCGCGGCACTACCTGCATGAGATACTCGCGCAGCACAGGGTGAGCGAATTCGGGCACACGCAAAAAGGTCAGGTCGTGCACCGTCAGCACCGTGCGCGCATGATACACCGCCGGCAGGACGAAATCAGGGGAATGGAAGAGGTCCAGCCGCCCCAAGAAAAGCTCTATGGGTAAAGGTAACCGCAGCCGCTGCCAGAGGATCGAGGTCTCGCGGTCGGTCAGCGGCACCCGGCAGGCCCTAAAGTTAGGGCCGGAAGGCATGGCCCCGTTCACGCCGCGCGCGGCGGCGAACAGCCGGTAATCGTTCTCCCGGTCCAGCGCCGGGAGCGCGCCGATGAGCCCCCGTGTATAGCGGCCGATGCCCGCTCTCTGGCGAAGCCCCGCGGTGTAATCAATGCCGATGCGCATTCCTTACAAGCCCCGATAAGTCCAGACTCGGTTGACGCCGAAATTCCAGAAAAGCACCACCAGCACTGCCACCCCCTTGGCCACGTTATAGCCCAACGTGCCCCAGGGGGCGAAGACCCAGGCATCGAGCGAGAGAAAGATGACCTGGCTCAACACATAGCCGACCACACTCACCAGAAAGAACTGCCCCAACTGCGAGATCACAGGGCGCTGGCGCGACTCGGGAAAGCTCCACAGGCGGTTCCAGGTAAAATTGCTCAGCGCTGCCAGCGTGAAGGAGCACGTGTTCGCCCAAAACTTGGGCCAGCCGAACACCAGGATCAGCAGGTTGAGCACCCCCATGTCGATACAGGTGCCCGAAATACCCACCAGGCCGAATTTCACAAAACGTTCCACTTCGTGGCCGTTCTGCGCCACCCAGCCCAACATTTCCTTCTGCCGCCCCCGGGTATGCGGCTGCAAGCGGAGCGCTGCTCCGCTCACCACCCGCGCCACCAGACTCTCGCCAACCCTCTGATCCATTTCCAAGAGGAATCCTCCAAACGGCAAGTCGTGGGAATTCGTTATTTCCCCGCTACCAGCCATGCGGCCAACCCGAGCATCAGCCCGATCTGGATCGGCATGCCATGCACATAGAGATCGTCGACAAGGTTATGCACGCTCAAATGCACGATCATGCCCAACACGCCAAGAGCAATCCCCAGCGCCACCCCTCGTGAAACCCGCACAGCCCGCACAGCGATCCAGAACCCGGCCACCACCCAGAGCAGGTACGCGACGAGGCCGGGCAACCCCGCCTCGGCAGCCATATTCAGATAATAGTTGTGCGCGTGACCGAGCGGATCCTGCCAGCGCGGCAAGGCATACTTGGGGTAGACCTGGGCATAGTTGCCCAGCCCCACCCCCGTCCAGGGATGGTCGGAGAACATCCCCCAGGCCGCCTGCCAATGCGCCGCACGCTCGACGACGGCAAAGTTGGCGTCGGTCACTTCGATATTGCGCACATCAAAGGTCGTGAAATCGGCCGCAAAATCGACCACGCGCTCGCGCAGCGCATCGGGCACGGGCACGCGCCCCAAGACAGCCAGCGAAACCAGGACCACGACCGCAATGGCCATCAAGGCGCCGCGCAGCCAGAGGCCGCCGCGCGCCACCAGGACGACCACCAGCGCCACCGCAGCGCCCAACCAGGCGCCTCGTGACCAACTGGCCAGGAGCCCCCCTGCAATCAGCGCCCCCGTCACCGCCGCATAGAGCCAGATGAGCATCTTGCGCCGGCGCACCCGCGGTTCATCATCTCTGCCGGGCCAGGCTGTGAGCAAAAGCCCCACAGCCAGCGGTAGCAGGAGCCCCAGGTAGCCGCCAAAGGGGTTCGGCTGGTCAAAGCTGCCCGACGCGCGCATGAAGCGGCCCATCAGGGTAAAGGCAGCCGGCCCGACGCCCGCCACAAACTGGTATAGCCCCAGAAGGCCTTGCGCCGCCCCAGCCAAAAGCAGCCCACCCACCAGCAACAAGATGTCGGTGCGGTCGCACAGGTTCAGCACGAGCACTGCCGCCAGCCACAGCTCGCCCCACTTGACCAGTTCCTTGAGGGCGGGTCTCAGGGCCGTCGCGGGCAGAAATGAGAGCAGCATGGTCGCCAGGAGCAGCGCGCCGGCGCCCGCAAAGCCGGGCCAGCGGATGGGCAGTTTGCGCTGTGCCAGCCCCCGCAGGATCCATGCCGCCACGACCGCGGCCAGCAGCACATCCTGCGCGCCCACTGCCCCCGAACCCAGGCTGAGGCCCTGAAATGCGCCAAAAGGGATTGCCAGCGCGATCAGCGGCAACCCCAGCCCCGGCCGGATGAGGATCAACACGCCCCCAACCAAGGCCGCCAGCAGCGCCGCCGCCCATGTCAGCGGGCCAGTCAGGAGCACCCATACCCAGGCCAGCACCAGGAGCGCCAGAACCCCTTGCCCCAGCCGGCGGCCATCGAGCACCTCACCCACCCCCCGTAGAGACGGCCCGGTGGGCCGTCTATCAAGCCCGGTGGGCCGCCTGTTGGGCCCAGCCGGCTGCTCACCGGGCATCGTCACACTCATCCCTGCGCCTCAAGAGGCCAGGCGGTCGCGGAACCAGGCGATCGTCTGGCGCAACCCCTCTTCGACCGGCACCCTGGGCTGCCAGCCCAACAACTGCTGTGCCCGGTGAATATCCGGCTGCCGCGTGTGCGGGTCGTCGGCCGTGCGCTGGTCTTTGGGCTTGATGAACTGGATCTGCGATCGGCTGCCGCTCAGCCCCAGGATGAGCCTGGCAAAGTCCAGAATCGTCATCTCCTGAGGGTTACCCAGATTCACCGGCTGCGGGTCACCCGCCATCAACAGGCGATACAGCCCATCCACCAGGTCCGATATGTAGCAAAAGCTGCGCGTGCGCATACCATCATCATAGACGGTAAGAGGCTCCCCCAGGAGCGCCTGGCGCACAAAGTTGGGCACCACCCGCCCATCATTCAGGCGCATGCGCGGGCCATAGGTGTTGAAAATGCGCGCGATGCGCGTCTCGACGCCATGGGCGCGATGATAGGCCATCGTCAGCGCCTCGGCAAATCGTTTGGACTCGTCATACACCCCGCGCGGCCCCACCGGGTTGACATTGCCCCAGTAGCTCTCACTCTGCGGGTGCTCCAGCGGATCGCCATAGACCTCCGAAGTCGAGGCCAACAGAAAGCGGGCCTGCTTGGCGCGCGCCAGCCCCAGCGCCTTGTGGGTGCCCAGAGCCCCTACTTTGAGCGTCTTGATCGGCTCCTGCAGGTAATCGACCGGGCTGGGCAGCGAAGCCAGGTGCAAGATCGCATCCACATGGCCTTCGAGATAGATATACTCGGTCACATCGTGCTTGATAAAGCGGAAATTGTCGTTCCCCGCCAGATGCTCGATATTGCGCGTGCTGCCGGTGATCAGGTTATCCATCGCGATGACCTGATGGCCCTCGGCCAAAAGGCGATCGCAGAGATGAGAACCGATAAATCCGGCGCCGCCGGTGATCAGAATGCGCATGGGCCCCCTTTCCCGCTCTGGACATACCCGTCTGCGGCGGCCAGTATAGCAGAAAGCCCCACCCGGGTCAACGCTTTAGCTCAGGCGATAGAGCTGCCGCATCATCCCCATCATGATCGCGCAGATCGCCGCCAGCTCGACCACAAAAAAAGCTGCATCGATCAATCCATGGGCCAGCATGTCGACCATGCCCGCCGCCAGGCCAATGGCCAGCGCCCAGAGCACCCGGTACTGCCGCAGGCGGCGCCACACGGCTGCAACGCGACGGAGGAACTGGACCTGCAGCCACACAAAGCAAAAGAGGCCCGCCAGCCCCAGGCGCAGCCAGAAATCCAGTATCCAGTCGTGCGGGTGCGATAGATTGGGCTCGCTGAGCGCCTCCGGGCGGATGTAACGCGGGTACTGGTAGAGGAAATTGTCCAGACCGACGCCAAAGAGCGGGTGGTCGCGCACCATGTCCAGGGCCGACTCCCAAAGGTTGATGCGCAGCAATGTGGTCCCCTGGCCCGAAAGGAGCGAATGGAAGCGCGCCGTCCTCAGGAACGGCACGAGCCCCACCAGCCCCGCCCCCACCAGAGCCAGGGCCGCGGTTCGCGCCCAGCCGCCGGCCAACAGCCCCAGGGTCAAGAGCGCCGCTGGCATCCCCACTAACAAAGCGCCTTTGGAGAAGGTCAGGAAGAGGCAGATGCCCCCCAGCACAGTCGCCAGCCCGTATAGCCAGCGCCGCTTTCCGCTGCCGGCGAGCGCGACCGCGAGCATCAGGGGCAAAAGCCGCCCGAGCACCAGCGCCAGGTTATTGGGCGAGCCATAGATGCCGCGTATACGCCGCACCCCCTCCGCCACAATGACCTGCTGGGTGAAAGCATACTGGTAGAGGCCCTGCAGCGTGATCGCGACGGCGCCCAGCGCCAGCAGGTCGGCCATGCGCAACAGGTCGGTGCGGCCGGGCCGCAGCCGCACGATCAGCCCATAGAGAAACGCCGCCTGCAGCACCACCACTCGCAGCTCGCGCAGGCTCACCCAACGCTTCTCTGAGACAGCCAGCGAGCCTACAGCGATCACAACCAGCGCGACCCAGCCCCAATCGAGGGCATTGACCTGCCCCAACGCCCGGTGCAGCTCACGCCCCAGCGCCTGCAGAGAAGGGCGCCCGGAAAGCATCCGCCGCAGCCCCAGGGCCTCCCGCGCCAGCTGCGAGGCCACCGTCAGCAGGGTGACGATCTCCAGGAAGGAAAAGCTCGCCCCACCAAAGTGCTTTTGCAGCGGGGCCAGGGGCGCCAGGAACACGGCCAGTTCCAGCCCCACCCGGGGCCGCATGGCCACGATCAGCGCCAGCACCAGCAGCGCCGCCGCGGAGGCCGCTAACCCCGGCACGGCGGCCAACAGCAACACGCCCGCGGCGCCAACCCCCAGGGCGGGCCAGGCCCTCAGCCCCTGGTAGCGCGCCACGACCGTGCGCCCCCAACGCAGCCAGGGGTAAGGCCGCAGCAGCCAGAACAGCCCCGCCGCCGCCAGGATAAACGCGCCCGCCAGGGGCAACGCCTGCTTCCACGGCAGCCAGGGCGTTCCGTCACGCGATACGATGGCCACCAGCCCCGCACCGGCATGGCTCAGCGTCAGCCGGTGCTCGCCGGCTGGCAGGCCACTCACCCCCCGGGCAGCGCCCCCAGAGGCCAGGCTCAGCGGCCGGCCATCGAGCGCGCTCACCTGCCACGACCCGGCGCCCTGCAGGTCCAGCCGCGTGCCCCAGAAGCGGATCTCACTGGGCCCGGCAGGCAGCGGGTGCTGCCCCGGGTAGAGTACACCCCGGTCGGCGGCGAAACGCTCCTGCAATATCCCATAGAGAGGGCTCAGATGGCCCTGCGCGTCCACCAGCGCGAGGCCCCACAGCGGGTCGTCGGCCGGCAGCATGGGCTGCCAGGCGGCGTAGCACATGAGCCCCAGCCAGGGCCACTCCTGTTGGGCGCGAGAGATCGCATCCAAGTCGCGCGTATACTGGCGCGCCGGATCGTCGGTGCCCCAGGGCGAAGGGCGGCCCTGCCAGCCGGGCGGCAGCGCATTCCACCCCCAGGCCACCGCCCACACGGGCGTGTCGCCGTCTCCCTGGCGCGCCATCTCCTCGTGCACGGCCACCAGCCGGGAAAAGTTCAGCACCCCTGGGTCCACGCGCCGGTCGTCAGGCCCGGACCAAAAGCCGTACGCCTTGAGGGCCATCGCATCAAAAGCGCCCCGCGCCCCCGCCTCGTACATCCCGCGCAGGTAGACGAGATCGTTCTCATAACGGCCCCCCGGCTCCAGTGTGGGGGCCAGGGCTGCCGCAATGATCCGCGCCCCCGGGTCAGCCGCCCTGATGGCATCCCCCACCGTCCGCAGGAGTTGGACATAGCCGGCCGGGTCCACATCGCGCTCGCCCCAGTGGGGGTAGACGTTGGGCTCATCCCACACCTGGTAATCATTGATCACGCGCCCATAGCGAGTGGCCAGGGCGCGCGCAAAGGCCGCCAGGTCCGCGGGATCGCGGGGGGGCGCCAGGGGGTTCTTGGCATCTCCTGCCGGGCGCGCCCAGGCGGGCGAGGCATCGAGCACGGCGATAATGCGCAGGCCGTGTTGCTCGCACTGGCGCACGATGACATCCCAACGGGACCAATCATAGACGCCGGGTTGCGGCTCGATCTGGTCCCAGGGGAAACGCTGGCGCACCGTCGTAAAGCCGCCGGCCACCAGGAGGTCCAGCGATTGGCTCAGCGCCTCTTCGCTCGGGTACTGCTCCAGCCAGGTATTGATACCCTGCACATCGGCCCCGGCGCCCCATTGGGATGCCGGCCTACCCAGGGCAATGCCCCGCTCCAGAGCACGGGCCGCCTGCCAGCGCGCAACGAGCGCCCGCGCCCCCAACAGCACTGCCGCCAGAAACACCACCGTGGCTAACGCGGCCAGAGCATGCCGCCCAATCCCCATACGCCGGAACGTCTCCCGGCGGGAGGCGTTCGCAGGTCCTCCGCTCACCATCAGCCCAACGCTTCCCTCAAGCCCGCCGATGCGGGTGCATTTGCCGCTCGATGTGGGCATCTGCCCCTGCAGATCCGCCCATCAACCCGGCCTCGCCCGGGCGGGGCGAGGCAACAGCCATAATCTGCGCCTCAGGGGCTGCCTGTCGCGCATCACCTTGCCGGTTGGTACTGGAGATCGGCCCCCGCCGGCTGCACACGCGGCACAGTGGGATCGATGCTCATCTCCACCCCGCCGGTCGGAAGCATCGCCCTGACGGCGAGCTGGGCCGCCCCATCCGCGGTCCCTTCCTGCCAGGCCAGGTGCACCTGCACCGCCGGATGGGTAAAGGCAAACACATACATATGCCGCAGATCCGTCAGGGGCATGCAGGTCACGGCCTGGTAGCGGTCGCCTACCCGCATGGTAAAGGCCAGCCAGCCGTCGGTCAGCACCGGCGCGGTCTCGTCGCCGGCCGGTGTATGGGTCAGCCGGACAGCGCCGGTCACGCGGGCCACCCGGCCATCGCCATCCACCTGCGCCTCGGCGCGGTAGATGTCGGTTCCGCCGTCTCGAGCCGGCGCGGCGAAGAAGAGCCGGTAGCGCCCGGGAACCTGCCATTCGGGGCGGGCACCCGCCCACACCGGCGGTGCAGAGGCGCGCAGGCCCGCGGCGCTCAAGCGCGCCACGGCCTCCGCCTGCGCCAGCCGGGGCACCGTGCGCACCGCTACCGGCGCGGGTGCGTTGCGCGTGGCGCGGTAGGCCACGCCTACGAGCAAGATCGAGAGAACCCCAATCCCTGCCAGGGCCAGCGGACGCCGCCGTCGCATCACGGCCTCCTCTTCAGCAGATGCATCGCTCATCTCTGGCCGGCCGGCCAATGGCATCGCACCTCCCTACGTACTTTTCCCATCGCAGGACCCGGCTATTATAGCACAAAGGGATTGCCTGCGCATGTCCCAAGCTGTCGCATTCACCTTTTGAGAAATCGTGGCTAGAATAGTACTGCAACCGCACTTGATCCAGCCCGCTCCCGGTAACAGCCGGCCAAGGTGCTGTGCGCCTGCCCGGCTCTGACCCGGGAGGGGGGGGTTGGGCGGGTTGCCTGCAGCCGGGCCACCCGCGGGCGGCCCGGCTGCAGGCAACC